>JAEEGL011391676.1_pt1 | contig 81999 bp, 68 predicted proteins | sample 9134231 | NCBI WGS metagenome assembly JAEEGL01 (sample SAMN16246548, study PRJNA631951) | gut metagenome | biome: gut microbiome; feature: rumen; material: fiber-attached | host: Bos | place: Iran: Karaj | collected 2018-10 | reverse complement strand
GTGGTGCTGGGAAGAATCGAACTGCCGACACAAGGATTTTCAGTCCTTTGCTCTACCATCTGAGCTACAGCACCATTTTTCTTTTGGGACTGCAAAATTAGTCATTTTTTCGCGTCCAGCAAATTTTTCTTCGGTTTTTGTTCAGAAATCGAAGCCGGCGCTGAGGTAGATGCCTACTGCAGCCGTGTCCGAGGACCAGTGTATGTTGGCCTTGAGGGGACCGAATGCGGTCGAGTGGCTGTATTGGAGTCCTATTCCGACAACAGGCGTGGATGAGGTCAGGGCGGAGAACGATCCTCCTGTCATGTAGGAGCCGAGACTAGCCGTAATGTAGTCCTTGGGCGCAATCTTGTAGCGGAGGTCCAGGTCCGCGAGGGCGAGGTTGCTGCCGGCGGCGAAAACTCCGTTGTAGCCCATGAACGGAAGCTGATTCTCGAAATGGCGGTAGGGGAATACGCCTCCAAGATAGTTCCCGTGCCGGATGAAGCAGTTCTCGCGGTTGCGGAAGCTGTAGTTGAGGAAGGGGAGCAGGGTGAACCTGGCCCCGATGCGCCTGGCGGCCAGGAAGGAGATGGAAGTGCTTAGGTATGGATCGAGGCTTTCTCCGGCCGTGCTGCCGCTGAAGAGGTAGCGGGCCCTTCCGCTGAAGCGAATGCCGCTTTCCGGGTTGTATCTGTCATCCATCGTGTCGTAGACGAAGTTGTAGAAGCCCGAAAGGGCGAAGCGTTCGGAGGCGCGTTCCGGCTCGGAGGCCCCTCCTCCGAGGATGCGCAGGTAGGGGACATTCTCGTACTCCAGCCCCACTGAGCTGGTCCCGCGTATCCAGGAGGTGTTCGAGCCGTAGACGCGTACGGAATTGTGCCACATCTGGAAGCGGGGACGCACGAGTTCGTCTTCCATGATCGACTTCATGCCGACGGCCGTGTATGCGGTCGTGAGGTCCGCTCCTATCATGTAGCCGCTGGTCGGGGTGTAGGAGTATCCGACGGTGAGTTTCGGGTTGTTGCCCAGCCGGGCAGTCAGGGAGTAGCTGCTTCCGCTGAGGCGGTTGGCGTTCAGCCCCACGTTGAGGATGACTGCGGCGAGTTCTTCCGTGTCGAAACGGGCTCCCGCGCTGACAAGGTGCGCCGGGCCGCGCTTGCAGGTCAGTACGAGCCTGTATGGCTCCGAGCTGCCCAGCAGGCGGTAGGAGACATCGCTGAATACCCCGCTGGCGTAGAAGAAGGACAGCTCTTCTTCTATGTCCTGACGGGTGTAGCTCTTTCCGGCCTTGAGGTGCATCTTGTCCTTGAAGAAGGCGGCTTCCTGCGGAGTGACCCCTTCTATTATTATGGATTCTACCTGTACCGGGCGGGAGGAGATGTCGGTCGCCGGGGGAGCGGCGAGAACCGTTCCTTCGGCGGAGCGGAGCCGCGCCTTGATTTCGGCCAGCTCGCCGCCGTGGTCGTCAGCGCTGCGGTAGCCGTTCTGGATCAGGGTGGCGATGCTTTCCTTGTCGAAGCTCATCATGTTGAAACCGGACAGGTCCGGTTCGATAAGGACATCCACTCCGCGCACGTTGCGCGTGTACGTGTCCACGCCGGTCAGGTCGATAAGCTGCGAGACGAAGCTGCCCATGCCGCTGATCTCGGAATAGTCCTTCGAGACGTGCAGGTTGACTCCGATGACGTAGTCCGCGCCCATGGCCCTGGCTATGTCGACGGGGAAATTGTTCCTCGTGCCTCCGTCGGTCAGCACCATGCCTTTCGTGCGCACGGGCCGGAAAAGGAAGGGGATGGACATCGTGGAGCGCATGGCGTCGATTATCGAGCCGCGTGTCCAGTTGTATTCCTTGAGGCTTGCAAGGTCGCTGGAAACGCAGAAGAAGGGTATGGGGAGATCCGCGAAGTCCAGCGAATCCTGATATCCCACGGTAAGGCTGGAGATGAGGTTTTCCACGTTGTAGCCGTACAGGAGCCCTTCGGGCAGGGAAAGCAGTTCGTTCCTGCCGGCTTCGGCAGTCCACAGCTGCCGGCCATAATCGAAGGGGATGTTCAGGGCATAGCGGGCCGAGCGCCGGCGGTTCGTATAGGTGCGGCTGGTTTTCGGTACGGCATCGCTCATCACGAGGTTCCAGTCGATGGAGCGCAGCAGGGAATCGATGAACGAGGCCGGGTAACCGAGCGAATAAAGTCCGCCCATAAGGCCTCCCATGCTTGTTCCGGCTATCATGTCGACGGGAATGCCGGCTTCTTCGAGGTATCTCATCACCCCGACGTGGGCGGCTCCTTTCGCGCCTCCGCCGGACAGCACGAGGGCCACGGTCGGGCGGGCTTTCCGTATTTTGGCCATCTTGGCGCGCATCTTCTCCAGGGCCTCCTTGTCCGCCTGTGGATCAACGCTTTCGTAGAGGAAATCCGTGTGCGTGCGGCCGTGTCCCGGGCGCTGCGCGCGGGCGTCGCGAGGGAAAAATGATAGCAAAAAAATTAAAAATAATGTCAAAAAATGGCGCATGATGGCATCTGATGAACTTTCAAAGTTAGTTTTTTTGAAAATAAATACCTAATTTTGCCAGTGAAAAACCGGACCCATGCCCATAGAACCCAGCTATCCTCTGGACCCCGAAAAGGTTTATTATTCGAAAGATGAGCTCACTCTCGAAGGAGAAGATGGCCCCGTCACTCTGAAGATGGGCAACTGGATCAGTGTCGATCCGGTTCGGATCCATAAGATGATAGCCCGCGAAAAAGTCCTCCAGGTAGACCAGTACGAAGTGCTAAACCCGCTTGTCAGCAAGTTGCGCCGGGCGGACCCCGACTATTATCGCAAGTTCATGGGTCTCAACCTCGTGATCGACTATCCGGGCTACAGTACCGGTATCGTCGCCCGCATCCCTTACGAGAACGATCCCGTCGGATTCTACAAGTGGTGGAGGAAGGGTAAGCATGAGGACAAGGTCTTCCTTTCCCTCGGCCGCAGGGTGATGCTCTTCCAGAAAGTGTCGATGATGGATCCGAAGATGATCCTCAAGAAAGATCTCGAACTCCTCAAATAGGACGGCCTTGCAACATCTTCTGATTCCCGGCGCCGCCGACAGGCCTCTTGTCTTTTACCTGGCAATGGAGGAACATGTCGCGAAGACGTACGGGGAAGGTTTCTTCATGTGGAGCAGCGCTCCCACCGTGATTTTCGGCCGGAACCAGGACATGGAGGCCGAGGTCAACCTGGAGTGGTGCCGGGAGCACGGCGTGGCCGTGTTCCGCCGCAAGAGCGGGGGCGGCTGCGTCTATTCCGACCGTGGGAACCTGATGCTGTCTTATGTCAGCCGCGAGACCAACGTGCAGGCGGCGTTCGAGGCATATCTGGATACGCTCTGTGCCGCCTTGAGGGAACTGGGCGCGGATGCGGTTTCGACCAGCAGGAACGACGTGCTCGTCGCGGGCCGCAAGGTCTCCGGCAACGCCTGCTTCGGGACGGGGACGGGGAGCATCGTGCATGGCACGCTCCTGTACGATGTGGACCTGCAGGCCATGGTCTCCGCCATCACCCCCTCGCGGCAGAAACTTGACAGGCACGGAATCGAGTCCGTGCGGCAGAGGGTGGCGAACCTGAAGCCGCTGCTTGGAAAGTCCCTGCCAGAGCTGAAGACGGTCATCGCCGGACATTTCACCGACTCGGAGTTGTTTCTGGATGAGAGGGATATGGAAGCGGCGGATTTGATCAGCCGGGATTATCTTGAAGAATCTTTTATCAAAGGACGTTTTTGATTGCTTTTTGTCGTGAAAATCCATAAATTTGAAGAATTATGGAAGAACAATTGAGAAAGACCTGCCTGCACGGCGAGCACATCGCCCTGGGCGCCAGGATGAGTCCCTTCGCAGGCTTCGACATGCCCATACAGTATTCCGGTATAATAGAGGAACATAACGCGGTAAGGACCCGCTCAGGAGTCTTCGACGTATCCCACATGGGCGAGATCTTCGTGAGCGGTCCGGACGCTTGCCGCTTCGTCAACCACATCTTCACGAACGATGTCGCCGGGATGCCTGCCGGAAAGATACTCTACGGCATGATGCTCTATCCCGACGGGGGTACGGTGGACGACCTTCTCGTCTATAAGGAGGAGAAAGAGGACGAGTACCTTCTCGTCGTGAACGCTTCCAACATAGAGAAAGATTACGCGTGGATCCTTGAGAATGCCGCAGGATTCGACGTCAAGGCAGTAAACGAGTCGGACCTCTGGGGCCAGGTGGCCGTCCAGGGACCCGATTCCGAAAGGGTCCTCGGCGAGGTCCTCGGCCTGAAGGATGCCGCCGGCCTGTCTTTCTATACATATATGGACTCTTCCTGGAACGGCGCGAGGCTGATTGTCAGCCGCACCGGGTACACCGGGGAGGACGGTTTCGAGCTGTACACGACGCCAGAAGGGACAGTGGACATCTGGAGAAAGCTGATTGCGGCCGGAGTGACCCCCTGCGGGCTGGGATGCCGCGATACGCTCCGTTTCGAAGCCGGCCTGCCGCTCTACGGGGATGAGCTCAGCGAGGCGATTTCTCCGATAATGGCGGGCCTCGGGATGTTCTGCAAGCTGGACAAGGATGAGTTCATCGGGAAAGAGGCTCTCGCCGCGCAGAAGGCCGGCGGGACCGCGAGGAAGCTGGTGGGCATCGAAATAGAGGACAGGGCCATACCGCGTGCCGGTTATCCCGTCGAAGCAGGGGAGAAGGAGATAGGCGTGGTCACCACCGGGTACCATTCGATAAGCCTCGACCGGAGCATCTGCTTCGCCCTCGTGGACAGCGCATATTCCGCCCTTGGGACGGAGGTGCAGATACGCATCCGCAAGAAGACTTTCCCCGGGAAGGTCGTTGGGAAAAGATTTTATCAAACCAATTATAAGAAATGAGCAAAACAGTTGAAGGACTCCTCTACAGCGAGTCGCACGAATGGGTAAAGGTTGACGGAGACGTGGCCATCATCGGCGTTTCCGATTTCGCGCAGTCTGAAATGGGTGACATCACCTATGTCGACATGCCGGAAGAGGATGATGAAGTCGTAAAGGGAGAAGAATTCGGAGCGCTCGAGAGCGTAAAGGCCTCCAGCGAGCTCTTCAGCCCCGTTTCCGGCACCGTCGTTGCCGTCAACGAGGAACTTCTCGACCATCCCGAGAACATCAACGCGGACGCCTACGCCAGCTGGATAATCAAGGTCCGGATGTCCGACGAATCCGAACTGGATTCACTTATGAACGCGTCCGAGTACGCCCAAACAGCAAAATAAGCCAAATATGGGGACTTTCTCTTATTTCCCGCATACGGATGACGATGTCCGCCTGATGCTGGAAAGGATCGGCGTGTCCTCCATGGACGACCTGTACGCCGATGTGCCTCAGGAGTTCATCTACCGCAAGGAGTATGAACTCGGGGACGCAATGTCTGAGCAGCAGGTGCGCGACTTCTTCGAGGGGCTCGCTTCCCGCAACACGAAGCTCAAGGTCTTCGCCGGGGCCGGCGCTTACGACCACTACACACCGTCCGTGATTCCGTATATCACGTCCCGCAGCGAGTTCCTGACGGCGTACACTCCCTACCAGAGCGAGATATCCCAGGGGACTCTCCGGTACATTTTCGAGTTCCAGAGCATGATATGCGCCCTGACCGGGCTAGACGTGGCCAACGCCTCGATGTACGACGGTCCGACTGCCGCCGCCGAGGCGGTGCGCATGTGCGTTGCATCTGCAAGGAAAAAGAACACGGTGATAGTCTCCGGAGCGCTGCTTCCGAACGTGCTGGACACGGTGCGGACTTACTGCCGCTATTCCGGAGTCGCACTTGAGGAGATTGCACCAGCGGGCGGGAAGACTGATCTCAAGGCCATCGTGGCCCGCCTCGGCGGAGGCGACGTCGCAGGAGTGCTGGTTCCTTCAGTCAACCGGTTCGGCATTATCGAGGACCTTGAAGGCCTTGCAGATGCAGTCCGTGAGGCGAAGGCCATGACGGCTGTCTATTGCGACCCTTCGGCCCTGGCGGTGCTTAAGACGCCGGCCGAATGGGGCGCCGACATCGCCGTGGGCGACGGCCAGTCCCTGGGCATACCCCTCTGCTACGGAGGCCCTTATGTTGGCTTTATGGCATGCACGAAGGATCTGATGCGCAAGCTCCCCGGACGCGTGGTCGGGCAGACCACCGACAAGGACGGCAAGCGCTGCTTCGTGCTGACGCTGCAGGCCCGGGAGCAGCACATACGCCGCGAGAAGGCGACGTCCAACATCTGCTCGAACCAGTCCCTGATGGCCTTGTGGATCACGGTCTACCTGTCCCTGATGGGTCCGGAAGGCATGCAGAGGGTGAACGCCCTGTCTTCAGCCGGTGCCCATTACCTGAAGCGCGAACTGCTCGCGACCGGACTTTTCGAAGATCCGTTCCCCGACGCTCCGTTCCTCAAGGAATTCTGCCTCAAGCCACTCGTGGATACGGCCGCTCTCCAGCAGGCCCTTCTCGACGGCGGCTATTTTGCCGCCCTGTCGTCGGATGACGGACTGGTCAGCTTCTGCGTGACCGAAAAGAAGTCAAAGGAAGAAATCGACGGGCTCGTCAAAATAGTGAAGGAGGTCCGCAAATGAAATACTACGACAAATTGATTTTCGAGCTCTCCCGTCCGGGACGCAGCGCATTTTCCCTTGCTGAAAACGGTCTGGAAGAGGTTCCCGTGCCCGAAAAGCTCAGCCGCAGGAGCGATCTTCCGCTGCCGGAGGTCAGCGAGCCCGACGTGGTGCGCCATTACACGAATCTCTCGCAGATGAATTTCGGCGTGGATACGGGATTCTATCCCTTGGGGAGCTGCACGATGAAGTACAATCCCAAGATCAACGAGGAAGTCTGCAACCTGCCCGGCTTCACGGGCCTGCATCCGCTGCAGCCCGAAAGCACCGTGAAAGGGGCGCAGGCGGTCCTCGACGGGATGGACAAGGCCCTCGCGGCCATCACCGGGATGAAGCATTTCACCTTCCTTCCCTGCGCCGGGGCCCACGGCGAGCTGACCGGCCTCATGCTGATGCGCGAGTATCACATGTCCCGCGGCGACCTCGGCCGTACGAAGGTCATCGTCCCGGACAGCGCGCACGGCACCAATCCGGCCAGCGCTGCGGTTTGCGGACTGGAGATTGTGGAAGTGAAATCCACTCCTGAAGGGCTTGTGGACCTTGATTCCCTGAAGGAACTGCTCGGGGACGACATCGCCGGCATCATGCTGACGAACCCCAATACCCTGGGCCTCTTCGAGAGGAACATCGGGCAGATCGCGACCCTGGTCCACGGCTGCGGAGGCCTTCTCTACTATGACGGCGCCAACATGAACCCCCTGCTCGGGATGGTCCGTCCCGGAGACATGGGATTCGACATAATGCATCTCAACCTGCACAAGACCTTCTCCACGCCCCACGGTGGCGGCGGCCCCGGAAGCGGGCCCGTCGGAGTGGCCGAAAAGCTGGTCCCGTTCCTGCAGAAACCCCGCGTGTCCGGATTCCACGGCAATTTCGGAGTGATTCTCCGCGCTTACGCCTACATCCTGATGCTCGGCCGCCAGAACATCAAGATGGCCGGTAAGTTCGCCAGCCTTGCGGCAAACTACGTGAAGGAGTCCCTGAAGGACTGCTACAAGCTTCCTATCCCGACTGTCTGCAAGCATGAGTTCGTCTTCGACGGGTTGATCGACGACGGCGCACGGGAGGGAAAGGAGGGCGCAACGACGCTCGACGTCGCCAAGCGCCTGCTGGATTACGGCTTCCATGCTCCGACCATTTATTTCCCGTTGCTCTTCCACCAGACCATCATGATAGAACCGACGGAGACCGAGTCGCTGGAGACCCTGGATGCCTTCATCGACGCCATGCGCAAGATTGCGGCCGAGGCGGCCGAAGATCCCGATATCCTGCACGGAGCCCCGCACAACACGCCGGTGAGCCGTCCGGACGAGACTACCGCGGCGCGCCAGCCTGTACTGAAATTCAGCTGAGACCATGCACATAATCATCATCGGAGCCGGGCCGGGCGGGTATGAAACCGCCCTGGAGGCCGCTTCAAAAGGGGTTCGGGTCACGATAATAAGCGACGGCCCCGTAGGCGGCACCTGCTTGAACGAGGGCTGTATCCCGACCAAGGCACTCTGCCATTATGCCGAGCTGAAAGACGAGTTCAGCCGGACTTCCGACGTGTTCGGAGCCGTGCCGGCCTTTGATTTCGAGGCTGTCCGCCGGCGCAAGCAGGCGACGGTGGAGCAGCTTCGCGCCGGAGTCGAAGGACTTCTTTCGCACAAGCTCATAAGGCTCGTTTACGGCCATGCATCGCTCGCCGGAGGCCACAGCGTGCGCGTCGGGGATGAGACCATCGAGGGCGACGCCGTCATCCTGGCGACCGGTTCCGTCCCGGCGCTCCTTCCTGTCGAAGGTGCCTCGCTGCCCGGAATACTCGGTTCGAAGGAGATACTCGACATCGATGAGATTCCCGCACGCCTTTGCATCATCGGAGGGGGAGTCATAGGTCTCGAGTTCGCGTCCATCTTCCGCAGCTTCGGCTCCGAAGTGACAGTCCTGGAGTATTGCAGGGACATCCTGCCCCGTTTCGACCAGGACCTTTCGAGACGCCTGAAACAGAGTCTGTCAAAAAGGGGTATCTCAATTGAAACTTCAGCTTGCGTGACGGGTATTGCCCCGGGTTGGAAGGTCAGTTATACCAAAAAGGACGAGACCTTTACGGTCGAGGCCGACAAGGTGCTCATGGCCGTGGGACGCAAGCCTGCGCTCGGAAGCCTGAACCTTGAAGAAGCCGGAATCGAGTTTACCCCGAAAGGCGTCAAGGTCGACGGGAACATGCAGACTTCCGTTCCCGGCATCTACGCCGTCGGCGACCTCGTCGGAGGCATGATGCTCGCCCACGCGGCGACCTTCCAGGGACGCAGGGCCCTGCACCATATCCTCGGCGAGACGGACGGAATCGACTTCAGCGTCGTGCCTGCGGCGGTGTTCACCTCTCCGCAGGCTGCCACGGTCGGTCTCAGCGAGGAGGAGTGCAAGGAAAAGGGAATCGCTGTCAAGTGCCTGAAATCTTTCTACAGGGCCAACGGGAAGGCGGTTTCCATGGATGCGACGGACGGTTATTGCAAGATCGTCACGGAAGCGGGAAGCGGCCGCGTCCTTGGCTGCCACATGCTCGGAGCCCAGGCTTCGGAGCTGGTGCAGCAGATGAGCGATGCGGTTGCAAAGGGGATGACGGCCCGTGAGCTGAAGGACATAATACATGCCCATCCGACCCTTTCAGAGCTGCTCCAGAGCGCGCTTTCGCAGGCTAATTGAGAACTTTCCCGTGACAGAAACGGTAGGACAGGCCTGAACCGCAGGGGCAAGGCGCATCCGGCGCGACCGGACGTACGGCAAACCCCAGTTTGTAGAGGTTCAGGCCCGGTTCGTCGTAGTTGTATTCCTTGATGAGTTCGTCGACGCGGACCGTGATCTTCATCATCCCGGTCTCGTTGGACGTGTGTCCCTTCAGGAGCCATTTCGGGATGGAGTTCGCGTAATCGACCACGACGTCGATGCATTGCTTGAACAGTTCGAAGGAGCCTAGTTCCTCCTGACGGTCGGTGACGACGGAGAAGAGCACTTCCGTGGCTTCGTCGTCGACAGCGAACTGGCTGTCGATCCAGACGGTGTGGATGGCCTCCTGAAGCTCATCTCCGGAAAAACCGAGGTCCACAAGCATTTCCTTCAGTGCCTTGCCTTCCGGAGTGTCCATGCCCCATGCGCAGAACGGAGCGTCGTCGCCGGCCCTTTCCGCCCTGGTCCATTCCGGTCCGTCGGCGTATTTGCGCAGGGTCTTGAAGGAATTCTTGCGGTAGTCCATGATCTCCTTGACGTTCTCGACGAAGGGGGAGACCATATATGCCTCGCCGCGGTACATCTCCTGATACAGCCGCATGAGCGGGCAGGAAAGGACACGCGAGCCGAGTTTCAGCATCTCGTCGCTGTCTCCGAGATGGTCGAAAAGGAGGTTCACGAAGGTATGCAGGGGAATGACCCCGTAGGCGTTCATATAGCCCATGACTATGCGTTCTAGGGCGAAGGAACCGTCCTTTTCCTTGGCGGAGATGACTCTCCGGATATGCGGGGCGACAATCTGGTGCATGGCCTCCGGGAGCCATACTTCCACGGTGTCGTAGTCTTCTTCACGGTCGTTGCTAACGATCTTGACGGCTTCCACGACGGAAGGATAGTCGGGGCGAAGTATGAGGACGTGCTTGTCCGGACCGGCGTCCACAAGTCTCTTGAGGAGGCGCAGGTCGTTTTCCGGGAGCATGCCCAGCCAGACGACGGGGGAATTGCTCAGGTACGAAGACAGTTCGGAAACGATGACCTTCTTCGGCGCGGATTCCCGCAGGGGAGCGCCGAGGTAGTCCGTCATCGCGAGCAGTTCGTCGCGCGTGCAGGAACCGAGGATTTCGTCTATCTTCGTCATAGAGACTGCAAATATAATTACTTTCGGGCTAATTCCGCATCAAGAACTTCAAGCCTGTCCCCTTCGATACGGAAATGGACGTCGCGGCCCTTGAAGACGAAGCCGTAGATTCTCTGCGGGTCGTCCTGCCAGGCTGGCCTCGGATCGAGGCTCAGAATCTGTTCCAGGGCGGCGGCATCTTCTCCGAGAAGGTCGCTGATCCCTGGCGGCACCGTGACCTTCAGGACCGCCCCGGGGGCTTTCTGCGCATATCCGCAGCGTGCATCCGGGAATGCGTCGGCATAGGCCAGGTAGGGTTTTATGTCCAGAACCGGGGTCCCGTCCGCAAGGTCGGCGCCGGCCACATGCAGCACGGGTCCTTCAGCCGTCTCCATGTCCACGCCCAGCAGGCGCACGCATGAAAGGCCTATCCCGTTCGGACGGAAGGGGGAGCGCGATGCGAAGACCCCCACCTGCTCGTTGCCGCCGAGCCTGGGCGGGCGCACGGTCAGGGCATCGGTCTCAGGGTTGCGGTCGAACTGCCAGAGCAGCCAGATGCGGTCGAAGCCCTCCAGTCCGCGCACGGCATCCGGGTTGCGGTATTGCGGCTCGAAAACGATCTCGCCCCTCAGTCCGGGGGCGAGTCCGCTCTGGCGCGGCAGTCCGAATTTCCCTTCGACAGGGGACCGGAATCGTGCTACGGGATTGACTGTCATTGCTCCAGTTCCGCTCTATAGACTTTGTAAAGTGAATCCAGCGCTGGCTTGTTTTCAGCCTTGATGGGCTCGGCGGAAGGGGATTCCAGCTTCAGCGGATTGACGGGCGAGCCGTTTTTCCATACGCGGAAATCGAGGTGCGGCCCTGTCGAGACCCCCGTGGAGCCGACATACCCGATGACGTCGCCCTGGTGCACGCGCACTCCCGCCTTGATGCCCTTGGCGAAGCGCAAAAGGTGCAGGTATCCTGTCGTATAGACGCTGTTGTGGCGTATCTTGATAGTGTTTCCGCCGCCTCCGGCCCAGCCGGCGCTGAGTATGGTCCCGTCACCGAGGGCGTGGACCGGAGTGCCTGCCGGAGCGGCATAGTCCACCGCCGTGTGCGGCTTGACTTTCCCGGTCACGGGGTGCTTGCGCGCATAGGAGAATCCGCTGCTTATCCGGGTGAACTTGAGCGGGGCCTTGAGGAAGGCCTTGCGCATGCTGCCGCCTTTCTCGTTCCAGTATTTGTTGCCGCCGTCGCCCTGGTCGAAGCGTATGGCCGGAGCCTCGTAAGAGCCTCTGTTGTAGATTGCAAGGTCAACCTTCGAAATATCGATGACTTCGCCCTCGCAGACCCTCTGGTCATAGATGGCGCGGAAGCGGTCGCCGGGCTGAAGCCCGAAGAAGTCCACCGTCCAGGCATAGATGTCGGCCAGCTCGAGGATGAGGTCCGGGGACGCTCCGGCCTCGAGCATGTCGTTCCAGAGGGAGGATTTGATGGTAACGTCCGTGGCCTTGCGCTCGGTCGTGACCGGCTTGTCGTATGTCCATACGGCAAGGGAGTCGCGGCACTTGAAGATGGTGGAGCGTATGCGGTCGTTTTCGTATACCACGTACTCCAGGGCCCTGGAAAGGGTGTCCGGGGAGTAGTATGCAGAGACCTTGTTGCCGGCCCGCACCTTGCGGACGTCGAAAGCGTCGCCGCAGGCGTTTGCAAGCTTGTATGAGGTCGAAACTCCCAGTCCGAGGCGGGAGAACAGCGCTCCGAAGGCTTCTCCGCTGCGGACGGTAGTTTGTTCGCAGACGAAATCTTCGGTCTTGAACCCGAGGGGCGGCGGGAGCTCTTCGGCGGTCTCTCCGGATCCGCCTGCGTTTCCTTTCGGAGCGCAGCAGGGAAGGGCCAGGACTATCAGAAGGGCGAAAGCTATCCTTTTCATCCTATTTGAGGAGATTGCCGAGAAGGGAGCGTGTAAGGGTCCTGGTAGCGGAGCTGGTCGCGCTCTTGATAGCCTTGTTGGCAACGGTTTTTCCTGAGGCCTTTGACTTTGATTTGTTGCCTGTTACCGAATTCGCAACCTGTGTGCCTATTGCGGTGGTGACGCTGGTGATGGCTGCTCCCATAGCGGCCTTGAGAACCTTGGAGCCTATGCCGCCGAACTTGCTTCCGACGCTGGCGCGCTTCGCCGCGGCCTTTGCCTGCTCAGCCTTCTGCTCCTCGATGGCCCTCTGCTGGGCTTCCTGGATCTCGGCGGCCTTCTTCTGGTCGGCGAGGAGCACTTCGAAGGCGCTCTCCCTGTCAATGACGCGGTCGTACTTGCCGTAGAGCATCGAGGCGTTGATGCAGTGCTGCCTCTGGTCGGGGGTGATGGCGCCTATCTGGCTGAGGGGGAAGAGGATGCGCGCGCGTTCCACGACGGACGGTGCGCCTTTCGGATCGAGGAAGGAGACGAGGGCTTCGCCGGTCTCGAGCTCCATGATCGCGTCGGCGGTCTTGAAGGCCGGATTCGGGCGGAAGGTCTCCGCAGCCGAGCGGACGGCTTTCTGGTCCTTGGGGGTGTATGCCCTCAGGGCGTGCTGGACGCGGTTGCCGAGCTGGCCGAGTATGCTTTCCGGGATGTCGGTGGGGTTCTGCGTCACGAAATATACTCCAACGCCCTTGGAGCGGATAAGGCGCACGACCTGTTCGATCTTGTCCACGAGGGCCTTGGGCGTGTCTTCGAAAAGGGTGTGGGCCTCGTCGAAGAAGAACACGAGCTTGGGAAGGTCCATGTCCCCGACTTCGGGAAGCTGGGCGTAGAGGCTGGAAAGCAGCCAGAGGAGGAAGGTCGAGTAGAGCTTCGGGTTGAGCATCAGCTTGTCCGCCGCCAGCACGTTCATGATTCCTTTCCCTCCCTGGGTCTGGAAGAGGTCGAATATGTCGAAGGACGGTTCGGCGAAGAACTTCTCCGCGCCCTGGGCTTCGAGGCTCAGCAGGCTTCTCTGGATCGCTCCGATGCTCGCCGCGCTGACGTTGCCGTACATCTGCTGGAGCTCGCCGGCGTGCTCGGAGACATAGCCCAGCATCGAGCGGAGGTCCTTCATGTCGATGAGGAGGAGCCCCTTGTCGTCCGCGACCTTGAACACGATGTCGAGGACTCCGGACTGGACCTCGTTCAGCCCCATCAGGCGGGAAAGGAGCTGGGGACCCATGTCTGACACGGTGGTGCGCATGGGATGGCCCTGCTCGCCGAAGACGTCGAAGAAACGTACCGGGCAGGCGGCGTAGAGGGGATTGTCGATCCCGAACTCGGCGCAGCGTTTCTCGATGAACGAACTGGTGTGGCCGGGCTGGCTTATGCCCGAGAGGTCTCCCTTCATGTCCGCCATGAAGCAGGGAACGCCAGCCTGGCTGAAGGTCTCCGCCAGAACCTGCAGGGTTACGGTTTTTCCGGTGCCGGTCGCGCCGGCGATGAGTCCGTGTCTGTTGGCCATCTTTCCGCAGATGGATATGGGGCCCTGGGGGCCGTGGGCGACATATAGTCCTTTTTGTGCGTCGTACATATCTTTAGGTTTAATCTTCCAAATTTACTAAAAAATCCCGGCATTTCATACAAGGGAGCCGGCAATGCCGTGCGCCGCGGTCCAGGCTGTGCTCCACGCGGCCTGAAGGTTGAATCCTCCGGTCACGGCGTCAATGTCCAGGACTTCTCCGGCAAGGAACAGCCCCGGCCGTTTCCGGCATTCCATGGTGGAGGGGTTGATCTCCTTCAGCGCCACGCCTCCGCAGGTGACGAATTCTTCCTTGAAGCGGGCCCTGCCGTCGATCTCATAGAGGTCGGAGGTCATCGTGGAGGCAAGCCGTGCGGCGCCCTTGATGCCGAGTTCGGCCCAGCGGCAGCCGGGCCTTATCCCGCTTCTCGAGACAAGGTGCTCCCAGATGCGCGAGGATATCCCTTCGGGAGGGGTTCCGGAGACCTTTTTCTTAGGGTGCGCAGCTGCCGTCCGGGTTATGAAGACCCTGGCTTCTTCCTCGCTTCCGGCGGTCCAGCAGATTGACAGCTGTCCTTTGTAGCAGCTTTCCTTCAGGGCCCTTGCCGCGTATGAGCTGAGTTTCAGGACGGCAGGGCCGCTGACGCCCCAGTCGGTAAGGAGGAGCGGTCCTTCCGAGGTGAACGGGGTCCCGGCAAGCTTGAGCCTTGCCTTGCCGACGGAATTCCCAGCCATGGCCCGCAGGGACGGATCCTGTATCTTGAAGGTGAAAAGGGAGGGGACTGGAGGGACGGTTTCGAGTCCCGTTCCGTCAAGGAGGGCCAGCGCTCCGCCTCCCGTGGTGACGAGGATGCGGTCGGCGTCCAGTTCTGCAATGTTGTTTATTTTACTATGAGTCAGGATTTTTACTCCGAGTCCGTCCATGAGGGAGCGGAACTTCCGTACGACCTGCATGGCGTCGTCGCTTGCCGGGAAGATGCGTCCGTCTTCCTGCTGCCGCAGGGCGATGCCCTCGCCCCTGAACCAGTCCGCTGCCTGCTCCGGCCCGAAGGAATGGAACAGCCTTTCCATCAGCCTGTCACCCCTGGGATAGACTTCCTTCAGGGAGCGGACGTCCGAGAAAGTGTTGCCCAGGTTGCATCTGCCGCCGCCGGTCCGGGCGAGCTTCGCCATGGGCAGTGCAGCGGCCTCGTGGACCAGCACTTCAGATCCCGGCAACAGGCGTCCGAGCTCGATTGCGGCGAAGCATCCGGCCGCTCCGGCCCCCACGACGGCTATTCTGGCTGCTTTCATTCGGTTGTGGATAATTCCTTTACGCGAAGATAGCAATTTGCGGTATTTTATGATTAAATTTGTGCATCAAAAATCGGCCATGGTCCAGATCTATTGCAAGAATACCGGTCAGACGAAAATGTTCGAGGCGGGCACGTCCCTTCTGGACATGCTGCCCGAATTCGCTCCGGAGTCTCCTTTCCGCATCCTGTCCGCGAAGGTGAACAACGTCTCGCAGGGCCTTAAGTTCAAGGTATACAACAACAAGGACGTCGAGTACGTGGATTATCGCAACGCCTCGGGGCGGCGGGTGTACTGCCGGTCACTGAGTTTCCTGCTGTGCAAGGCCGCACGGGATCTTTTCCCCGGGAGCAGCATGCACATCAAGCACCAGATTTCGAACGGATATTTCTGCCAGCTGACCAAGGCCGGCGGGGAAGGGGCGTCGGGCAAGGACATTGCCGCCATCCGCAAGAAGATGAGGGAGCTGGTCGAAACGGACCTTCCGTTCCACAGGTATGAGGTGCGCACATCCGAAGCCATAGAGAAATTCCGCGAAAAGGGATATGAGGACAAGGTGAAGCTCCTCGAGACCTGCGGCCAGCCTTATATCGACTATTACACCCTCGGCAACACCGTGGATTATTATTACGGCCGGCTCGTCCCTTCCACGGGCTACCTCGACGTATGGGACGTCGAACCCTTCGAGAACGGCATCCTGCTGCGTGTTCCCAAGCGGGACAACCCGACGGAGCTTTGCGACATGCCTCCCCAGCCCAAGACCTTCGAGGTCTTTTCCGAGGACATGAAGTGGAACGGGTTCATGAACCTGAGCTGCGTCGGGGACGTCAATCTCGCGTGCGAGAGGGGAAGCGCCCCGGAGCTGATCCAGGTGGCCGAGGCCTTGCAGGAGAAAAAGCTGGTGCAGATCGCCGAGGAGATAGACAGGCGCTGCCGCGCCGAAAAGGATCCCGTGCGCGTCGTGCTGATAACGGGACCGAGCAGCAGCGGCAAGACCACGGTCACAAAGCGCCTCAGCGTGCAGCTGAAGGCCTGCGGACTGCGTCCCGTGTCCTTTTCCACCGACGATTATTTCGTCAACCGGGTGGATACCCCCAAGCTGCCGGACGGGCGCTATGATTTCGACAACTTCGAGACCGTGGACCATGCCGCCCTTGAAAGGGATGTGCTGGCGCTCCTGAAGGGGGAGGAGGTGGATGTCCCCGAGTATGATTTCGTCACCGGACGCCGCGAATACCGCGGGAAGCACCTTCGCCTGACCGAAGGGAACGTCCTGATAATCGAAGGGATACATGCCCTGAATCCTGGACTGATACCGCATGTGGACCCGGGGAGCCAGTTCAAGGTGTTCATCTCGACTCTGACGAGCATTCCGCTGGATTACCACAATTGGGTGCCCACGAGCGACAACAGGCTCCTTCGCCGCATCATCCGCGACTACAACAAGGGCGCCTTCTCCGCGCGGGAGACCATCAGCCAGTGGCCCAATGTCCGCGAGGCCGAGGAGCAGTGGATATATCCCTATCAGGAGACCGCAGATGCCATGTTCAACTCGGCTTACCTGATTGAATTCGCCGTCCTCCGGAACCACGCCGAACCCATACTTGCATCCGTGCCCAAGGATTGCCCCGAGTATTCCGAGGCGCACAGGCTGCTTAAGTTCATACATTATTTCACACCCGTCTCCGATAAGGATGTCCCGCGCACTTCGCTGCTGAGGGCCTTCATCGGAGGCGGAAGCCTTTAGTTTTATGAGCAACATCATCGACGGAAAAGCCCTGTCCGCCTCCCTGAAGGAGGAAATGAAGGGGAGAGTCGCCCGGCTGGGCGAGGAATACGGCAGGGTGCCCTGTCTGGCTGTAATCATAGTCGGGGACAACCCCGCGAGCCGCTCCTACGTGCGCGGCAAGATCAAAGCGACGGAGGTCACCGGTATGGGCAGCCGCCTTATCGAACTGCCGGAGGATGTCACCGAGGGGCGTCTGCTGGAGGTGATAGCAGGCTTGAACGCAGATGACGGCGTGGACGGGATCCTTGTCCAGCTGCCCCTGCCGGAGCATATCGACGAGGACCGCGTCATCGACGCCATCGCTATCGAAAAGGACGTGGACGGCTTCCACCCGCAGAACGTCTCGCGACTCTGGCTCGGACGCAAGTGCATCGTACCCTGCACGCCCAAGGGCATAATAAAGATGATAGAGACGACCGGAATCGGGATCGCCGGAAAGAAGGCCGTCGTGGTCGGCCGCAGCAATATTGTGGGCAAACCCGTCGCGAAGCTTCTTCTGGATCGCAACGCGACCGTCACGATAGCCCATTCACGCACTGCTGACCTCGCCGCCGTCTGCCGTGATGCCGACATCCTTGTGGTCGCGGTAGGCCGGCCGAAGATGGTCACCGGAGCGATGGTAAAGGACGGGGCGGTCGTGATTGATGTCGGCATCAACAGGGGAGAGGACGGCAAGCTGGTGGGGGACGTCGACTTCGAATCCGCCTTGAAGGTCGCCGGCTGGATAACCCCCGTTCCCGGCGGAGTAGGCCCCATGACCATCACCATGCTGATGGAGAATACCATAGAGTGCTTCCTGGACCGGGTCCGCAAATGACGGAGAAAAACCTGATTTCCTGGATGAGGTGGTAAGGGCCAAGAACCTGTAATAGAAATGATACGGATTGTCAAACTGTTACTCGCCGCCTGCGTCTCAGTATGCGGCATCTGGATGATTTCCTCCTGCAAGCCGTCCGGCGGGAGCAACGCTGGCGCAGTTAATGAAGTAAAGAAAACCGAACTGTTCCGTACCAGCCACAGCTGGGACGGAGCCGAGCTTCCGGATTACCCGGAAGGGAAGCCGGAACTTGTCTGCATGCGCTATGTGTTCCCTGTCGGCCAGAAACTCGAATGGCACCACCATCCCGTGATGAATTTCGGAATCATGGAGCAGGGTGAACTTACCATTATCGGTCTTGACGGCACGGAGAAGGTCATCCGGGCCGGGGAGACAGTCGTCGAGATGGTCGGTACGATCCACCGCGGGGAGAACCGCGGCAGCGAACCCGTCATCCTGAACATGTTCTATCTCTCCCAGGAAGGACTTCCCCTTTCCGTCCAGCATCCGGAAATTCCGATGGAGTGAAGGTTCCTTTCCGGAGTGCTCGAACTTAACATAATATAGCTCAGCCTTGCGTCATTTTACGCAAGGCTGAATCGTTAATCAGATGATAGCCAGTCGTTTAAAAAAACGTGCCGGGGTGGAGCTTTTTATGCGGATTCCGGCGTTTTACTGCATCTGCCGGATGCGGACGTCGATGCCGGGGAGGGCGGCAGAGAGGGAACTGATATCTGTCTGCCCGTAATGATAGGGGATAAGGATCTTCGGGGAGATTGTCTTAGCGGCTTTGATACATTGCTCCGGGGTCATCGTATATGGCTGGTTGACAGGAAGGAAAGCGACGTCGATATCTTTCAGCCCGGCCATCTCAGGGATATCCTCGGTGTCTCCGGCGATGTAGATTCGCAGTCCGTCGATTGTCAGCACGAAGCCGTTGTCCCGGCCCTTGGGGTGGAATTGCGTGTGTCCCGCCGTCGTGTTGTAGGCAGGAACGGCTTCAAGTGTCATATCCGGGGCGACGCTCGTTGAGTCTCCGTTTTTCATCACCGTTCCGTAGCCCAGCTTGCCGGCGCAGGACGCGTTCGTTATGAGCTTTGTGCCGGGAGCGGTCAAGGCAGCGATGGCCGCCTTGTCCAGATGGTCGAAGTGTTCGTGGGTCACCAGGATGAAATCAGCTTTGGGGAACTCGGCGGCGTAATCGGTCACCTTGTCTCCGAGTTTCGTGACGGGATCGACCTGGATGGACTTGCCCTTGTAGCGGATCTCCAGCGAGCCGTGCTTGATAAGGGTGATTTCGACAGGAGTGCCGCTGTCGGTAAGGAACCTTTCGACTTCGTACTTCGTAACCGGCTTTCCTGCAGCGGTCCAGGCAAGGTACCCGCCGGAAAGGTTGAAGACCTTGAACCCGGCCTTTTCCATGGCCGTGGCAGCCGAGGCGCTGCGCCTTCCGCTACGACAGTAAACCAGCACCGGACGAGCCTTGTCGAGGGAAGTTTCCGCATCCCTCAGAAAGTTGCTTGAATACCAGTCTATATTGATGGCGGGAGCGATATGTCCCTCTGCGAATTCCGACGCAGTGCGGACATCCAGCAATTGCACCGTACCGTCGCCGGCAAGTTTGGTTTCAAAAGCCTGCACGCCCAGATTCTCATACCCCCTGCACGAAAACAGGGAAAGAAGCGAAAACGCCATGATTGACAGATATTTTTTCATAACAGATACAAATATAAGCAATTAATTGGAACCATGTTTCGAATGGAGCTGCTCCGGAGAAGGTCCTTCCCGGAGCCGACGACTATCGCTCCCGGAGCGATCGAACTTAACATAATATAGCTTGACCTTGCGTCGTTTTACGCAAGGCCGAAGCGTTAATTCGTTGGTGCTCAAATACTTGCCGTGCGCCATCTGGGCCGGGGCGGGGGATTGTTGCGGCCGGGTACTGCTGCAGCAGGTGCCCAGGCCGGGGCGGGTCACAGCGCCCAGTGGGCGATGTCGCGGCGGTGGAAGAGGTTGGCGCAGCGGACTGCGTCGACGCTGCGGTAGGCCTCCTGGCGTGCCTTCTCGAGCGAGGAGGCGCGGGCGACGGCCATCAGCACGCGGCCTCCGTTGGTGACGAGGCTGCCGTCTTCGAGGCGCTTCGTGCCCATGTGGTAGAAGGTGCCGTCGGCAGGAAGAACGATCCCGACGCCCTTGTCATAATGCCCGGGATAGCCCTTAGAGGCCAGCACGACGCCGAGGGTCACATCCTGCGACCACTTCAGCTCTCCGGCAGGACGCCCGAGCGCGACCGCTTCGAACACGTCGTAGATGTCCGAATCCAGCAGCGGCAGGACCACCTCCGTCTCCGGATCGCCGAAGCGGGCGTTGAACTCGATCACCTTGACGCCCTGAGGCGTCTTCATGAGACCGCCGTACAGCACGCCTGAAAGGGGACAATCTTCCGCGGCCATGGCCGAAGCCGTCTTGCAGAGGATCTCCTTGAAAGCGAACTGCCGGTCTTCCTCCGTGATGAAGGGGAGTCCGGTATAGGCACCCATCCCTCCGGTGTTGGGCCCCTTGTCTCCGTCGAAGGCGCGCTTGTGGTCCGGCGAGAGGGGCATTGGATAAACCTCTTCCCCGTCCACGAAGCACATGAAGGAGAACTCCGGACCGGTCAGGAAGTCTTCCACGACGACCTTGCCCTTGCCGAATGACTCGTCCAGGAGCATGTCCTTAAGTGCTTTTTCGGCTTCCTTAAGGGTCTCGGCGATCACGACGCCCTTCCCGGCGGCCAGCCCGTCATATTTGAGCACGGCGGGGAAAGGACGCTCGGAAACGTAGGCCAGGGCTTCCTGGAAGTCGGAGAAACTGCGGTAGCCGGCCGTCGGAACGCCGTGACGCTCCATGATCTGCTTCGCAAACTCCTTGCTGCTCTCGATGCGGGTTGCGGCGAGCGTGTGGCCGAAAATGGCCAGTCCTTCAGCGCGGAAGGCGTCCACGATGCCGGCGGCAAGGGATGCCTCCGGGCCGACTACGGTTAAGTCGACCGTCTTCGTGCGGGCGAAAGCGAGCAATCCGGCAACGTCCGTATCCTTCAGAGGGACGCATTCTGCCAGGTCCGCAATCCCGGCGTTGCCGGGGGCGCAATAAATCTTTCCTACCTGCGGGGAACGGCTGAGGGCATGCACGATGGCATGCTCGCGTCCGCCGGAACCTACTACGAGAACTGTCTTCATAAATCAGTGTTTGAAATGTCTTACTCCGGTAAAGAGCATAGTGATGCCCAGTTCGTCTGCCTTCTTGACGGCATCCTCGTCACGGATGCTGCCCCCGGGCTGAACGATGGCGGTCACGCCGTATCCGGCGGCGAGGGCGACGGTGTCGTCGAAGGGGAGGAAGCCGTCGGAAGCGAGGATGAGCCCGGAAGTGAAACCGGCTTCCTTCGCCTCCTCAAGGGCGATGCGGGCGGAACCGACGCGGTTGGTCTGGCCGGCGCCGACACCTATGGTGTGGCCGTCGCGGACTACTGCTATGGCGTTGGATTTCACGTGCTTGACTATCTTCCAGCCGAACTCGAGGTCGGCCATCTGTCCGGCCGTGGGCTTCACCGTCGTGACGCACATTTCAGGGGTGACCTGCTCGACCTGGGTGTCCAGCTGCTGGGCGAGCATGCCGCCGTTGACGCTGATGTACTGGGGTACGGGGGCCTCGGAGCGGGTCATGTCGACTTCCATCACGCGGAGGTTCTTCTTCGTGGAAAGGATTTCGAGCGCCTCCGGGGTGAAGGACGGGGCTATCACTATCTCGAGGAAGATGGGCTTCATGCCGGCGGCGACTTCGGCGGTCAGGGGACGGTTCACGGCCACGATTCCGCCGTAGATGCTGACCTTGTCGGCTTCGTAGGCAGCCTGCCAGGCCTCTTCGATAGTCTTGCCGACGGCGGCGCCGCAGGGGTTCATGTGCTTGAGGGCCACGCAGAACGGCTCTTCGAAGTCACGTACTACGTTGAGGGCCGCGTTGGCGTCCTGGATGTTGTTGTATGAGAGCTCCTTGCCCTGGATCTGGCGTCCATGGGCGAGGGAGAAGGGGACAGGCTCCGCAGTGGCGTAGAACTTTGCCGCCTGATGGGGATTCTCTCCGTAGCGGAGACCCTGCTTGAGGTCGTATTCGAGGAAAAGTTTCTCGTTCAGGCCGGCCTTGCCGCGCATCCACGAAGCGATGCACATGTCATACTCGGCGGTGTGCGTATAGGCCTTTGCGGATAGCTTGAGGCGGGTTTCGTCGCTGGTGCGGCCGTTCTGGCGGAGCTCGGCGAGCACGGTGTCATAGTCCGCCGGATCGCAGATTATGGTCACGTCGCGCCAGTTCTTCGCCGCGCTTCGGACCATCGAAGGTCCGCCTATGTCGATGTTCTCGATAGCGTCTTCCATCGTGACACCTTCCTTCGCTATGGTCTGGCGGAAAGGATAGAGGTTCACGCAGACGAGGTCGATAGTCCCGATGCCGTTCTCTTTCAGGGTCTCCATGTGCGCGGGAAGGTCCCTCCGGGCGAGGATGCCGCCGTGCACCTTGGGATGCAGGGTCTTGACGCGGCCGTCGAGGATCTCCGGGAAACCGGTGACTTCGCTGATGCCTATCGTCTTCACACCTTCGCTTTCCAGCAGCTTCTGCGTGCCGCCGGTCGCGATAATGTCCCAGCCCAAGGCAGCCAGGCCCTTTACGAACGGGGTGAGACCCGTCTTGTCGCTAACGCTTACTAATGCTCTCATATCAATTTCTTAATGGTTTCTATATAAAGTTCGTGTTCAATCTTCTGGCCTATGCGGTGCACTTCTTCCGGGTCATTGCCTTCATAAGGGAAGGCTCGCTGGGCTATGATCTTGCCGCCGTCGAGGTCGGCGTTTACATAGTGGATGGTGATGCCATAGACCTTGACTCCGTAACGGACCGCGTCTTCAACGGCATGGGCGCCCTTGAAGGACGGGAGAAGGGAAGGATGGATGTTGATGATGCGCCCGCCGTACGCGCCCAGGAGCACGTCCCCGACTATGCGCATGTACCCCGCGAGGCAGACAAGGTCCACTCCGAGGGCATCCAGCCGGCCGACTATATCCTTTTCGAAGTCAGCCTTGGAAGGGTAGTCCTTCGGGTTGAAGACGAAGGACGGCACGTCGAAGCGCGCAGCCCTTTCAATGACCATGGCTCCGGGTTTGTCACAGACCATCAGGACGACTTCGGCATCGAGCCTCCCGTCCGCGCAGGCCGCGGCTATGGCCTCGAAGTTGGTCCCGCTGCCGCTGGCGAATACAGCAAGTTTCTTCATTTCAAGTTGATTTTGACGCCGCTCTCGCCGCTGACCTTTCCGATCACGGAAGCCTTCTCACCGTGCGAGGTGAGGATGTCGATGGCCTTGGCGGCCTCCGAAGGGCTGAGGGCCAGGACCATTCCTATGCCCATATTGAAGATGTTGAACATCTCCCGGTGCGGGACGCCGCCCCACTTTTCGAGCATGCGGAACACGGGGAGTATCTCCCAGCTTCCTTCCTCTATCTCGATGCCCTGGCCGGGACGGAGGATGCGCGGGATGTTCTCGTCGAAGCCGCCTCCGGTTATGTGGGCCACGCCGTGCACGTCGCAGTGCCGGATCACGTCCAGGACCTGCCTGACATAGATGCGGGTCGGGGTCAGCAGGACGTCTCCGAGCCTTCTGCCGCCGAATTCCGGGATTTCATCCGTGTACTTGAGACCGGCGTCGGCGACTATCTTGCGGACCAGGCTGAAGCCGTTGGAGTGGACTCCGGTGGAGGCGATGCCGACGAGGACGTCCCCGACGGAGACCTTGCTGCCGTCGATGAGCTTTGACTTTTCGACGACGCCTGTAGTGTATCCGGCTATGTCGTACTCGCCGTCGGAGTACATCCCGGGCATTTCGGCAGTCTCTCCGCCGACAAGGGCGCATCCGGCCTGGCGGCAGCCTTCGGCGACCCCGGCGACGATCTGTTCGACCTTTTCGGGGATGTTGTGCCCTATGGCCACGTAATCAAGGAAAATGAGGGGCTCGGCACCCTGGGCCAGAACGTCGTTGACGCACATGGCCACGGCGTCGATGCCTATGGTGTCGTGCTTGTCGAGCGCAAAGGCTATCTTCAGTTTCGTTCCGACTCCGTCGGTGCCGCTGACGAGCACGGGTTCCTTTACTCCGAGGGAGGAGAGGTCGAACATCCCTCCGAATGATCCTATCCCTCCCATGGAGCCCTTGCGGGCGGTGGAATTGACATGCTGTTTGATGCGGCGTACGACTTCGTAGCCGGCCTCGAGGTTAACCCCCGCGTTTTCGTAAGACTGGGCCATTTTATTCTTCGGTTTCTTCTTCTTCGGTTCCGTTGTTGTAGAGTACGGTAGGGTATTCTCCCGTAAAGCAGGCAAGGCACATGTCGGTGCGTCCGGGGCAGGAGGCTATCGCGGAGGCAGGGCTCAGGTAGCCGAGGGAATCCGCGCAGATGGCCTTGCAGGCTTCGTCGAGGGTGCGGTGCGAGCAGAGCAGTTCCTCGCTGGTGGATGTGTCCACGCCATAGAAGCAGGAATGCTTCATCATCGGGCTGGCGATACGGACATGTACTTCCGTGGCTCCGGCGTCGCGGAGCAGGTTGACTATCTTCAGGCAGGTCGTGCCGCGCACGATGGAGTCGTCCACGAGGACTATCCTCTTGCCGCCGACTATGCTGCGGACGGCGGACAGTTTCATCTTGACGCCCCTCTCACGCATTTCCTGGGAAGGCTGGATGAAGGTCCGCGCTACGTATTTGCTCTTGATCAGACCCATCTCGTAGGGGATGCCGCTCTCTTCGGCATATCCCATCGCGGCGCTGAGGCTGGAGTCGGGCACGCCGATGACGATGTCGGCGTCGGCCGGTGCTTCGCGGTAGAGGCGGCGTCCGGATTCCTTGCGGTAGGCGTGGACGTTGCAGCCGTCTATGTCGCTGTCGGGACGGGCGAGATAGATATACTCCATGCCGCACATCTTGTGGCGCTGGAATTTCGAATAGAGCCTTGAGCGTATGCCCTGGTCGTCTATGGTGATTACTTCGCCGGGCTCGACGTCGCGCACGAACTCGGCGCCGATCAGGTCGAAGGCGCAGCTCTCGCTGCTGACGACGTATCCGCCGTCCCCGAGCTTTCCGAGGCAGAGGGGCTTGATCCCGTATTTGTCACGGCATGCATAGAGACGGTTGCGGGTGGCGATGAGGAAGGTGAAACCTCCTTCAAGCATGTTCAGCGCCTTGGTGATCTGGAATATCCTCGGGTTGTTGCCTTCCTTCTTGATAAGGTAGGCCAGCAGTTCGCTGTCGGTGGAAGTCTGGAACAGGCTGCCGCGGGTCTCCAGATAGGAGGCGACCCTGTCGGCGTTCACGAGGTTACCGTCGCCGGCTATGGCGAAATCGCCCGAGTGGTGGTGGAAGACAAGCGGCTGGACATTGTCCGTGCCGGCCTTGGAAATGTTGGCATATTTGACTCCGGCAACCCCGATCTCCCCGGGCAGGGAGGCGAGTATTGCGGGGTTGAACACTTCGGATATGAGGCCCTGGCCGCGATGGCGGCGGCATACTCCGGCCTGGTCGAAGGTGACTATCCCGGCACCTTCCTGACCGCGGTGCTGGAGGGTATGAAGTCCGTAATAAAGGATCTGGGAGGCGTCCTTGACGCCGTATACACCGATGACACCCATGGTATTATTCAGTTAAAGCGCCGAGTTTGACGGCAATCTTGGTATATGAAGCTACGATGTCGCCGAAGTCCAGACGGAAACGGTCCTTGTCCAGTTTCTCGTCGTCGGAGGCGTCCCAGATGCGGCATGTGTCCGGGCTGATTTCGTCGCAGAGGATGATGTCGCCGGAAGAGTCGCGCCCGAACTCGAGCTTGACGTCGATGAGTTTCAGCCCCGCGCCGCTGAAAAGTCCGTCCATGAGGCTCAGGACCTTGTGCGCGGTCGCGTAGAGGAAAGACAGTTCTTCTTTCGTGACTATCCCGAGGGCTATGGCTTCGGAGTCGTTGATCATCGGCTCGCCAAGGTCGTCGCGGTTGTAGCGGAGGTCTATGATGGTCTCGGAAGGCTTGGTGCCTTCTTCCATGCCGAGGCGCTCCATGAGAGGGCCGTTGACATAGTTGCAGACTATCATTTCGAGCGGAATCGGATCCACTTTGCGGCAGAGCTGGTCCCGGTCCGAAATTTTCTCTACGAAATGCGTCTTGACGCCGTTCTTTTCGAGGAAGGAGAGAAGATACGAAGAGACAGCGTTGTTGACGATGCCTTTCCGCTTCAGGACAGCGCGTTTGACCCCCGTGTAGGCGGTCAGAACGTCCTTGAAATGAAAGATGACGAGGGACGGATCATCGGTTGCGAAAACCTTTTTCTCGTTCCCGTCGAACAATATTGACCTTGTTTCCATATTACACTACTATCTAACCTTTCTGAAATAATTGACCGCATTTTCGAAAATGCCCTGACGCTTGTTGCCGGAGATGTTCTTGAAGACATTTTGCTCGTAGCGCTCCGAGTGGCCCATCTTGCCGAGTATGCGTCCGTCGGGGCTGACTATCCCTTCGATGGCGCAGCGCGAACCGTTGGGATTGGCCGGAGATTCCATTGTTGGCTCCCCGCTCTGCGGATCGGCGTACAGGAATGCGACCTGGCCGTTCTCGAGGAGAGTGCGGGCCATCTCCCCGTCCACGGTGAACTTGCCCTCGCCGTGGCTGACGGCTATGGTGTGGAGATCGCCCTCCGCAAAGCCGCTGAGCCATGGAGATGCCGTCGTGCAGACGCGCGTCGTGACCATCTGGGAGACGTGGCGGTTGATGTCATTGCGGAAAAGGGTGGGGGATTCCCGGACCACGGAACCGGCCTTGCCGTAAGGGAGAAGTCCGCTCTTTACAAGGGCTTGGAAGCCGTTGCAGATGCCGAGCACGAGGCCGCCGCGGGAAATCAGGCGGTCTATTGCCGCCGAGATTTCGGCGTTGCACAGCACGCTGGCGATGAACTTGCCGCTTCCGTCGGGCTCGTCGCCGGAGGAGAAGCCGCCGGCAAGTGCCAGGATGTGGCAGGCATCGATCTCGTCGCGCATGCGCCGTATGGAATCCTGCACGTCGTTTCCGCTGAGGTTGCGGAAAACACCGGCGTGTACCTCGGCCCCCGCGACGCGGAAGGCCTTGGCGGTGTCGTAGTCGCAGTTCGTTCCGGGGAAGACGGGGATGTACACCAGGGGGTGCTCCACGGCCGGGCCTTCGTATTCGGCGGCCTTCTTGCCGGAGGAAGACTCCGTCTTGCCGAAGAGCATGTCGGACTGGGGCTTGCAGACCTGAGGGAAGACTTTCGAGTAGCGCGAGACGTTGGCCTTTTCAAGCTCCTTGAGAGATATTTTTTCTCCGCTTATTTCCAGGAAGTTTTCTCCAGTCACCTCACCTATGGCTTCAAATCCTTCGGAGCTGAGGCCGGTCCCGGATTCCACTATTATCGAGCCGTAGTTCCAGTCGAAAATGCCGTCGGGGGCCAGGTCGATCCTTGCTCCGAGCGCGTTGCCGAAGGCCATCTTCGCGACGGCCTCGGCGATTCCGCCGAATCCTACGGACCAGGCCGCGGCTATCTTGCCGTCGCCGATCATCCGGTGCACGCGGGACCAGTTTTCCTTAAGGGCGTCGGTGTCGGGCATGAAGTCCGCCCGGGGTGTGTGCCGGAGGATATACAGCCTGTCTCCGGCCTTCTTGAATTCGGGCGAAATCACCTTGGATGCATCCACGGTGGTGATGCCGAATGCGATCAGGGTGGGAGGGACCTTCAGGTCCTCGAAGGATCCGCTCATGGAGTCCTTGCCGCCTATGGACGGCAGGCCGAGTGTCCTCTGCATCTTGAGCGCACCGAGCAGGGCGGCGAGAGGCTTGCCCCAGGTGTGGGGATCGGAGGTCATCCTTTCGAAGTACTCCTGGTACGAGAAGCGCATGCGGGACCAGTCTCCGCCCGCGGCGGCAACCTTCGAGCAGGCGTCGACCACGGCATAGGCGGCGCCGTGGTACGGGCTCCAGCTGCTGAGGAAGGGATTGTAGCCGTAGGCCATCATGCTGGCCGTATCCGTGTATCCGTCTGTAGGAAGCTTCTGCACGGAAACCTGCGCGGGAGTGGCCTGGCGCCTGCCTCCGAAGGGCATCAGGACAGTGGAGCGGCCGATAGTGGCGTCGAACATCTCCGCAAGGCCCTTCTGGGAGGCGACGTTGCTGTCCTTCATCAGGCTCAGCATCTTCTCCGCCGTGCTCCCGCCTTCGATTATGCGGCGGAAGGGGTCCTTTTCTTCCACGGGCCCTATTTCAGCCTGGGCGTAATGCTTCGCGCCGGCGCTGTCGATGAATTCACGGGACAGGTCGGCGACTTTCTCGCTGCCGTAGTACATGCGCATGCGCCCGCTGTCCGTCACGTCGGCGACATGCGTGATTTCCACGTTGTCGGCCGCGGCGAAGGCCTTGAAGGCTTCGAGGTTCTTCGCTTCGACTACGACTGCCATCCTTTCCTGGGACTCGCTGATCGCTATTTCCGTGGCGTTGAGGCCGGAATACTTGACGGGCACGCGGTCCAGCCATATGTCGAGGCCGGGGGCGAGTTCACCGATGGCCACGCTGACGCCGCCCGCGCCGAAGTCGTTGGATTTCTTTATGAGACGCGTGACCTCGGGACGGCGGAACATGCGCTGGAGCTTCCTTTCTTCGGGAGCGTTGCCCTTCTGGACCTCGCTGCCGCAGGTTTCCAGGGAATTGCCGGTGTGGCTCTTCGAGGACCCGGTGGCTCCGCCTATGCCGTCGCGCCCCGTGCGGCCTCCGAGAAGCAGGATGGCATCTCCGGGTGCGGGGCTTTCGCGGCGCACCGAGGACGCCTTCACGGCTCCGACCACGGCCCCGACTTCGAGGCGCTTGGCCGTGTAGCCGTCGTGGTAAATTTCGCTGACCTGGGTTGTAGCAAGGCCTATCTGGTTGCCGTAGGACGAGTATCCGGCGGCCGCCTTGCGGGTGATTACGCTCTGCGGCAACTTGCCGGGCAGGGTCGCCGAAACGGGGGCGCAGATGTCTCCGGCGCCCGTCACGCGCATGGCCTGATAGACGTAGGCCCTTCCGGAAAGGGGATCTCGGATGGCCCCGCCGAGGCAGGTGGCCGCGCCGCCGAAGGGCTCGATTTCAGTCGGGTGGTTGTGGGTCTCGTTCTTGAACTGTAGTATCCACTTTTCCTTCTTTCCGTCAACATCCACGTCGACAAAGATGCTGCAGGCGTTGTTCTCCTCGCTCTGTTCGAGGTCCTCGAGGAGTCCCTGCTTTCGGAGATAACGGGCACCTATCGTGGCCAGTTCCATGAGGCAGAGGCTCTTGCCTTCGCGGCCGAGGGCCTTGCGCATTGCGTGGAATTCCCCGAGCTCGGATTCGATCTCGCTGCGGATGAAGGAGTCGTCTATCTTGATGGAGGTAAGTTCGGACGTGAAGGTCGTATGGCGGCAGTGGTCGCTCCAGTAGGTGTCCAGGATGCGGATTTCCGTTTCCGTCGGGTCGCGCTTTTCTTCTTTGTAGTAGCGCACTATCTCCCGGAGGTCGGCCGGGCTCATCGCAAGGCCCCAGTCGCGGCGGAATTCCTCCAGGCGCTCCGTGGACCAGGACGTGAACCCGTCCAGGCGGGCGATGGGGCGGACTTCGGCGGTCTCATCGGGGCAGAGACGCCCCAGATCCTTTTCACGGCATTCCACCGCGTTTATGTAGTATTTGCGGATTATGTCGAGATCCTCTTCGGACAGGTCGTCGTCGAAGATCATGAGGCGCGAAGAACGTATGGAGACTTCCGCGTCCGGATCTATCAGGCGGACGCAGTCCACGGCGGAAGACGCTCTCTGGTCGAACTGGCCCGGGATGTACTCCACTGCCAGGTACTTGCGGCCTTCCAGGGGACATTCGTCCATGACAGTGTCGGTGACGGTCTCCCCGAACACCCGGTAGCGGCAGCGTTCAAGCAACTCGTCCGTGAACCCGAAAAGGTCATAGACGTTGAGAAGCCGCAGGGAACGGAGGTTCAGAGAAAGGTTTTCGTTGAATTCATTCCTGAGGCTGCGTGCCTCTACCTGAAACTCCGAAGACTTCTCTACGAAAATGCGGTGGTATTTCATTGCTAAAGCTCTGTTTGGAGGACTTTTTCAGCTTGTTTTTTCCGGAACTCGGTCAGCCGGGCGGCCAGATCCTCATCGCCCAGGGCGAGTATCGAGACGGCGTAGAGGGCTGCGTTCTTCGCTCCGTCTATCGCCATCGTCGCAACCGGCACGCCCGATGGCATCTGGACAATTGAGAGGAGGGAGTCGAGTCCGTTCAGCGCGGCGCTCTTGATCGGAACCCCGATGACGGGGAGGGAAGTCATCGCCGCGCACATCCCCGGGAGGTGGGCCGCTCCGCCCGCACCCGCGATCACGACATCGACGCCGCGTCCGCGCGCGCCTTTCATGTAATCGAGGAAGAACTCCGGAGTGCGGTGTGCACTTATCACTTTCTTTTCGTACGGAACCCCGAACGAATCGAGCGTCTCGCAAGCGGCGGACATTACGCCCCAGTCGCTCTTGGACCCCATGATTATACTGACTTTCATAGCCCCTGAAAATACAACTAACGGAGTGCGAATTTAAGACTTTTTCCGGCAGTTTCAAAGCCGGAAAAGGGGCTTGTTGATAAGTTGGGGCCTATTGTTTATAAATAATCGTCTTGAAGACTCCGTGTTAGATTAACGCACTGATTATAAGTGTGCGAAACAAAGATGTTAAGACGGGTAACAAATATGTTAATATCGTTACGCGATATTTGCGATGCTGATTATGTCAGCGAAAACGCCTGCTGCAGTGACCGATGCGCCTGCTCCGTAACCCTGGATCAGCATCGGGTGTTCGTGGTAGCGTTCGGTCGTCAGGAGCACGATGTTGTTCGACCCTTCGAGCACGTAGAAGGAGTGGCCTTCGACGAACTCGTCGAGCCCGACCGAGTACTTGCCGTCCTCGATCCTTGCGACGAAGCGCCAGCGTTTGTGCTCGGCGGCAAGGCGCCTGCGTTCCTTCTCGAAAGCGGCGTCTAGCCCCGGGAGTTTTTCCCAGAACTCCTCGATCGGGCAGTCGAAGAATTCTTTCGGAATGAACAGCCGGGCGTCCACGTCTTCCTGGTTCACGACGAACCCGGCCTCGCGGGCGAGGATAACGAGCTTGCGGATGACGTCCTTGCCGGAGAGGTCGATCCTTGGATCCGGTTCCGAGAAGCCCTGTTCCTTGGCCATCCTGACCGTCTGGCTGAAGGGGATGTCTTCCGAGAGGGTGTTGAAGATGAAATTGAGCGTGCCGCTGACTACGGCTTCTATCTTCTGGATCTTGTCTCCGCTGTTGCGAAGGGCGTTTATCGTGTTGATGATCGGAAGTCCCGCTCCCACGTTGGTCTCGAAAAGGTATTTCACCCCGCGTTTGCGTGCCAGGGCCTTCAGGGCGGCGTAATTCCCGTATTCAGAGGACGCTGCTATCTTGTTGGCCGCCACGACGGAAATACCGTGTTCGAAGAAATCCTTGTAAAGGGATGCCACTTCGGAACTGGCCGTGCAGTCCACGAAGACCGAGTTGAAGATATTCATCCCTATCACTTCGTCGCGGAGGGTGGCCGGATTGAGTTCGCGTCCACCGGCAAGGGCTTCCCTCCAGCCCGAAAGGTCTATCCCGTCGCGGTCGAAGACGCCCCTGTTGCTGCGGGCTATTCCGACCACGTTGAGCTTCAGGTTCCTTTCCTTCATCAACTTCTCCCTCTGGGCGGAAATCTGCCCGAGGAGCTGGCCTCCGACTGTTCCTATGCCGCAGATAAAGAGATTAAGTTCCTGGTATACGGAGAGGAAGAAACTGTCGTGTATGACGTTCAGGGCCTTCCTGAGGTGCTTTTTCTCGATTACGAAGGAGATGTTCCTTTCTTCGGTTCCCTGGGCGCAGGCGATGATGCTTATGCCGTTGCGGCCGAGTACGCTGAATAGCTTTCCTGCGATACCGGCGTTCCTTTTCATCTTTTCGCCCACGATTGCGACCGTGGCGAGCCCGTGATGGATCTGGACAGGGGACATCGAACCTTCGGAAATCTCATGTTCGAATTCCTTTTCCAGCAGTTCGCAGGCCAGGTCGGCGCAGTCTTCCATCACTCCGAGCGAGATGTTGGTCTCGGATGAGGACTGGCAGACCAGGAACACGCTGATGCCGTGGTGCGCGAGTACATTGAATATACGGCTGTCCACGCCTATGATTCCGGCCATCGAGGCGCCGGATACGGTTATCAGGCATGCGTTGTCGATGGAGGATATGCCGGTCACGGCGCGGGTCAGGGGAGAAGACTCCCGGCGTATCACTGAACCCTTTGCGGAAGGATTGAAGGTATTCTTTATATGAACCGGGATATCTTTCGGATAGACAGGGTATAATGCCGGCGGGTAAATCACTTTCGCGCCGAAGTTGCAAAGTTCCATCGCCTCGGCGAAACTGAGTTCGTCTATGACGTAAGAGGTCTTGATTATCCTCGGGTCCGCGGTCATGAAACCGTCGACGTCAGTCCATATCTCAAGGCTTTCGGCGTCGAGGGCGGCAGCTATTATGCTCGCAGTGTAGTCGGATCCGCCGCGACCCAGGTTGGTTATTTCCCCGCTTAAAGTATCGGTTGAGATAAATCCCGGTACGACGGCGATACCATGGCTTTTGTCGAATCCCTCGAATGCTTTTTTTACGAGAGATTCGGTCTTTTCTCCGTCGAGCATCGTACGACCTTCGACAACCCTTGTCTTGATGAAGGTGAGGGGGTCGAAGAGGACAGCCCCGTCCAGCATCGCAGCAACTATACGGGAGGACATGCGCTCCCCGAAACTTACGATCTGCGCAGCCGTCTTCGGTGGCAGGACGCCGAGAGTGGAGACGCCGTCCAAAAGGGTCTCCAGTTCTTTCATCATCCCCGGAATTTCGGAGACCGGCCCGTCGCAGCTGCCTCCAAGTATACTTGAAATTAAATTGAGATGACGTTCTTTTATTCCTTCGAATACAGATTTATAGCTTTCGTCTCCCTTTTCCGCCTTCCTGGCGCATTCGAGCAGGGTGTCGGTTACTCCGCCGAGGGCGGATACGACTACCACCAGACTCCCGTCACGGGACTCCGCTATTTCCTTTACATTGCGCAGCGGACCTGCGGATCCTACGGAGGTTCCTCCGAACTTTATGACCTTCATAGACTGAAATTATGGTTCCAACCAACGTTTTGTGCGGTCAAATATAGGGAAAATATTGTTTTTTCCGATTATTTTCACGATTATTGTTTCTTGATTTAGTTAGTTTATGAAGTTGCGTAGTAGTGTGACCTTTGAAGGTCGTAGGATGGCCGGCGCCAGGTCCCTCTGGCGTGCCGACGGAATGAAGGAGTCCCAGTTCGGGAAGCCTGTCATAGCGATTGCCAATTCATTCACCCAGTTCGTCCCCGGACATGTGCACCTGCACGACGCGGGACGCATAGTCAAGGAAGAGATAGAGCGTCTGGGCTGCTTTGCGGCCGAGTTCGACACGATCGCGGTCGACGACGGCATCGCGATGGGCCACGACGGCATGCTTTATTCGCTGCCTTCCCGGGAAGTGATCGCCGACAGCGTCGAGTATATGGTCAACGCCCACAAGGCGGACGCCCTGGTGTGCATAAGCAATTGCGACAAGGTGACTCCGGGCATGCTGATAGCGGCGATGCGCCTCAATATCCCGACCGTTTTCGTTTCAGGCGGCCCGATGGAAGCCGGCCTCCTCGGCAAGGAGCGTCTCGACCTCATCGACGCCATGGTACGTTCCGCGGATCCGTCGGTTTCCGATGCGGAGGTGGAAGCGATTGAAAGGAGCGCCTGTCCGACTTGCGGCAGCTGCTCCGGCATGTTCACGGCCAATTCCATGAACTGCCTGACAGAGGCCATAGGCCTGTCCTTGCCCGGCAACGGGACCATCCTGGCCACGCACGCCATGCGCAGGGAACTTATGCTCAGGGCCGCGAGGCAGATAGTTGAAAACGCGAGAAAGTTCTACGTGGAGGACGACGAGTCCGTCCTCCCGAGGAACATAGCCACGAAGGACGCATTCCTGAACGCGATGACACTCGACATAGCGATGGGAGGCTCGACGAACACCGTCCTGCATCTTCTCGCGGTCGCCGGCGAAGCCGGTACCGACTTCACCATGAAGGATATAGACGCCCTTTCCCGCAAGGTGCCCTGCATCTGCAAGGTGGCTCCGAACACGAACCGCTACCACATCGAAGACGTGGGAAGGGCCGGCGGAGTCCTTGGCATACTCGGTGAACTGCTGAAGGGCGGTCTCGTGAACGGGGATGTGCGCCGTGTCGACGGCATGGCCCTCTCAGAGGCGGCGGCCAGGTACGACATCTGCTGCGCGAATCCTTCTCCGGAGGCCATTGAACTGTATACCGCGGCTCCGGCGCGAAGGCGCAACATAGAGCTGGGCTCGCAGGACTGCCGCTTCGACAGCCTTGATACAGACCGCAGCGCCGGGTGCATACGCGACCTCGGGCATGCATATACCGCAGACGGCGGTCTCGCCGTGCTTTTCGGGAATCTTGCCGTGGACGGCTGCGTGATTAAGACTGCCGGCGTGGACGAGAGCATCTGGCATTTCGAGGGCCCGGCGAAGGTCTTCGATTCACAGGAGGCCGCCTGCGACGGCATCCTCGGCGGCAAGGTCAGGAGCGGAGACGTCGTCGTGATCAATTATGAAGGACCGAAAGGCGGCCCCGGGATGCAGGAGATGCTGTATCCCACATCCTATATCAAGTCGATGCATCTCGGAAAGGAGTGCGCCCTCATCACTGACGGCCGTTTCAGCGGAGGTACTTCGGGCCTCAGCATAGGTCATGTGTCCCCTGAGGCTGCGGCCGGCGGAAACATCGCCCTCGTCCGCGACGGTGACATCATCAAGATCGACATCCCGTCCCGTTCCATCTCCTTGGAACTGAGCGCGGAAGAGCTGGCCGCAAGGCGCCTCGAGGAAGAAGCGCGCGGGCGCAGGGCCTTCACGCCGCCGCATCGCGAGCGCAAGGTCTCCGCGGCGCTCAGGGCCTATTCGTCGATGGTCAGCAGTGCCGACAAGGGAGCACGCAGAATAGTGGAGGACTGACATGGAGGAAAAGAAAGGAAAGACCATAAGCGGGGCTGAGATCCTGCTGGAACAACTTCTCGTACAGGGGGTGGATACCGTGTTCGGTTACCCCGGCGGAGCCATCATGCCCGTTTACGACAAGCTGTATGATTATCTGGACCGGCTCCACCATGTTCTGGTGAGGCATGAGCAGGGAGCCATACATGCGGCCCAGGGCTATGCCCGTGTGAAGGGGGAGCCCGGATTCGTGCTGGTCACCTCCGGTCCCGGAGCGACTAACGTGATAACGGGTGTCGCGGATGCGATGATCGATTCCACACCTGTGGTCGTGGTCGCCGGGCAGGTCAATTCTTCGCTGCTCGGTTCGGATGCCTTCCAGGAGACCGACCTCATAGGAATGACGACCCCCATAACCAAGTGGAGCTATCAGATACGCAGGGCGGAAGATGTCGCCTGGGCTGTCTCGAGGGCGTTTTTCATCGCCGGAAGCGGCCGGCCGGGGCCCGTCGTGCTGGATTTCACCCGCGACGCGCAGACTGGACTTGCCGAGTTCATTCCGAAAAAATGCAACTTCATCCGCAGTTATGTCCCCGATCCGGAGCCATCCGAAGAAAGCATCCTGAAGGCTGCTGAAATGATAAACCAGGCTGAAAAGCCGTACGTCGTTTACGGGCAGGGGATCATCCTGTCCGGTGCGGAGCGGGAGCTGGACGCCTTCCTTGAGAAGGGGGATATCCCTGCGGGGAGCACGCTCCTCGGCCTCAGCGCCCTCCCGTCCGACAATCCCCATTTCAAGGGGATGCTCGGCATGCACGGGAACCTCGCCCCCAACGTGATGACCCAGCAGTGCGACCTTCTCATTGCGGTCGGGATGCGTTTCGACGACCGTGTGACCGGCAATCTGCAGACTTACGCCCGGCAGGCCAGGATCATCCATATCGACATAGACCCTTCTGAAATAGGCAAGAACGTGCCCGTGGATCTCGGGATAGTAGGAGATGCGAAGAAGGTGCTCAAGCGGCTGACGGAGCTGATACGCGAGCGCAAATGCCCCGAGTGGCAGATGGAGTCCATCCTTTGCAACGCCGTCGAGAAACACAAGGTGACGGAGCCTGAGACGGAGCCCGGAGAGGGCCTGATCAATCCCGGGGAAGTAGTCGCCGCCGTAGCGAAAGCGACTAAGGGAGAAGCTCTTATCGTCACCGACGTGGGCCAGAACCAGATGCTCGCCGCCCGTTATTCCGTCTTCAGGCGCAGCCGCAGCTTCCTCAGCTCCGGCGGGCTCGGTACCATGGGCTTCGGGCTTCCGGCCGCGATAGGAGCCAAGATCGCCGCCCCGGACAGGACGGTGTGCCTTTTTGTCGGGGACGGCGGCATACAGATGACCGGGCAGGAGCTCGGAACCATAATGCAGGAAGGCGTCGGAGTCAAGATAATCCTGCTTAACAACAACTGGCTTGGAAATGTCCGCATGTGGCAGGAACTGTTCTTCAAGCAGAGGTATTCCTGCACGAAGCTGGTGAATCCGGATTTCAAGATGCTTGCGTCCGCCTTCGGGATCGAATGCGAAAACGTGGAGGACAGGGCGGATCTCGCTCCGGCAATCGGGCGCATGCTCGCGGATGACAAGCCTCGCATCCTCAATGTCCATGTCCGAGAGGAGAGCCTCGTGTTTCCCATGATCCCTCCCGGAAAGAGCGTGGACCAGATAATGTTGAACACCGAAGACTGGTTTGAGTATGGAAACTGAGAAACTTTATGAGATAACGGCTTACACGGAGAACCAGGTAGGTCTTCTCAGTGCGGTGGCCGGCATTTTCACGAGGCGCAGCCTCAATATCGAGAAACTGCTCGTGTATCCTTCCACGATCGAGGGAATACACAAGTTCAAGATACTTACCCGCACGACCGAAACGAGGATCCGTGCCGTCGTCGCCCAGATCGAGAAGAAGGTGGATGTCGTGAAGGCATTCTGGGAGGTGGACAACGAGAGGTCCTCGAAAGAGCGGGATACCGTGCTGGAATTCCTGAAAGAACGTGAAAGTAATAATATAAACCTATAAGATTATGGCAAAAATGAATTTTGGCGGAGTCGAAGAGAATGTCGTGACCCGCGATGAGTTTACGCTTGAAATGGCGCGTGAGACACTGAAAGGCAAGACTATAGCCGTCATCGGCTACGGCGTCCAGGGCCCCGGTCAGTCCCTCAACCTCAGGGACAACGGGTTCAAGGTGATAGTCGGCCAGCGTCCCGGAAAGACCTACGAGAAGGCCATCGCGGACGGCTGGGTGCCCGGAGAGACGCTCTTCGGCATCGAAGAGGCCTGCGACAAGGGTGACATCGTTATGTGCCTGCTTTCTGACGCTGCCGTGATGAGCGTGTGGCCTGTGATCAAGAAGTACCTGACGCCCGGCAAGACCCTTTATTTCTCCCACGGGTTCGCCATCACCTGGAATGACCGCACAGGCTGTGTCCCTCCCAAGGACATTGACGTCATCATGGTAGCCCCGAAGGGTTCCGGAGCCACGGTCCGTTCCCTCTATCTCGAGGGCCGCGGAATCAATTCCTCCTATGCCGTCTACCAGGATGTGTCCGGCAAGGCGATGCAGAATACCATTGCACTCGGGATAGGAATCGGCTCGGGTTATCTCTTCGAGACCACCTTCCAGCGCGAGGCCACTTCCGACCTGACCGGTGAGCGCGGATCCCTCATGGGAGCCATCCAGGGCCTGCTTTCCGCCCAGTACGAGGTGCTGCGCGAGAACGGCCATACCCCTTCCGAAGCCTTCAACGAGACTGTCGAGGAGCTGACGCAGTCCCTGATGCCCCTGTTCGCCGCAAAGGGCATGGACTGGATGTACGCCAACTGCTCCACTACCGCCCAGAGGGGTGCCCTCGACTGGATGGGACCCTTCCACGATGCCATCAAGCCCGTCGTCCAGAAGCTTTATGCCAGCGTCAAGAGCGGCAATGAGGCCCAGATTTCCATAGACGCCAACAGCAAGCCCGACTACCGCGAAGGTCTCGAGAAGGAACTGAAGGCGCTCCGCGAAAGCGAAATGTGGCGCACCGCCGTCACCGTACGTGCACTCCGTCCCGAAAACAACAAGAAGTAATTTTTTATGGACAACAACCGGGTATTTATATTCGACACGACCCTCCGCGACGGGGAACAGGTCCCCGGCTGCCAGCTAAACACCGTCGAGAAGATCCAGGTGGCGAAAGCCCTCGAGGAGCTCGGCGTGGATGTCATCGAGGCCGGATTCCCGATCTCGAGTCCGGGTGACTTCAATTCGGTCGTGGAGATATCGAAGGCCGTCACATGGCCGACGATATGCGCCCTGAGCCGCGCCGTGGAGAAGGACATAGACGTCGCCGTCGAAGCCCTCCGCTACGCCAAGCACAAGAGGATCCACACCGGGATCGGCACATCCGACACCCATATAAAGTACAAGTTCAACTCGAACCGGGAGGAGATACTCGAGCGTGCCGTCAAGGCCGTAAAGTATGCCAGGAAATATGTCGACGACGTGGAATTCTACGCCGAGGACGCCGGGCGTACCGACAACGAGTATCTGGCCAGGGTCATCGAATCCGTGATCAAGGCCGGGGCTACCGTGGTCAACATCCCGGACACGACGGGCTATTGCCTGCCGGCGGAGTACGGGGCGAAGATCAAGTACCTCTGCGACCACGTGGACGGCATAGAGAACGCGATAATATCCACCCATTGCCACAATGACCTCGGCATGGCCACGGCCAATACGATGGCAGGCCTGCTGAACGGCGCGCGCCAGTGCGAGGTCACTATCAACGGCGTTGGCGAAAGGGCCGGTAACACAGCGCTCGAGGAGATTGTCATGATACTCAAGTGCCACAACGACATCCAGTTGGACACCAACATCAAGACCCAGAAGATATGGCCGCTCAGCCGTACGGTCTCGAGTCTGATGAACATGCCCGTACAGGCGAACAAGGCCATCGTCGGCCGCAACGCCTTCGCGCATTCATCCGGAATCCACCAGGACGGAGTGATCAAGAACATGACCACGTACGAGATCATCGATCCCGTGGACATAGGCCTGGACGGCAATTCCATAGTGCTGACGGCCCGCAGCGGCCGCGCCGCGCTGAAGACCCGCCTGGAGACTCTCGGCATCAAGGTGGAGGATGAGAAGCTCGACCGGATATACCAGGAGTTCCTCAAGATAGCCGACAAGAAGAAGGAAGTCAATGACGACGACCTTCTCGTCCTCGCCGGCGCGGAAAGGAGCAGCAACCACCATCTGAAACTCGATTATCTCCAGGTCACCAGCGGCGTGGGCGTCAGGCCCATTGCGAGCATCGGAGTCGACATCGCAGGGGAGAAGTTCGAGGCTGCTTCGGTCGGAAACGGCCCCGTGGATGCGGCCATCAATGCCCTCAAGTGCATCATCAAGCGCCATATGACTATCAAGGAATTCACGATACAGAACATCACGAAGGGTTCCGACGACGTGGCGAAGGTGCATATGCAGGTCGAATACGACGGCCACGTGTATTACGGGTTCGGCGCCAACACCGATATCGTGACGGGCTCGGTCGAAGCTTACATTGACTGTATAAACAAATTCAAGGACTGATGAACACCCTCTTCGACAAGATATGGGATTCGCACGTCGTTTCCGTGCTGGAAGACGGCCCGCAGCAGCTTTATATCGACAGGCTGTACTGTCATGAGGTCACATCTCCGCAGGCATTCGACGGACTTCGTTCCAGAGGGATCAGGTGCCTGCGGCCCGAGCGCATATTCTGCATGCCGGACCACAACACCCCGACCCATGACCAGGACAAGCCCATCACCGAGCCGCTTTCGAAAGCCCAGGTCGATGCGCTCGAGCGCAACGCCGCGGAGTTCGGTCTCACATATTACGGCATGATGAGTCCCGATAACGGGATCATCCACGTCGTAGGACCCGAAAAAGGGCTTTCCCTGCCCGGGATGACCATAGTCTGCGGCGATTCGCATACTTCCACGCACGGGGCCATGGGAGCGGTCGCGTTCGGAATCGGCACCTCCGAAGTGGAGATGGTGCTCGCTTCCCAGTGCATACTGCAGAAGAAGCCCATGTCGATGAGCATACGCATCGAGGGAGAACTCGGCAAGGGTGTGACAGCCAAGGATATGGCCCTGTACCTCATGATGAAGATCACTACTTCCGGCGCTACCGGGTATTTCATCGAGTACAGGGGTTCGGCCGTACGGTCCCTTTCCATGGAAGGCCGGCTCACGCTTAGCAACCTTTCTATCGAAATGGGCGCACGCGGGGGCTTCATCGCTCCTGACGAGACCACTTTCGAGTATCTGAAAGGCCGCCAGTACGCTCCCAAGGGAGAAGAATGGGACAAGGCCGTCGAATACTGGAAGACCTTGAAGAGCGGCGACGACGCCGTCTTCGACAAGGAATTGGTCTTCGACGCGGCCGACATTCGTCCCATGATAACGTACGGCACCAATCCCGGCCAGGGCATGCCCGTGGACGGGACCATTCCCGCGGACACTCCGCGCAAGGCCTTGGACTACATGGGATTCGAGGCTGGACAGTCCCTGCTCGGCCATCCCGTCGATTATGTGTTCCTCGGTGCCTGCACCAACGGGCGCATAGAGGATTTCCGCGCTTTCGCTTCCGTGGTGAAAGGCCGCCGCAAGGCTCCGGGAGTGACTGCCTGGCTTGTGCCCGGCTCCTGGGCCGTCAGCCGCCAGATAGCCTCCGAGGGTCTTGACAAGGTCCTTGCCGAGGCGGGCTTCGAGATACGCCAGCCCGGCTGTTCCGCCTGCCTTGCCATGAACGACGACAAGATACCTGCCGGGAAGTATTCCGTTTCGACGAGCAACCGCAATTTCGAAGGACGTCAGGGGCCCGGCGCGCGGACGATGCTTGCAAGCCCCCTGACCGCAGCGGCTGCCGCCGTCACGGGCAAAGTGATCGATCCAAGAGAATTGCTATGAAACAGAAATTCGACATACTGGAGAGCCGGTGCGTTCCGCTGCCGGCCGACAACGTGGACACGGACCAGATAATCCCGGCCCGCTTCCTGAAGGCGACGACTAGGGACGAGAAGTTCTTCGGAGATAATCTTTTCTGCGACTGGAGATATGATTCGGACGGCCGCCCGAAGGAAGGGTTCGTGCTGAACGATCCCCGCTACGGGGGCTGCATCCTCGTGGCCGGGAAGAACTTCGGTTCCGGATCCAGCCGCGAGCATGCCGCCTGGGCCATAGCCGGCTATGGCTTCAGGGCCGTGATAGCCAGTTCATTCGCCGATATCCACCGCAACAATGAGCTGAACAATTTCGTCCTGCCCGTGACCGTCTCGGAGGCTTTCCTTTCCGAACTGCACGCGAGCATCGCCGCCGACCCGTCCACACGGGTCCGCATTGACCTTCCGGCGCAGACCGTAACGAATCTCGCAACCGGCAGGAGCGAGTCTTTCCCGATATCGGGTTATAAGAAATATTGCCTGCAGAACGCTCTCGACGACATCGACTATCTTCTGCAGAACAAAGACAAGATAGAAGCTTTTGAAAAAGGACGCAAGACATATTGAGATCCTCGACACGACCCTGCGCGACGGGGAGCAGACCGCGGGCGTTTCCTTCAATGATGAAGAGAAACTCTCCATTGCGCGGCTGCTGCTCGAGGAGCTGAAGGTCGACCGCATCGAGGCGGCCTCCGCCCGCGTCTCCGCCGGTGAACTCAAGGCTTTCTCCAAGATATGCGCCTGGGCCCGGGAAGCCGGCTGCCTGGACAGGGTCGAAGCCCTCGGGTTCATAGATGAAACCCGCAGCATAGACTGGATCTTCGAGGCGGGCGGCAGGGTTATCAACCTGCTTGCGAAGGGGTCCCTCCGGCATCTTCAGTGCCAGCTGGGGAAGACGCCGGAGCAGCACGCCGGTGATATCGTGAAAGCCGTCGGGACGGCAGTCTCAAAGGGAATGACGGTCAATCTCTACCTCGAGGACTGGTCCAACGGTATGGCTTCATCCCCTGAGTACGTGTATGGCTTGTTGGACAGTCTTGCCGGACTACCGATACGTCGTTTCCTTCTTCCCGACACCCTCGGTGTCCTCAATCCGGATAGCGCGTCCGAGTACGTAAGCCGTATGACCGCCCGCTATCCCGGGCTGCATTTCGATTTCCACGGCCACAACGATTACGATCTGGCGGTGGCCAATACGATGGCGGCCCTGAAAGCCGGCGCAAGGGGAGTGCATGTCACCGTGAACGGGCTCGGGGAGCGCAGCGGCAACACTCCGCTGGCTTCCGTCGTGGCCATGCTGAACGACCACCTGCATCTGCATAATTCCATACAGGAGAAGGCCCTCTCGCATGTCTGCGGCTATGTGGCCGGGATTTCCGGCATACGGATTCCGGAGAACAAGCCTGTCGTGGGCGAGGCCGTCTTCACGCAAAGCGCAGGAATCCATGCCGACGGGGACAGCAAGGGCGGCCTGTACGAGAACGCCCTCATGCCGGAACGTTTCGGCCGTGTGCGCAAATATGCACTCGGGAAAACTTCCGGCAAGGCCAGCGTCGCGAAGAACCTCGATGAGCTCGGCATAAAGCTGACTCCGGAGCAGATCAGGCTGGTGACCGAAAGGGTTGTCGAGCTTGGGGACAGGAAAGAGACCGTCACGACGGAGGACCTCCCGTACATCATTTCCGATGTGCTGAAAGGGGAATTCACCAAAGGCGCGGACCGGATCAAAGTCGTCAATTATTCCTTGCAACTTACGCGCAAGATGCGTCCGGTTGCAACCATACGCATCAGCATAGACGGAAACGAATACGAGGAAGTATCTTCCGGGGCCGGTCAGTACGACGCCTTCATGAAGGCCCTCTGGAAGGTTTATGACAAGCTCGGCAAGCCCCATCCCAGGCTGACCGACTATGCCGTCAGCATCCCTCCGGGAGGCAAGACGGATGCCCTCGTGCAGACCGTGATCAGCTGGGACTGGAAAGGTTCCGGCCTCAAGACCCGGGGCCTCGACGCCGACCAGACCGAAGCGGCCATCAAGGCCACTGTAAAGATGTTGAACATAATAGAAGATAATCTGATAGGATGAAACTGAAGATTGCCAAACTCCCGGGTGACGGCATCGGCCCGGAAGTGGTTGAACAGGCCGTCAAGGTCGTGGATGCCGTCGCGGCGCGCTTCGGCCACGAGATAAGCTACAGCTTTGCCAAGGTCGGGGCCTGCGCGATCGACGAATGCGGGGACCCGTTCCCCGAGGAGACTTTCAAGACCTGTCTCGAGAGCGACGCCGTGCTTTTCGGAGCCGTTGGCGACCCCAGGTATGACAACGATCCCACCGCAAAGGTGCGTCCCGAGCAGGGTCTTCTCGCCATGCGCAAGAAACTGGGCCTCTATGCCAACCTTCGTCCCGTCGAGACCTTCGACTCCCTCGTCGACAAGAGCCCGCTCAAGCGTGAACTCGTCGAAGGTGTCGAGTTCCTGTGCCTGAGGGAACTGACAGGCGGCATGTATTTCGGGGAGAAGGGCCGTCTGGACGGCGGGGATACCGCGTTCGACACTAACATCTACCACCGCTACGAGGTGGAGCGTATCCTGAAACTGGCCTACGAGTATGCCATGCGCCGACGCAGGCACGTCACCGTCGTGGACAAGGCCAACGTGCTCGAGTCTTCCCGTCTGTGGAGGCAGGTGGCCCGCGAGATCGCGCCCCTGTATCCGGAAGTGACGACCGACTACATGTTCGTGGACAACGCTTCGATGCAGATCATACGCTGTCCCGGTTTCTTCGACGTCCTTGTGACAGAGAATACCTTCGGGGACATCCTGACGGACGAGGCGAGCTGCATCACCGGTTCGATGGGCCTTCTGGCTTCGGCTTCGATAGGGGAGCATACGGGAGTTTACGAGCCCATCCACGGCTCCTATCCGCAGGCCGCCGGGAAGAACATCGCCAACCCCCTTGCGACAATCCTGTCGGCAGCGATGATGTTCGAGTACGCTTTCGGACTGATGGATGAGGGACGCGCCATACGCAAGGCCGTCGCCGCAAGCATAGACAACAATATAGTAACCGAAGACCTGGCCGCCGGCGGAAAGGCTTATTCCACTTCCGAGGTGGGTGACTGGGTCGCTGCACATATTTAATCATGGCACAGATAGATTGGGATTCATTGGGCTTTGACGCCTACCGCACGAGGACGGTCGTCCTGGCACGTTACAAGGACGGCGCATGGTCGGACATCGAACTGACCGAAGTCTTCTCATTCACGATCGACCCCTTCACCCAGGGCCTTCATTATGCGATTTCCTGCTTCGAGGGACTCAAGGCTTTCCGCCAGAAGGACGGACGCATAGCCATGTTCCGGCCGGACAAGAACGCGGCCCGCATGGCCCGTTCCGCCTCGTTCCTTGGCATACCGGTTCCGTCGGAGGAGATGTTCATCAAGATGTGCGAACTCTGCGTGCAGAACAACCTCGAATTCCTGCCGCCTTACGGCCATCAGGCTTCCATGTACATAAGGCCGCTCCTTTTCGCGCCGCATCCCCAGATGCAGCTAGTACCCTTCCCGGAGGCTGTCCTGGCCGTGATGTGCGCCCCCGCAGGTTCTTATTACGGAGCGCATCTTCGCTCCGCCGCCGCGGTCATTCCAGGCGACTACGACAGGGCCGCGCCGAAGGGAACCGGTTCCTACAAGCTGAGCGCCAACTATGCCGGCACCTTCGTCCCTTACCGCATCGCGCATGCGCAGGGCTATGCGGAACTGCTCTACCTGAATTCCGCCACACGTGAATTCGTGGATGAGTTCGGCTCGTCCAACTTCTTCGGAATCAAGGGTAATACCTATGTTACGCCCCTTTCCGACAGCGTCCTGCCTTCGATCACGAACATGACCCTGCAGGAGGTCGCGGCCGACCTCGGGATGAAGGTTGAAAAGCGCCCCGTCCCCGTCGGTGAACTTGGCGAATTCGACGAAGCGGCCGGATGCGGCACCGCCGTCGTGATCACCCCGATGTCGCATATAGACATGAAGCCCGTGCTGGCTGAAGACAAGGTCAGCCGCTCCTTCCGCTACGTGGAGGACGGCAAGGTCGGTCCCGTCTGCACGAAGCTTTACAAATCCATCACCTCCGTCCAGTTCGGAGAGGCCGAGGACATCCACGGCTGGTGCCATCATATCGAAGGATGAGGATATTCAGCGAGGAACTTGTAGCGCAGACCTGCAGGGAGCAGAGCGTTGCCGACCTGTCGAAGGCGACCATCGGGGAGGTGCTTCTCGTGGCCCAGTCGCTCGAGCAGAAGACCGGCATACCCTTCATACGCATGGATCAGGGCTCTCCCGGGCTTCCGATGAACCGTTACGGCATCGAGGCCGAGAAAAAGGCCCTGGATAGCGGGATAGGGTCCCAGTACCCTGCCGCGGCAGGTGTCCCGGAGCTCAAGAAGGCCGCTTCCCGCTTCGTCAAGGCGTTCATCGACATCGACATATCCCCGCGCGGGTGCGTGCCGACGACAGGCTCGGTCGCCGCGTCCTTCGGAGCATTCATTGCCTGCACCCAGCGGATTCCTGGCAAGGACAAGGTCCTTTTCATCGATCCCGGCTTTCCCATCCAGAAATCGCAGTTGCGTGTCCTTGGCATCGGATGGAAGGAATTCGACATACATCCGTACCGCGGGGCGGCCAGGCTCCGGGAAAAACTGGAGAGCGAACTGGCTGCAGGCGACATAGCCGCGATCATCTATTCCAATCCCAACAATCCGGCATGGATATGCCTCGAGGAAGAGGAACTGAAGGTGATAGGCGAGCTGGCTGAAAGGTACGATGTCGTCGTCATGGAGGACCTGGCATATTTCTGCATGGATTACCGCAGGGACCTCGGCCATCCGTTCGAAGCCCCGTTCGTGCCCACCGTCGCCCGTTATACCGACAACTATATCCTGATGCTGTCCGCATCCAAGATATTCAGCTATGCCGGGCAGCGTATAGCCCTGTGCTGCATCGGGGATGCCCTTTATGGGAAGGTGTACCCTTCGCTCGCGGAGCGGTATCACGACGCCGGAGTGTTCGGAGTGACCCTCACCGCTTCGATATTGTATATGATAACGAGCGGCTGCACGGCCACGACGCAGTATGCTTATGCCAGGATGCTGGACCTTTCCTGCGACGGAGTCATTAATTTCGTGGAGGATACACGAGAGTATGAAAGAAGGGCAGCCAGGATGAAGGATATCTTCTGCCGTCACGGTTTCCGCGTGGTTTACGACAGGGATGTCACCCGCAAGGTCGGGGACGGCTTCTTCTTCACCCTGGGATATGGCTCGATGAGCGGGGAGCAGCTGCTCCTGGAGCTTATGTATTACGGAGTCAGCAGCATCAGCCTTTCCACTACCGGAAGCCTCCAGCAAGGGGTTCGGGCCTGCGTGAGCCGTATGAGGGAAGAATTGTACGACGTGCTTGACGAAAGGATGTCCGAATTTGAAAAAGACCATTCAAGATGAAAAAGAAAATCGGTACCTTGTGCGTGCAGGCCGGATATGAGCCGGCCAACGGGCAGTCCAGACAGATGCCCATAATCCAGAGCACCACTTTCAAATATTCCACCTCGGAGGAGATGGGAAAGCTCTTCGATCTCGAGTCCAACGGTTATTTCTACACGAGGTTGCAGAATCCCACCAACGACATGGTCGCGGCGAGGATCGCCGCCCTCGAGGGGGGAGTTGCCGCGATGCTGACCTCTTCCGGCCAGGCTGCGAGTTTCTTCTCCTGCTTCAACATCTGTGAGGCGGGCGACCACATGATCAGCGCCGCAAGCATCTACGGAGGTACTTTCAACCTCTTCGCCAGCACTTTCAGGAAGATGGGAATCGAAGTCACGTTCGTGGATCAGAATGCGCCGGATGAGGAAATCGAGAAGGCTTTCCGTCCCAACACCAAGCTGGTTTTCGGAGAGACGCTTTCCAATCCAGGAGTGCGTGTCCTCGATATCGAGAAATTCGCCCGTATCGCCCACAGGCATGGTGTCCCGCTGATCATCGACAACACCTTCCCGACCCCCATATTCTGCCGTCCCTTTGAGTGGGGAGCCGATATCGTGATCCATTCCACGACCAAATACATGGACGGACATGGGGTCCAGGTCGGGGGCGCGATAGTCGACAGCGGCAATTTCGACTGGACGGCCCATGCTGACAAGTTCCCGGGGCTCTGCACTCCGGATCCGACTTATCACGGCACGAACTACACTGAAAAATTCGGCAAGCTGGCCTATATCACGAAGGCGACGGCTCAGCTGATGCGCGATTTCGGGGCCATCCAGAGCCCGCAGAATGCCTTCTACCTGGGTCTCGGACTCCAGACTCTCGCGGTCAGGATGAAGCATATCCACGAGAGCGCGCTCAAGATAGCCCGCTTCCTCGAGACCCGTCCCGAAATCAAGTGGGTCTTCTATCCCGAACTGGAAGGCAATCCCGACCACGCGCTCCAGAAGAAGTATCTTCCGGACGGAAGCTGCGGCGTGATGGCTTTCTGCCTTGACGGGGACAAGGCGTATGCCGGCCGTTTCATGAACCATCTGAAGCTGGTTACGATAGAGACCCATGTGGCCGACTGCTACACCTGCATCCTGCATCCTGCCGCGCATACGCACCGCCAGCTGACTGACAAGCAACTGGCCGATGCGGGCATAGATCCCGCCCAGCTGCGCTTCAGCGTCGGCCTTGAGGACCCGGATGACATCATAGCAGACCTGACGCAGGCCCTGGAGGCGGCCGGACGCTTATGATGAAAAGGCACGTACTTCATATCGCTTCGCCCTTCTTTTTTGAAGATGGGGGGCGGCTCGATTCAATGGATCTTGTCTACCACACTTCCGACAGGGAATACCGTCCCGGGGAAAAGGTGGTCTGGGTCTGCCATGCCCTGACAGGCAATTCGAATCCGGAGGATTGGTGGCCCCAGATGGTAGGGAAGGGAATGCTTTACGATCCGGACGAATGCTTCATCGCATGCGTCAGCATGCTGTGTTCTCCGTACGGGGAGTGTGGCCCGGCCCGGGTCAATCCGGCCACAGGAAAGCCTTTTTTCTTCGATTTCCCGCGCACTACAGTACGCGATATAGTCAAGGCCAACATCCTCGTCCGCAAGGCCTTGGGCATTGAAAAGATAGATCTGATGCTCGGCCCTTCGATCGGAGGATTCCAGACCCTGGAGTGGGTGATCATGGAGCCGGACGTGGTCGGAAAGGCAGTGTTCCTTGCCACGGCCCACAGATGCCTTCCGTACATGACCGCGTTCAACGAGTCCCAGAGGATGGCCCTGAAGGCCGATCCCAGTTTCCTTGCCGCCGAGAGTCTCGACGGGGGAGCGGACGGCCTTCGCTGCGCCCGCTCGATCGCCCTTATCTCGTACCGTACTTTCGACGGCTACAACATGACCCAGAAGGAGCCTGAGGTGGATACGCTTTGGGCTGACAGGGCGGCTTCATACCAGCGTTATCAGGGAGAGAAGCTGGTGCGCCGGAATTTCGACGCCTACAGTTACTGGTACCTGACATATGCCCTTGATTCCCAGAATGTCGGCCGCGGCCGAGGAGGCGTGGAAAAGGCCCTGGAGAGCATCAAGGCCGAGTGCACGGTCATAAGCATCACCAGTGATTACCTCTTTCCGCCCAGGCACGGCAGGGAAACCGCCGCTGCTCTCAAGAACGCCGCTTATTATGAGATAGATTCGATTTTCGGCCACGACGGTTTTCTCATCGAGAACGACCAGCTGACTGCGATATTAAAGAACATTTGATTTTATGAAAAAACTGATTGCAATCGCCATGCTGCTGTCCTCGGCATTCCTTGCCGATGCGCAGGTCTTTGATTTTTCGAGCAACAACGGTCGCCTTGAAGGCGGCTTCGTCGTCGGACTTGCAGGATACGGAACCAAATATCAGGGTCTTGGGTCCGGAGCAAGCCTGACCGTGTACGGAGCTTATCTGGATTATATCCAATACGGTCCCCAGCACCGCTATTCTTCCGTCATTACCGATACGGAATGGGATGACACGATGGCCCTGTCGCTTAACGTCGGCTACCAGATACCCGTCCTGCCCTGGCTGAGGGTCATGCCCGTCGTCGGCTATACCCAGACCAACGAAGGAAAGACCAAGGGAAACGAAGTGGATGTCGATGTGGATGACTCTTTTTCCTGGCATCATCCGTACAAGGTTACACGCGGCAGCCGTATCCATCGGTTCAATTACGGAGGCGGTCTTTCCGTGCAACCTCTCAAGTGGTTCAGCCTCAATTTCGTGTACACGCATGATGCTATCTACGGAGGCATCTCGATCAACATGATGGCTTTTTCCAGATAAGCCCGTCTCCGGCCATATACGGATAAAGGCGACCGGAAGGCCGCCTTTATCGTTGTAGTCCGTCTTCTGCTAGAAGTTGTCGACGTGCACTTCGAAGTAAGCCTTCGGGTGGGCGCAGACGGGGCAGATCTCCGGAGCCTTCGTGCCGACCACGATGTGGCCGCAGTTGCGGCATTCCCAGACCTTGACTTCGCTCTTGGCGAAGACTTCCTGCATCTCGATGTTCTTCAGGAGAGCCCTGTAACGCTCTTCGTGCCTCTTCTCGATGGCCGCGACCATGCGGAATTTCTTCGCGAGGACGGGAAATCCTTCTTCCTCGGCCGTCTTGGCGAAGCCTTCGTACATGTCGGTCCACTCATAGTTTTCACCGTCGGCGGCCGCCGCGAGATTCTCGGTCGTGGTGCCTACGGTGCCTCCGTGGAGTTCCTTGAACCAGAGTTTTGCATGCTCCTTTTCATTGTCTGCGGTCTTGAGGAAGATTTCGGCGATCTGTTCGTAGCCTTCCTTCTTGGCGACGGAAGCAAAGTATGTGTACTTGTTGCGGGCCTGGGACTCGCCGGCGAAAGCGGCTTCCAGGTTCTTCTCGGTCTGAGTGCCTTTCAGACTCTTGGGTTCTTGTGCCATAATGGGTTGAATTGAATGATTGTTATTTGTATTTCTTGTCGAGTGTCTCGAAAGAGTTATCTTTCAGTATGCCTGGCCATCTCTTCTGGGGATTCGTGATCCTGAGGTCCTTGCCCCAGCCCGCTCCGACGTAGCATACGGCTTCCGCACCCGCGTCCATGAGAACCAGCCTGTCTTTCCCGTAGGCGGCAAATCCGGCCGCACGGGACGGGTCAGGAATGACCGAACACGCCAGGATGCCGTCTTTGCCTGGCTCGACGGATTCGGAGGGGAAGAGTTCTTCCATGAGCGTAAGGACGCCGTCCCCGGTGTTTTCAGTGACTTCAGCCTTTCCGAAATCGGTGAGGCCTACGGCGATTTTCACGTCGGACACGCCTTCTGTCTTGAGCGAAATGGTCTTCTTATAGAAAGGAGTGCCGAGGACCATCTCGATCTTTTCCGAAAGCAAGTATGTGGCTCCGTCCTTCTCGATGGCGGGGTAGTCCAGGCGGATGGCGATGCCTGACGGCTCGTCACGGATGATTTCGAACCCGGTGTAGGGCTCCGGAACGAGAAGTTCGTCTCCCGTCCAGACTCCTATGCCGCCGAGGCCGCGGTTCTTGCCGACTGCGTAGAAATCGCAGCCCTGTCCGCGGTCGGTGTGGTAGTTCTCCCCCTTGTCGTTCAGGGCGTACCACTGCTCAAGGATGGGGTAGTCGACCCTTTTTCCCCAGAAATCGACGCCGCTGCTGACCTTTGCCTTGACTTCCTGGGAATAGATGCGGAATGCGGCGCGGTCGTTTTCCCAGGCGATGTCGCCCTTGCGCTCGGCGATGTGGCGGGCGTGGCAGGCAGGGATCTTCCCGGCAGTCTCGGCTCCGAGCCCGGTGTCGATCTTGCGTATGCCGAGGGAAAGGGCCTGGGTAAGTGCGAATACCACGGGGCCGAAAGCGTGGCGTTCATTGCAGTAATAGTCGTGGGAGGCGTAGGCAGCCTTCGTGCCGTCGCCCCATGCGAGGCATCCGGAGCAGGTGTTGCAGACGTTTCCGGCCCCATCCACATAGCGGAGCATTCCCGCGATGCCTTTCCTGAAGGCGGGGAGGGCCGTTTCCCTGTCGAGGACGCCGGCTTCGATGGCGCGGCCGATACCGTAGAGGAGAAGTCCGGTTCCGGATATTTCGACGTAGGAATCGTGCCATGTCATCTCCTGGTGCCAGAGGCCGTCTCCGTCCTGCCAGCGTAGAACGGCTTCAAAGAAGTCTTTCGAGATGCGTTCTATGTCGGCGCGGTAGCGGTTGTCTTCCGGGAGGTCCCGCAAAAGTGCGGCGAGGCCCATGGAAAGCCAGCCGTTGCCGCGGCTCCAGCAGTCTTCGGTGACCTGGCCTTCAGGCATCCAGCGTATGGCGCGTGCCTGGTTGACGAGCCCGGACGAAGGATCGTAAAGGTCCTCGTATGTCTTCAGGGCCATCCAGGCGGCATAGTCGACGTATTCCTGATTGTTTTCCAGAAGTCCGGCATAGAGCATGTACGGAGTGACCGCCAGTACGCAGTCGACGAAAAGGGCATTCTTCTCCGCGGCGCCGTTCCATGGCGGAAGCATGATCCCGTCCCGGTTCCTGGCCTGTTCTTCCCACATCCTGCGGGCCGCTTCCGCGGACAGGTCCGCAGCCTTCCCGTAGCCGATGCGCACCATTTCGGGAATGAGTGTTCCTCCGGTGTAATAGCTTATGAAGGAGCCGCTTCCCTTGAGGCTTCCATCGAGGAAGCCGTCCACGATGCTTTCCGCCATCCTGCGGTATTTTGCCGATCCTGTCGTGGCGACGTATTCGGCCAGGCTCTGCGTGAACACGGAGCCCGCGTAGTGGCCGTAATCCACATATGCGGGAGCATTTTCAATGACCTTCTCCGTCACCTTACGGATGTCTGTCTTGTCGGAACAGGCGGCCAGGGACAGCAGGATGGCCAACGGGGCGATAATCTTTTTCATATCAGAAGTTCCTTTCTTTCAGGCATTTTTCCAACTGTTCCTTGCTCATGGGGAGCTTGCCGGGGTAGTTGCGCACCCACTTGACGAAGCGTTTGTTCATCTCGTCGCTCCAGGCACTGTCGATCTGGCCGGCGGTATATGTGCCCTTTTTGATCATTTCCTCGCCGAACTCGTCCGAGAGTTTGGTGAACTCGGAGGTCAGGACTATATGCTCCAGCAGGTGGGGAGGGATGAAGAGCACTGCGCCCGGTTTCGCCAGCACGGCGTCGCCGGGAAGGACGGTGGCCTTGCCGATGCGGATGGGGACGTTGTAGTTCGTCAGGATGGTCTGGCGCATGTATGAAGGGTCGTATCCCTTGATCCAGGCGTTGAAGCCGGGAATGCGGCGAAGACGTTCGATGTCGCGGACATGCCCGTAGGTTATGACTCCGTTGCCCGTGGCGTTGAAGACGCCGTTTCCGAGATTGGAACCGATCACGGTCCCGAGGAATTCCTTGTTATAGGTATCGGCGACATAGACATCTCCCTTGACCAGGCTGTTGATTACCCATGACACCGTTCTTTTCTGCTCCCACATGCGGCCTTCCTTCTTGCCCTGCTCGATGATCTCGTTTTCGAGGTCGGGCCTCATGGGCATGAACTGTGCCGTAACGGCGCGGCCTGTCATCACGGCGTCCTCGGTGTCGTGGACGAGCATCCAGTCGCCCTCGTACTGGTTCTGGTACCCGAGTTTCATCAACTCGGCCCAGCATTCCTCGATAGTGACGTGCTTGAGGCGTTCGAGAAGGTCGTCGGAGACCTTGGGGCGCCCGTCGTCGAAACGTTCGCCTTTCCATTCCGCCGTCAGGGCCTTTATGTACTCGGGAGAGCCTGCTATCGCCTGCGCGTGAAGAAGAGAGGAAAACGGTGCGGAAAGCAGTCCGCACAACAGGGAAATGAGTAAAGATTTCTTCATCATCGTTGTTCGCTTATACGGCAAATTTAATAAATTTGTACCACAAAAAACGAGCAGTATGAAAGAAACACCTGTTTTATTGCTGACAGGATATCTGGGAAGCGGAAAAACCACCCTGGTCAACAAGATTCTCTCCAATAAGAAAGGAATCAGATTCGCCGTAATCGTCAATGACATAGGCGAGGTCAACATAGATGCGGACCTTATCAGCAAGGACGGCGTGGTCGGCATGAAGGACGAGAGCCTGGTGCCGTTGCAGAACGGCTGCATCTGCTGCACCCTGAAGATGGATCTCGTGGAACAGCTGCGCGAAATAGTCGCCGCGGACAAGTTCGACTACATAGTTATCGAGGCCAGCGGCATCTGCGAGCCTGAGCCCATCGCCAGAACCATCTGCTCCATTCCCATGATGGGACCCGAATATACCGGGAACGGCATTCCGAAGCTGGACTGCATAGTCACGGTCGTGGACGCGCTCAGGATGAAGGATGAGTTCGGATGCGCCAAGGACCTTCTGCGCGGCAACATCGGTGAGGAGGACATCGAGAACCTTGTCATCCAGCAGATCGAGTTCTGCAACATAGTTCTCCTGAACAAGGCCTCCGAGGTGTCGCCGGACGAGCTCGGGAAGATCCGCCAGATAGTCCGTGCCCTCCAGCCCAAGGCCCGTATCGTCGAATGCGACTGGGGCGAGGTCGACTTCGGGGAGATTCTCGGAACTGGCCTTTTCGACTATGACTCCGTGGCCGGCTCGGCCGCATGGATAAGCGAGGTCGAAAGCGGCGCCGCGCACGATGACGACGATGACGATGACGACGACCATGACCACGACGGGCATCACCACCACCATCACCATGACGAAGAGGGGGAGGCTGAAGAATACGGCATAGGGACTTATGTTTATTATGCCCGCCCTGCGTTCGATATCAACAAGTTCGACAATTTCATCGCCAGACACTGGCCGGCCGGGATAATCCGGGCCAAGGGCATATGCTGGTTCGACGACCAGCCGGATAACTGCTACCTCTTCGAGCAGGCCGGAAGCCAGATAGGCCTTAAAGGTATAGGACAGTGGTATGCCACCATGCCGGAAGACGAGCTGAGGCAGAATCTCCGCATGGATCCCGTCCTTGCGCGTGACTGGGATCCCAAGTACGGGGACCGCATGCAGAAACTTGTCTTCATAGGACAGCACCTTGACAAGGAGGAAATACGCAGGGCCCTTGATTTCTGTCTTGTAGCCGAATGATCCTTTTCCGCCTTGGACGCAGGTTCCGACGCCCCCGGCGAAAACTTCCGGAGACGCCGGAAGTGGCTGAACTGCGGGCAAAGGCAAAGGCGGAGCTTCCGCCCCGCCTTGCCGAACTTGCGTCCATGTATGGATTCAGCTACAATAGCGTCCGTATCAAGCACAACGTCTCGAACTGGGGCAGCTGCTCGTCCAAGGGAAACATAAACCTCAATCTGAATCTTGTGCGTCTTCCCCGGTACCTGCAGGACTACATAATGGTCCATGAACTCTGCCATCTGAGGCATTTGGACCACGGACCGGCATTCCATGGTCTTCTGGAAAGCCTCTGCCCGGAATGGAAAGAATACCGGAAGGAGCTGAAGGACTGGAAGCTGATTTAGTATTTCTTCGGGACGAAGTCCGCTTTCAGGAGGTAGTCCAGACTCTCCCTGACGCCTTCTATGATGTCCGGATTGTCCGACTTTTCAAGCTCCACCACGATGAATTCCGTTCCGGCGAGGGCGATGTTGCGGAAGATGGCGTCAAAGCCGACCATGCCGCTGCGGCCTATCTCGCGGTGATCCTTGATGTGAAGGCTCTTGAAACGGCCCGGATACTTCTTGAAGTAATCTACGGGGGAGGCATCGCCGATGACAGCCCAGTATACGTCCATCTGCAGGAATACGAGGGACGGGTCGGTATGTTCGGCGAGATAGTCGTACATCAGGGTGTCGCCGATCTTGTGCTGGAATTCGTAGGCGTGGTTGTGGTAGCCGTACTTGATGCCCTGTTCCTTGCATAGGCGGCCGACTTCATTGTAATACCGGCAATACAGGTCCATGGTTGCCTGATCGGGCTTCCGGGGCATGGAAGGCGTCACGATATACTCGCATCCGGCCTCCTTGTGGGCCGCGATGCATTCCTTCCACCATTCGAGGGCCGCCGATAAGTCTCCGCTTTTGATTTCATCCCCAGTCAGATAGCGGCTGACGTGGGTGGAAACTGATTTCATCCCTGCCGCCTCTATCTGGGCGCGGTACTCGGCGGGCTCGCGGTCATATATCTTTCCGTCCTTGTATGCGGCGGCTTCGACCCCTGTGTATCCCATCTTCCCGATCTTTTTCATTATTTCGGGGAAATCGGCGGAGACGTTTCCGGACCGGCCTATCACGCTGCGGAGGGAGTACAACTGGAGGGAGATCTCCTTCTTGGGCGCACGAGCTGCGGAATTACAAGCAGTGGCTGCACCGAACAGCGCAGCCACCGCCAAGATTATCAGATATCTTCTCATCAGTCGAGAACTTTGATCCTGATGTTGCGATACCAGACATCGTCCCCGTGATCCTGGAAGCCGATGTAGCCCTCGTGGTCGGGGCCTCCGCAGTTGTTCAGCAAATCGAAGGCGATGGGCCATTTCTCCTGGCTGAACTTACTGGCCTGCAGCATGTTCGTCCACTCGGGAGTCCACAGGTGGTACTCCAGCACGTTGGCATCGTTCTGTCCGTGGACCACGGTTCCCTTGAAGACCATGATGCGGGCCTTGTTCCACTCGCCGAAAGGTTTGGCGTTCTGGGGCTTGGCGGGAATCATGTCATAGAGGGATGCGCTCTGGCGGTTGCCGTCCACGCCGAGGAATGCATCGGGATGGTTGGCGTTGTCAAGGACCTGGTATTCGGGAGCGGAGAGATAGATATGCTCGTATGCGGTCTGTCCGTCCTTCTCGGTGGTAACTTCCTGGGCGAGATAGAACACGCCGGAATTGCCGCCTTTGGAGATCTTCCATTCGAACTCGAAAATGAAGTTCCTGAACTTGCGGGCGAAGATGATGTCGCCGCCTTCGAGAGTCTGGCCCTCGCCGGTGCCGGTGCCGGAGAACTTCAGGCATCCGTCCTCAATCGTCCAGCGGGAAGGAACGGCATCCTTGCCGTAGCCTCTCCACCCGTCGAGTCGGGTCCCGTCGAAGAGGATGTAGTAGCCGTCCTTGTCCTGGGGCAGGGAGGCGAGATCGACCTGGGGCTTTGTCACGATGTCATACTCGGGAGCTCCCGGGTTGGCCATGTGGACCGTCGTGGTCTCGTCGGAGAGGTACTTGACTTCGCCGGCAGGCGCTTTCTTGTTGCCGCAGGATGCTGCCATGATGAGCAGGACAGCGGCGGAAATGAAAAGGACAATTTTTTTCATCATTTTGTTTGTTTTGTTGGTTACTCGGGAAGTTCGGGAAGGACATAACCGTTCTCATATACGGGCTTTATCAGCCTTGCCGCGAATTCGCGGGCGTTGACGGGATCGGTCCACTCCTTCTTGAAGGTGGGATGGCCGTCCTTGATGGAGAATCCGTCCTTCTTGCAAATCTTGAGAGTCGCGTCGGCGGGTATGTTGGTGAAACGCATGTTCTCGCCATCCCATTCGAGGATCTGGTTCAGGCCCTGAAGGCGCACTGCCACGACACCCATGGCGACCATCTCGTTGAAGGGACCGGCCTGCGCGAATTCGGAGTTGGGCATTACGCGGTTCGCGGGATCTTCCTTGCAGGCGCGCACCCAGTCCATCTGGTGACTGAGGGTGACGCGGCGGAGGGTCTTGGGAACCTCGGGCTCACGTCCGGATACGAGGTAGGGACTGCGGCCGTAGCAACCGCATACGAGGATGTCCTTGGTGCCGTAGAAAATCACGCCGCCTCCGTTGAGATTGAGGTTCTTGCCGGCCTTGAGTATCTCGGGACGCTCGGGCATGATGCCTCCGTCGTACCAATAGACGTCGACTTCGGGCATGGCCACCTTCGGCATGTTGTCACGGGCGGGGAAGGTATATTTGATATACTCGGCATTCGGGGCGCAGTCCGTAAGGAGCAGCGTCGAGGAGCCCTGGACCTTCGTGGGATACTTGAGGTTCAGGCCCTTGAACACGGGATGCAGGATGTGGCAGGCCATGTCGCCGAGGGCGCCGGTGCCGAAATCCCACCATCCGCGGAAGTTCCAGGGAGTGTAGATCTGGTTGTAGGGGCGCTTCGGAGCGGGGCCGATGAAGCAGTCCCAGTCAAGGGTCGGAGGGATGGGATCCACTTTCTCGGGGCGGGGTAGACCCTGCGGCCAGATGGGACGGTCTGTGAAGGCCTCCACCTTGCGCACTTCGCCAATCTCTCCGTTCCATATCCACTCGCAAACCTTGTTGACGCCTTCTTCGGAAGCGCCCTGGTTGCCCATCTGGGTGACCACGTTGTATTTTGCGGCCAGCTTTGTCAGCAGGCGGGACTCATAGACGGTGCGGGTGAGGGGCTTTTCGCAGTATACATGCTTGCCTGCCTTGATGGCGTCGGCGGCGATGATCGCATGGGTGTGGTCAGCCGTACCGATCACGACGGCGTCGGCTTCCGGAAGCATCTCCTCGAACATCTTCCGGTAGTCCTTGTATTTCTTTGCGTTGGGGAAGTAGTCGAAGACGCGCTGGGAATACTTCCAGTCGACGTCGCACAGTCCGATGATATCTTCGCTCTCCATCGCCTTGAGGTCGGCGAAACCGCGTCCGCCTATACCTACGCCGAGAATCTTGAGCTTTTCGGTTTTGGGATATACAGGCTTCTTGACCTTTTTCTTGGGGGCGGCAGCCGCTTCGAGGACAGAGCCGGGAGTTGCGGCGAGCCCGAGGGCCGCTACTGTACCGCTGCGAAGGAATTCCCTTCTGCTGAATTCTTTAGACATTGTGTTAAAGTGTTAAATAAAATGGTTTGTAGATTCGTTTCCGAATAATCTTTGTAAATATAGTAAAACGGAATGTAAAATGCTACAATAGGCTCATCACTTTGTCGTAGTATTTTTTTGAAACGGGGATTCCGCCTTCGGCACCGGCTCCGAGATCGGCATAATACTGCCCGTTGCCGTCCTTGCGTATCATCTTCAGATGCGACGGGTTGACGATGAAGCCCCTGTGGGTCCGCACGAACCCGGCCTTCTCGCATAGTTCCTCGACGGATTTCATGGAATTGCGGAGCTGGTAGCGCTTGGAGACGCCGTTTTCCTCATAATGTATGATGACGTAATTCTCGTCTGCTTCAATGTATTGTATGAGAGACGAGTATGTCACGAACTTGAGAAGGTGCCTGCGGTCGTAAAATTTCAGGCGGGCGCCCTCGTCGGTTCCCGTATGGTTGCGCGCATCATCCAGGCTGTATGCGAGGAGCGCGATGATATACGGATAAATGTACAGGAAGGCGAAAGCGGAGAAGGACCGGCCCAGAAGTACGAAGTAGTCTCCGCGGACCGGGGAAATAAGCGCCAGGTACAAGGCTGTGAAGGCGGAAAAGATGAGGATCTCTCCGAGGCACCATCCAAGATACCATGTCACGGTAAGATTGAGTTTTGGGCCGAGGAAATACAGCAGCAGCCGCGTGGTGATGATGACGAGCAGGATGATGGCTACGGTTATCGAGATGTTGAAGGAGATGACATTGGTCATGCTCAGCACGCCCTCTCCCGTGTCCATGAGATTCAGCAGGGGAGCCGGTTCGTATAAAATGACGCATAAAATGAAAAAGGCCGGAATCATCAGCATGTGCAGGAAATTCGGGAAGAACTTCAGCATTTTCTTCGGAAGTGAGTTCATTTTCGTCACAATTTTTGATGTGACAAAAATAAATAAAATATGATTTAGTCACAAATTTCGCCATTTTAATCTCAAATCTGCTTTATTTGTCACAAAATCCCGTTATTTGCGGAAAGTGTTTCCTTGCGTGGCCATGCTGATGTAATTTTGTCCTCCGTTACAGACGTGATCATGAAAGCACCTGAATGGATGCGGCTCGACAATGCCGCCCTCATATACCCTTCATGCAGGACCCGTAAGTACGCGGTCCAGTACAGGATCTCCGCGACGCTCGACAGGGACATATCGGTGAGCTTGCTTGATTCCGCATTGAAGAACATAATGCCCCGTTTCCCCGGATTCGGCTATACCCTGTCAAGAGGTTTTTTCTGGTGGTATCTGCGTCGTCTCGATAATGAACCTTCCGCGCGGCTCAACGAGACAATGAACGTCTTTTCCCTCAAGGATAACGGCGGATTCATGTTCAAGGTAGGCTGCACCGGTAACGTTATTACCCTTGACGTGTTCCATGCGCTTACCGACGGGACGGGGGCGATGACTTTCCTGATGACGCTGGCATCCGAGTATATACGTCTGAAGGAAAATGTGTGCCCCGAGTTCGGAAAATGGGTTTTCAACCCGCTGGAGCATCCTGTGATGGAGGAGCTAGAGGACAGTTTCGACGGCTTCTCCGGCTTGAAAGGCAACCTGGACAAGGAAGAAAAAGCCTGGCACATTGCCGGCAAGACGCTTCCCTGCGACGTCCTGGAGAACATGAAAGTGACCCTTTCTTCCGAAGAAGTTGCCGCCAAGGCTGCTTCTTACGGATGCAATGTGACCGAATTCCTGTCCTCGGTGATGCTCCTGTCGCTTCAGGACACGTGGAAGATGGACAAGTCTTCCCGGAAGAGTCCTTTCATCGTCCTGGAAATCCCCGTGAACCTGCGTCCGATGTTCGGGAGTCGTACGCTCAGGAATTTCTCATCCTACATACACGTCGGACTGGACGTGCGCAACGGTTTTTTCACGCTTGAAGAAATTATCGCTGACCTGAAGATGCAGAAGGCCCTTTTCCTGCAGAAAAACCGCCTCACGACCCGTGTGGCTGCGAACCAGGAACTTGAGGACAACCTGGCTATCAGGTGCATACCCCTTTTCATCAAGAAGCATGCGATCAACATAATCAACCGCATGAAAGGGGATACTTATTGCACTTACACTTTCTCCAATCTCGGCCGCATAGATGCTGCCGGACCCAACGGCTCGCATATCCGGGGGCTCGACTTCATCCTCGGACGCACTATGCGCCGGAGCGGGGCATGCGCATGCGTCAGCTGCAACGGCAGGCTGAACCTGAATTTCTCCCGCAAGCTTGAAGAGTGCGAATTCGAGAAAATATTCCTGGGGCACCTGAGCGGACTCGGGGTCTGTGCATCAGTGGGATTCGGACGTGTCGCCGGGCCTCAGCCGAAAATAAAGAGGTATCCTTTCCAGCCCATGAGACGTTCCCGTGTCGGCATGGCAAGTTCTTTGTTGTTCATCTGAGGCTTTAAGAATACTTTAACGTATGTGGAGAAAATTTTGCGGATGGGCCCTAAGGGCATTGGGATGGACGGCCGTCGAACCGGCCGCGCCTGAGAAGAAAGTCGTCATTTTGGGTGTTCCCCACACCACCGTGTGGGACTTTCTTATTTCCTACCTTTATTATATGTCAGTCGGCGGCCATGCCAAATGCATGGTGAAGAAGGAGTTTTTCTTCCCGCCGCTCGGGTGGCTCCTCCGTGCGATGGGAGGCATCCCCGTGGACAGGAGCAATCCCACCAGGATGCTCCGCAGCGTCATGCACGAAATGGAGAAAAGCGAGTATTTCCAGCTTGCGATAGCGCCCGAAGGGACCCGCAAGCCCGTCAGGAACTGGAAAACGGGATTCCATCTCATCGCGCGTACCGCCGGCGTCCCCGTCTACCTCGGCTATTTCGACTGGAAGACCAAACGCATCGGAAGGGGACAGAAGGTTGAACTCACCGACGACGCGCGCGCCGACATGCGCAGGATACAGGACATTTACGAACAGATGCATCTTACCGGGAAGCATCCTGAAAGGTATATAACTCACTGATGAAGCATTCTTTCCGCACACTCGCAGAGGTTTTCGATTATTCCACTTCGGTTTATTCCCGCCGCCCGGCCTACATGGAGTTCGGCGAGGGAACCGTACTCCGATTCGAGGATGTGCGTGAAAAATGCGGAATACTTGCAAGGCTCCTTTCCAACTTCGGGATAAAAGTTAGTGACAAGGTTGCGGTCTTTTCGCAGAACATGCCGAACTGGGCCGTTTCCTTCATGGCCATAGTGTCCTCCGGACGCATCGCCGTCCCCATGCTTACGGAGCTTACGGAGAACGAGATCACCAATATACTCACCCATTCCGAGGCCAAGGCGCTCTTTGTGTCCAAGAGGTTTTTTCCCCGTGTCCCCGATGCCCTGCTGGAGCGGTTCAAGATAATAATTGCGACCGACGATTTTTCCGTCCTCAGGACAGGGGAGGGCTCTTATACCTGCGACGGCACGATCTCCAGCCCGCTTCCGGACGATATCGCTGCGATAATCTATACTTCCGGGACCACCGGTGATGCCAAGGGTGTGATGCTGAGCCACAAGAACTTCTGTGCGAACATCTATGAATCATGGCGCGCTCACAAGGTAGGACGGCGCGACGTGTTCCTGTCCATACTTCCGCTTGCGCATACCTATGAACTCAGCATAGGGATGCTTTATCCCTTCGCCGTCGGCGCGATGGTGTGTTATCTTCCGAAGCCTCCGACTCCTTCGATACTGATTCCGGCTTTGAAGAAGGTTCGTCCGACCGCAATGCTCTCGGTCCCGCTCGTGATAGAGAAGATTTACCGCTCCAGCATAGCTCCCACGATGGAGAAGAGCCGGTTCCTTCGCAGGATGAAGAAGTTCAGCCCTGCCCTGATGTACCGCCTTGTAGGGATGCGCCTGATGGGCACGTTCGGCGGAAGGATACGCTTTTTCGGCATAGGCGGAGCGAAACTGGACCCGGAAGTGGAGGAGTTCCTGCACAAGGCTGCCTTCCCGTATGCCATCGGCTACGGAGTCACCGAGGCCGCCCCGCTAATCTGCAACGCAAGCCCGTTCAAGACATGCGTCGGCAGCACCGGGATTGCAGCGGCGGGCGTCCAGATACGCCTTGAAAACGTCAATCCGGCTACGGGAGAAGGCGAGATGGTCGTGAAGGGAGACAATGTCATGCGCGGCTATTTCAAGGACTATGTCCGTACACGCAAGGTCCTGTCTCCGGACGGATGGTTCCATACCGGAGACATCGCCAGCATGGACAAGAAGCGCAGGTACTTCATCCGCGGCCGTCTCGGCAACATGATTGTCGGACCTTCCGGCGAGAACATCTATCCCGAGGAAATCGAGAACGTGCTCAACAAGATCCCCTATGTCGACGATGCCCTCGTCACGGAGAGGGATGGGCGCCTGGTGGCGCTTGTCCATCTGGACGAAAAGGCCATGGGAATGGATTACGGGGACGAAGACCGTTTCCTCGAAGAGCTGGAAAAGAAAAAACAGGACATCCTGGACTTCGTCAACAGGCGGGTCAACCGCAACAGCCGCATCGGCGAAGTGCAGGTGGAAAAGGAGCCTTTCATCAAGACGGCCACGATGAAAATTCGCCGTTTCCTTTATAAGAAAGAAGATAAAATCAACTAAATCATACAAAAACATGATCAACTACATCGAGCAACTTTCTCAGACAATCCGCAATGATTGGGATAACAAGGCCATCTGCGACTGGCACGGCGAAGAGTTCACCTTCAAGGACCTTGCGACCAATGTCGCCCGTTTCCATCTCCTGTTCAAGAAGACAGGAATACTCAAAGGCCAGAAAATCACCCTTTTCGCTCCCAACTCGGCGCGCTGGGCCACGGCTTTCATAGCAGTCAACACCTCCGGTGCCGTTGCGGTGCCCCTGCTTTCTGATTTCACCCCGGAGGCTGTCCAGCAGCTTGTCTCGCATTCCGAAAGCGTGGTCCTCTTCACGGACAGGGAGTCCTGGAAGAAGCTTGACATCACCAAGATGCCGACGGTACGCTTTGTCGTGTGCATGAATGACTGGAGCCTTACATGGTCGGCCGATGACAGCGTCCGGGAGGCGTTCGATAACCTTGATGCTGACTTTGCCGCGCTCTATCCTGAGGGGGTCAGGAAGGAAGACGTCAATTATGTCATCGAGGATCCGACCGAACTGGCGGTGATCAACTATACATCCGGGACTACCAGCGCACCCAAGGGCGTCATGCTCCGCTACGAGTGCTTCAGCGCCTCGATCGATTTCGCAATCCGCCACATTCCGGCTTCCAGCAGGGACAACATCGTTTCGATGCTCCCGATGGGCCATATCTACGGAATGGTGTTCGAGTTCATGTATCCGCTCTGCTTCGGAGTGACTGTCTACTATCTTGGCAAGACTCCGGCCGCATCGACCCTGCTCAAGGCTGTCGGCGAGGTCAAGCCCTACCTCATCATAACCGTTCCCCTCGTGATGGAAAAGGTCTACAATTCCAAGATCAAGCCCGTTCTCGGGAAGTGGTACATGAAGGTCCTGACCGCCATCCCCGGCGTGAACAAGCTTATCTACGGCGCAGTCGTCAAGAAACTCATCGAGGCCTTCGGCGGCAATGTACAGCAGTTCATCATGGGCGGCGCAGCCCTTAATCCGGATGTCGAGAGGGCCTTCCGCAAGATGGGCCTTCCTTACACGGTCGGTTACGGCATGACCGAGGCCGCGCCACTGCTCGCTTACGCGGAGCCCTGGAACTTTGTTCCCGGCTCATGCGGCAAGAAGGTCGACAGCGCAGAGGTCCGCATCGATTCCGAAGATCCCGAGCACATCACAGGCGAGATCCAGGCGAAGGGTACCAACATCTGCAGCGGCTATTTCAACAATCCCGAGGCTTCCGAGAACCTCTTCACCGAGGACGGATTCCTGCGCACGGGCGATCTCGGCGTCATGGACAAGGACGGCAACATCACTATCAAGGGACGTTGCAAGACCATGATCCTCTCCGCGAACGGGCAGAATATCTATCCCGAAGAAATCGAGGCTGTCATCAACTCCATGGATTTCGTCTCCGAATCCCTCGTAGTGGACCGCGCCGGCAAACTGGTTGCCATTGTCCGCTTCGACGCAGAACAGGTCAAGGCCAAGGGGCTGACTTCCCTGGATGTCCACGAACTGACCGAGAAGATACGCATGAAGGCCAACAAGGTCCTTCCTGCCTACAGCCAGATTGTAAAGGTCGAGGAGAAGACGGACACCTTCGACAAGACGCCCAAGGGCAGCATCAAGCGTTTCCTCTACTCATAAAGCTGGGCCGGTTGATAAAATTCTTAAGAAAAAAGTGCGTCTTCGGGCGCACTTTTGTCATTTTTTTCTTAGATTTGCGGTAGGTGAGTCGCAACCACAGGCAGAGCCTGACCCTCCCGGTAGGGTCGTGCTGAACATCCGGTTCCCGCGCGGGAGTCGGATGGTTTCTTTTTTTGTGGGGGCTGCTGACATGAGGTAGTGTATTATCGTTTAATTGAAACGCTTATGGAAAAGATCAGAGTAGCGGTCGTAGGCTACGGCAACATCGGGCGGTATGCGCTTGAGGCTGTCGAGGCGGCCGGCGACATGGAATGCGTCGGAGTGGTCCGGAGGTCCGGGTCCGCGGACGGCTTTCCCGAACTCCGTAAGTACAAGGTCGTTTCCGACATCGGGCAGCTGGGCAAGGTGGACGTCGCCATCCTTGCGACGCCTTCGCGCAGTGTCCGGCAGAATGCGGCCAGGTACTTGTCCCTGGGCATTTCCACCGTGGACAGTTTCGACATCCACACGGAAATCTGGGATCTTCTCTCCGAACTCCGGCCCATTGCCGAGAAAAACGGTGCCGTAGGCATCGTCTCGGCCGGCTGGGACCCCGGAAGCGATTCGGTCGTCAGGGCCCTGATGCAGGGACTTGCGCCGGAAGGCATCACATGGACCAATTTCGGTCCCGGAAGGTCGATGGGCCACTCTGTCGCCGCGAAGTCGGTCGACGGAGTGAAGGACGCCCTCAGCATGACAATTCCCGCCGGGAACGGCATCCACAAGAGGATGGTGTACGTCGAACTTGAGGATGGCGCCGATTTCGACGCCGTCGCAAGCGCGATCAAGAAGGATCCTTACTTCGTCCACGACGAGACTCATGTCGAGAAGGTCGACAGCGTCGCCGCGCTCAATGATGTGGGTCACGGCGTAGATCTTGTCCGGAAGGGCGTTTCGGGGAAGACGCATAACCAGAACTTCGAATTCAAGATGAGCATCAACAATCCCGCCCTGACAGGCCAGGTGCTGGTCATGGCGGCCCGCGCCGCCGTCCGCCAGAAGCCGGGATGCTACACCCTCATCGAAATCCCCGTCATCGACATGCTGGCAGGTGACAGGGAGTCCCTCATACGCCGGCTCGTTTAACTGTAATCAATTTTAAAGACAATGGATAATTTTGCAAAGAAGTACGTTGATGGTTTCATGTCGAACCTCATCGCGAAGAACCCCGGCGAGCCCGAATTCCACCAGGCCGTCAGTGAAGTGCTCGGAAGTGTCGTTTCCTATCTCGAGGCCTACCCGCACCTGCTCGAAGGCAAGATAATGGAAAGGATGGTCGAACCCGAGAGGGTCCTCATCTTCCGTGTTCCCTGGATGGACGACAAGGGTGAGATCCAGATCAACCGCGGTTTCCGTGTCCAGATGAACAGCGCCATCGGTCCCTACAAGGGAGGTATCCGTTTCCATCCTAGCGTCAACCTCAGCATCATGAAGTTCCTTGCTTTCGAGCAGACCTTCAAGAATGCCCTTACGACCCTTCCCATGGGTGGAGCCAAGGGTGGTTCCGATTTCAACCCCAGGGGCAAGTCCGACGCCGAGGTGATGCGTTTCTGCCAGAGTTTCATGACCGAACTCCAGAAGCACATCGGTCAGGACACCGACGTCCCCGCCGGAGATATCGGAGTCGGCGGCCGTGAAATCGGCTTCATGTTCGGGCAGTACAAGAGGCTCCGCGACGAGTTCACCGGTACACTGACCGGAAAGGGCCTGGCATGGGGCGGCAGCCTCCTCCGTCCTGAAGCGACGGGATTCGGCGCCTGCTATTTCGCCCAGGAGATGCTCGGCACCCGCGGCGAGAGCTTCGAAGGCAAGACCGTGGTCATCTCCGGAGCCGGCAACGTAGCCCAGTATGCTGCCAAGAAGGCCATGCAGCTCGGCGCAAAGGTCGTCACCCTGTCCGATTCCGACGGCTTCATCTATGATCCCGACGGACTCGACGAGGAGAAGCATGCCTATGTCCAGCACCTCAAGAATGCGCTCCGCGGCCGTATCAAGGAGTATGTCAAGCAGTACCCGAACGCCAAGTACTTCCCCGGAGAGCGTCCCTGGGGCATCAAGTGCGACATCGCGATGCCTTGCGCCACCCAGAACGAGATCAACGGCGAAGATGCGAAGAAGCTCGTCGAGAACGGCTGCTTCTGCGTGACAGAAGGCGCCAACATGCCCAGCACTCCCGAGGCCATCGAAGTATTCCAGTCCGCGAAGATCCTTTACTCTCCGGGCAAGGCTTCGAATGCCGGCGGCGTCGCTACTTCCGGTCTTGAGATGACCCAGAACAGCATCCGTCAGAAGTGGACCAAGGAAGAGGTGGATGTGCAGCTGCACCGCATCATGTCCGACATCCACGCTGCCTGCCTGAAGTACGGTACCGAGGAAGACGGCTACATCAACTATGTCAAGGGCGCCAACATCGCCGGCTTCATCAAGGTCGCCGGAGCGATGATGGACCAGGGACTTGTCTAGCAAGACGGAATGAAGGATTTCACGAGCCTGATGGCCCGGCGTATCCGCCGTATCCTGCTGGTCTGCAACAGCTACGACAGTTTCTCCCTGGAGGAGGACGGGCGCATAGAGACGCAGATTGCACGGGAATACGCGGACCTGGGCCTTAGCAACCCGCCCGAGATCACGAGGGTGGAAAGCACGGCGGACGCTCTCTCCCTCCTCGCGACGGGGGAGAGGTTCGACCTCGTCATCACGATGTATTATGTCGGGGAACTGGACGTGTTCGAGTTCTCGCGGCAGGCGAAGGCTTATGATGACAGGATGCCCATAGTGCTCCTGTCTTCATTCGCCCGGGAGGTTTACAAGAAAATTGCCGAAAGCGGAGCGTCGGGCATAGACTACGTGTTCTGCTGGAACAACTCGACCGACCTCATCATCGCGATCACGAAGCTCCTGGAAGATTCGCTGAATGCCGAACATGACATTCTCGAATGCGGCGTCCAGGCCATCCTGCTCGTGGAAGACTCCATCCGCTATTACTCCACCTATCTGCCTGCCCTGTACAAGATAGTGCTGCAGCAGAACGTGGAGTCGATCAAGGACGCCCTGAACGAGCGTCAGCAGGTGGCCCGGAAGCGCTCCAGGCCCAAGGTCCTCATGGCAACCAATTACGAGGATGCGGTTTCCTTGTATGAGAAATACAAGGACAATCTCCTCGGTGTCATTTCCGATGTCGGATTCGTGCTCCACAAGGGCGACAAATCCGAGACGGAGAAGATCGATGCCGGCGTGGACCTCTGCAAGATGGTCCGTGCGGACAATCCCCGCATGCCTTTCCTCATGCAGTCCTCCCAGGAGAGCATGAGGAGCGTCGCGGAGGAACTCGGGGTCGGGTTCCTGCTGAAGTCGTCCAGCATGCTCACGAAGGAACTTTCCGACTATATCTGCCGGGAGTTCTGCTTCGGGGATTTTATCGTGACCGATCCGGCCACGGGAATGGAAATAGCAAGGGCCAGGGACCTATATGAATTCGAGAACCTCCTTAAAACAATTCCGGAGGATATATTCCGGCGTCTTGCCGACAAGAACTATTTCTCCAAGTGGCTCTTCGCAAGGGGCCTTTTCAGCATAGGAAAGATCCTGAGCCCCATGAGGCTTACCGAGGACAGCGATTTTGAGACTCACCGCAAGCAGGACATCAAGCTGATCCATGACTACCGCATTTCCCAGGCCCTGGGAGTAGTGGCGTCTTTCAGCCCCGACACATTCAACGATGCCATCTGGTTCTCCCGCTGCGGCAGCGGCTCCCTGGGCGGCAAGGCGAGGGGGCTGGCCTTCCTGAACAGCGTGCTTCAGAAGTATGGCCTGTACGACAGGTGGGAGGATGTCCGCGTGACAGTACCCCGCACGATGGTCATTACCACGGACTATTTCGACCGTTTCATCGAAGAAAACGGCCTCAAATATGTCATTGAGGCCCAGCCCGCGGATGCGGAACTGCTTTCCGAATTCGTCGCATCGCCCCTTCCGTCGGATCTCCGCGACGCCCTCAGGGCTTTCATACGCGTCTGCCGCAAACCTCTCGCCATCAGGTCTTCGTCGAAACTGGAGGACTCGTACCATCAGCCTTTCGCCGGCGTGTATTCCACCTACATGATACCTGACACGGAGAACGAAGACCAGCAGCTGAGAATACTCGCCAAAGCCATAAAGAGCGTTTACGCCAGCGTTTATTTCGCTTCGGCGAGAAGCTACATCATCTCTTCCGGGAACGTCATTTCGGAGGAGAAGATGGGCATAGTCATACAGGAAATCTGCGGCAGCAAGGACGGGGAGTATTTCTTTCCGACCCTGTCCGGCGTTGCACGTTCGGTCAATTTCTATCCTGTAGGCCACGAGACGGCCGAAGACGGCATCGTCAAGGTCGCATATGGATTGGGCAAGGCCGTAGTGGACGGTGAGCAGGTCCTGCGCTTCTCTCCGAACTATCCGAAGCATGTTCTCCAAACTTCCACGCCCGAGCTTGCCATGACCGACACCCAGAGGGTCATGTATGCGATGAACCTGCATCCGGAGAAGTTCAAGACTTCCGTGGACGATTCCGTCAACATAGACCGTCTCGACATCTTCTCCTGCTCCCGTTTCCGCTCATTCAGCAAGGTCGTTTCCACCTGGGACGTCGCCAACCAGAGGATGGTTGATTCCGCATTCCCCGAGGGACCCAAATACGTCACCTTCGCCCAGATGCTGAAATTCAACACTTTCCCCCTTGCCGAAATCACCGGGACGCTCCTTCGGATCGCAAAGGAGGAGATGAAGTGCAACGTGGAGATAGAATTCGCAGCAGACCTGCGCGACGGCAAGACCGCGAAGTTTTCCGTTCTTCAGGTCCGTCCCATCTCCGCCGACACCCGTTATGCGGACGTCGACTGGAACAAGATCGACTGCGAGGGGGCCTTCCTGACCTCCGGCAGCGCGCTCGGAACGGGATGGGTCGAAGGCGTGCGGGATGTGGTGTATCTCAAGGAATCCGGCTGGAACGTTCTCAGGACCCATGAGATAGCCGACCAGGTCTCCGCCATTAATTCCAAGATGCAGAAGGAGAGGCTGGGCTACATCCTCATAGGATTCGGAAGGTGGGGAACCACACAACCTTCCCTGGGTGTACCAGTGAAATGGGGAGACATTTCCGAAGCCAAGGCCATAGTCGAATGTTCCCTCCGTGACTTCCAGATCGACCCCAGCCAAGGGACCCATTTCTTCCAGAACCTTACATCTTTCAACGTAGGTTACATCAATGTCAATCCTTTCGCGCATTCTGAAGACATGCTGGATTTCAGCGCCCTCGATGCGATTGAGGCCGTGGAGGAGACGGAATTCGTGCGTCATGTGCGTTTCCAGGATGACCTTCAGGTCTGCATAGACGGGAAGACAAACAGAGCGATGGTAAAATGCAAAAAATAATCATCCTTGATTTCGGCTCGCAGACGACCCAACTCATAGGCCGCAGGGTACGTGAGGCGGGCACTTTCTGCGAGATTCTGCCATGGAACCGGTTCCCTTCCGATGATCCGGACATCATAGGCGTCATACTGAGCGGATCTCCCCTGAGCGTCTATTCGGAGGACGCCTTCCATCCGGACCTTTCCGGCATCGTGGGACGTTATCCCGTGCTGGGTATATGCTACGGTGCGCAGTTGCTGAGCTACAGTTTCGGCGGGCGCATAGAGCCTGTCGGTACGAGGGAGTACGGCAGGGCGCATCTTGAGCGCCTTGACAGTTCCAATCCGCTTTTCTTCGGTTTCGGGGAAGGGGAGCAGGTCTGGATGAGCCACGGGGATACCATTACCGCTATCCCACAGGGATTCGAGACCATAGCTTCAACCGAAAGCGTAAGAAACGCCGCTTTTTGGAACAGGGATCTCCGTGTCTGGGGTGTCCAGTTCCATCCGGAGGTCGCCCATACCCTCAAGGGAGGGCTTCTGCTCGAGAATTTCGTGAACGGGATTTGTGGAAGCCGGGCCGAATGGACATCCGAATCTTTCGTGGAAAGCACCGTGGCGTCCCTGAAGCGCGAACTTGGGAACGACAAGGTCATATTGGGCCTTAGCGGAGGTGTGGATTCTTCTGTCGCTGCCGTCCTGCTTCACAGGGCCATAGGCGACAGGCTCAACTGCATATTCGTGAACCATGGCCTGCTTCGCAAGGACGAATACGAGAACGTCCTTGCCGATTATTCTGCTCTTGGACTCAACGTCCGCGGAGTGGATGCGTCCGGTCGTTTCCTCTCCGCCCTCGAGGGCGTCAGCGAGCCCGAGCGCAAGCGAAAGATCATCGGAGCGCTTTTTGTCGAGGTTTTCAATGCCGAAGCTTCAAAGATCGAAGGTGCTTCGTGGCTGGCCCAGGGAACGATTTATCCTGACAGGATAGAGAGCTGCAACATCACCGGCAAGGTTATCAAGAGCCATCATAACGTCGGCGGTCTCCCCAAGGAGATGCGCCTGAAGCTTTGCGAGCCCCTCAAATGGCTATTCAAGGACGAGGTCCGCAGGGTCGGAATCAGCCTGGGCATGCCGCCGCACATGGTTTACCGCCATCCCTTCCCGGGACCTGGCCTCGCCATAAGGATAATAGGGGAGATAACTCCTGAAAAGCTCAGGATAGAAAGGGAGGCCGACGACATTTTCATCCGCGGCCTGCGCTCCCGCGGGCTTTATGACAAGGTCTGGCAGGCTGGGGTGATCCTCCTTCCTGTCCGCAGTGTAGGCGTGATGGGTGATGAGCGTAGTTATGAACTTACTGTGGCCCTCCGTGCGGTGACCAGCAGCGACGCGATGACCGCCGACTGGGCCGAACTTCCCGCATCCTTCCTCCGGGACATCAGCAACGAAATTATCAACAAGGTCAAAGGCGTGAACAGGGTATGCTATGACATTTCCTCGAAACCGCCTGCAACCATAGAGTGGGAATGATCAATGGACGAACTGCAGAGCGTAAGGGCGGATATCCATGCCGTCGATGAGGAGATGGCCCGTCTTTTCGAAAAAAGGATGAGGTTGTCAGAAAAGGCAGCTGCCTTCAAGGCCGGTTGCGGTCTGCCCGTATATGATCCCGTGCAGGAGGCAAGGGTTCTCGAATCCAATGCGGCCTTTATATCGGATCCGGTCCTGAAGAGCTACTACAAGCTTTTCCTGCAGAAGAACATGGATTTGTCCAAGGCCTACCAGTCGAGGCTCATGCAGGGCATGAAGATAGCCTACTGCGGAATTCCCGGAGCTTTTGCGCAGATCGCTGCCCGCAAGCTTTTCCCTGAAGCGGAATACCTTGCTTTCGCTGATTTCGGCAGCGCCTACAAGGCCTGCGAGGACGGCGACGCCGATGCCGCGGTCCTTCCGGTCGAAAACAGTTATGCCGGAGACGTCGGGGCCGTCATGGATCTCAGCTTCTCCGGAAACTTGTATATCAACCTCATGCTGGAGATGGACATATCCCAGAACCTGCTGGGCGTAAAGGGTGCCCGTGAGGAGGACGTGCGGACTGTCGTTAGCCATCCTCAGGCCCTGGCACAGTGCTACGCCTACATCAAAGGGCGGGGTTTCCGACAGGAGGAAGCGGAAAACACCGCCATTGCTGCAAGACATGTTGCAGACCTCGGGGACAAGTCGACCGCTGCGATCGGCTCGGCGGAAACGGCGTCCCTGTACGGATTGGATATCCTCAAGGAGGGCATCAATTCCTCAAGTCTCAACACTACCAGGTTTGCCGTTTTTTCCCGTACCATGAGCCGCGTTCCAGCCGGAAACGATGCCCATTTCATTCTGGTCTTCACTGTCCGCAATGAGGCCGGGGCCCTTGCCAAGACCTTGAATATCATTGGCTCCCATGGCTTTAACATGAGTTGCCTGCATAGCCGTCCCCTGAAAGGTCCCCAGTGGAACCATTACTTTTTCGCGGAACTGGAGGGTGACGTGAATTCGGAGGACGGGGAAGATCTGGTCCGCCAGATGCGCACCGTATGTGACAACCTGAAACTTCTCGGCGCTTATCGCCGTACCATACTTTAGGATGGGAATCAGCGGCAAGAAAATATTGATTGTCGGCCTGGGCCTTATCGGCGGGAGCTACGCGCGGGGGCTGCGGGCTGCTGGTTTCGAGGTCGGAGCCCTTGCACGGCGCGAGGAGACCGCGCGTTATGCCCTCGGGCATGGCCTCGTGGACAGTGTCGAGACGGGAGTCCGGAAGGAGTATGTGTCCCGCTTTGACATAGTAGTCTTCTGCCTGTATCCGACCGCATTTGTGGAGTGGATAGGGAAGTGGCAGGACTGCATCAAGCCAGGAGCACTGATCACCGATGTCAGCGGAATCAAGGTTCCCGTTGTCTATCCGGTCCAGAAGATGCTCCGTGCTGACCTCGAGTTCATCAGCGCCCATCCAATGGCCGGGCGTGAATTGAGCGGGGTCGAGAATTCCGATCCTTCGATTTTCCGCGATGCCAACTATCTCGTAGTCCCTACGGAAGCGAATACCGAAGATGCAATCCTGAAGTGCGAGGAGATAGGGCGCATACTCGGCTTCGGAAAGATTTCCCGGCTGAGTCCGGAACTGCATGATGAAATGATAGGCTTCCTGAGCCAGCTTACCCATTGCATTGCAGTCAGCCTCATGGCCTGCAAGGAGTCGTCGCATCTGGCGGAATACACCGGGGATTCATTCCGTGACCTTACGCGCATTGCACGGATAAACGACCGGATGTGGAGCGAACTGTTCCTTATGAACAGGAAGGAGCTTTTGTCGCAGATGGACCTGTTCGAAGGTCAGTTCCTGAAGATAAGGAAGGCCGTGGAGGACGGTGACGCCCGGACTCTCAGGGAAATCATGCAACTTTCAACGGAGAGAAGAAAATTTTTCGACAAATGAATATGGTTTTCAAGCGCGAGCTTTTCAGCCCGCAGGAAATAAAGGAAATGTATCCGGTCCCGGCCGAGGCGCAGGCACGCAAGAAGGAGAACGACAGGATGATACGGGGCGTGCTCGACGGAAGCGATGACAGGCTTCTGCTCATCGTCGGCCCCTGTTCCGCTGACAGGGAGGACTCAGTCATCGAGTTTATCTCCCGCCTGCGGCCCGTTCAGGATAAAGTCCAAGACAAGATTCTCATAGTCCCACGCATATACACCAACAAGCCTCGTACGACGGGAGCGGGCTACAAGGGCATGCTGCACCAGCCCAATCCGGTTGCGGGTCCTGATATCTTCAAGGGACTCATATCCATACGCCGCCTGCACCTGAGGGCGCTCAACGAGACCGGCTTCTCATCCGCGGACGAGATGCTCTACCCGGAGAACCACTTGTTCCTGTCCGACCTGCTGTCCTATGTAGCCGTCGGGGCAAGGAGCGTGGAGGACCAGCAGCACAGGCTCGTCGCCAGCGGGCTCGACCTTCCTGTCGGAATGAAGAATCCTACCGGTGGTGACCTGTCGGTCATGATGAACTCGATACGCGCGGCCCAGAGCGGCCATTCTTTCATTTACCGCAACTGGGAGGTGGAGAGCCTTGGCAACGCTTACGCCCACGCTATCCTTCGCGGATACGTGGACAGCCACGGTACCAGCCATCCCAACTATCATTATGAGGATCTGCGCAGGCTTGCCGGCCTTTATGCTGAGACTAAACTCTCCAATCCCGCGGTCATAGTCGATTGCAACCATTGCAACTCCGGAAAGCAGTTTGCCGAGCAGGGACGCATCGCAAAGGAAGTCCTGCACAGCACCCGCCACTGCGCCGACACCAAGGCCCTTGTCAAGGGGCTAATGATAGAGGCGTATCTCGAAGACGGAAACCAGAAGGAAGGGGACTGCATCTATGGCAAGTCCATAACCGATCCCTGCCTCGGATGGGAAAAGACCGAGAGATTGATTTACGATCTGGCCGACCTGCGCTAGACGTCCTCAGATCCTGAATACCAGACCGAAACGCAGCATCCCCCTTGGAGCGACGGGGGACAGGCCGTCGTACGGAACGTTGCCGTCGGCGTCTATTGCGGGGCCTCCGACCGTGACGCAATCCCGGAAGGCTTCGTCATAGCCGTAGTGATACTGCATGAAAATGCAGGGATTGTCCGCCTTCCTGAAAGGACACCAGGCGCATTCCAGCATCACGTTTGCCGGTACCCGGCTTCCAAACAGCGGCAGGGCCTCTCCCGAGATCTCGAACCTGCGTCCCGGTGTGCTGTACAAGGCCTTTATGCGTGCGAGTCCCATGTATCTGTACATGATGTCGAAGGTGGGCGCATCCCCGTACCACCCGGTCCCGAGGCGCAGTCCGGCCGTCAATGTCAGGGAGGAAGCGTCCCTGAATGAGATCTTCCTGTCGAAGGTGCAGAATGCGTAATTGATGCTGCGGGAGTAAGCGTCGTCCCGGCCGTTGGAGCGGTGTTCGATACCCGCGGTCAGTTTCCCGCTGCCGGAACGGAGGCCGTAAGTCTTGAACAGATACAGTCCCGGCACATAGGTGTTGTCATAAAACGGGCTGGAATGGGCGAACAGGTTCCAGAGAGAGATCTGCGTATATCCGAACGCAAGGTCCAGCCCCTTTCCTCCGATGTCGGATGCGATGTCGAACGCGAGGCTCAGTTGGAATTTGACGTCTGCCGTCTCCTTGTCCAGAGGCGCCCCGAGGGGCGCTCCGGAAATAAAATAGCAGGGGCGAAGTTCCCTAAGGAAGCCCTTTTCCTGCGCTCCGCCGAGAAGGGGAGTGAAGAGAAGGAGCAGGTGCAGCGTAAGGACAGTCTTACAGCTCTTTGACATAGGTCATTGCGCGTTTGTGGATATGGCACTCGAAACGGCCCCAGAGGTTCTGGACGTTCACGTTGCTTTCGAGTTCGCGGGTGCTTTCCACATACTTGATTCCGCACTTGCATATTCCGGCGTAGAGCTTGTCGAAAATCATGGCATTGAGTCCCTTGTCCTTGTATGCGTCATCCACGGCAATCAGGAGGGCGTCTATGGTGTCGTTGTGCCGGATAGCCCTCAGGATATGGTACCATCCGAAGGGGAACATCTTTCCCTTTGCCTTCTGCATGGCCCTGGCGAGGGAGGGCATGGTCACCGCGAATGCGACTACGCGGTCATCCTTGTCAAGGATTATGGATACGAGATCCGGATTCAGGTTCGGAACAAACTGCCTGATCAGGTCGTCGCACTGTCCTTCAGTCAGTTCGGAATATCCTTCCAGCTTGGAATAAGCGCGGTTCATGCAGTCGAATACGCCCTTGAAATATGGCTTCAGGGAGCGCCTCGTCGGGATATGGGCCTGCTTGAGACCGTAGCGTTCGGCGACTATGCGGGCGAACTTGGCATAGCGTCCGTCGAGTGTCTCGGGGACGGTTATCAGATACTCGACATAGGCTGTGGCCTTGCTGTATCCGCAGTTCAGGATATATGGCTCATAGTAGGGAGCGTTGTATTTTCCGTAAGGGGTCGGCAGCTTGTCGAACCCTTCCGTCAGGACGCCGGTCACATCGAATTCCAGGAAGCCCACCGGACCTTCTATCTCATCCATGCCTTTCAGGCGTGCATATTCTTCCGCCTTGTCGAGCAGGGCCTTGCAGACATCGGGATCGTCGATGAAGTCTATCCAGTTGAAGCGGCATATCTTCTTTCCGACCTTGCGGTTGTATTCGTGGTTGATTATGCCGGCTATGCGGCCGCAGATGTGGCCTTCGGCATCATAGGCAAGCCAGTATGCCCCTTCGCAAACCTCGAACGCCCGGTTTTTAGCGGGATTCATGGTGTCGAGATCCATGCTCTCGATCTGGGGAACATAATAGATATTGTTCTTGTAGAGTTGGTTGGGGAAATGGACGAATCGGCGCAACGCTTTGAGGTTGTCCACCTTTACTACGGATACTGGTTTCATCAGAAAGGTTTTAATACAGCGCGCAATTTACGAAAAAAGACTGACACTATTATAATCTTGCAGATAATTCCTGATAAACTTTCCGGGATACGGGAATGCTGAGACCTGTCGCCTTGATTTCCGCCGAAATCAATTCGTTGGCGTCCTTGCGCAATGCGACTATATGCCTGGGATTGATATAGTAGGAGCGCTGGCATCGGAACATGCCGTGCTTCTCCATCAGGGGAGCGATGGCGGTCATCGAAGTCCGGAGTTGATAATCCTTGACGCGGTCATTGTCAAGATAATGGACCTTTACATAATTCTCTTCCGCCTTGACAAACAAGATGGCATCCTTGGCCAGTACTATTCGTACCTTTCCTGATGCATCCTGGAAGCGGACAGACTCCCCGGGCTGCTCCGTCGGAATCTCCCTCCGCTCCATATGCACGAGCAGGCAGATCATCGTAATCCCGAAGAAGGGGTAAAAGAGAGTCAGGAAGGTGTATTGGAGGCATATGGCCACCTCTTCGAAATACGGGACCTTCGACCCTCCCATGAGGCAGATATACATCGCAAAGAAGAATGTGGTCACGATTATTTCCAGGTCTATCCATCCGATGAGCTGCCACAGGCTCTGGCTCATGTGCCTGTACAGGAGATAAAATGCCAGGTGCATTATGGCCATGATGACGAGCAGTATGCACATCATGATGGTAACGTTGAAAAAAAACAGCCCGCGCCCCATGTCCAGGGCCTCCAGTGATCCGAAGGGCTTGTAAATGAAGAAAAATACCAGGAAGAATGCCGGCGTCAGGAGGATATACCACAGGTGGGTGGTAAACTTGCCGAATATCGGTGGCAGTCTGTTCATGCTGTGACGAAATTAATTTTTGTCGTATTTCATCCCTGAAATCTGTATTTCGTCACAAATATAATAATTTCGTCAAAATTATTGCGGATATAAGCACATTCGTGCGTGCGCAAGGGGAAAGCTGGATATCTTTGTAACATGAAAAGTATCCTGATACTTGCGCTCGCCACGCTTTCTTTTCACGAAGTCGATGAAAAGCTTGTGTATGAGGGCGCGTATTCCAGATGCATGGAAATGCTTGAGGAGATGCTTCCGAAGGCGGAAAGCCCCCGGGAAAGGGCCGGAGTGCTTTGCCGGCTTTCGGAAGTATCCTTGCTTCTGGGTGAGAAGGAAAAGGACAATGCCGCCAGGCAGGAGTGGTTCTCCAGGGGACTTTCCTATGCGGATCAGGCCATAAAGGCGGACCCTTCCGGGCCGGACGGCTACATGTGGCACTGCGCCAACAAGGGACGGGACTGCATGACCCGCAAGCTGAATGACCAGATTGCGGCCGTCCCCGTAATGACCGGCGATCTCGCTACCATTCTTGAAAAGCTCGGCCGAACGGACTATTCCTCCGCCTGGCACGCCCTTGCGGAAATATATCGCAACCATCCTTTCAAATCCGACGACGCCGCCGTCAACTTTTCACGCAGGGCTGTCTCTTGCATCCCGAAAGGGGAGTTGCGCATCGAGGCTTATGTCCTTCTGGCGGAGATACTGTATAAAAGAAACTGGAAGCCGGATAAACGCAGTTCGGAGATGGAAGCCGACATGGCCCGATACCGCAAAGGCGGACAGTCCAATATGGAAAAGTACTCCTTTTACGATGGCGAAGAAGGCCCCGGGGCGAAAACCCCGTGGTCCGGGGACAGGTGCCTCGGACAGATGGGGGACAGGGAAGAGGCGCTCGCCATACTCTCCTATGCAAAACGGCGTTATGCCGCCCTGGCGCGTATTCCGTACAGGGAACGCCAGGAGTACCCGCGCCTTCTCAAGTTGGAAAACAAATGGAAACAATGAATATGGAACGCTACGGATTCAACTATTCCCAGGACATCATTGACCTGCAAACCAAGTATTCCCTTTTCAAGAGGGTTGTGAACATCGTTTTCTCGGTGACCGTCGAAAGCGGCTTCGACAAGGCTCTCATGACGGATGCCATAAACAAGATGATAGAACGCAACGACTGCCTGCGTCTGAGATTCGTCAAGGAAGGAAAGAAAACCGTACAGTTCGTGGAACCCGAAAGGACGATAGGGGAGATTCCTTTCAAGAATTTCTCCACTCAAGGGCAGATGGATGCTTTCCTGCGCCGTTTCCGCAAGAAAGCCACCGACATGTTCAAGGGTCGCAGCCTCGAAGCGGTGTTTGCCGCCGACCCCTCCGGACGCCGGATGATAGTATTCAAAATAAGCCACCTCGTTGCCGACACATACGGAATAGGCGTGCTTGTCACCGACCTTTTCGGCATATATGACGCGCTGAAGGAGGGGAAAGACCTCCCGGCTGCTCCGGGCAGTTTCGCCGAGGTCCTCAAGAAAGACAACGAGTATCGCGCCAACGAGGATGCCGTCAGCCGCGACCGCGAGTTCTTCAAGGAGTATTATGAACAGCGTCACAGCGCAGCTCCCATTTATTGCGGACTGCACGGGGACGGAAGCGACCGCTGGGTCAAACTTAAGAAGAAAGGCAACATTTCCCTTCCTTATCTTCTTGTCAAGTGCGACACCGAGGGATACCGTTTCGTCATTCCTTCGGCAGTCGCGAATCTCGCTTCCGCGTGGTGCGGGGAGCATTCCGTCACGATGAACTCCTTCTGGTTCTATACCTGCGCGGTCGCCGCATCCCTTATGAACGGGAAAGCGGAGAGGCAGATTCCCCTCGAGCTCCTGAACTGCCGCGGAAGCGTCGCGGACCGCAAGGCCGCAGGGACCAAGGTCCAGAGCCTCAGCGTCTATACGATAGTAGACTGGAACGACAGCTTCGCCGCCAACATCGCCCGCATGTACGACGAGCAGAACGAACTTTACAGGCACACCCGCCTTTCATACCTGGAGATCGAAGCGATGCAGCACAAGCTCTGGGGCCACTCCATGCTGAGCCAGCTGACGAACTTCTGCTTCTCATACATACCCATGGCCATGCCCGACGGAATCACGATGCAGGTCCACAGCAACGGCAAGGGGGCACTTCCTGCCTACATAGCCATGATGCAGGATATGAAGACCGGTGAGATACAGGTAGTCTACGACGTGCAAACGAAGATGATCACTCCGGCACAACTGGTGGATTTTCAGAACCTGTGGGTCCATGTTGCGGAAACCGTCATGGCGAAAGAAAATGAAAAACTGAACGATATCCTTTGATTATGAAAAAATACGTATCCGAGAGGCAGCTTCAGGCCGGAACCCTGCTGAAGGACGGCGACTACGAGAGCATCAGGCAGATGCTCGGCCGTATCCGGGAGTATGCTCCGGACAGGCAGGTGCTGGCGGAACTGGACGGGAATAAAAACATCGTCTATTATACCTCGAAGGATCTTTACGAAGAGGTGATGAATCTGGGCGACGGGCTCCTGGACCTCGGGCTCGGGGGCGCGCATATCGCCATCATATCCGAGAATTGCTGCCGTTATGTCATTGCGGACATATGCATTTCCAGCGGCGTCGGAATCGTGACTCCCATCGATGCGAACGCTCCGGCCGCCCTGATGGGCACCCTTCTTGGGAAGTGCGACGCTACGGCCGCATTTTGCTCATCGGACTGTCTGGGCTTGCTCAAAGAGGCGAAAGAGTTCTGCCCTGCGCTTGAAACCGTCATCACGATGGACAAGAAAGTGGAAGGTCTGCCTTACTATGGAGAACTTGTCGAAAGGGGCAGGGAACTGGCACCGCGGAGCGTCTACCGCAATCTCACGCTGGACCTGGATGCTCCGGCAAAAATCCTCTTCACCTCCGGCACCACCGGCGCCAACAAGGGCGTGGTCCTTTCCAACGCCAACCTTGCCGCCAACATGATGAACTGCCTGGACAGTATAATGGTGGCGGGGGAGAACACCTCCATGAGCGTGCTCCCGATGCACCATGCGACCGAGATAAACACGCACATCATGGCCCGCATAGGCTGCGCACGGCTGACCTACGTCAACGACAACATGCGCAACATGATGGCCAATATCAAGATCTTCAAGCCGGACGTCATCACCGTGGTCCCGATGATAGCCAACGCATTCTACCGCAACATATGGGCAGGGGCGAAAAAGGCCGGCAAGGACGAAAAACTCCGCAAGGGCATAAAACTTTGCAATTTCCTGCGCAAATTCGGGGTGGACAAGACCCATGAATTGTTCCCGGACGTCTTTGCTCCTTTCGGTGGCAACCTGAATATGATAGTCTGCGGGGGATCGATGCTCAACCCTGTGGTAATCAAGGGAATGAACGATCTCGGAATACATATCGAGAACGGCTACGGCATTACCGAATGCGGCCCGCTGATTTCCATCAACGGAGACACCCTTTCAGAGCATCTCAGCGTCGGACGACCTTGCCCGGGGCTGGAAGCCAAACTGGTCAATGTGGATTCCGACGGCATAGGCGAACTGTGCATAAGGGGAAAGAGCGTTTCCCAAGGATATTACAAGGATCCCGAGGCCACTGCGGCCGTTTTCGGCAAAGACGGTTTCTTCAATACGGGAGACAGCGCGAAAATCGATACTAAGGGCCGTATCCTGCTGATGGGACGCAAGAAAAATACGATAGTCTTGTCCAACGGCAAGAACATCTGCCCCGAAGAAGTCGAAAACATCATAGAAACCAATCTGGACTACGCGGAAGACATCGTCGTCTATCAGGCATCGTTCAAGGGCAGGGAAGTGCTCTGCGCTGGCCTGTACATTTCGGACGAGGCGCGCCGTGCGGACAGGAAGGCGCTCGCGGCCGATATCGCGAAGGTGAACGCCGTCCTTCCTTCATATAAAAGGATAGAATATGTGGAACTTCCGGCCGCAGCATACGAGAAGACCTCCACGAGGAAGATTAAAAGAACCCAGCTTCCTGCGGAATGCTCCGGGGAAGGATTAATAATCAGTTAGTTATGAGTACGAAAGAAGAGATACTGGATATTATTCGCGAGTACGTCGAGCTTCCTGCAGAAGAAATCCCGACGGGGGAGGCCTTCAAGATGGCCGCGGGAATGGATTCATTCATCTTCATAGCGATGGTGGGGTCCATCGAGGAACGTTTCGGAATAAAAATACCCAACAGTGACCTGCTGGGTTTCAATACCTTGGACGACATAATTTCTTACGTCGACAGGAAAAAGGCTGAGTTATAGAGCTTTAAAACTGCAACGCAAGGGTCATCCCGGCAGCCGGTTCAAGACCGGAGGGCGTGCTCACGAAATCGACTGAAGGATATATCTTCGTGTCGAATGAGAACTTGCCTGAATTCTGATAGTGCATGTTCTTGACCTTGGCGACCCTGACGGCGTCACAGCTGGACCAGATTGCGACGCCGAGTTGGACAAGACCCGTAATCGTGGCTCCCATCAGGTTCTTTCTGGCGGCGTTGTTGTCGGTGAAACTAATTAAACCGTCCTCGTCAAATGCGATCTGTCCGTTGGAGTCGCGGACGACGAGTTCGTTCAGGTTATCTACAAAATTCTGCGCGACGATGTCGAGCGTGATGCTGGTGCCGAGGAATATCCATCCACGTCCGGTTTCTCGCATTTGCAGCTGGGATACGCCGGGGATAAAAAAGGATGCGAATCCGCTCCAGAACGTCTGGTAAGGATCTGCTTCCTGTTTGACATAATCCCTGTAGTCGTAAGTCTGCTTGAGTTCCTTGTACTTTACGGTTTGGGCGGAAAGCCCGGATGCTGTAAGCGCCGCGAGGGCGATGATCAGGATCAATTTCTTCATGACAGTTTGTTTTTTTGCAAATATATACAAATTTTCAGTCCGCTATGTCATTTGCTTCACAAGCCGCTATGTTACACAATTTATATTAAAACGGGAACCTGAAGCAAATAAGAACTTGAACAGCAATCGTTTTTTTATCAACGAATTAATGTATGCAATAGTTCTTATTTCTTTTATAGCATTAGTGCGTTACTAAGACTAAGTAGGTAAATCGTT
>JAEEGL010889699.1_pt1 | contig 82011 bp, 62 predicted proteins | sample 9134231 | NCBI WGS metagenome assembly JAEEGL01 (sample SAMN16246548, study PRJNA631951) | gut metagenome | biome: gut microbiome; feature: rumen; material: fiber-attached | host: Bos | place: Iran: Karaj | collected 2018-10 | reverse complement strand
CACGAGATTCTTCGCGCCAAAGGGGAACAAGTTGCCGTTCTTGCATCAGACCAACCATTCAAGATGGGCATGCTTCATAAGTTTCTAAGCGATGCTTGGAAGGCTGGCGCCAATTATGTCGTTGTTACCGCCCCTACTACCACTCTCAAAAACAACATCTTCTACAAGCTTCCAATCGAAGTAGCCGCCATGACCAACTTTGTCACCACATCTCTTACCGATATGCTTCCAGAAGAATACATCGAAAGCGAATCTACTCTCTTTAGAATGAATCCAGAAAACGTCATTCTAAATCACGATGACGTTAACTATGAATCTTTTTCTACTTTCAACGGCAAAAAAGCCACCTTCGACTATGGTCTTACTGGGACTAGCGTAAAAGTTCTTAATTCCAAGCTCTACAAAAAGGGAACCGAGGCTACCGTCTCCATCAAATCAGACATTGTCACACTCGCCACTTTCATTCCAGGCGAAACCAGCGTCTCCTACATGGCCTGCGCTGCCGCCATTGCTCTTGCCCTCGGTATCGACAAAGACAGCATCATCGACGGCATTGCCAACTATTCTCTCGAAACTACTGAAGAAAAGAAATAATCTTTTACTACTGACGGGAGCCTAACCCATAATAAAATAACGAAGAAGCGGCCAAAGGCCGCTTGCTTTGTTATTTTATCCGGCTCCCGGAGATAGTAATAGATTATTTCTTACTACTTAGTTTTTTGAGATATTTTCTAGCAACCTTAATATCTTCAAACTCATGTGGCCCATCCGCGCGCAAAATCGTCTTTTCGTGACCTTTGCCAAGAAGAAGCACTAGGTCATCTTTCTTAGCCATATTAATTGCCATTTCAATCGCTTTTTCGCGATCCATCTCAACAAACAAATCTTTGCCCAAAACTTTTCCAGCCTTCGTGGCACCATCCACAAATCCCTGCGCAATCACCTTCGGGTCATCGTCGCGCGAATCATCTTCGGTAATAATCACGATATCCGAATTCTTTGCTAAAATCTCACCACGAATCGGTCTTGTAGAAGGATCACGGCGTCCTGCACCACCATGTACAGAAATGGTGCGCCCCTTATGTCCAGCTACCGACTCATATACTTTCTCGAGTGCATCTGGAGCATGCGCATAATCTACAATCACCGTAAAGTCTTGCCCCTCATCCACGATATTCATGCGCCCCTCTACGGATTCCAATGCAAAAATACCTTCTTCAATCTCCTTCTTTGAAAGCCCCAATTTTTCTCCCACACACAGTGCGGCAAGGGAATTATAAATATTAAACTCACCCGGAATCTTGGTCCTGATATTTATATCACCACACGAATAACTTACGCCAGAAACATCCATTTTGATATTTGTAGCGCGTTTTTCGCCGTTCTTTACGCCATAAGTGATATATTTACCAGCTGCAAGTTCAAATCCGGCCGCATGCTCATCATCGGCATTAATTACACCAAACTTAGCCTTCTTGAACAACTTTGCTTTCGCAGCCGCATAACGCTTCATCGTCTTATGGTAATCCAAATGATCGTGAGTAAGATTTGTAAACACAGCAATTTCAATTGGAATACCCAGCGTTCTAAATTGCGCCATCGCATGGGAAGTGACTTCGAGCACCAAAAACTCCGCGCCAGATTGCTGAATCTTCTTAATACGTGAGTTTAAGGTCATCGCGTCAACCGTAGTCATATGGTTAAGCTCTGGCTCTAGCTCCGAAACACCCCAAGCCACTGTCGTCATGAGTCCAGTCTTATGACCAGCATGATTGAGCATCTTCCAAATCATAAAACAGGTAGACGTCTTGCCATTTGTACCGGTCACACCAATCACGCGTAGTTTTTTACCAGGGAATTGATAGCGCATCCCCGCCGTAAGCGCCTGCCCCATGTGATATGGCAAAACCACCGCATTATAAAGCGGTACCTTTTCAATTGTTTCCTTCACACCCATAATACCTCCAGTATTTTAGCGATAATGTTTCAAAGACTCAATTGGGTTCTTGCCCGCTGCCTTAATTGCCGGGTAAGCGCCAAAGATAATTCCAACCGCAAGCGAAGTACCAAACGCCAAGAGTACAATCTGTAAGCTAATATACGGCGCAAACGGCGTCACAATTGAGACAAAGAATGCTAGCACATAGCCAACAATCATACCCAGAATTCCACCAAGCAAAGAGAGAATCAAAGACTCAAATAAGAACTGGATCAAGATATTCTTGGACGAAGCACCTACCGCCTTACGAATACCAATCTCATGTGTACGCTCGGAAACCGAGACGAGCATAATATTCATCACGCCAATACCACCTACCACCAGGGAAATACCTGCTACGAGCGTGAGCATTCCGGAAATAATATCAAACATCGTGTTGGCAGGATGCGTAATCTCATCCCCATAGGTTACGGAGAAGTTTTTATCACCCATCTTGCTTTCAGTAAGCTTAGTTTTAATTGTATCTGCCACGGTGGCTAAACTATCGGTATTAGCAGCTTTCACATTAATCTGTTGAATCTGAATTGAGCCAGAGATTTGTTCAAGATCACGAGCGTTCAAGATTAATACATTGTCAAAATCCACATTGTTAAAGTTAATTGCATCATCTTCCACCTCAGTTAATACGCCCATCACGATAAATCTCTCACCCATCACGCTCAAAGTCTTGCCCACTGGGTTGGTCGTATTAAAGAGTTGAAGGGAAAGCGTATGGCCCACTACGGCAATCTTATTCTCATTGCCATCATCAAGGAACGCGCCATATCTCAAAGCTACCGGCTGAATCTGAATAAAGTCATCATTAGTTCCCAGAATTGGCACCGATTCTAGTTCATTTTCGCCAGCAGAAACACGGTTAACCGCAGTAGCAATTGGCGAAACCGCGGCCACATTCTCTACGCCAGCAATCGTATCGACATCGCTAAGCCTCAAATTGCTCTTCTGAAAAGCATTCGAAGAAGCAAGCTCATCAATAATACTTGTAATTCTATCCTTGTTTACACTTGGGCGAACCACAACAAGATCTGCACCCATGCTTTTTACTTGATCAGAAATAAGACGAGTAATACTGCCAGTCAAAGACAGAATAAGAATAATACTGCCAACACCAATCGCAATGCCAAGGCAAGTCAAAAATGAACGTGTGCGATTCTCACGAATCGAAGTCTTCGCCAATTTAAAATGTGTTCTAAATAAAAATGCCATTAGCGTCTCCTTCCACTCTTTTTATTCTTCTTCACGCGCATCTCAATCGGCTGAGGCAAATTCTGATCAGAAACCGTCTTGATATCGGTATCGATTTGCCCATCAAGCATATTAATTACACGAGTTGCATAAGTTGTGAGCGCAGGGTTATGCGTCACCATAATAATAGTATTACCTTCTTCATGAATCGCCTTAAGCTCCTCCATCACGATATGTGAACTACGAGAATCAAGGTTACCGGTTGGCTCATCAGCAAGAATAATCTCAGGGTCAGACACAATTGCACGGGCAATTGCTACACGTTGTTGCTGGCCACCAGAAAGCTGGGAAGGAAGATAATATTCGCGTTCCTGAAGATGGAACCTACCAAGCGCCGAAGATGCCTGACGGAGTCTAGCAAGCCTAGTGTGTCCAGTATAAACAAGGGGAAGGGAAACATTTTCAATAATCGGAAGATCTTCAATCAAGTTAAAATTCTGGAAAATAAAACCAATTTTCTTTGCGCGAAGCTTTGCCTTACGGCTAGCAGAAATTCCCGCCACATCTTCGCCATTAAGTTCGTATTCACCAGAGGTAGCCTTATCAAGCAAACCGATAATATTAAGCAGTGTCGTCTTGCCACAACCCGACGGCCCCATAATCATCACAAATTCACCGCGCTTAATCTTCAGGTCAAAATCCTTCAGCGCAAAAGATTCGGTATCGCCATAACCATACCTCTTCGTAAGACCTTTTAATTCTATTACAGTGTTATCGTCTGTCATTTTACCCCTTAATTTTTGTCATCAACAAGAAGCCCTGCTCCCGTTTTCAATCATTATAGCATACAATCCTCTCTATTGAATGTAGATTTTTTACCATCCCGACCTCTGTAATAAATCCCTTTATTTTTCTCAAATTTTGTGTTAAAATACAAAGCACAAGCCGCGATAGCTCAGTGGTAGAGCACTTCCATGGTAAGGAAGGGGTCCCGGGTTCAAATCCCGGTCGCGGCTCCATTTTTTTTGTCAAAAAATTCCCCAGGCCAAATGCCCGGGGAATAATGGTTATTTCCAACCAGCTAAGAACAATGCAAGTTTTGTTAAGTGAACTTCGTTATCGATATGAAGGTTATCACTATCTCCGCCCGCCTCAATAAGCAGACGGTCAACCACATCACGTCTCTTACTGATTCCAGAATAGCAAAGATCGCGCATGTCGGCTTCATCCTTTTTTAGCGCTGAAGCCGCCAAGATCGCCTCTGCCTTCTTACGTATCGCAGATTCCAGCTCGCTAGAGTTGTCGAAAAGAAACCAAAGATTTTCCGGAAAACCCACCGACTTCAAAGCATTATTAACACGCATAGTATTACTTGCAATCAATCGCTCCTTATAAATGCGTTCTTCCTCCGCGCTAATGGCAGACTGTAATTCGCTAAATCCTTCCGCATTATACGGATAATCTACCGAACCATCAGTGTATCCTGAGTGAGTCTTCCTAATTGATGTCGGATCCCAAACCACAACTGACTTTTTCTTTAAATCAATCTTCCAGCCAATATCCAAAATTCTACTCGAAAGCGATTCGAATTTCGGCCCAAACTCTTGTTTAGCGACCTCAAGGGCATATCTTTCGTTTTCTTCATCCTTAATATAATCCTGAATATACTCAAGATACTTCTCAACCTCGACCAAACTCTCCTCACTATAAAGAAGCTCACGAACACCCAACTTAAAATAAACATCACCAAATTCAAGCTTGTTTACTTCGTATGTCGCATACTTCTGAGGCTTACGCAAAGACAAAAGAATAGACTGGATCTTATTGAGGCGCTCCATACAAGTTGCTTTATAGGCTACAGAAGCCTTTTCCAGCTCAGCCTTCTCCTTCAGATATACATCAGCATCCTCAATTTTCATTTTTCTAAGATTAGAGAGCCTTCTACAATAAGCATCAACGATTTCTTTCTTATTGTAACCATTTCTCTTCTTGCCAGTCTGGCTCATCAATTTCTTATACCCAACAGGGAGAACAAAATAATCGTAGCCCGAACCACCAGCATTAGATTGTGCCTTTTTATAATAAGGCGGATTACATGATACTATATACTCTTCTTTCATACCACGAGTTGTACTACAAGCACCACCCCAAGCAATACGCAACAGCAAATGTCTTGCTTCCATAGGATCCTTAGGCATAAAACAAGGAGTTTTTTTGTCCTTGCTATACCAAAAATCACCAAAGAGAAAACTCGCATCGCCATCAAAAGTCAGGTTCATACTGTCGGTAACTTCCTTATCCATTTCAAAACAAACCGGACTAATAATGTTGCCGTCTTTTCCTAAATAAAACTGTTTAGGAAGAAGAAAACGGATGTCTGGCTTATATTTGCCGTAATCGTCAAATATAAAACCCACATCGGTCTCCCAGATGCTTTGCCCGAAATAGTTCCGCATCCAGGCTAAAGAACATTCTTTCTTCATAAAGATCGCCTTTCTTCCTTTCGGAAAGCCAATGCCCTAAAAGATTAAGAGGTTTTCCTCACATTAGCCAAACTACTCTTATGAGCAGCATTAAACCAACCCCGCCAGGCTTAATGCTGCCCAAAAAGATAGTTGACCACAGCAATATTCTTAACTAATTGTTAAAAGTACAAAAGTTATTCCAGAACTCTATAAGAGATATCATGTCATAACTCTCTATAGTAATCAATACTTTAAACAAAATAAGAGAGCAAGCCCTCTCTATCTTCGTCGACAACGCGTCGCGTACGCCAACTTGTTTGGCGGAAGCGAGAGGATTCGAACCTCCGGTACGGTTGCCCGCACACACGCTTTCCAAGCGTGCTCCTTAAACCACTCGGACACACTTCCGTCTGCAAGAAATTATATCATATTTAAGATAAATCCGTCAAAAATAGCGCCGAGGCGCTATTTTTAGATCTAATTGAAGCTATTAAGTTTAATCTTCACCCTCATAGCTTTCGTCAGACTCATCGGATTCCTCGGGTTCACCAGACTCTTCGGTCTCTTCAGCACTAGAATCATCAGTAGGATAAATATAATCAGTTGGCGGATCAAGCTCCATTACCAATGCTTCATACTTAGCCAAAGTTTCAGCATCATCGTTCATTACTGCCGCGGTTACAATTGCGCGGTAAAGGAAGATTTTTTGGAACTTCACGAGTTTAGAATCATCCATTTCAAGTAAAACCTTGAGAACCAAATCATTCATCCCGCGTTCTTGGAGAATATCTTGCTCTTTCCACAAAAACTTCAATGCTTCATCGGTATTATTTTTATCAAGCTCAGCTTTAATTTTGTCTTTAAAATACTTCAACAAAGCATCTGTATCCATTTCGCTAGCATCAAGTAAATCCAAAGCCTTTTGCTCAGCTTCGTCATTATCCTTTTCGCTAAGCTCATAATTCATTGGATTAACCTTAGCGGCTCTTTCCGAATAAAGGCTAACCTTGTTGCCTTCTTCAAAATCAATTGTATTATCGTTCTTATTTTTCAAAACTAAGAAAACAACAACACCTGCAATAACCAAAACAGCTGCACCAGCAATACCAAAAATCAAACCAGTTTTCTTATTTGACTTGGCCACTTTCGCACCCACATGCACGCCATTATTGAACTGAACACTTTGCCCATTACCCACCGGGCCAGGTGCCGGCTGATTAACCGGTTGATTATTATTTGGATCCATTTTTATACCTCTTATTCTTTATTTAGTATATTCTAAAACTACCAAATTTTCAATATGCGGGGTATGAGGGAAGAAGTCGAAAGTTTTTGCAGCCACAATCTTATATTTTTCAACCAACATCGCTACATCGCGTGCCTGCGTTGCCGGATTACAAGAAAGATAAATCACTCGTTTTGGTCCAACTTCCAGCAATCTACGAATCAATTTCTCATCACAACCAGCACGCGGCGGATCCAATATTACCGTTTGCTCAGGCTCGATATAAGAAATCACATCTTCAGACTTTGCAAGAACCGACTCTACTCCATCAAGGCCTGCTATATTATTAAGTGACTCTTGCCAAGCAGACTTATCGCATTCAACCAATTTCAATTCACTCACACCATTTAAAGGTGCATCCCGGGAAACTACCGACAAACCAATCGTCCCTACGCCAGAATACATATCCAACACCTTACCAGGAGCCACATATTTAGAGATCTCTTTTAGTGCCATTTCGTAAACCGGTAAATTAATCTGAAAGAATCCATTCGGGGAATAGCTATACTTTCGCCCCAAAATTTCATCACTAAGATTTTCAAAAACCGGATGCGGTTTTCCATTCTCAAATAGCCCACCAGACACCTCGCCCTCCTGATTACAGCGCAAAAGCAAAGACTGATATTTACGCGCCTCATCACCACGCGCATTCAACTCAGCCACAATTTCGCGCGCCTTTTCAAAAAGCTCAGGTCTCTCAATTGAAGATTTAGCAACCGGAATCTTATAATGAGATCCTCTCATATGAAACGCCAAATCTATCAAGCCGGTCTCATTGTTCCAAAAAAGTGCGTACTCCATTTTATTACGATAACCGTAGTCTCGCCCATCACTCACACATTCCGTCTCAAGACTGATTCCATTTTGCCTAAAAACCTCTGTAACAAGCTCAGATTTTAACTTTAGTTCATCCTCAAATCTCACAATTTGCCACGGCGAAGTCGAAAGATAACACTCATCCAAAGGCTCAACCCGCATCGGACTTGGATTATCAATTTTAAGCGCAATCGCCTCAATATAATGAGATTTAGACTTTGTAATCTTGTATTCTGTCACTGTTTCGCCAGGCAACGCATTCCAGAAAAAACCTTTTTTGCCATCAGCGAGCTCACCAAGCGCCTGTCCGCCAGGCACCATTTTAGAAATCAAAACTTTTTCCGCAACAACAACATTTTTCATGAAAAACATTATATCATACCACCCCTATCAAAACCACCCTCCACCTCTTTACTTTATCTTAAATGTGTGATATAATATATAGTATATATGTCATACGAACAAACTCTCATTAGAAGCGAAGAAAACGCACTCGAAAATCACGAGTTTGTTTCGAATGTTGGGATACCTGCTTCATTGCACCATACTGCTTCTAAATTCACCAAAAGCCGCCCAATCATCTCTATCCTCGGCATCATCCTAATCGTAATCCTCGGCCTTTTTCTTATGCAATTCGACGAAGAAATTCCGGCACTTTTTAACGATTTAATTATCGAAGCTACCGACGTTCAAAATGCCGACCGCATCGAAAGCACCAAGATTGCTTTCGCTGGCGCCCTTGAAGCCGGCGATATCCCAGGTGACACCACCAAATTTCTAAACGAAAAAGAATACCACGTTGGCTACCTAGACGAAAACAACAATTTCGTGGAAAGCAACGACAGCAAGCGCCCATCCGTACTCAAAAAAGGCAACACCATCATTTCCGCTAACGAATTCGTCGACAAAGCAACCGAAGACATAGACTTATACAAAGCCCTCAAATACGCCGTTTACGATAAAAGCGCCTATTATTTTGATGACGCCGCCGAAGATGTTTTTAAAGATATCAATGCATCCCGCAATGAGTTCAAAAACAGTGAAACTACCTTTACATCTGCAATCAACGACAAATTAAATACCAAAAACATCCAAATCAACAACGTCGAACGCAAAGAAGAAGAGATTATTGACGAAGAAGGCAACAAGCAAATTGTTGTGAGCTACGAAACCAAAGGGAACAACGTTAGTACCAAAGCTGCCACGGCTGAATCAATTATCGATGACGTTATCAATAAAAACACCGCAAATACTTCCACCGAAGCTACCCTCATGGCCGCAGACGAGCTCAAAGTTGCCGACACTATTAGCAAAGAGCGCCGCTCAATGTCATTCTATGTCACTTTTATGGAAAACATAAGCAAAATGAAAGCCGGAGAAGGAAACAACTCTAGAATCAATGATGCTATGAATTTTCTCCACGACAAAACCACTACAGAGATCTTCGACGTAAAAACCGGCAAAACCATCACGGTTAAAGGCTCACCACTAGATTCTCCTAGTCTCAACGCTATTCTTATGGGTAAAAAAGTCAACACCGATGAAACCATTAACTATTCCTCAGACCGTATTTTAACCGCCGCCAAAAACAACCTTAACCTCGCCCAGGCAGCCACCAATCCTACCACTTCAAATACCAACATTATCAAATCCACCGTCGCTTCAGTTTCACAAAACTTCAGCAACATTGGCCGTCTTCTCAAAAGTGGTACCGAGCTTGCCACCTCAACCGTACTCGCTCCGCTCACCCCAACTATTTCTAGCTCCCTTATCAAAAGTTCAATTGACAACATGAACGGTATAGTCGCCGGTGAATTCCTAGTTGAAGGCGCCGTAAACCTCGGTCGCACCCTTGCTGTACATGGTAGTGGCGCTACCGCTGGTGATTCGCAGGCTATTATCGCCTACCAAAAACTCAATACCAAGATTCTTGCCATGGATGCCGCCATCGATCGTCTTGAGCGCAGTCCGTTCGATGTCACCTCAAAAAACACCTTCCTTGGCTCTATCCTCTACAAATTTGCTACCATCACCAAGTCGCCCTCAACTTTCTCAGGACTAAAATCTCTCTCCACCGTTGCAGGCAACTCTCTGCTCGCACTTTTCCCAACCGCTCACGCCGCCGAAGAAACCACCAAATACCTTGAAACCTTTGGTCAATGTGAAACTTACGCAACTATTGGCGCAGTCGGCACCGCACAATGTTCTTCCATTGCTACCTTCGACACCTCCACTCTAAAAGATCTTTACAACAACCAAGAGTATAATAAGTTCGTAAACGAAAACACCATCCTAGAAAATGGCACTCGCATCGTCAAGCCAGGTTCATTCTTGGCCAAATTTATCGACTACAACAACGATCGTAAAACCCCGCTCGGCACCACCGACGGCGGCATTCTTCAATCACTCCGCTCCAACGGAACATTTATTCCATTTATTTCCAATATCAAAAATCTAATCATGCAATTTAAGGACGCTTCAGAAGACGAACTTCGCCTTGCAACAGGTGCAGCTTTTGTAAACAGCGCGAACAACCCAGACTGGCAACAAAAATACAAATATGCACAGCGTTACGTCTCAATGGCTCGCGCCGTTGCCGCTATGCGCAAATTCAGCAACGAACCAACAGCTTATACCAATCTCAAATTCCACGAAGGCACCGAAAACCCAGTTATCGCCTATATGCACAGAAACCAGGGAGTTATAGCTTATGAAAACTAGCCTCAAAAAACTCCTATTCACATTTATTATCTCAGTTTTTGCCATCAACTCAACTTTTGGCATCGTCACTTCCACCTATGCAATCACCGCAGACCAACTCAGAGAGATTGAGCGCGATCGTTCTTATTTTTACAACCCAACCAGTTCCTCATACTCAACAAATTATAGCTATCTCGGTTGTGCTCCAAACACTAATTATCGTGGTGATGTCATTTGGAGCGATAGTGAGCTTGCCACCATTAATGCCAACCGCTCTTTCTATGAAGCTGCCGCTAGCCAATATGGTTTCCCATGGCAAATCATGGCCGTCATCCACTACCAAGAACACAGTCTTCTCCGCACCAACCCAAGCAATGGGGAAGGAATCTATCAGCTCACTACTTATACCAATCAAGGCACCAATGCAAACCGCTTTGCACCAACCAATACCGCAGTTTCAGACGATGAATTTATGCGTCAAACCAATATCGCTGCCAGAATCATCGCCGAAAAAGGCGCCGGCCTAGACTTATATACAGATAGTGGCATCAAAAATCTCTTCTACAACTACAACGGCCACGGCGGCGTACATTACAAAGCCAAAGCTTTAGCTCTCGGATTTACTGAGGCCGAAGCTGCTATTGGCGAAGGCTCACCATATGTCATGAATCGTTATGACGAACAACGTGATCCGGCCAGCCCAAATATGAATCCAGCCTGGCGCGGTATCTTCGTGGGTAACGGCGTTTACAGCGAAACCGCCGTTGATACCAGATTTGGCGCCTTTACTCGCTATGCTGCACTTTCAGATTCAGAAAACTGCGGCGACACCGGCAACATTATTGCGGACACTGCCCTTAAAATTAGCAAATACAACCCGACCACTAGTCGCTATGGCGACACTACACCATCAGAGGCCTATGTAGCAGCCATGAAAGCAGTAGGAAACTACATGAAACCGAACGGCATCAAGCCAGAAGGTGCAAGCTGCGACCAATTCGTCAGTACAGCCGTCCGTTATTCTGGTGCCGACCCACATTTCCCAACCTTTGGTCCACTAGTTCAAAAAGCCTACATGGACAATCATCCAGAAATGTATCAAAAAATCTCCCACAACTACGACGTTAATAACCTTCGTGACGGCGATATCTTTGTTGCCGGCAACTCCGCTTGGCGCCACATCTTAATCTATGTCCATATAGATGGTAGGCCAGGCCAAGCTGCCGCTTCCTACGGCAACCGCACCGGCCACAACTTCCCAGGTATCAGCTTCCGTGAAAACAGCCAAGAATACACTGTTTACCGTAGAATTAATTTGTAATAAAGGTAAAAAATGAAAACACCAAAATATATCACAAACCTAAAACCAAAAACAAAATTAATACTGTTAGTCTCGGCAGTAGTCTTATTTTTAGGAATCACTACAATCATTATGATTCGCGACCGAGTTTATGACTCCACCATAGATTTACTCATCGCTCCAATCTCATCCAAAATTGAGATCGACGGCCAGACCTATATAAACGGTAAACACAAAATCCCATCCGGAAAACATTCCATTAAAATTTCAAAAGATACCTTCGAGACAAAAGAAGAGGAAATCGAAATCAAAAAAGGCGAAACCTACATTTATTATAACTACCTCACTCAACCCAATGGCTCTATGAAGTGGTACGAGAAAAACGAAGAAGATTCACTTCTGCTTGAATCAATCATTCCGGCCCTTTCAGAAAAACACCTCAAGAAACTTCAAGAACAATATCCACTCATCAAACAACTCCCAATTAATATAGATGAATATAATGCCGATTACACACAACGCATTAATTACTCCATCTCATATACAACCCTTGATGACGAAGTACAAATTATCATCCAAGACAAAAGCGGAGATAATTACGAAACCGCTCTCAAAAAAATAAAATCCCTTGGATTTAACCCAGAAGACTACACGATTCAATATACAGACCTACACCAAAACTCCGGCTGGAGCAAAGCTGAATAACCTTTCTCAATTTTTCATAGTATAATATAAGCATGAGAAGGAAACATGTAGTTTTGTATTATTGTCTACTTTTTCTTGCCTTAATCCTAACCATCACATCCTCATCAACTTACGCACTTAATTTTCCGGCTGGAAAAGAGGATTTATACATCCAAAACAACATCCTTTTTTATGAACCAGGTGAAGAAACTAGAAACTTTAATAATAATGGTTTTACTGAAGATTGTAATAGTTACCTAAATACAACCTCTTTTGCAGGCGTTAAAGCGAGCGGAAGTGGACCAAGTAATACTAATGCGCAACATATAGTATCAAAATTAGTGGCAGCTGGTTACAACAATAATGCAATTGCCGGAATAATGGGAAATCTCCAAGCTGAGGATTCACAATTTATTCCCGAAGACGTAGAATTGCAAGCTGGTGGTAGAAAAGCAGCTCCAGAGACTGGCAAAATAAAAGAATGGAGTGGTTACGGAAAAACTGGCTTCGGTATTGTTCAGTGGACATCCACAGGAAGACAAGAGGGCCTAGATAATTACGCCGTCTCGACTGGACGTCTCATTACAGATATTGATATGCAAATCGAATACATGATCAAGGAAATGTCCTCTTCATCATATAACGCAAGTCCAGAAAAGCTTAATACAAAAAGTGTAGAAGAAGCAACTTTTCATATTTACCGATATTATGAAGGTCCAGGTTCAGTTGTGTGGACCACCCATAAAGATAAATACTATAATGACTACATGCCAAATAAGCTATCTGAAATCGATGAAAAAAGGACCCCAGCTGCTTATAAAGAATTTACGACCCGCCGTCTCGCCTACGCAATCGCTTTTTACGAAGCACTCTCCGGTGAAAACTATGCGGTCTCAATCGAACAAGCCCCTGTGGATTATACCGCCTACTATGAATGCCTCGAACGAGAGAAGGCTGCATCAACCGTTATAGTTCCGGACTTTAACTATGATTTTCCATGTAAAGATTCAACAGAAGCAGGGTGTGATAAACTGGAGGATTTGGTTAAATTAAGCCAGGCAGATAAAAATTTCTACGAAACACAAACCGAGACGAGAAAAAAACATTTTGACTATCTATTCCAAGGATCAAATTATTCATACCAACGATATAAAGTCTGGAAAACAGATAGTAAAGGTAAACCATATCAAGATGAAGTTGGCGCAGTGTGCCTAAATGGAAATTGTGGAGAAGGTGAAGGTGTTATCACTAAAGAAGTTATGGAGAAGAATTTTCTGGACACAGTAGAAGTCGATGTATATCGAGGCCCACAGCCATTCACAAATCCAGGAAAAGCCTCTTTTAGAGTACATCCAAGGTTAGCAGCTGAAACAACATATATTTTTAGACTCCTATTCGAAATGGGTTTCCCAGTTGATACAACCTCATACGCCTTCAGATATGGTGGTATGGCTGGTGATTCCAGACACCCAACACATCACTCATATGGCGCAGCTTTTGATATAAATGTTTATGATAATCCTTGGTATGACTATAGCTGCCAAAACTATCAATCCTCAAAATTTGGTACTTATAACAGCTCATCAAACTGTGCTTGGTATAACACAGCCAACCCAAAAGCCAATAACGAGAAAGTCCAAGCAATATTTAGAGCCTTTGGCTATAAATGGTTGGGAAGCAGTACGGCGAAGAAGAATGGACAACTTTATGATCCTATGCATTTTTCATATACACAAAACTAGGAGAAAAAAATGAGAAGAGAAGAACCAATCAATAAAAAACTACTAGCCATAATAATTGCAATTATTATTACAATTCTTCTTATTTTTATTTCGATTAAAAAAATAATGGATAGTGGAAAAATCTTAACTAGTATTAAATTTACTCCAGACAACGCAACAATATTAATCGATGATACTAAAGTTTCAAACAATAGTGAAGTTTTATTAACTAAAGGTAATCATAAAATAATAGTATCACTTGAAGGATATAAAACAATTAGTGACAACTTTAGTGTTTCTGAATATAAAAATAGTATTTATGGGTACCTTGTTCCAACAAATATCACAGATGATGATGAGTTGGAAAAATATATGGAAACTCAAGAAAGAATGTTTGCTGAGGAAGACTATAAAACAGAGCAAAAAATTATAGAACATTTCCCGGTATACAACTACCTACCCTATAACAAAGTTGGTGATAATTTCAGTATTTACGCAACATTGTCAGATGATTATTCAAACTTAACAGTTTATATAGAACCACACACTAAAGCGTATTCATTGGTAGAAAAAGGCTGCAGCACCCTTAAAAGTCTTTATAGTAAATATAATATTTCAAATAGTTATAGTGAAGAAAATATTGTTGTTGTGGACCTAGATAATAAATTATCCGTATTTAATAATAATGAAAATAGCGATCCACATCAATTTATCTCAGAAGGCTATAAGAATGTTGAAAATATAACCATATCAGATGGTAATAATGATAATAATTACTATTACACCAATATAAAACTAACCGAAAGCGACTCAAGCTACATAACGTATAGGATTATTATAAGAAAAAAGGATAATTCTTGGGAGCTAACAGGAACACCATATCCAATACTCACAACATTTAACACAGATAATGTTCCGGTAAGAATCCTCGACGCAGCTAATACTTATATTCCAGCTAGGGAATAATTATTAATTATTCTCCAGTACTCGTAATAATCACTTGATTATCTTTAAAATTTTGCACTAAACATTTCTGCCGCTTCTTATCTAGCTCAGAAAACACATCGTCGAGCAAAATAATTGGCTTTTTATGTGTTTTTTGATAAATCAAATCCGCCTCAATAAACTTAAGCGCAAGAATAATAGACCGCGTCTCACCCCTAGAAGCAGACCCATCCGCCACCTCATTATTAAACATAAAAACAAAATCATCTCTATGCACACCAAAACTTGTATGTCCGAGATAAATATCTTTTTGCGCACTCTTATCTAGAATTGCAAGATATTCCGCTTCATTAGTTACATTTCCGCCCTCAAGCCTCAACTTCACCACATCCTCATTCTCCGCAATCGACCGATAAATATCAGTAATCTTCTCATTAATCTCCCCAATAAACCTACTCCTATATTCTTCAATCATAGAGCCATACTTAGCAAGTAGTAAATTCCAAGAAAACAAGCTTTCTGCCGTTACGAATTCATTCTTAAGTAGCTCGTTCCTTTGTTTCAGGGCTTTCTCATATCTCAAGACCGCATTACTATACCCCTCATCAAACTGTCCAAACACCTTATCAAAATAATCACGCCTCTTCGTGGGGGAAGTACTAATAAGATTAAGGTCTGAAGGTAAAAAGAGCACCACTGGATACTTATTTTTCTTCGGCAACCTCTTACTTTTCTTGTCTAAAACCAAAAAATTTTTATCATTACCATCAAAAGTAGCAACAATTGAATCCCCCTCATCAGATTCAATTTCTATCCTATAATAATCCTCGCCCCTTTTTAAAATATCTGCATCCACTGCGCGAAAACTTTTTCCGCGTAGCAAAATATAAATCGCCTCCAAAATAGAAGTTTTACCCCAGCCATTTTCCCCAAGAATAAGTGTAGTATCAGATTTACAATCCAGTCTATATTCAGAATGGTTCCGAAAATTCCTTAAACTTATGGACCTAATTATCATCTTTTACACACCTACGCTTAGCATCCCCAAAATTACGAGTTAAGTGGCATTACAATATGTGAATAATCTTTACTCTTTTTATTTTCAAGAAGCACCGGTGCAATTCTATCCGCAAACTTAAACACAATTTCATCCTCAGAAAGGGCATTAAGAGCATCAATTAGGAATCGAGAGTTCAAAGTCACCTTACCATTTTTATTTACATCTGTTTCTATCTCAGAATCATTTTCACCAAACTCATTGGCCACAGACTTCACCGAGAAAATACCGTTATCACGAGCCTCACACACAATCGATCCACCCACACCCTTAGCAAAGAGTGCAGCAAGCTTCACTACGCGCATCAGTTCATCACGCTTCAAATTAACTACGATATCATTATCTTTTGGTATGAGTTTACGATAGTCAGGGAAGCTTGCATCAATCAACATTGAGATTATTTCTACTTCACCAAGTCTAAATCTTACTAAATCCTGAGAGAAGGATATTTCTACCTCTTCCATATCATCAGAAATCGAACGAAGCACCTCCTGCAAGGAATTAGTTGGCACGATTACAGACACCTCGCTCTCAACTTTATTTACTAACTTCTTTTCTGCCAACCTATAACCATCGGTAGCCGCAATCGCAAGCTCACCATCAATTGTGTTAAAACAAACACCGGTAAGAGCAGGGCGAGTCATATCGTTTGAGCTGGCAATAATCACTTGATTGAGTGAAGCTTTAAAATCCTCAACAGATAACTTAAAGATCACTGCTTCTTTTTCATTAATCTCAGGAAGCTCTGGAAAATCATCTGCAAGCGTACCATTAATAGCTGAAGAATATTTTCCAGCACTAATTGTAACTTTTGTATCCTTAGCAGAAATTTTAATCACCTCTCCTCTAGGAAGATTAGAAACAAACTCAGCGATCAACTTAGCTGGTACTGTAACTACTCCATCCTTTGCGTTAGATACTGGTAAATAATCTACTACTGCCATATCTAGATTAGTAGTAGTGAGTGATACTTTCTTTTCATCAACTCTAATAAGTACATTATTAAGAACTGGAAGTGTAGACCTATTACCAGCTACACGACTGACAGTGTTTAATGCTTTTGATAGTTTTTCTTGTGTAACTTCAATTTCCATTTAACTTCCTTTCTATAAAATTATTAATAATTGTAGTAATAGGCTATGTGGAAAACGTGGAAAACCCCACATTTAACAGATACAAAACGCTTGTTAAAAAGTCCGTGGAAAGTTGTGGTAAAAACATGTGAAAAACGTTTTTTATCCACCAAGTTTTGTGGGTAAAATTCTTTTCCACTTTTTAATGCACAATTTTTACCCAAACTTTTCAGCAGACTTTTGCACAAGTTTTCCACATTATCCATAAATTTTCTCCTTGATCTCATCAATTTGAGTACGCAGATTAAAATCAAGTTTGATATCTTTTTCGATCTTCTTAATACCATGCATTACAGTAGTATGATCTTTTACGCCTACTTCACTAGCAATCTTAGGCGTACTCATAGTGAGTTCTTTAGAAAGTAGGAACATTGCGACTTGGCGCGCAGTTTTAATATTAGATACACGACTCTTTCCACACATTTCCTTAACGGTAAGCTGATAATATTTAGCAACCTTCTCCAAGATTTGTTTTGGAGAAGCAGTCTTCATGCTTCCAGTCTTCTTTACGCTCACATTTCCAGTATTAATCAGTTCGAGAGGAGTCATGCCGCGCATTTCAGACATCAAGAGGATGGTAGAAAGCTGTCCTTCGAGATCGCGAATATTGGTATTAACGTTTTCTGCGATATATTCAATCGCCTCTTGCTCAACTTCGGCACCCATATACTCAGCCTTCGCCTTCAGGATTGCACATTTATCTTCAAACTTAGGTAACTGAAGATCAAAGGCACCAGCCCAGGTAAGCCTTGAAGCAAGCCTCTCATCTACAGATTTAATCTGGCTTGGTAATCTATCAGATGTAATAATAATCTGTTTATTTAATTGATAAAGGTCATTGAAGATGTTAAAGAATTCTTCCTGACTTTTTTCCTTACCAACGATAAACTGAAAATCATCAATAATGAGAACATCAAGCTTCTGGAACTTCTTATGAAACTCCTTACCTTTACCAGCCTGAATTGACTCCACGAAATCCGCATAGAAATGAGAGATTGGAGTGTAAAGAATCTTGTAATCTGGATTCCTCTTCAATAATTCATTACCAATAGCCTGCACGAGGTGGGTTTTACCAAGACCAGGGCCACCATATAGGAATAGTGGATTAAGTCTGGTGCCCGGAGCATCAATAATACTCTTAGCGGCACCAACGGCAAGATCGTTATTGGAACCAATCACAAAGCCATCAAGCGTATATTTGGAATTCAACCCATTTTCACTAAAAGTGGAACTAATTGGGGTCTTATTCTGTTTTGGGCGGACTGTCGGATTACTTACAAGATCACTTGCCTTAACCTCGCGTGCGCGCACCTTGGACTTTTCCTGAGTCTGCACCACAAACTGAATATCGTTAACCTCAATATCATTATTCTTGAGTGCATCCACAATAACAGAGAAGAACCTAGAATTGAGTTGCTTCACATAGAAAGTGTTCCTTACACCAATCACCACATTATATTTACCATCTTCGGTTTTATCACAAGAGATTATGGAAGTATCCTTAAACCACATTGCAAAAGTACTAGGCGAAACTTTTCGCTCAATCTCAGCCAAAGCGTTTTTCCAAACGTCGTACATTGTGGTATGGACCTCCTTCTTGCTCTCCATTATAACACCTTATTCAGACTTTTCCACAGGTTTTTCTCTGTAATTTTTATGACATAATAATAAATCATTTAAATAGGGGTAAGTTTTCCACAGGAATGACCTAACCCCTAAAAAAGTGTGGAAAACCGGTTGAAAATTGTGGAAAAATGCGGTATACTATAACAAGATTTTGAAATAAATTAAAATTTAAGGAATAATATGCCAAAACGCACATATCAGCCACACAAGCGCCAACGCAAAGTTGAGCATGGCTTCATGAAGCGCAATTCTACCAAGAATGGCCGCAAAGTTTTAGCAGCCCGCCGCCTCAAAGGTCGCGCACGTCTTACTGCTTAATCTAAAAAACCGAAAGCCACAAAGTTTTCGGTTTTTTGTCGCAAGACCCATGTCTAGAAGAATAGTTCTAGATATGATATCTATATAATATATATTATGTTAAACAAGAAATACCGATTCCATTCCCGCGGTGGAGTGCGTTACGTCTATCAAAAGGGAAAGACGATCCGCACCGCCAAGATGTCCCTAGTTTTTACACCTAATACCAAGGGTTTTACTAGGATTGCTGTTGTTGTCTCAAAAAAAGTTAACAAAACCGCAGTTGGTCGCAATCGTATGCGCCGCCGTGTCTACGAAATTCTCCGCAAAAACTTCTCCCTCATTCCTCCAAAAACCGACTATATCTTTGTTATTTACTCTAAAGATGTTCTCACTATGCCATTTAACGAGCTCGAAAAGATCCTCGGCGGCCTAGTTGCCGAATCTAAGGTAACTAAAGCTTAATTAGTGCTTCTTAAGACCATAAAGACTTGGCCTGAGCGGCCCGGAGCGGGTCTTAAAAGCACTAATTAAGCTTTTTATTGTTTAGTCTCTAGTAAACCACCTTAAGATATGATATGATTAAGGGAATGAAAAGTAGTGTCAAGAAATATATTATTCTGGGGGTTCTTGTCGGCATTATTGCTGGCTCAATTGCGGCTGGCGGTCTCTTTCAATTTATTGATATTATCGTAGTCCGTCCAATCGTTAATATTCTATTCTTAATTTATAACCTGGTTCGCGACTTTGGTCTTGCGATTATTATCTTTACGATCCTCGTAAAGCTTGCAATGCTTCCACTTACCAAAAAGCAGCTTCACCAAACCAAGCTTATGCGCAAGATTCAACCAGAGCTTGCTGAGATCAAGAAGCGCTGCAATGGCAACCGCCAACTCGAATCTCTCCAAACTATGGATCTTTATAAGAGACACAATGTTAAGCCATTCGCTTCCATTCTTACTCTTATTGTCCAGCTCCCAATCTTTATTGCAATTTTCTCCGCTATTCGTGTAGTGGCTACCCCACTTCCTACCGATAACCTCTTCAACCGTGCCTATGACTTTGTTGCCTGGGACGGCTCCATGATTAAAGAAATCGAAGGGAAACAGCAAGTTTACTTAGATGAATTCAAAGCCCTCGAAGAGAAATATAAAGATGACAAGGAAAAGAAAATTTCCACCGAAGACGCAGAAAAACTTGCAAATAGCTATGATTATCACCCACAACTCTTTGGTGTAATTAATCTCGAAGCTAAAGCTAGTGATGTCTTTGGTCCAAACTTCTCCTGGAGTGCTCTCTTCATCTTGGCTTGTGCAATTACTGCCGCAGTCTTCCAGTTTGTTATGACTCGCCAGCAAATGTCTTCCGGTAAATCCGAGAAGAAGAAATCCTTCCGCGCACTCTTTAAGGATGCTGCCGCAGGAAAGGAAATTAACACCTCCGAGGTAAACCAAGCTACCACCAGCCAAATGTCCGCCATGATGCCAATCATGATGTTCCTCATCATGTTTAATCTTCACGGTGCCCTGGCATTCTACTACTTCTTGAGTAACATGATCACTATCTTCCAACAGAAGATTGTGCTTAAGAAAGCTTTCGACACGATGGATAACCTCGCCGACAAAGCCGTCTTAAAAGAACTTAAAGGCATCAAAGAAGCCGAAATTATTGAAAACAAAAAGACAGGAACAAAAATTACCCGTATCTCCGCTAAGGATGATAAAAAGAAAAGGAGATAATCATCATGAATAAAGACGAATCAATTAGGTTTGCCACAAAATATATGGAGGATCTTTTAAGTTTCTTCGGTATTAATGTAGCAATCTATTCCACAATCGACGACGAAGTTATCCAACTCTCCGTCCCATCAACATCATTAAACTCGCTTCTTATTGGTAAGAACGCCGATAATCTCCGCGCCTTGCAACACGTAGTCTCAATGGCTCTCGTTGCCAAGAATGCCGAAGTTACCCGTGTAAACGTCGACGTGGCCGACTATAAGCGCCAACGTGCTGACCGTATCACTGATAAGGCTGAAGGCTGGATCAAGAAAGTCCGTGAGACAGGTGAGCCAATGACTATTGAGCTCAATGCTGCCGATCGCCGCGTAGTTCACAAACTTGCAGAAGATTATTCAGATATCACTACTCACTCCGAAGGTGAAGGTCGCGAACGTCACCTCATCATCAGTAAAATCGCTGAATAAAGTGTTACAAAAAAAGCGCCCGGATGGGCGCCTTTTTGTTGCTCTGTTATTCTGTAGCCTCTTCGGCTGGAGCTTCTCTCTCGCCGCCAATAATCACCACGATATCATATTTATCTGCCTCAACACCTTCAGGGAAGCGCTCTTCTGCTACGACGCTGTATTTCTTTTCCAATACTTCTACTGTGCCATTATATTTCTTATCGGTAAAGAAAACATAATGTTTTTCTGGCCAGTTTCCGTCAATATTATTAATATCGACCACATTAAACTCTTCAGAACGCAAAGCATCACGTTCGGTCGCAGCTACACCAACAGCATCAGAGCCATTCATTACTAAAATCCTCGCTTGTTCACGTACGACTGGATCGTTATTAAGATTAATCTTTACGTACTCGCGGATTGGATTATAGTTTCCAACCCCAGCTGCCGGAATAACATACGAAATATCATTAATGTAGGCATATGTCATATAATACTTGTTATTCTGATGATCCATGAGTGGTAATTGTCGCATAGCATCAAAATCAAATTCAAAGGTAAGATGAACGGCGGTTTTAATCTCACTTACAGACAAATTAGTGCGAAGATTGTCGCCGAGGGAACTAACTAGAGTTAATATATCTGTAAGGGAAACATTTTTCTCGTAAACTCTGTTTTTAATACCAACCAAAATCTTCTGCTGAGAATTACCGCGGGAGAAATCGCCATCAGTAGTACCATGCCTTGCACGTGCCAAACCAAGCGCTTGCTCACCATTGATGGTATATTCAACCCCAGCATCAAATACGGCTCTTGTTCCACCATAATCTTTAATATCCTCATCAAGTGTTACCTTAATTCCGCCCAGAGTATCAACGATAGTAACAAGTGAACCCCAGTTGATGTGTGCAAAATATTGAAAATCAATTCCGAGTATTCCGCCGACCTCTTTCATAAGGGCCTGCGCACCCTCTTCCTCTTTGTCGCCATACATATTGTGACACCAGTACACCTCATTGATTTTCCCGGTAGCAGTACAAGTAGGTGAAGCCTTAAGATCGCGCGGTAAGCTAATCATTGCTACGTCGCCAGTCTCCTGGTTGATAGATATAGCCATAATAGAATCGGTGAGTTGTGCACCATCGTGAATACCACCACCAATATCGCCACTCATATCCCAGCCAGAAGTGCCAAAAGCGAGAATATTTGTGCGCTTATTACTATCGGTTTTAAGTGGTTCGTAGTTTTCACCACTCATCAAAGCACCAATTGCATCAAAAACATTCCCGCGACCACCGGTAATCTTGGCGATAATATCATTACCCCAAAGCACCGCCCAGGTTACAGTGCCAAATGCGCCAAGCACCAAAATCAAAACAATAATAGTAATAACCCTGCGAACTTTAGAAACAGGCTTCTTAACCTTCTTTGACTCCTTCTTGGATTCTTTTTTAGACTCTTCTTTGGACTTGTTGTTCATATCTTCTTCTTCATCGGATGTTTCTAGAATATCTCCGTCTTCGGACTCTTCGCTTAGGCTATCATCTTCCTCTTCTGAATAAATATCATTGGCAGGCTCAATAAAACTAGCACTCACCTCTTCAAGGTTAGTTTTTGTCTGTTCGTCCTCAACTGAACTGTCAGAGGAACCAAAAGCAGCGAGTAAATCCTCGTCGTCTGTTGGTACTAAGGTTGCCTTTTTAGTGCGACGCGGAGCTGCCTCTATAGTATCCTGAATGACAGGCTTCTTAGTGGTACGAACAACTTTCTTTGAATTGGTGTTTTTTGTAGCTTTAAAAACAGGCTGCGTGGAGCGAGACCTTAAGCCATCGATATTTGAAGGCTCAAGATTTTTATCCGCACGAGTACGGAGCCCATCAATTGATTTATTCCTCTCCATTGCATATAATTATAACATAATGACGATTAAGCTTACCAAAAAACAATTACTCGTTTTAGACTTCCTTCGCGAGTTTACAGAGACACACGACTATTCTCCATCTTATCGCGAAATCATGGCTGCACTAAACCTCGGCTCGGTTTCAACTGTAGCGGAACATATAGATAACCTAGTCGCTGCTGGCGTCCTCAAAAAAGTACCAAGTGCCGCCCGCTCTCTGGAGCTAATAGATTATAAACATGAAGAGACTTTAGAATTGTTCAAGGCTCGCCTCGAAACTGCGACCGAAGAAGAGAAGGAAACCCTCCTTAAGGCTGCAGAGATTCTGGATCTCGATACGAGCGCCATTTTAGCTTAGCTCACCTCTTTACAAAACGACACAAACCTGTTAAGCTTAAAACAGAGGTATTGTGCCCATGAAAAGAAAAAACAAAAAACAAAATAAGATTCTTCCTGTCATATTGGTTATTGTTGGTTTAGCTGCTGTTGCGGGAATAGTTTTTGCGGTCTTTAAAGTATTTAATCTAGAAAAACTCTTTAATAAGCCAGAAGAAATTAGGCAAACTTCAACTTCGGTGGCTCAAGAACAGGGACCATCCGAAAAGATCGTTAATTCGCTCCCAGCATCAAAACAAGGAGAATCAAAACCTCAAGACTACCAAGAAAAACAACCGGTAACACAATTCTCTGGAGAAGACCCAAATAATGGTGGTGGCATTAGTGGTGCAATTACTTATACCGGAATTAGCAACGACACACTAATTATCCGTGTAAATATTGATCAATATATTCGTGAAGGAAACTGTATCCTTACCGTTTCCGGTGCGCAAACTAATTACACCGAAGCCGCCCGCGTCATGGATTCGGCTTCTACTTCTACCTGCGAAGGTTTCAATGTTCCGCTCTCATTTATCAAAGACAAAGTAGTTAATATAATTATCGAAGTTAAATCCGACGACAAATCTGGCGTGATTAAGGGGCAAGCATCGGTATGACGCGTCGCCGCAGTCACTGCAGGATTCTTGGCTTGGCTGTAATTTTTGTGGCTACGGCTTCATTTTTCTTCTTTAAAAACGCCAACCAGACCTCAACGGTTGACGCGTATAGCCTCGATCGATTTGACCCAGGTCTGATTATTAGTGACTATGTAATGGGTGACTATAACTCTATGACCGAGGAGGAAATTCAGGAATTTCTCACCAAAAAGAACAGCTGTTCAAATAAAGACTACGATTATTATCAGTATTTGTCACAAAACCAAAAATATGAGTGGCACTGGAAAGATGATCACTTCGTCTGCTTATCCGAAGAATTATTTGGTGATGGTGAAATAATCGGTGAAGGAGAAACAGCTGCACATATTATTTGGCAAGCCGCCCAAGATTATAAAATCAATCCAAAAGTCTTGATTGTATTGTTGGAAAAAGAGACTAGTCTAATTACTGACAAAATTCCAAACAATGGCGACTACCGCAAAGCTACCGGCTATGGCTGTCCAGATTTTGCGGCCTGCAACGAAAAATATTATGGCTTCAAGAATCAAGTCCGCAACGCGGCGAGCATGTTCCACGCTGTCCTTATCGGTGGTTGGACCAACTATCCACTTGGCATAAACTACATTCAATATAACCCGAGCAAAGATTGTGGTGGCTCGGAAGTAGACATTAAGAGCCTTGCTACTTCGGCGCTTTATCGTTACACCCCATACCAGCCAAACGAAGGCACAATTGCCGCCGGCTATGGCACTGCAACTTGTGGCGCCTATGGCAACCGCAATTTCTATCTCTACTTCGGCGATTGGTTTGGCGACCCAACTATAGAAACCAACTTTGTAGACCTATTAAACCCAAGGTATTTTACCGTCGATAGTGAAACGGAACGCATCAACCCGTATACAAACGAAGTCGTAGACACTATTGAAAAAGGCAAAGCATTAAAATATCTTTCAAAGATTGAGTATGGTGATAGCTGGTGTCTCAGAACCGAATATAACACGCTCAACAAGCTGGATTCATGTGTTCCAATCGAGAAACTCAAAGAGATTGAACTAAAATATGAGGCCGTACCAGAGGATCAACAACTCCGAATGGTCAACGACGATAAAGTTAAAAAGACCTACATTAGGGGAGAATCGGACTTTGAGCCAGTCAGTAAAAACCTGATTAGGCGCTTCACGAAGAAAACCACCTTCAATGAAAAAACCTATTACATTACCGAATACGATGAAAAAAATCAAAAGTCAGAGTACGGAATTCTAGCTGAAAAACTTGACGATCTTCCAGAGTATAATCCACTAAGCGAAGAATTTTATGTAGAACTCACTGAAAACGTAGATAGAATTAATCCATACACCAAAGCCAAATACGACGAATTAAAAAAGGGAAAAATCCTCAAAATCAAGACCACCGTCTCATTGGATAAGGATGATTTATATTACCGCACAAAGCACAACACTGATAACGATATCGACGCAGTCTTACCTGCCAAAGACACCCAAAAAGTCGAATATGAAGATATTGTGGAACCAATCACAATGACAACGACTGATAAGGTAAACCGCGTCAATCCATTTACAGGCGAGTATTATGACACACTAGAAAAGGGCAGGGTATTAAACTTCTCCTCAAAGATCAAAATTGGCGAAAAGTGGTTCTATAGAACAGTTCACAACACAACCAACAAAATCGACGCCGTAATTAAAGAAGATTTATTAAAATAATTATTTCTTGCCAAACTTTTTCTTGATAAAGTTTTTGTTTGCCCTTACAAGACGAACCGCGGAGCCTTTTATGCCTAGATTTTCAAGCTCAATGTTTCTCTCGGTGAGCTCCTCATTTTGTCGAACTAACGTTGCAATCCTTTTGTTGAATTGCGCCTCTTCCTTTGCTAAAGTCTCTCGGATAGTTTTTTGCTCTTTTCTAATCTCATCCAACTCAAACCCGCCAGCGACAGATTTTCCGAGCACATTAAGGAGTGACGGATCAAACAGTAATTCTTCTGGGCTAGTCTCGGCGATATAAGAAGCTTTTGAATCGAATCCCGTGTAAGTAGAGCACCTTTCCTCAACATTTTTTCTTAGCTCCTTGTATTTTGTAGGGTTGGAAACCGGATGTTCAAAATCATACTCAAAGCTTTTATCTATAAATTCCTCTTCGGCGTAGTGGTTAGTAAGATCAATTAAGCCATTGTAGCGCCTTGGGTCTCTGCCAGAGATGGCAATAACCGGCGTTTCGAGTGCCAAGCATGGCAACATGCAGTGAAGTCTAGGCGTTACTACGACGTGAGCAGACTGATAGAGCATGAGCCAGTATTCTGCAAGTTTAAACTTCTCGTCATAAGTCAAATTCGAAAGTCTATAAGTATCCAGTCGCACAATTTTGCGATCCGTAAGGGAAGAAATCTTATTATATACTGCATCGGATACGTCAACAGCTAGAATAAAATCTTGTTTTTTAACTCTTTTATCGGCAATGAGAGTTAGGGTGAGACAGCCAGAAAAATATGATTCCACGCCAATACTATTAAAGAAATCCCGAGATGATAAATCTCGGGCGCCAACAGGACCAAATTTATTCAAGAATTTCACACTTTCAGGAGAGCTAAAGGCTTTGGCACTGTAGTTGACTCCTTCGGTTTGTTCGACAAACATCGAAATTAGAAGAGGCTCAATAGATTTTGTTTTTGGTGGCCAAAGTTCTGGTTTGTGTGTATACCAACCATTCATTATAAGCTTAACTTTTTCACCATTACCCACAACCGTTGCATCAATGTCGTCTCTATCAAAGTAATAATCTATCTGCGGTAGGAATCTTCTTGCTGCAATGGATTGTATTTCATCGCCGATATTCTCGGTGTTGTAATGGAAAAGTCCATACTTGTAACTCTTCATAATAAGCTAATTATAACATACGTACCCCTAAGGGAGATATGGTATAATGATAGGCATGATAAAAAAGAATAAATTAAGTATAATCGTTACCGCACATAGCGAAGGAATACTTCTTCACAAGACTCTTCTTTCCGTTTCCGAATCCGTAGCCGAGCTGAAGGATGCAGGTATAGATTATGAAATTATTATTCATGTTGATAAAGTAGATGCAAAAACCAAGGCTTATCTCGATACACATCCAAACAAAGAATATACAATTTATTATAATGATTTTGGCGACCTTGGTCTTTCGAGGAACTTCGCAATTAGTAAAGCTTCCGGAAATCTTGTTGCTGTAATTGATGGTGATGATCTAGTCTCTCCAAACTGGTTCAGAGTTGCTTGTGAAACGATTCTAAATAGCAAAGACGAGGTCGTGGTTCACCCAGAACATAACTTTACCTTTGGTATTGGCGTTTGGCACCACGTACTGTGGACTCAGGCCGACTCAGAAGATTTAGATACCGACAAACTATTGCTCGCTGGCGTTAATTGCTGGGCATCTTGTTGTGCTGCCAAAAAAGAAACTTTCGTAAAATTTCCATACCCTAAAGCCGAAAACGGTTTTGGCAACGAAGACTGGTGCTTTAACTGCGAAACTAGAAACGCGGGCATTCTGCACCTAGTAGGCAAAAACACGGTTCAATTCTATCGCCGCAAGGCCGATTCGCTTCTTTCTGCCAACACTTCTAGCAACCTTGTGCAATGGCCAAATCCACTCTTCGACTTAATGGAATACAAAAAGATTCCACTTCCAACCACCGCGCCAAAGGCCCAAAGAAAAGGCAGCGCCTACTACTTCAAGCGAGCCTTTAGGCTTACGCACGGAACAATGCTAAGAACTCCTCTAAAATACGTCCTTATTCCATCCGCAAAAGTTGTCAAAAAAGTCATCCACTACAAACAAGATGACCAAAAGGCTGTAGAAAAGAAAAAGCTACCAGAATGTGTTTATAAGGAATGGCAAAACGTCAACCATCTCGAATCTCAGCTTTACCCAGTAGGATGGAGAATTAGTGGGGTTGAATTTTACACTAATACCGACAAGTTCAATATTGGCCGCGCATTAAGGCTCATCGTGGAACCGCTCAAGGCGATGCCAGACTACGTCTTTATTGTTCCGTGGCTCAAAACCGGCGGCGCAGACAAAGTAGTGTTAAACTACATAGAAGCAATGAGCAAAATCCATCCAGAATGGCATTTTGCAGTTATCACAACCTTGCCGAGCAACAATGAATGGAAGGATAAACTCCCAGAAAATGCCTATCTCCTAGACTTCGGTAATATTACCAAAGACCTAGAAGGCTACGAACGTGAAGGAGTTTTTGCAAGGCTTCTCGTTGAGCTTAGATGTAGAAGAATTCACCTCATTAATTCTCAATATGGCTACGACTTCATTTCCAGCCACAAAGAGCTCATCTCGAAAAACTTTGACCTTGCTGTTTCCGTATTCAACTATGAATTTATCCCAGGCTCAAACTGCAAAGGTGTATACGAATACGCAGATCCGTATCTAGTCGACATCTACGAAGAAACAAAAAAGATTTACACCGACAACGAAGCCTTCGTGGAACGCTGCATCAAAAGAAACGGCTTTGCGAAAGAAAAATTCTCGGTACACTACCAGCCAATTTCGATTAGTAAAGAATCTGCCGAGGAACGTCCACGCGGCGAAAAGACCAGAATTTTCTGGGCTAGCCGTATTGCTTACCAAAAGAATCCAGAAGTGCTCATCGAAATTGCTAAAAAGCTCGACAGCAGCAAATATACAATTGATGTTTATGGCGAGCTAGACGAAGACTACAAAAAGAGCGACTTCGAAAATATTCCATCACTAACCTACAAAGGTAAATTCAACGGCCTGAATTCGATCAATACCTCAAACTACGATGTCTTCCTCTATACTTCGCGCTCCGACGGTGTTCCAAATACCATTTTGGAAGTTGCCAACCTCGAAATACCAATTATCGCAAGTAATGTTGGTGGTGTCGGCGAGTTTATTAAGTCCGACAAAACTGGATACCTAGTTGATGATTTTGAAAATTCAGACGAATATGTTAAGGCTCTAAAAGATTTTTCAAAACATCCTGATGATGCCAAGAAAAAGGCTCAAAACGCCAAAAAACTACTAGAAGAGCAACATTCCTGGGACGAATTTATTAAATCGGTCAAAAAAGATATAGATTAGTATGAAGGGCAGGATACTATTAATCCGAAATACCGCGCCAGAGAATTATGGCGGCGGGGAATCGTATCAGATTATTCTTGCAAAACAACTAGAAAAAAACGACTATCAACCAATTATTGTCACGTCATCCAATAGGCTAATTGAAGAAGCAAAAAAAGCCAATATTAAAACCATACGCGCTCCATATCTAAAAAAACAAAATTGGAGCGGACTTAGCAACCTTCTTTTACCAATTTATCTGCTTCAACAAAAGAAGCTCTATTCTTGGTATAAAAAGCTCATCAAAAAATATCGCCCAACGGCCATTGACATCCAATCAAAGGATGAGTGGATAGCAGCCACAAAAGCCGGCAGGAAGCTAAAAGTCCAAGTCCTCTGGACCGATCATATCGACTTTAGAACTTGGGTTCTTCAAAATGTTGAAAAGCGATTCAAAAACTACATCGGGAAGCAAATCATCAAGCTCTCTAAGATTCCAAAAGCCATCATCATGATTAGCGATTATGAAAAAAAGTTTTTCGATCGATATGCAAAAACGGATAATGTCGTAGTGATCAAAAATGGTGTCAGCGACGAGCTCAAAAACTACAAAAACACCAAAGTCGACAAAAAATCTGTTTTATATATCGGAAGATTGGTGGACTATAAAGGTATCAATGAGTTAATTGATGCATTTGAGGAAGTATCCAAAAAACACCCAGAAGCAACTCTCGATATTTACGGTGATGGCGAGAAGGCCGATGAATATAAAAAGAAGGCCGCCAAGAACAGCAAGATTGTTTTTCATGGTTACACAGATAAACCACTAGAAAAAATCGCCCAGTCATCGATTTTTGTTCTTCCAAGCTATTACGAGGGTCTCAGTATGTCCTTGCTCGATGCGGCAATGATGAAAAAGAGAATCATCGCCACCAACGTTGATGGAAACCCCGAAGTTTTACATGACAGTGCCGGTATTCTTATCCCACCAAAAGATAGCAAAAAATTAGCTGAAGCTATCAATAAGCTGCTCGAAGACGAAGCGTATGGCAAGACGCTTGCCGAAAACGCACGCAAAAACTACGAAGAAGAGTTTAACTTCGAAAAAACCATCAAAGAAGTTTTTATTCCATTAATCGAAAAAGACTAATCAAATAGTTTCGTGTAAGCGTCAGCAACGGTTTTTGGATCGCCGTCCATCTTAACTTCACCAGCATCAATCAAGATTGCGCGGTCGCAGAATTTGCGCACGTTGTCCATTGAGTGAGTTACAAGAATTACTGTTTGGTTGCCATGGAGAGAAGCAAAGTAATCGTTACATTTTTTCTGGAAGGCAGCATCGCCAACTGCAAGTACCTCATCGAGAAGTAGAATATCGCCTTTGGCACGAATTGCAATCGAAAATGCCAGGCGAACTTGCATACCAGAAGAATAGTTTTTAAGCTTCTGGTCTTGGAAATCGTTAAGCTCGGCAAAATCCCAGATTTCGTCATACATACGATCCATCTCAAGATTTGAAAAACCAAGCATTGCGCCATTTAGATAAACGTTTTCACGGCCAGTGAGCTCTGGATTGAAGCCAACGCCAAGTTCGATAAATGGAACTAATGTTCCGTCGACAACGATTTTGCCTTTTTCTGGATAATAAATTCCGGCAAGAGTTTTAAGTAGTGTGGATTTTCCGGAGCCATTACGTCCGACAATGCCAACGAATTCACCTTTTTTAATATCAAAATTAAGGCCACGCAGGACTTTTTGTTCCTTGAATCCTTTAATTCCGCGCAAACGGTTAAAGATGGCTTGCTTAAGCCCCCAAGCGCGCTCAGTTGGGAGACGGAAAGACTTCTGAAGATTAGAAACACTAATAGCGACGTCGCCATCGGTATATTGTTCTATGCGTTTTCCAAGACTTCGGCCACTCATTATATTTCCTCCGCAAAGAATTTAGATTTTTTCCTAAAATACAAAGCCGCAAGAACTAGAAGAATAATAATGAAAGCAATTGGAATAATCTTTACGAACGGATTATCAATGTAATTCCAAGTCGTAATCGTTTCCGTAGTTACAAGGTTATACCTCACATCCTGGATAATCTGAGCTATCGGATTAAGGAGCAAAACTTTGGAAGCCAATGCGCTCGTTTGTGCAATCATAGAAACAGGGTAAATAATTGGCACCGCATAGAACAAAGCCTGAATAATGACATCCCAAATCGAAGTAATATCGCGATACTTTGCATTGATTGCTCCAAGTAGGAAAGCAATACCGAGCGACAAACCATAAAGCTCTAAGAGGAAAATTGGCACTAAGAACCAGTTCCAACTAGGCTGAACGCCGTTAATAAATGCAAAAATGATAATCACGACTAAGTTGATTAGCATATTAATCACAGCGGTGAGCGTTGCAGAAACTACGACGATATATTTTGGAAAACTAATCTTACGGATTAAATCACCGCGATTTACAATCGCCTGAATACCTTGGGAGGTGCATTCAGTAAAAAAGCTCCACATGGTAGTACCAACAAGAAGATAAACCGGATAATGTGGAATATCGCTGCCCATTTTAAGTAGTTTTGCAAACACAACGTATAAAATTGCAAACATCATTAAAGGCCTAAGAAGTGCCCACAAATAACCAAGCATTGAGCCCTGGTATCTAAGTTTAAAATCTGTCTTTGTCAGCTCTTTTAAGAGAATACGATTCCTCTTATTGAGTACACGAGGTATATTCATACTAGACTATTTTACCATAAATTTAACGAACCTTCAGCTCAAAACGTAACCCCTGATAAAATAACTTAGTCATGCTATAATATATACATGGAAAAAATATTGGTTACAGGTGGTACCGGTTATATCGGTTCGCATACAATTGTCGAGCTTTACAAAAAAGGCTACGAAATCGACGTTCTAGATAATCTTTTTAATTCAAAAATCACAACTTTAGATAAAATTGAGCAGCTCTCTGGCAAGCGCCCAAACTTTTACGAACTAGATCTTCGTGACTACGAAGGCATGGACAAGCTTTTTGCCGAGAATCATTATGATCTCGTAATCCACTTTGCTGGCCTCAAGGCTGTGGCTGAGTCTGTGGAAAAACCACTCGAATATTACGAAAACAACGTTGGTGGCACCGTTAATCTATTGAAATGTATGAAAAATCACGGTGTCCACAAAATCATCTTCAGCTCATCCGCTACCGTCTATGGCGACCAAGGCGTCGCAAGACTCGACGAAACCATGCAAACTGGCGTCGGCATTACCAATCCATACGGCGAAACTAAGCACATGATTGAGGAAATCATGAAAGACGTCGCCGAATCCGATCCAGAATTCTGCTGCACGCTTCTTCGCTATTTCAACCCAGTTGGCAACCACGAATCTGGCGTCATGGGTGAAGATCCAAACGGTATTCCAAACAATCTTATGCCAATCGTCATGAAGGTCGCCAAGGGTGAGATTAAAGAACTCCAAGTCTACGGCGATGATTATGATACTCCAGATGGCACCTGTATCCGCGATTATATCCACGTTGTCGACCTTGCCAAGGGTCACGTTGCTGCCGCCGAACATATGAAGAAAGGCTGCGAAGTTTACAATCTCGGTTCTGGCAGAGGCACCTCCGTTAAGGAAATGGTGGCCGCCTTCGAAAAAGCCAGCGGCAAACCACTTCCACATGTCATTGTTGGTCGCCGCGCCGGCGATCTTGCCGAGCTCATTGCTGATCCGAGCAAAGCCGAAAGAGAATTAAACTGGAAAACCGAGCTTACTGTTGAAGATGCCATGCGCGACACCATCAAATTCCTCGCAAACGCTAGCTAGTACAGTACAAAAAATATAAAGTGGGTTATTTTAGGATGAGAAAAAAACAAAAGATAAGCGCATCGGAACCAACAATTAACCCTGATGAGCTTAGCCAAAATGTCGAAACAATTATCTATGAGCCTCCAAAGGTTTCTGTTGTTGTTGCCGCATATAATGTGGCAAAATATCTGCCAAAATGTCTCGATTCGATTTCTGCTCAAACCTACACTAATCTCGAGATTATCGTAGTCGATGATGGTTCTACCGACTCAACTTCCAAAATCTGTGATATCTACGGCCAAAAAGAGCCTCGTGCTACTATTATTCATCAAGAGAATCAGGGCCTTTCCGCCGCTCGTAACACCGGCATCAAAGAAGCCACGTCTGATTATATTATTTTTGTGGATGGCGACGATTTTCTCGGTCTAGAATATGTAGAATGCATGATTATTGGTATTACTAGAGATTCTGCTGATATCTGCGTTTGTGGTTTTACATCTGTTTCGGAAGAAGAATTTAAGAAAAAAGAGCTACCAGCTATCCATGATGCCGAAGTCCCGGCCGATGCTGTTATGTCTGGCGAGGAGGCTACCAAAAAACTCCTCACCGAGCAAGAAAACTATCAAGTTGTAGCCTGGAACAAAATTTACAAGCGCGACCTCTTCAAACGCATCCGCTTCCCAGAAACCAAAAAATATGAAGATACGCTCACGACCTACAAACTGCTTTATAAGGCTAGCAAAGTCTCCTTCATCTCAGAAATTCTTTATTTCTACACCCAGCGCAAGAGCAGTATCATGGGCGAAAACAAACTAGACGAGCGTCTAAACGCCAAGCTTACTGCTGCAAAAGAAGCCAAGGAGTATTTCAAGAAGAACGAGTATCTCGAGAACGCCGCCTGCATCTTCGAACTTCTAGCTCACTACCAGTTCATCGACAATATTATCGCAAAACGCTCCAAAGCTAAGCTCTCAGAGCACACCAACTGGATCAAGGAAAACAAAGCAGCTTTGCTCAAGAACCCACTGCTTACCAAGAAGCTCAAGACCTACCTCAATATGTCTACTCGCCTCGGCGGCACCTCATACAAAGTTTTTCGCAAGCTCAAACATTAATTTGGAGGTAATATGAAAAAGACACAAGAAAAAACAACAGCAACGACTCCAAGAGTCTCTGTTATTATCCCAATTTTCAACACTGGAAAGGTTGTGGAAAACCTTGTGGAAAAGTTCCTCAAAAACTACCCAAATCTTGAAATGATTTTAGTCGATGATGGCAGCAAAGATAATTCGTATGAAATCCTCGAAAGGATCCAAAGTAATTTTAAGAAGAATAAAAAAGATTCGCAAAACGAAGTGACTATCTATAAAAAAGAGAATGGCGGCGCCTCTAGTGCTCGCAACTTTGGCATCGAAAAAGCCACTGGCGAATATATCGTTTTTATGGATTCAGATGACGACGTGCGCGACGACTATCTTATTAAATTGGTTGACGGTATTACCGAAGAGGGAATCGATCTCGTAACCACTGGCAAATTGTACTATCGTCTTGCCACTGGCCAGAAAAAGAATCTCTTCACCAACAAAATTGCCGAAAAACGTCTCGATGAAACCTTCAAAAACTACATCCTCCGCCTTCTCAACTCCGATGGTCGCATGTACTCCGTCAACAACAAGATTTTCCGTGCCGATATTGTCAAGAACAACCACCTGCGCTTCGATGAAAAGGCCACCTTTGCTGAAGACACTCGCTTTGTTTTGGACTATCTCAACCATATCGAAGGAGAAATCAAGTTCATTTATGAGCCGCTTTATATTTACAATTTTGGTACTGACACTAGTACCGTCACGAGCTCGTCTCTCATCTGGGAAAACTGGGAATCTACTTATGCGTTTGTTAAAAACTGGGTCGGTGAGCCAATCACTAAAGAAGAGTCAAAAAATCTCAAGAAACTTCGCCTACGCTGGAAAGTTTCTCATGCGCTAGCCGTCGCTCGCTCCGCCAAAAAGTTTGGCGAAAAAACCAAGTATCTAAACCCACTCCTCCTCATTCCATCTCAAGTTATCGTCAAATTCCGCCGCTAATCACCAAAAAAAACCGCTACCCCGCGGCTATTTTTTGTACTATTTTCATACTTATGCAACAAAATGTTGCATAAGTCAAATTTGGCCAAAAAACTGCGCACGGATCAGGATAAAATGGCTTCGTAAACTAATGAAGGAGCACAAATGTTAAAGAAGGTAGTCGTCTTTGACAGTGGTTTTGGTGGAGAACTATTCGCAAATTACATCGAAAAAGAAATTCCCATCGTGGAAGTAATTCGTGTAATTGATTGGCGAAACCTAGATATTATAACTAACAACCCAAAGGAGGCTCGGAATGTTACCGAAGCAGCGATTAGGTCTTATATTGGCCATGTCGACCTTATTATATTTGCAAACTATCTCGTCACGGTCATGGATCTCAAATACTTCCAGCGAAAGTACCCCAACCAAAAATTCATGGGCTTTGCCATGCCACAGATTCGATCTGAGAGGACGCTGATTCTGACCTCAAAAGCATTGCACAAATCACGCGGTTTTAAAAAATACCTTCACAGTTTTGAAGATGTTAGGTCTAGAACAATCGAATGTGATTCTTGGATTCCACTTATTGATGATGCAGAGTTAACAGAGGACCAAGTACGCAAAGATCTGTTGCAGCTCAAAGGTTTTCTCCCGCAAACGGTTGCACTCGCCTATACTAACCTAATCGATATCAAGCCAATGTTATTCAAAATCTTTGGCCCAATCGTCAATATTACGGATGGTTATCGCGATACCTTGCATAATGTTTGCCAAGAACTTGGTCTGCGCGGCCTCGATGGTCGCCGTGCCAAGCGTTAAAAGCGACATTTTTTAGTAAAAGTGCCTCAAGGGACTGGACAAAATCGCGTTTTTGGTGTATAATATACGCGACTATGAAAAACGGGCAAGATATTTTTGATAACGGAAATTACATTAGTATTCGTGGCGCCCGTCAAAATAATCTTAAAAACATCGACGTAGACATCCCGCGAGACAAGCTAGTAATCATCACTGGTCTCTCTGGCTCTGGTAAATCCAGCCTTGCTTTTGATACTATCTACGCCGAAGGTCAGCGTCGCTACGTTGAATCGCTCAGCTCTTATGCACGTATGTTCCTTGGTGTTATGGATAAACCAGATGTAGACATGATTACTGGTCTTAGTCCAGCTATTTCTATCGACCAAAAGTCGACATCTAGAAACCCCCGTTCTACCGTCGCAACCGTTACCGAAGTCTACGATTATCTCCGTCTCTTATTCGCTCGCGTCGGCGTACCACACTGTCCAATCTGTCACAAAGAAGTCTCTCGCCGTTCTGCCGAAAACATTGTCGACGAAGTTATGAAGTTGCCACTTGGCGCCAAGCTCATGCTCTTAGCTCCAGTGGTTCAAGGCAAAAAAGGTGAGTTCATCCACATCCCAGAGCAATATGGTGCCAAAGGTTTCTCTCGCGTCCGCGTAGATGGCATCATCTATGCTCTCGACGAATTCCCAGAGCTCAATAAAAATGAGCGTCACGACATCGAAATCGTTGTGGACCGCTTCATCTTGAGCCCAGATCTCTATTCACGCATCTCGAACTCCATCGAGCAAGCTCTCGACCTCGGCCAGGGTATCATTAAAATCCTCAAAATCAATGACACCTCCACCGCTGTTGGTGAAAAAATGATCAACAACGAAAACACCGAAGTCTACACTTATTCTCAACGCTACGCTTGTGAAGATCACCCAGATGAGCTCATCCCAGAACTTAGCCCACGCCTCTTCTCGTTCAACGCCCCAGAAGGTGCTTGTCCGGTCTGTACCGGTCTTGGTACGCGTATGGAAATTGACCCAGAGCTAGTCTTTAATAAAAACCTTACTATCGCCGAAGGTGGTATTCGTCCATTTAACCGCGTTACCCAAGATTCTTGGTGGCTCAAACGCTTAATTGGCGTCGGTCAAAAGCACGATTTCTCTGTCCACGTCCCTATCGGTCAACTCTCCGAAGAAGCTAGAAATATCATTCTTTATGGTACTGGCGACGAAAAATATAAGATGAAAATCATGGGTTCTGGTCGCTTTGCTGACGGTACCGTTTACGAAACTACCTACGAAGGTGTCATTCCAACTCTCGAACGTCGCTATAATGATCCAAAAACTTCGGATTTTACCAAGCACGACATTGAGCGTTTTATGCGCGTACACGAATGTCAGGAATGTCATGGTGCCAGGCTCAAACCATCTGTTCTTGCCGTCACCGTCAAGGGAATGAACATTCTCGACTTCTGCAAACTCGATGTCGACTCAGCCTTAGAACTTCTAAATCAAGACTTTGGTTTCACCGAATCCGAAGCTATGATTGCTGCGCCAATCATCAAGGAGATTAAAGAACGCGTCAAATTCATGCAGGACGTTGGTCTTGGTTACATCGAGCTTGGCCGTGCTGCCAACACTCTTTCCGGTGGTGAAGCTCAGCGCATCCGTCTTGCTACCCAGATTGGTTCCGGCCTCCAGGGTGTTCTGTATGTCCTCGACGAGCCATCCATCGGTCTTCACCAAAGAGACAACGATAAGCTCATCGCCACCCTCAAGCATCTCCGTGACCTCAGAAACACCGTTCTCGTAGTAGAACACGACGAAGATACCATGCTCGCAAGTGACTACATTATCGATATTGGTCCTGGCGCAGGGAACAAAGGTGGTCAGCTTATCGCCGCCGGTACTCCAGAAGAAATCATGCAGAACCCAAACTCCATTACCGGTAAATATTTAAGTGGCAAACTCAAAATTGAAGTTCCAAAAAAGCGCCGCAAAGTTCGCCCAAATCACGAGCTAATCGTCCGTGGTGCTCGCGAAAACAACCTCAAAAACATCGACGTCAAATTCCCGCTTGGTGTAATGACGGTTGTTTCAGGTGTTTCCGGCTCCGGCAAATCCACTCTTGTTAATACGATTTTGTCCAACGAGCTCCTAGCCCGTCTCCATCACGCCCAGACTGTTTCTGGTCTCCACGACCGCATCGACGGTATTGAGCAAATCAACAAAATCATCGTTATCGATCAGTCGCCAATCGGCCGCACTCCACGTTCCAACGTAGCTACCTACACCGGCGTTTTTAATCAAATCCGTGAACTCTTTGCTGACCAGCCAGAAGCTCAAGTTCGTGGCTACAAGGCCGGCCGTTTCTCCTTCAATATTAAGGGTGGTCGTTGTGAAAACTGTCAGGGCGACGGCGTCAAGAAAATCGAAATGCACTTCCTCCCAGACGTGTATGTTACTTGTCCAGCTTGTCACGGTCATCGCTATAATCGCGAAGCTCTCGAAATCAAGTACAAAGGCAAAGATATCTCTGAAGTTCTCGATATGACTATAGACGAAGCCGTTGAATTCTTCGCTAATATTCCATCTATCGCACCAAAACTCAAAACCATCCAGGAAGTTGGCCTCGGCTACATCCGTCTCGGTCAGTCCGCCACTACTTTCTCTGGTGGCGAAGCGCAGCGTATCAAGATTGCTACCGAATTGTCCCGTCGTAGCACCGGCCGCACGCTTTACGTCCTTGATGAGCCTACCACTGGTCTCCATTCCGACGATGTTAAGCGTCTCCTTGCAATCCTTAATCGTCTCGTTGACGGCGGCAACTCCATGATTATCATTGAACATAACCTTCACGTCATTAAATCTGCAGACTGGATTATCGATATGGGTCCAGAAGGCGGCGTCAAGGGCGGCCAAGTCGTGGCCGAAGGCACCCCTGAACAACTCGCCAAGAACCCCAATACTCCAACTGGGAAATATCTGAAGGAGATGTTATAATGAATCCCATAAGGAGTAAAATGGAAAACATCACAAAAATCTTTTTGGTTTTGAACTCAGGTTCATCCAGCGAAAAATTCTCACTCTACGAAGGTGAAGACGAAGTCTGTTCTCTTTACTTCGAGGGCATCGAAGAAAATGGCAAGAAAAAATTCATCTGCACCATTACTCGTGCTGATGGCTCAGAAGAAAAACTCAATAAATCTTGGGATACTCTCGACGTTGCTTTCGCCGAAGCCAAGGCTATCTTCGAAAAAGAAGGCTTCATCAATGCTGCTCACCCACTCGATGGTATTCTTGTTCGCGTAGTTGCAGCTGGTGAATACTTCAGCAAACACCACATTGTCGATGACCAAACTTTCGAAGAGCTCAAAAAAGTCGAAGTCACCAATCCGCTTCACGTTCCTGGTACTCTTCGCGGCATCAAAAATGCCAAAGCTACTTTCGAAAACGTTCCAGTTATCGTCATGTCCGATTCCGAGGCCCTTACTCGCGATTCTAGAAAAGATACTAAGTACGCCCTTCCAAAAGAGCTCGTCGAAGAATTCGACCTTGGTCGCTGGGGTGCTCACGGTGCTTCCTATGGCTATATGATGGATCGTCTCAAGGAACTAGGTCTTCTCGAAAAGAAAATGGTTGTCTGTCACCTCGGCTCCGGCTGTTCTGTCACCGCTCTCGAAGACGGCATGCCAGCCTACACTTCCATGGGTGAAACCCCACTCGAAGGTCTCATGTCCTCTACTCGTACCGGTTCCATCGACCCAACTATCGGCGCTCTTCTTGGTGAAAAGCTCGGTGCTGCCGAAGCTATCAAAGTCATGAACAAACAATCTGGCCTCCAAGCTCTTGCTGGTTCCAACGACATGCGTGAAATCATCGCCGGCGCCGAAGAGGGCAACCCAGATGCTGCCGAAGCATACAATATGTTTGTCGATGGTGTTGCTGGTAAGATTGGCGAATTTGCTGCCAAGATGGGTGGCATTGATGCCATCGTCTTTACCGCAACTATTGGTGAGCGCTCTATTCCGATTCGCAGCTCCGTCATTTCCAAGCTTGAATTCATGGGCTTCAAGATCAAAAATGACGTCAAGCTAGACAAATCTAAAGGTTTCGCAAATGCTGCCGACGAAGGTTCCAAGCCGATTTATATCGTGCCAACCAACGAAGCTGCCTACATGATCAAGGCTGCCGGCCAATTGCTCGACGCAGAAAAATAATGAAGCAGGTAGAAGACAGAGAAACTACTGAAATCCTAAAAATCGCCCAGGAATGCCTTAGCGTTCCTGGGGATTTTATTGAGCTCGGCTGCTACGAAGGCGACACCTCGCTGCTTTTGGCAGAAATCATTAAAAAGCATAATAACAGGGGTGTTTCGGAGGTTAGCTACGCGCCTGAATCAGACGAATCCAAACCAAAAGAGCTCTGGATTTATGACTCCTTCGAAGGCTTACCGGCCAAAACTAAAGAAGATGAATCCATCGCTGGTATCAACTTCCAAAAAGGCGCTCTTTTTGTCACGAAACGCGAAGTCAAAGCTCGTTTTCTCCGCGCAAATCTCAAGGTTCCGCACATCATTAAGGCTTGGTTTTCCGATCTCACCGATGCAGATTTGCCGAAAAAAATCAGCTTCGCCTTCCTGGATGGCGACCTTTATCAGTCTATCAAAGATTCATTTAAGGCAATCGACGACAGAATGTCGCAGGGAGGCGTTATTATTGTGCATGATTATAACAATCCCGAGCTTCCTGGCGTCACGCAGGCTGTAGATGAGTGGCTGAGTCGCACCAAACATAAACTAGCGATCAAAGATTCGCTAGCCATTATAAAGGTTTACTAATGGCAAAGGCGATGGTTAATTTGAATCGAACAACCACCGCCAATATCAAAATTAGATTTAATCGCGCCAAGAATCTTTGTCACGCCATCAAAAAAGACGAGCGCTTCTATAAAACAGAAAAGGCTATTTTTGACGCTCTGCGAGAATTGATAGAGGAACGTCCCACCACGCTTAGCCTCCATCCGTCCGAACTTGCCAAAAAATCCAAGATTGCCGCCTCCACATTTTATCGCCATTATCAGAACATCGATGAGGCGATTAGAACCAAGGAAAACAATCTCAAGCGCCGCTTCCGCGTGATGCTTCGTGCCAAAACCGAAGATAACATTGATTTAAGACAAAACATTTCTAGAATTATTTACTTCATCTATCAAAACCGCGATTACTTCGCAACGGCTTTCTGCCGCGGAAATCATCGCATGATCAAAATCATATTTGAGGATATCAAACCAAAGATTTGCCGTGCCTGTCACCTGCCCAAAAACTCCGACCTTATCTTCCATATCTGCCTCAGTGAAATTTGCGCGCTCATTGAGATTTGGAGTAAGGAATCGTTCAATCCAGATAAAATCGAAAAGCTCGTAGAAGATATTCTATATCTACTCAAAACCGCCAGAAATCACCTCATTACCCTAATAAAATAAGCACTTGCACAATATCGACACATGTTGTAAAATGTGCTTAGAGTGTAAATTATCTTTGGCCTAAACAAAAATATAGAGTTTTTTAAATAAAAGGGAAAAATGAAAAACAGGAACAAAGTTCGTTTTTTGAACGACTTTCAATTCGGCTGTCGTTTTGCTGCGATTTTTGCGGTTCCGTTTTTGACCCTCCTCGTCTCATGCATGGTGGCAAATACCCAAAAAGCCTCTGCCGTCATCGACGCAGAACTATACCACCTCGAAATGACGACTCCAGAATATGTAAATATTGATGTTCATCCTGGTCCAAACGGCTCCATCGCAATCGGCGCAAGTAATATCTCAATTACTTCCACCACTCCAGGCGGATTCGGCCTGTATCTTTCTGGTAGCAACACACTTTTCAGAAATGGCGACAACACAATTACTGACACGGATAAAAAGATTGTTTCTACTACTGGCACCTACAGCTTGCCGACGGCCCTAACTTCCAATTCAACCACTCCGGCCACTTGGGGATACGCTGTCGCTGGTCTAGGCAATTTTGATGAAACCTACAGCATCTCAAACCCATCCATGACTGCCAAGTTTGCTGCTGTTCCAGCTACAAATTCCGAGCAACTCATCAAAACCGAAAGCTCAACCGTCAGCAATGACACGACTACAGTCTATTACGGCATCAACGCAAACACTAATCTCACCTCTGGCGAATATATCAGTGGTGCCGTCTCATATTATTCTGTGGCAGACATTTCTAGCCTCATCGGCGGGGAATTAACTGTCTCTCCAAACTTTATTACCCCAGGTCAAGAAAACACTATTACCATTACAACTTCTCTTAATGCTCAAATGGACGTCGGCACTGTAAATGTAACGGTTGGCAGCTACTCCTGTACTTCACAGACTATCACCTCTACCACTCCGCTCACCATCTCATGCACACTTCCTGCAACGGTCCCGCAAGGACATTATGACGTCGAAGTAAATGTTTCGCGTTTTGGCAGAAACTATGCTTCCGAAAATGCACTTCATGTACTGATGGCTATGCAAAACATCAATTCAGAGTTCGTTATGACCATGAACGTAGATGAACAATATCAAATGTACGATCTTCGTGATGGCAAAATTTATTTTGTCTCTAAGCTCCAAGACGGCAATGTTTGGATGACCCAAAACCTCGACTTTGAAGTTCCAGCTACCGGCTATACTTTTGATCCAGAAACAACATATGTAAGTTCGTCAAGAACTATCACTCCGGCCGCAACCTGGGGTACAGATCGAAATGGTTACTACTATAAGGATGGTGGCGACGTCTATTATGCGCCATCTGGCAACTTTGAAAACAATGACTCTCCTCTACCATTAGACGATCTCGCACCAGACGCAGAAGAACGTCACTACAGTGCTGGCTCATACTATTCATATGCCATGGCCTCTCTTGGTGATTCAATTAATGGTAGCGAGACTAGTTATGGTTATATAGATAACTTCATCTGTCCAAAAGGATGGATAATACCAAACTATACATATGAACAGCGCTACTCGCCACAAGTACTATTGACCAAGTACAATATCATTAATCCTGGAAATTCAATGGGTAACAGTAATCTGGCTCTACATCAAGAACCGCTCTACTTTGCACGTACTGGGTATTACGATGGCGCCTTTAAAAATCTGGGTGTATATGGCGGTATATGGGAAAGGTATTATAGTTATGCAGCCCAATATCAAGGTGGAAATATTTCCTATATTCCATATGGAAACAGCCTATCATTTAATGCAGCACAGATTTCAGCATACTCTAGTGTAGGAATGAATTACGCCAGGAGAGAATATGGCCTTAGTGTTCGTTGCGTAGCCGTATCTCCATCTAGGTATGCCGTACATTACAATGCCAATGGCGGCAAATTCAAGAACAGTAATGCTTCGGTGTACGACTCTTACGCGAGTTCATGGGGTACCGGAGAACATGGTGTTTCTATCGTTAGAAGCCCAAGCATTGCTGGTAGAGTTGGATTTACACCTATCGGCTTTGCCGAAACTCCAGACGCTACCGAGCCGCAATACTACACGAACGACCTTATTGATTTAACTCAGGATAAGACTCTCTACATCATCTGGGAATTCGAACCGATTTATCAAGCCTACCACGATGCTGGCCTAGAACTAAATAGCGATGGCTATTATACCATGCAAGATATGACACCAGAAATCTGCGCTGCAGTTCCGACACCAACCGATCGCTACGCTACGATTTCTTCTCGCCTTCAAGATACTCGCGACGGCAAACTCTACTACGTATCCAAGCTTCTCGACGGAGATTGCTGGATGACTCAAAATCTTGATTTTGAAATCCCGACCACCGGCATTACGCTTTCTCCGAGTACCTCTGCAGTCTTAAGCGAAAAAACTATTACGGCTACAGAGACATACTCCGACGGCATGAATTCGATTGTTTATTATGATGGTGGAGACAGAAATGTTTCCGGCGGAAACGACATGCTCAATGAAGCAAACTACCCAGATTATGACTATAATTGGCATAATCATGTTGGTTCATATTATACATATAATGCTGCGACGGCCGGCTCTGGTCAAACGGCATCCTCTAATGCTATTGAATCTATCTGCCCTAAAGGCTGGCGTCTTCCTGTCACGCGTGCTTACGAAGAAGCCAAGAGCTTCGGTAAGCTCACAGAATCATACGGATATACTACAAATGGAACTTGGACTAATGGAGTCAATAGTAATCCAATGAATATGCAATATAACCCTCTCTTCCTCCAGGCTAGTGGATATTACCTTTCCAGTGGCCTTCAGACCTACCGTGGTTCTGCAATCTATTGGTCGGCCACCTCATATGGGGGCGCCAGTAATCCGCATGCATACTATATGTCATTCGCATCGAATAGTCTGCTTCTTAACCATAGCAACGAAAAATATGTTGGCGGTAGCGTTCGTTGTGTCCAAGGTGGCCCGCGTAATTTTGTTATTCACTATGACGCCAATGGTGGTAATACCGCTCCGGCTGACACTACTACTTTAGCTCTCTCTGAGGGTTCGACCAGAATGACGATTACTGGCGAAAAAGCAGTCAATGGTGACCTAACTTTCCTCGGTTGGGCAACCACTGCCGATGCGGGGTCAGCAGAGTATATAGGTGGCAACACCATTACTGTTCCTGTCGAAGGAGTTACTTTGTATGCTGTCTGGGATCAATTTGATATAGCATTCAAAAATGCTGGACTCTCCAAACAGAACTATGCTATCAATCCAAACAATGGGGAAGGAAAATTCTTCAGAATGCAAGATATGACTCCGGAAATCTGTGCAGCTATCCCAACTCCTACAACTATCGCAGGAACTCCGATTTCGAATCTTATTGACGTTCGCGACAACACAGTCTACCTTGTTTCAAAATATGCTGACGGCAATTGTTGGATGACTCAAAACCTCGACTATCGAGTCAACTATCCGGTAAATGAGGGCGGCGGAAGAACGCTTTATCCGGACACCTCGGATGTCAGTGTTGCAAAACGCTACGTAGAGAATAATCCAAAAACCTCAGATCCACACAACAGGGTTTACTGGGATTTTTGGGATAGGCAATTTTCTGGTGGCAGAGGTGGGCTTATCTATATGACCGGCGTCCTACACAGTGGTATTAATTATCGTTATCATTCCGGAAATCTATATTCATTCGATGCGGCAGCCATGTATTTTACCGATGAAGATGTTGCCAACGGATATGTCAATAACTCTGTCTGTCCGAGGGGCTGGACGCTACCGCGACTCAGCGGCGAGCAGTCGTTCACGGGACTCATAAATGCCTACAACCTCAAAGTAGGCAGCGATTATGGTGATGGCGACGATATTGATGAGCCTCTCAAGGCACCACTATATCTTACACGCGCAGGCAAACTTCCAGCCGGCACGACTAGCGTCTCTGACACTGGCTCAGCTGGATACTATTGGACAAGAACATTAATGACGTCTGATGATGTTATATATGCCGGCAGCCTCACAACATCAGGATCAGCACTATCACTTGGTTTCTTTGATGATTTGGCCGATGCCCGCTCTGTGCGTTGCGTCGTCAAAGATAATCCAGAAAAACTAGTTACCTTCACGGTAAATAATCCTGAATATGGCGAACTCACTGAATCCGTCGTAGCTGTCCCGGCAGGCACCACCTTTACAACTTCCGGCGATACGATCACCTTTAGTAATGGTATTACTTCTCAGGTCAAGCCAAAAACTGTCTATGGATACTTCATTGCGTTTGATAGCTGGGAAGTAGAATCTGGTACCATTACGGAAAATACTACAATTCAAGCCAATGTAAGATGGCACCTCGCCTTTAATGGTATCGAGACCATGCAGGAAATGACCCCAGAAATCTGCGCGGCGGCTGAGGAAAATGAGACCCTTCGTCCATTCGATACTCGCGATAATGAACGTTACTGGATCACCAAGCTTGCCGATGGTCGTTGTTGGATGACCGAGGACCTTGATTTTGCTATTGCGTCAGAAGCTGATGGCGGCACAACGCTTGATCCGGCCACATCAAACGTCTCCACAAGCAAAACTATTAATTCCGATAGTGCAACTAGTAGCGCTTATCGCATCCGCCGTGAGACCTCGGTCGGAGATGGTGGCGAGATTACAAGGTATATCGCCAGGAATCATGGTACTGCATCGAATTACTATAACGGCGTAGATACACCATTCGATAGTACGGAATGGCACTATCGTCTCGGCACATTCTATGGCTACGGAGTCGCCACGGCTGGCTCCGGCGACAGTATAACTTCTGGCAATGCTACAGAATCCATCTGTCCTAAGGGTTGGTATTTGCCATCTGCTGGCTATGTCGGCGCAGACTTTAATACGCTCAATAACGCCTATAGCTTGAAAATGTGGGAAACCAACGGCGACAGAAATGCATTCCTCGATCCGCTCTACTTCTATCGAAACGGTTGGGTTAACACAGGACAAACCGGTGTTACCGATCGCGGCAACTATGGCCTCTGGCGTTCGTCAACTGCAAGTGGAGGGAGTGCATATAATGCCCTCGCTGTATATGGAGTCAGTCATGACGGTCCTCACTCCCGCGCCATACTTTACAGTGTTCGCTGTATCGCGGAAACCGAATAATAAATAACCAAAATTAGCACTCTGCACTTGCAAGTGCTAATTTTTGTGCTATAATCAGGGGTAGAAAAGGAGAAAAACTATGACTCTAAAACCTCTTAGCGACCGCATCGTCGCCAAACTTGAAAAACCTCTCGAAAAGACCGAATCCGGCATTTTACTCGGCGAAGCCAAAGAAAAATCCGCCTACGCCGTCGTCGAATCTGTTGGTCCAGACGTCAAAACCGTCAAGAAAGGCGATAAAATCTTCTATAAAGAATACTCTACCACCGAAGTCAAACTCGATGGGGTCGAATACATTATTGTAAAAGAGGAGGATGTCCTAGCGACATTATAGAATATGGCAAAAAAGATTTACTACGAATCAGAAGCTCGCGAAAAAGTTTTAAGTGGTGCCAAGCAGCTTTACGACGCCGTCAAAGTCACCTTTGGCCCAAAAGGCAAAAACGTCGTTATTGAAAAAGAATACGGCGCCCCAGTCATTACCCATGATGGCGTTACCGTAGCGGAAGCCGTCGAGCTCGAGAATAAAGATGAAAAACTCGGCGAAGCTATCGGTGCTAAACTCATCAAGACCGCAGCTCAAAAGCTCAACAAGGTTGCTGGCGATGGTACTACTACTGTTACTGTTCTTACCTACAACATCTTAAACGAAGCCAACAAGCTTATCGCTGCCGGTGTCAATCCAATGGAACTTAGAAAAGGCATCGAAAAAGCTGGCACAGACATTGTTAAGGGAATCGAAAAAGCTGCCGAAAAGATCGAAGGCGACGATAAGAAAGTTGCCGAAGTTGCTACTATCTCTGCTGGTGACGAAAAGATCGGTCAACTCATTGCCGAAGTTATCTCCAAGATCGGCAAAGAGGGTGTCGTTACCGTCGAAGCGGGTCAAGGCCTCGAAATGGAAGAGGAAATCGTTGAAGGCTTTAGCTATGACAAGGGCTATGCCTCACCGTTCTTCGTTACCGACGCAAATCGCCAAGAAGCCATCTTCGATAAACCTCTTATTCTCCTTACCGATAAAAAGATTTCTGCCGCCAACGACATTTTGCCACTCCTCGAAAAGTGCGCTCAAGCTGGCCGCAAGGATCTTGTAATTATTGCTGAGGGTGTCGAAGGCGAAGCATTGTCACTTCTCGTTCTTAATAAGCTCAAGGGCGTCTTTAATTCGCTCGTTCTCAAAGCTCCATCCTTCGGAGATCGCCGCAAAGATATCATGGAGGATATCGCTATCCTTACTGATGCAACCGTCGTTTCTTCCGACAAGGGCCTTAAACTCGAAGAAGTTGGCCTCGAGGTCCTCGGCTCTGCCAACAAAATCATCGCCACCAAAGATGATACAACTATCATCAAAGGCGCTGGCGATAAGAAGGCTGTTGCAGATCGTATCAAGCTTATCAGTTCTCTCGCTGGCCTTGCCCAATCTGATTATGAGCGTGGTGAACTCGAAAAACGTGCTGCCGCTCTCTCCGGTAAAGTTGCCGTAATTAAGGTTGGTGGTGCTACCGAAACCGAAATCGACGAAAAGAAATTCCGTGTCGACGACGCTGTTGCTGCCACCAAGGCTGCCCTCGCAGAGGGAATCGTCACTGGCGGTGGCGTTACACTCGTTAATCTTGCCAGCACTCTTAAAGGTACCGATGACGGCACTCGCATTGTAAAAAACGCGCTCAAGACTCCATTTATCCACATTATGGAAAATGCTGGCCTCAATGCTCAAGCTCTTCTCGCCGAAGTCGAGAAGGCCGACAAAGGCTACGGTATCAACGTCATGGCCCCAGAAAAAGGTCTAGTGGATCTCAAGAAGGAAGGCGTCATTGATCCAGCCAAAGTCACCAAAGAAGCTGTCAAAAACGCTATCTCCATTGCTGCTACAGCTATCACTATGGGCGCCCTCATCTGCAACATCCCGGAAAAAGAACCAGCCTCCCCAGCCGGCGATATGTATTAAAAGATGCAGTCTCCTGTGGTTTAGCCCACTATGTGAGGAAGCCTAACCCATAAAAAAAAATAACGAAGAAGCGCCCGTAAGGGCGCTTGCTTTGTTATTTTTTAAAAGCTTCCGAATGTAGTGGACTAAACCACCTGAAATTACATATTCTTAATCGTATTGACTACGTAAAGCAACGCTTCAGCACGAGCCTGATCATCAGGAATCTCACGAGCAGCAAGATAAGCTGGTTCGAGAATAGCATAGTCGCGAAGCTCTTTAAATGCATCGCAGTACAAATCAAAGCGTTCTTTTGCGCCAAGATTCAACTTATCGACGAGTGGAAGAAGGTCACGGAGAGCAGCTTCCTTGATTTGATTCACATTGAGTCCAGTGGTTGGATCGATAGGAGCTGGAGCTGGAGCATCCGGCACTGCTGGAGCTGGTGGCTCAGGAAGATTAATCTCTGGCTCTGGTGCAGGGAATGGCCCAACAGGCTCACCCATCTCACCGGTATCACCTTCTGGAATAGTAGAAGGAGCAGCAATAGGATCACTAAACATTGGATCTACGCTAGTTGTTTTATTGATATCATCAATTGCTTTTTGCAATTCGTCATCGACGTTTTTGTTATCGCTCATTAGTATGGCCCACCTTTTTATTATTCTTATGTTAATATATCACTTATTTTCTAAATACGCAAGAATTTTACTAGTTTATCGAGAAAATCCAACTTTGGCTCCGTCATTGGTAACTTCGCACCAAGCATATCTACGATTTCTTCGCCGTTTTTCTCAGGGAAATAGACTTTAACTTGCAACGCAAGGCGCTTCTTTGGAATAAGGATTGCAGAATAATGAGCGCCCTCTTTCAAGATGGCAAATGACTTAAAATCAGAAAATTCATGTAAAGTTTTATCCTCAAGAAGATTAGTGCTAGACATTGAATAATGAATTTTGCGTGGCGGCATGAAGACGCGAACTAGAATAGCAGCAACGCCAACCACGATTACAGCGAGAAATGTCCAGTTGGAAAGCCAAATGGAAAGACCGCCCATAACAACAGTAATAATTGCGAGTAAAACAAACCACAAAGTATTGTGCTCTTGCACAATGTATTCTTCGGCGTCCCACTCTATCTCTTGAGTATTTTTTGCCATAAGTTCATTATAACATAAATGGAAGGGGAGATGAATAATCAGCCCACTCCTCAGAGCACTCAGATGGATTAAGCCGGAAACTTCGTTTCCACGCATCCTTCCTGGAACAAAAAAATACTAGAGCAAGCTCTAGATTTTTTCGTTCCACTCAGGCTGCTAGAAAAGCTACGCTTTTCCGGCTTAATCCACCTGGCGGAGGGTGGGAGATTCGAACTCCCGCTCCAGATCACTCCAGACTAACGATTTAGCAAACCGTCCCCTTCAGCCACTTGGGTAACCCTCCGTACTACCCTATTTTAGCATACAATAAGGTAATTTGTAACCCCAAATAAACCCCTTTTCAAAATAATGTTTTTGTGATATAATAAGGTTATGAAAAAGATTTCGAAATTAGTTTTAGCTGCCATGATTGCTTTTACGCTTGGCATTTTTGGTATCAATCAAAGCGTTTCTGCTGCCGAACTTAATATGAGCCTCGAAGAGGGTGCTGAAGCCGCTCGCTGCGACACTTGTCCATCTGAGCTTTTTGGTGATACTGGTGTATTTCGCCAAGTTACCAACACCATTCTTTACTTCGTAGGTATCATTGCTGTTATTATGCTCATCTGGGGTGGTATTCGTTATGTCGTTTCTGGCGGTGACGCCAAGAAGGTTACCGATGCAAAGAATACTATCCTTTACGCAATTATCGGTCTTGTTATCTCCTTCCTCGCTTATGCGATCGTCCAGTTCGTCATCGATGCACTCCCAGCTAAGCAACAGCAACCAGCTCAACCAGTCGAACAAAACCAAACTACTAGCCTCGTAATCAACGCAGAAGCTTAACGACTAACCGCAAGCACAGCAATCGAAATCTTCAAAGCTCCGGCCTCCCGGAGCTTTCTTGTTGCCGCTTTAATCGAAGCTCCAGTAGTCCAAACATCATCCAACAAAAGATAATTCACGTCTGGCGAAAGCTTCCCGCAAACTTCATAAGTCGAAAAAGCCTGCGCTACGCGCCTTTCCGCGCCAGCCCCCACCTGTACGCTATTGGTGCTGCGCCTAAGAACTCTCTCAACCCTATAACCGCGAAGAAGAGAAAGCTTCTTGGCAATGTAGGCCATATGATCAAACCCGCGCTCCCTAATGTGTCGCCCAATCGTTGGTAGCGGTACAATTGCGGTCTCGCCGGCATAATAGGGAAGCACTCCATCAAGCAGATTAGCAAGCTCCACTCCAATGGCTCGCACGGAATGATACTTAAATTCCATCACAAGATCACCTATCAAAGAATCTTTAAAACCCAGCATCGAGAATGGCGGAAGTAGCGCGCAATTCGGGCAAATATGTCCAAAAGTTTCGCTCTTGCATTGTGGACAATAATTAAAATGCTCATGCAAAATGTAATTTTTACAACACCCGCAAAGTGCTCTCCCCAAAGCCCCACAACCCCGACAAGAGTGCGGACAAAGTAAGTCAAACGGGCCATAAAGTGTTGTATTTTTTACAATGAAACCCATAATTCTCTTGATTTTACAACGAACATTCTTTATAATAAAGCATAACAATATAAGCGGAGGAAATATGGCTAATAACAGTGATGATTTATTGTTGGAGGATGATCTCGCTGCTGCTTTCCTAGGTGAAGAAGAAGCTCAAAATGCTCCTGCACCGCGTGAAGCTGAAGTAGAAGAACCAGAAGAAATCGTTCCTGATGATGACCCAGTCGATGATTGGGGTGACAACACCGACGATTTTCCAGGTCAACTCGCTGTTGATGTCTATGAAACTGCCGACAAGCTCGTCGTCAAGGCGCGCACCGCTGGCGTTTCCAAGCAGGATCTCGATGTCAGTATTTCCAATGATATTCTAACGATTTCCGGTGTTCTTTCTGGTGGTGAAGACGAACAAACAACTCGTTGGCATATTCAGGAATGCTACTGGGGTGAATTCTCTCGCACTATTGCTCTTCCGGTCAAAGTCCGCGAAGATGAAAATAGCGTCAAAGCCGAACTTCGTGACGGTGTTCTCACCATCACTTTCGACAAAGAGAAAATCGAGACCAAAAAGACCATCAAAGTCCAATAAAGAAAATCAAAAATCCCTGGCTAAGACCAGGGATTTTTTTATTGTCAAGAATTACTCGCTTGGGCCTGCAACTTTGAAGATTACGAAGTTTACGATTGCAGCAGAAAGGATCACAATCACAAGACCAATCACGCCGTAAAGAATTGTATCCTTAGCTTTCTTAACCTTCGAAGCATCACCATTGGAGGTCATGTAGGAAATACCACCAAGAATAATAACAACAACGGCTACGATACCAAGTACACCGATGATTGCATTAACGATGCCGGTAATATTGTCAGTTAAGCCTTCATTGCCTTCGAGACCAGCACCTTGATTTTTGATTTTTGATGTGTCGATTGCCGTATTTTCTGCAGCAAGTGTTGTAAGGAGTTTTGACATTTTTATTTCCTTTGTTAATTCTTATGCTCATACTATCATAAATTATAGATAAGCGCAAGAGGTAAAAAATCCGCCCCGAAGGGCGGATTTTAGTTTATGAATTATTCTCCAGAGCCTGCAACTTTGAAGATTACGAAGTTTACGATTGCAGCAGAAAGGATCACAATCACAAGACCAATCACGCCGTAAAGAATTGTATCCTTAGCTTTCTTAACCTTCGTGGCATCGCCATTGGAAGTCATATAAGAAATACCGCCAAGAATGATAACAACAACGGCTACGATACCAAGTACGCCGATGATTGCGTTGACGATACCAGCAATTTTGTCGGTAAGACCATTGCCTTCTTCTTCAGTGCCAGTGATACCACCACCACCAATTGCCTTAGTATTGATCGCTTCACCAAATACTTTGAGTAGATTTGACATTTTTATTTCCTTTATTAATGCTTAAGCTCATATTAACACATTATATAGATAAGCACAAGAGGTAAAAAAAATAAGGCCCAGAGGCCTTATTTTTAAGCTAGCTGTTATTATGCAACGTTTGCAATTACAAAGTTAACGATAGCTGCGGAAAGGATCACGATAACGAGACCGATAATTCCGTAAAGGATAGTATCCTTAGCTTTCTTAACTTTGCCAGAATCACCATTGGAGGTCATATATTGGATACCACCAAGGATGATAACGATAACGGCAAGAATTCCAAGAACGCCGATAACAGCGTTGATGATGCCAGTGATGTTACCTTCGAGGTTGGTGTCGTTTTCGGTTCCAACAGTAGCTGGTTTTGTATTTAAATCTGCTAAATACATTTTATTGTTCCTATATTATATACTGCTTATTATTATAGCACAGAATCATGAAAAATACAAGGCTTTTTAGGGAAGAATACTGATAACCCAGTTGGTAATTGCGAAGGCAAGAGCAGAAATTACGAGGCCAATTACGGCATACATAATAGTCTCCTTGGCTTTTTTGAGCTTAGTAGCATCACCAGTGGCAGTCATATAGTGAATACCGCCAATAATAATAAATACTAAAGCTACGGAGCCAGTAAGCCCCACGATAATGCCAACGATATACTGAACGATTTGTCCAGGCTTCTCGCCCTCGGCCTTTTCATCACCACTAAAGCATCCGGCCTCTTTCTTTTGTGCTTCAGTTAAGCCCGGTACTTCGCAAGCTGCATTAAATGCATCTGCGTAAGTTGCTTGGCTAGGTGCCACAAGAAGGGAACCAAAAAACGCTGCGGCAATCAATATGACACTAACAATTTTCTTCATGATTAATCTCCTCAAGACTAATTACTTTTACGATGGCTGAGGTTGGCTGACCTTGCGTCTTAGCCTCTTGAAGCTTAGAAGTGACAAAGCTAGAGATTGCCTCAGCGAGCCCCACAATGATTAAGCCAATTGCGGCATAGATAATCGTATCTTTTGCGCGCTTGAGTTTATTGCTATCACCGCTAGAAGTAATATAAAGAATTGCGCCATAAACGATAAAGATTACCGCGACCACGCCGGCAATACCGACGATCCAAGAGAAGGAACTAGCGAAGAGTTTCCCCGGATCAGAGTCACCGAGCGTAACATCGACTCCACCAACTGATTGCGTTGTGGCGGTGCTTCCGCTAAGAAGCCCAAAGCGGATAGCATTAAAGATAACGTTCGCCATTATAATAATGCCAAGTCCAAGGAAACTATGGAACAAGGTTTTCTTGCCGGCCACTACATGACCCGCATCGCCACCACTAAACATATATCTATATCCACCATAAATAATAAAGCCTAGCACGAGGTAAGCGGCAATAATCGTAAAGTCGTGCGAGACATTCATGATAATAGTAAGGATTGCGCCCTTAATATTTTCTTCTTCCCAAGATTTATCGCTAAGGCCACAGTCCCACGAGTTCATGCCGAGGAAAGTGCGGCAATTGTCGCTAGCGGTTCCGACTCTGCTTTCTTCGCTGCTAAATGTAAAAGAAGTAGGGTTTTCATTTACTTCGGCTTTAGGATCTATACCCTCAAAAGCAAAGGCTCCTTGTCCACCAATAAAAACTGAGCATAGTATTGCGAAGGCTGAGATTATAAGTTTGATTTTTCTTTTCACTTTAAAATTCCAGTTAATTAATTATATAGTACCATAAAACCCAAAAAAGTCCACCTCAAATTGCAGAAAAGCCAAATCCTATATAATAACCATTGACAAAAGCGCTTATGTGTGCTATAATAAAGTAATGCCTGTATTGGGAGGCATTGAGGAAAATTATTATGAATAAGATAAGAAAAAGCAAAATCAAAACACTAGTATTTAGCATTATTTTTGCTTTTGTCAACTTATTCACCCTCGCCACCCCTGTACAAAACGCTTATGCAGAACCGCAAAACCTTACGGATATGATCGTCGAAATGAATGGCGGCAATGTCCCAGGCACCGAAAACACTGCAACCTCAGAAGATAACCCAAGCCTAACCGAGATGGTGGAAGATCTTGAGGGGCGTCCACGCGGTTCTCGTGAAGAAGAAAGAAAAAATGAGACAATTTCTAAGGAAGACCTCTGTCGAGATGGACTCGATGGGGTTGCTTGGCTATTCTGTTCAAAACTAGACGCCGGTACTGATGCGGTGGACTTTTTGTATAAGAAGATAGAAAGCGTCCTTACAATCAATCCAATCTCTGGAGATTCCGAAGGAATAATCCGAAAAATCTGGGAAATCTGTCGCGGAATCACCAACATAGTTTTTGTGATTCTCATGTTACTAGTGGTCTTATCGCAAATCACCGGTGTTGGTATTACGAACTATGGTATCAAGCGTGCCTTACCAAAACTTCTTATCGCTGCAATCGCAGTAAACCTCAGCTTTGTCATCTGTCAGTATGCTGTCGACCTATCTAATACTATTGGTATTTCAATCAGGAATCTCTTCTCTGGCATCGTGGGGGGCATGGCTGGTCAGCCAGACGTAATTAATTTCTATGAGCTTTCATCTGGTCTCGCAGATTACTATGAAGCAATGGCGAACGGCGTAGCTATGACCGTTGGTGGTATTGTGCTCGCCTTCGATACTGGCGCCATCTTCTTCCTTATCCCAGCCGTTCTGGTCTGTCTTGTTGCTGTTCTTTCTGGTCTATTAACCATCGCTTTGAGACATGTGGTCGTAGTGCTCTGTGTTATGATCGCTCCACTTGCAATGGTGGCAATGATCTTCCCGAATACCACGCCTTTGTTCCGTAAATGGCGCCACACTTTTGTCAGCATGCTTATCTTCTTCCCAATGTTTAGCCTCCTCTTTGGTGCTTCAAACTTGGATGGCTTCGCACTTACCAAAGCCGCCGGTGAAGATGGCTTTATGGCTCTAGTTGGTACTACGATTCAGCTTGCTCCACTTATCTTGTGTTGGAAGTTAATGAGAATGTCTGGCACCGTCCTCGGTGGTGTATATGGTACAGTTAGCGGTGTTATGTCGGGTCTCTTTGTTAATCCTGCACGTCGTTACGCTGCATCCCTTGCAATGCATCGCCGTGCGCAAACCCTGGCGCAGGTCCACCCATACACTCCATCCGCTAAACTAATGCAATATCTCGAAGATCGCCGCATCAGCCGTGAGATGGATATTGCTGAATATAGCCAACATGCCAAACAACGTGCGGCGGCCTTTAATTCAAACAAGAAGTACAAATTTAACAAAAAAGGACAAATCAAGGCTGTTACCAAGGATGGTCTTGAAGCTTACGAAATGCAGGCCAAGGCTATGCAATATCAACGCGAAATCTTGCGTGATAAGGTAGCCATGAACGAAGGCCTCGGTATCCTTCCTGGTGTCAGAGCTAACAAAGAGCTTTCCGAAAAAGACAAAGCAATTCTTGGCGTACTTGATTCTAAGAATGTTAAGGCTGCAGATGAGCTCTTTGCTGAGCAGGTTCACGCTAATGATGTCGACTACCGTAATGCGCTTGGCCGCAATGTTCGCTTCAATCAGGCAATTAACGCCTATATTGATGAAAAACACAAGGGCGAAGATGGTTATAGGCGCCACAATTATAACTCAATGAATCGTTACGAAACACTTGCTAATATCATGGGTACAGAAGAAGCTACTCAGTATGCTGCTGCTTCTGCCGCAAGTATTGCCGCTGCTCAAAGACAGCTTCGCCAAGGCCAATTCCAAAAATACTTTGACAATACTGTTGCAACTCAAGATGTCGTCAACCGCCTCAAAGAGCTCACTACTAGCATGGATGCTACAGAAAATATCGATGCTATTATCTCCGGTATGCGTACCCTCAACCAACGTGGTGATGGTAGGTTGCTTCGTCAAGCAATTATGGACCTCTGTGCTGACGAAAAGCTCAAGGTTGGTACAGCCGCATCTCAGGCTCTTGCAAACTTCGTCATGTTCGAAGTAAAAGATAACGATCCATTCATTCGTCGTTTCGGCAAATATATTAACCTCGAAACTGCGCGCTATTATAATACCGACGCAATTGCCGCTGGTAAAGACCGCCGTCGCCAGAACATCGATATGAACGAATATGTTAATGATGGTTATGAGCTCAGAGATGAAGACGGCAACATTAGATACGATAGCAATGGTCACGTCATGCGTGATACACCAAAGCGCGGCATGTCCAAACTTCTCATGGGTACCAGCTTCAAGGGCGTAGAACGCGAGGCTTATATTGATATTCTCGAAGGTATTCACGACGCCTGTAAAGGTGATAAGGAACAAGAGAAGAAGATGCAGAAGAATGCGCTTGATGCCATCATGGCCAACGTCGTTGGCGATCAATTTAACTATCCATCTGGAAGCGAACAGATCAATGCTTTGACTAAGTTTATTACTGGTATGAAAGTTTCTGGCTATAAGGATGGCGATCTCACTAAGCCTGAATACGAATGGGATAGAGAGACCCTCATGATGTTCTCAGATAATGAGGAAGAAGCAAAGCAAATCGCTCTTGAGCGCACCCAATCCTTCTTGAACGCTCAGGTACCAAACCAGATTGCTCGTACTAAGTCTGACCTTCTTGGCGCAGTACAAGAATTGTTCGTGAAAAAATCCGCCGAAGAATTTAAGTCTGCTACAAAATCTGATGCCTTCAAGAAATGGCAACAGGAGGAAGCTGCTAATGCTGCCGATAAGGACCACATCCTTGCAGAAGGCAGTACCGCACAAGATCGTTACGCTCACTTCCTCTTTAGGAACTCCCTCAAGGATGCCACTCGTGGTAACTTGGCAAAGAGTCTTGCTAAAGGTTTCCAGGGTGATACTAAAGAGAACCTCATCAAGGCTATGGGTTACAACGACTATAAGAATGGCGCTCTCATGAACGATGAAATTCTTAAGTATACCACCAAGCCAATTAAATATAGCAAAGATAATGATGATGAAGATGAGAATGACGATGGTTTTGATACTAGCAGCGTCTGGAACAAAGACCGTGCTCATGATGCAGTAGATGTTTTCAAAGCCGGCGAAGGTTCTTTCACTGACAAACTTGACGATGTTATGGAATTCTTACTAAATCACCCAGACGTCACTTCTGATCACCTAGAGTTCGTAAGAGAACTTAGAGAAGGCGTAGATTCACGTTCATTCAATAATGAAGACGAAATTGTTACGTCAATGCTAGACAATCTTAAATAAATAAAAACCTTATGCTATAATAATATAGTATATGGCGCAATACAAAGTACCTCAAGACGTTGAGGCGGATGATAAGTTACTTGGGCCGTTTACCTTTAGGCAGTTCGTCTATCTCTTGATAGCAGCTGCATTGGTGGGCATCCTAATCTTTCTGTTCCAACTTTTCCCAGTACTTGCTATCATTCCGCTACCATTCATCGCTCTTTTTGGTGTCCTTGCGCTCCCAATCAAAAAAGATCAGCCAATGGAAACTTACCTTGCAGCTGTAATCTCTTACTACCTCAAGCCACGCACTCGTACTTGGACGCCTGGTCAAAGGGAAAGCACCATCCAGATCACCGCACCAAAAATCGTCGAAGATAAGAAAACTCGCGACATTACCGGTGAAGAAGCGACTCATCGCCTCTCGTTCTTGGCCGATATCGTTGATACTCAAGGTCAAGCCGTCAATGCCTTTAATAATAGTGCAATGCGCGACGACCTCGCCGCTGAAGCAGCCTCTACTACCGACATGTTTGAGAGTAATCGTTTTGACACGCTCAACATTGCTATCGAACAGACCAAACAGGCTCGTCATGAGGAACTCATGAAGAAGATGCGTAGCGCCATTGCGGAGAACGAAGCTTTCCAAAAAGTAGAAATAAAGCCAATTGTAAGGCCAGCGCAACCAGCAGTTCAAGTTCAGCCAGCACCACAACCTCAACCGGTACAGCAACCTCAACCAGCTCCGGCTCCTGCCGATCCTACCCAGTTCCGCATCCCAAACAATCCAGCTCCACAAATCATAATGCCGGATTCTTCAAAAAACATAACCGCAAACCAGCCAAAAAGTGATATGATAAACTTAGCAAATAATACAGACTACTCGGTGGACACAATTGCTAAAGAGGCAAAAAGAGTTAACGAAAGAAAGGATGAAGGCGAAGTATTTGTTTCGCTACACTAATCTATGAACCCGCAGCAACAAATGATGATGCAGCAAGGAGCCGTTCCAAACCAGGGCGGTAGGCCTGGCATGCCTCAGCAGCAAATGACGCCTCAACAGATGCAACAGATGCAGCAAATGCAAATGCAGCAACAGATGATGATGCAGCGCGCTCAAATGAATCCACAAATGGCTCAGCAAATGACGCCTCAGCAAATGCAGCAAATGCAAATGCAACAGATGCAAATGCAAAGAGCTCAACAACAGCAAATGCAGCCACAAGCCCAGCTCACTCAGCAGCAAATGCTCCAGCAGCAACAAGCCGCTCTGATTCAGCAGCAACGCATGAATGCCATGCAACCTCAGATGATCCTGCCAAATCAGGCCACACGCCAAAATCCAAACGCCGCCGCGCTCGGTGCTGCCGCCGTTAATGCTAAGCAAGCTGCCCCTATTTCACCAAATCAGGATTCGCCAAATTCCACCCAGTCTACCTTGCTCATTTCCGAGATTCGCGACAACGTCGTCATCATGAAGGATGGTTCCTTCCGTGCCGTCGTTGCTTGTAAATCTATCAACTTCGACCTTATGTCCGACATGGAGAGGGAATCGGTTGAGTATTCGTATCAAAACTTCCTCAACTCTCTCAAATTTACTACCCAGATTCTTATCCGTTCTCAGCGTGTTGATATCGGCCCATACATCGAGAAGCTCAATACCATCCGTCGCAACAACGACAACATGTTGCTCGGCGTTTTGATGGACGATTACATCGACTTTATCGATGTTCTTTCTCAGGAAGCCAACATTATGGATAAGTCCTTCTTCATCATCATTCCATATTATTCCTCCGCCGATGCCGAGAAGCTCGTCGAGCAAACCAAGAATATTTTCAAATCATTCTCGCGTTCCAAAAATACCAACACCGTCACTTCAATCGACCGTGCCACCTACGACAAGGCCATTACCGAGCTTTCCAACCGTGTTGACTCGGTTATTTCTGGTCTCTTCCAAATTGGCATCCATTCCATTCGCTTAAACACTCGCGAGCTTGGTGAGCTTTACTACAACTTCAACAACCCAGATACCGCCGTCCGTGAGCCGCTCGTCGATTTTACCAAAGTCGCTACTTTGTACGTGAAGAAAGGAGAAAAACCACAAAATGGGTAGAAAGAAACAACTGACCCCGCAGGAAATTGCCGCACAACAGGAAGCTGCCGAAGCTGCCCGCGTACAACGTATCTTCGAACAAGGTACCAACACTCTCCGCGATCTCATTTCGCCTTCCTCCATCGAGATTCACTCCGATTACTTCCGTCTTGGCAACAAATATGGCCGCACCCTCTACATTTACGGCTACCCACGCACGCTCTATACCGGCTGGATTTCACCTCTTATCAATATCGATGAAGTAATCGATGTCTCTATGTATATTTATCCAGTCGAATCTGCTGTCGTGATGAAAAACCTCCGTACCAAGGTTACTCAGCTCGAAGCATCCATGAGCCTCAACAACGAAAAAGGCCGCGTCCGCGATCCAGAGCTCGAAGCTGCCATCAACGATGCCGAGGAGCTCCGCGATCAGCTCCAGGTTGGTGCTGAGCGTTTCTTCCGTTTTGGTCTTTACGTTACACTTTGGGCCGACTCTCTTGATGAACTCAAATTTGTCCAACAAAAGATCGAGACTCTCTTTGGCCAGCAAATGATTTTCTCCAAAGTTGCCAACTCCCAGCAAGAGCAGGGCATGAATTCGATTATGCCGCAGTGTACAGATCAACTTCAGATTCGCCGCAACATGAACACTGGTGCTATTTCCACTAGCTTCCCATTCACTTCTGCTGATCTCACTCAGGATAAAGGTATCCTTTACGGCATCAACATGCACAACAACGGTCTCGTTATTTTCGACCGTTTCTCCCTAGAAAACGCCAACATGGTGGTCTTTGCAAAGTCTGGTGCAGGTAAATCTTTCACCGTTAAGCTTGAGGCTCTCCGTTCCATGATGATGGGTTCCGAAATTATCATTATCGACCCAGAAAACGAGTATCAAAAACTTTCCGATGCTGTAGGTGGCGCCTATGTCCGCCTCAGTCTCAACTCCGATGTCCGTATTAATCCATTTGATTTGCCAAAAGTTGTCGATGCCGAAGATGCCAACGATGCTTTGCGTGCTAATCTCGTCACGCTCCACGGCCTCTTCCGCCTCATGCTTGGTGGCGCTCAGGCTGCTGCCGATGGTACCTCCTCGGCTCCGGCCCTCTCTGCCAACGAAGAAGCCGATCTCGATCAGGCCCTCATCGATACCTACGCTCGCGCCGGTATCACTTCCGATCCTTTGACTCACCAATCCACCCCACCAACCATTCATAACTTGTATGATACTCTCCTCCACATGGAGGGAACTGGTCCACAGCTTGCACAGCGCCTTCGCAAATACACTACTGGTACTTTTGCTGGTATTTTCAGCCAGCAATCCAACGTTGATATCAACAACCAAATGGTGGTCTTCAATATTCGCGACCTCGAGGATGAACTCCGCCCAGTCGCTATGTATATCGTGCTTTCGCACATTTGGAACATTGTCCGCGCCAACCAGAAAAAGCGCCTTCTCATCGTAGATGAGGCTTGGCAGCTCATGAAATACGAAGATTCTGCCAACTTCCTCTTCTCACTCGCTAAGCGCGCTCGTAAGTATTACCTTGGTCTTACTACTATTACTCAGGACGTTGAGGACTTTATGTCTTCCAAGATGGGTCGTGCCATTGTGGCCAACTCATCCATGCAACTACTCTTAAAACAATCCTCGTCCGCCGTCGATGTTTTGTCTGATGTTTTCAAACTCACCGAGGAAGAGAAACGTCGTCTTGCCAACTTCCCAGTCGGCCAAGGCCTCTTCTTCGCCGGCCAAAACCATGTCCACATTCAAATCATCGCCTCGGAAACCGAGGAATCCCTCATCACTACAAATCCAAACGCCAAGAATCAACCAAAATAACCAAAAATAACCAAAAAACTAGAGGCGACAACCCTCTAGTTTTTTAATGCTTATGTTATAATTTAAGTATTAAGGTCATACATAACTAATATTTTGTGTTTGGGCCTAGTATAGGGTAAATAAGGGAACAATATGAACAAAAAGCTATTAATGAAAGGACTATTTATTGCAGTCCTTTCAGTAATTATTGCTACCATTTTTGGTAGCTCTGCTTCCTATGCTGAAGCAGTCATCACTCGTGGTCTATATACAGACTCAAATGATGTCCGTTGGGAATGGCAAAAGACCATCAATGAAGAAAATACGGAGGAACCAGAACAAGTCTCCATCATGTTCTATGATAAACCAGCAGCAGCTACTACTATCGTCGTTCCATCCCTTAGCGACGTTATCACTGCAGCAAGTGCATCCGAGTCCCTCAATACTTATTACGTACGAAGCGCAGATCTAGAATCCCAAGCAACAAACTTCACTGAAGCCGGCCAAGAAAAACGTACTTCTACTGCCGACGTAACTAAACTAGATATGACCAATACTTCCAAAGTTCAAATTATGGGCGTAAAACCAATCATCAACCCGGAGACTGAGGTGGAACTTGTCTTTGGTGAAAATATGGTGATTGGCGATGGCGAAGGAAGCCTGGAAGCATCCATCAATCCTAGAATAACCGTTAATTACTGCGCTACATTCGAAGAGGCGATAGATTTTTATGGTGATAAGTACTACAGATGTACTAACTTTGAAGAGAGGGAATTTTCCAATTTTACTGATAATATTATGGAAAGATCCTATAATTATTCAACAGGCAATTGGGAAACCAGATACTGGGCCGACTATTCGGAGTTCGAAAAAAAGAGCTATCAACCAAAAGTTGAAGATATCGGATGTAAAGATTATTATGAGTATTATCAGAGTGGATTCGGCGGAATATATTCATCATATGTAAGTGAATGTATGGTGGACTGGCAAACGGCAAAGCTTACAATAGAACAAAATGTAGCTACCGGTGTTTTTGCGAATTATAAGCTAAAACTAACCAATCTTGAGAATGTTAAGTACCTCGGTTGGTATGCTTTTCAAAACGCCACTTTTAATGAGTCTAGTCGTGCTATTACTATTGAAGCTCACCAGACGGCTGGCGAGGGAGTTTTTGCATCCACAAACGTAAACTCGGTTAGCGTTTCTGGAACTGAAATCTTTCCAAGAATGTTTGCTAATTGCAATGATTTAAGTGTTGAAAATATTCATTTTGGCAACGCAGAGACCATTAGTTATGGAGCGTTTGAGAATGCCAAGTTAAACGGCGCGCTCGATCTAAGTAGCACAAAAGTAAAGAACATTCTGAGTTTTGCATTTAAGGGTGCGGGACTTAGCAGTATCAACATCGATGGCGTAGAAAAACTTGACTATGAGGCATTTGCTAATAATAATTTGACAGAACTCTATCTTCCAAAAAGTCTTAAGGATATGAATACCGGAAGAATCTTTGCCGGGAACAAAAACATCACTAAACTTACAGTAGCGTATGACATGATGCAAAGAGGCATGATGACGCCGCTACACTATGCGATTGGTGAATATATTGCAAAACAGGAAGATTGTGTCGCTTCGCGTATTACAGATTTGACGGTTATTGCTCCTTACGACGCAAACGAAGAAGTTGATAGGGAAAGGGCGCCATACTCAGAATTTGTTAGTTCAAGAGAACTTTCTGGCTACTACGTAAATTTTGGTGATGATTCAAATGAATTTGGCCATGCTGATACCTACAAAAACATTATTGCACCAGCTGGATTTGCCTGGTTTACTGGACTTGAAAATATTACTATCGGGGATGGCTATGATTTTATTGGTGCAAATGCCTTCTATTCATACCTCCATGGTAAATATCGCTTTGGACCAGTTGGATATCACTTCAATAACGTCTTGGATTATGTGACGTATCATGATCTTATCGATGACGTATTCCATGTCTCTTTGCCTGAAGGACTCAAAGGCATTGGTGGCAACGCTTTTGCGTCACATCCGCTTGGTGATTTTGAGATTAATCTTCCAGAGTCACTTGAATACATTGGTGGACATGCCTTTGTGAACGATGTATTTATGCGAAATGATGTGGATTTGCCGAACCTACGCTATATTGGATTCCAGGCATTTTACATAAGTGGTGTTCATGATGTGTACCTACATGACAAACTGGAATATGTTGGTGCCGTTCCATTCATGGGCTGTTGGAATCTTAATGATATTACATTTGACTTTGATGTTTTCTCGACTTCGGCACTCTCCTATGGTACTGGCACATGGGGTTCCGCAATGTTTGAGCATCCACTAGTAACTTGGTCGTCTTTTGGTGATGAATTATCTAGAGGCTTGTACGGCGAAGACAGAATTGTCCAGTCCAGTGTAAACTGGGATCAGTTTACTATCAAACGTGGCAATATCGTATTCACAGAAAAGGCGGTTACTGCTCCGAATACTACTACGAACTGGTTTTATATGACTGCGGCAAAAACGGTAGATATGAGCAAGACACCTTGGACGGTAATTCCTCCATGTGCATTCCTTGGTTCTAGTATTGACACATTATTGCTACCAGAGCACGCCGAATTTATTGGCGACTTAGCATTTCTTAATGCTCGTATTAGAGATGAGCTAGTTTTGCCAGATACAGTTAAAAGTATCGGCGGAAATGCATTTAGCAACTGGCAATATATCGCCAGTGGCGGCCCATATTATGAAGATGGACGTCTCAGATATTACTATATCGACGAGAATAACAATTATTACATAGACGATGAGCTTATCGGAAAAGTAACGAACGGGATTTCCGGTGCTTATACTAGAGGCGTAAAGATTACAAAATTACCTTCATCGCTTGAAAGCGTTGGCTATATGGCCTTCTATGGCGATGATTTATTGAGTGCAGATCTAAACTCGCCAAATCTACAAAGTATTGGCGCGGGTGCATTTATGGGGACAAGGCTCAAAGACATTACTCTTGGGAGCAAAATTGAATCAATTGGCATATCTGCATTCCAGGGCATCCCAACGATGGAAGATATTGTAATTGACTGCGATTATGGTGTTGCGGGAAAGAAATCTGAAGGCGTAATACTTACTGATATATTTGACGTTAGTTGGAGCTATTCTGAGGCGGTCAAAAAACTCGAGCATGGTATCATCGCTAAATCTATAACATTTACAGAAAACGCAGTAACTGATTTCCCGGAGGCACAGATTATTGCAATGGAAGAATGTGAATTTGGAGAATATAGTAACGATTATTGTTGGAATGAGGGGAGAGAATATTCAATTACTCGTTATCCAATCAGCCCAGAGACTTATTATCCCCTTAGTTCATTCTATAATGCGACTATTGATACTATAGATTTGAGTCGGGCTAATTGGACTATGATTCCAAAAGGTATGTTTAATAAAGTTAAAGCGAGTACTATTAAACTGCCGACAGGAATAACTGAGATATCTAACCAGGCATTCTATGAAGTGCAAAATGTCGGTGGTTCTGAAGAAGATTTTGTAACGGTAGAGGTTCCATCCAGTATCCAAACCGTTGGGGTAGAAGCGTTTGAGTATTCCAAGGTGAAACTTCAGGGTCAAGGTGACGGCGACACATTTGCCGAAGGTCTTATTGATATTAAGGGGAGCGCTTTTTATGGTGCAGACGTTCATGGTGACATCGTAATCCCTAGCTCGGTTCAGCATATTGGTTTCTCTGCCTTCAATGCTGGCGATGCGGATACTCACTATGGCACGGTGACTATTAAACCGTCGCTCGATTATATCGTAACTGATAATCAAGCCGTCTTCCAGCTCTTCTGGAATGCTAAGATGGATAAACTCGTGGTTGATTCTCCGATGCTACCAGTTTTGAGAGCTTCAATGGAAGATGATCCAATTCTTCCAGAGACTCTTTATAATGCGGCTGATGATATTACTATCCCGGGTTTTGAGCTCCGCGAAGATGGCGAACCAGAATTCCACGGCATGACTATGCGCGAAGTGGAGATAAATGGTATTTACGCTATCACGCCAAACGCTTTTGAAGAATGCGCCAACCTAGAGAAAGTTGTTTTCTCGAATAACCAATACTTGGATCGAATCGGTAAATATGCCTTCAATAATGCTACAAAACTTAAACAAGTAATCTTTGGTGAGGCAAATAATAATAAAGATATCAATCTCCATGAATACGCCTTTAATAATACCGCCATAGAATCACTTGGTATTACAAATGATTCCGGTATGAATCTTGCTGCCGCCAACTTCCGCACCGCAGATGAGCATGTCTTTTCTAATATGCCAAAACTACAAAGCGTTTCCATCCCAAGCAACTTCAATATTGATGAGTCTCTCGCTAATGCAGAGAAGAATACGAATGGTTCGTATATTACCTCCTTCACCTTTGCGGATGATCCAGAACTTGCTGAAGTGGCTATTGACTACCAAGTCTCAGAAATTCGTGATGGTGCATTCCTCAATGATGAAAAGCTTTCCAAGCTCTTTGTTTGGGGTAATGCAGAGATTCAGGAATCCGATGACTTAATTCGTGATTTCAATAATACGACCATTCCAAAGGGAACCACTATCTTTGCCTACTCGGATGCTCCAGCCGAAGCCTATGCTAATGCCGAATCTAGGAATAACTACGATGGCAAGTTCTATGCTCTAGATGAAGTCCTCTATCTCACATCCAATAAATCTAAAGTCCTCCTTGAACAGGATGAAGAGGGAAATAATACTGGATTCGATAAGACTGGCCTTAAGCTATATGGTCTTCGCCGTGATGGCGTGATCCTTGAGTCCGATTGGCAAAACTACAATACTGCCTTCAAACGTACAGAAACTCCAGAAGGAACTAATATTTCCTTCGAGGAGGGAAGAGGCGCTCTTGGTCCAGACGATGCCGCTATCGCCGCAACCGTCTTTGATGCACCAAAGCCATTTAACGCAATCTCATTAGCCAATGAGAACTTCGCAAATGTAGATTATGAATTTGTTGCTATCGCTTCCAACAATAACCCACTCATTGTAGTTCACTATCCAGATGGTTATACTGGAAACATTAGAAATACTACTCTCATTTCTACTACCGTGCAAGAAATCATTGAAGATATTACTGATCCAGAACCAGAAGAAGAACTCGAAGTTCCAGATACTGGTAGCTATGGTGCATTGATTGGCGCAGCCACCTCCAGTGTTTCGATTGCTACGATTATCGTCCTTGGTGGGATCTTCATCGCGAAGAGGCGCAAAAACTAGTACCAGCGATTTCTTGTCGTAATCTATCAACCCTGTTATAATATCTCCAGAGTACAAAATGAAAAGATATATTGATTTTGTCCAAAAACCTAAAAGTGCCCAGGGAAAAGTGGAGGAACCTGCAGCTTTTATTTCTGTTCCAGAGAAAAAACCATCCGTCAAGCCGCCTGTAGCCAAGGCCGCAGCGCCTCGCCCGGCACCAATTAGACGCCCAGTTATGGATATGACCGCGCCACGCCGCCCAATCAGGCCTGTTGGCATTAATGCCCCAGTTCGTCGCATTGCAAAGCCAGCTACAGAGGTAGCCGCCAAACCGGCAACCAAGCCATCCGTAAGGCCAGCTGCAAAGCCAGTGATGAAACCAGCTGTCAAACCAGCTACAAAACCAGCCACAAAACCAGTCGCGAAACCTGTTACCAGGCCTTCCGTAGTCGCAAAAGTAGTACGTAAGCCTGTGGAAAAACCTGTGGAAAAGCCAGTGGAAAAGCCTGTGGAAAACGACTTTTCCGAATTTGATTCAATCTTCGGCGTCATCGAGGATTATCACCCAGCAAAACAGCCCGAAAAGATCACCAAACGTCCACTTTCTACCCCTGATAAACGCCTCAAAAACCAGCAAACCATCGAGGACGCCCTTGAAGAGCTAGAAGAAGAGGAAAAAGATACTACTACCCCCAAAGAGGCTACACCAAAGCACTCTAGCAAGCTCAATGAGCTTCTAAAAGCCGGCAAAAGTCCATTTATCCGCACCAACGTCATCGAAAAACGCCCTCTCTCCAATAGTGTCGCCCCTAAAAAACCAGTTATCAGCTCCATCAAAGAAGAACCATCCGACCCTGCCACCATTATTGAGAAGCCAGAAAAAGACGCGCACGTCGGTATTATTATTACTGTCATTCTCACAATTATCTTCGGTGCCGCCATCGGTACGGCCGCCTTCCTACTCTTGCCAAAACACTAATAAGGAGCCAAATGGTAGATATTTTCTCAAAATATGTCATGAAAGACGAAAACAAAAGCGAAGTTTTTCATTCCTCTGCCTACGGACAAGCCCAAAATGGCGAGGGCCTCGGCTCCGCCTCTACGGAATCCTTTGAAGCTCGCCGTAGCCAGGACCAAAACCGTCAATTTATCCAGGGATACAATAATTCCAAGGTGATGGGCTCCGCCTTTTCACCGGCCGCTCGTCCAGCCACAGTTAAGCCTGGCGATATCCCTACCTCTAGAATTTCTTCCGCCTCTAGGCCAGGCATGCCAACTGGCGCTTCCCCAATGCGCACTCCGTCCGCGCCGCGTCCACAGATGTCTCGCCCGCCAATGCGCCAAAACCCAGGCATCCACCGCTAAAAATAGAGGACAATCCGCGCGATTGTCCTTAATTTTTTCCGCTAACCCGAATAATATGTTATAATAATTCCATCTGGCGGGAATAGCTCAGTTGGTTAGAGCGTCTGATTGTGGTCCAGAAGGTCGCAGGTTCGATTCCTGTTTCCCGCCCCAGCATGTTATAATTAATGCGCCGGGGCAGCCCAGAACATTGCGAGTGTAGTACAGCGGTTAGTATACAAGTTTTCCAAACTTGGGATGAGGGTTCGACTCCCTCCACTCGCACCAGAGAAATGAAAAAAATGAGAGCTTGCTCTCAATTTTTTTATTTCTCTGGGGTGAGGCCGAGGGAGCGCAGTCTCCCTCGGCTCGCACCGCAACGCTTCGCTCGCCGAAGGCGAATAGCGAGCAGAGCGAGCTAACTCACTCCATACGCACTTGACAAAGTGCTTTTAAAAAACCGCGCAATTATTGCATTACTATTGACAAAAACAGCTCCATGTGCTATAATCATGCCAGTACGTTAACAAGTGTGGCCCGGCGTACGACCGGGCATCAGGCCCGTAATTTTTTTAGGGGGGCCCTAAGCGAAACGTAAAAAAATACTAATCCTTAAGGAGGAAAAAATTATGACACAGAGAGAAAAGGAACTGCAGGCACAGGGAGTTGGTGTATTTACCGATGAGGGAAAAATGCACCACATTGATGAAGTGGCATCCGGCGTCAAGTCCGGAATCTTATCAATCAATAACATCATGAATGACCCCGAAGAGAGGGAGTCTGCGATGGAAGGATTGAACGATGATGCCAGGAAGAAACTTCAGGCAATCATCGACAGAATCAACAACCCCGATTTGGTTGATGAAGAAGAAACAAGAAGACTCAGGAACGAGAGAGATCGCCTTCGCCAGGAAAGGGACGAATACAAGGCTGACCTTGATGATGCCAATGACAAACTGAAGAGAATTCAGAAGGAACAGGAGGACAAATGCGATTCCTGCGAGAAGAAATGGAAAAAGAAACTCGAGGACGCAGAGGACGATTTCAAGAAAAAGCTTGGGGAAGCCGAAAAGGAGTTCGAGCGTAAGCTTGATGAGGCCAAAAAGGCTGCAGAAAAGAAAGTCGATGAGGCTAACAAGGCTGCAGAAAAGAAAGTCGATGAGGCTAACAAGGCTGCCGAAAAAGCAAAAGCGGATGCTGCTGCTAAGGAGGCAACCATGACAGCACAGATCGAGGCAGCTAACAAGGCGGCTAAAAAGGCTGAAGGCGAAGCAGAAGAAGCAAAGAACGAGAAAAAGGAAATTCTCGCTAAGCTTGAGGAGGCTAACAAGGAAAAAGCAGGGTATCAGGTAAAGATCTCCCAGCTTGAGTATCAGATTGCCCAGATCAGCAGTGGAAAACCTTACTATGCTCCTAACCCTGCTCCTGCCCCTATTCCCGCTCCTAACCCTGCACCTATCGTAGTTTCGGCACCTACACCCAATGCAGCGCCTACTGTTGTTTTCGGTGGCGCTCCTACGGTTAAGGCAATCACAGACTCTAAGACAGGCCAGACGTCCTATGCACACCTGCTTTATAATAAGGAAATGCCTATTTCTGAGCAGGATGCAAGATTCCTTATCAATACATTTGAAGGGAAAATCTTAACAAAGGATTTTGGCTATTATTATGTTAAGATGGCTGATGATCAGATTAGCTCGGCTGAGGAGGCCGAACTTAAGTTCAAACTGTAACGTACGTACGGGACTTTAATAGTCCCATGCACTTTAATTCTGAAAAATCCACGCTTGGAAATGGCGTGGTTTTTTCTTGCCAAAAAAATACGTTCTAAAGCCTCACGACCCCCTCACAAAAACCATTAAAACAATATACTTTACCACAAGCAAAATAGATTACATTACCATTGACAAAATCGACAAAGTGTGATAAAATGTAAGTAGTCAAACCGAGGTGTAATAAGCTAAGGTCGGACGACCATTAACAACCGAATCATCCCAGGTTCAAAATGAATCTGGGCTTATATGCAATTGTTATTGTTGGCCCCGCACACACGGAGGCCAATGCCTCCGCGATTTTATACCAAGGAGGTATATATATGGATATATTGTATTTTGTTAATCAATTTGTGCAGTTCTTGGGTTTTAAGGCTGTACTGATCGGCGCAGCAATATTTATAGCTGCTGGTTTTTTCGTAACGGCGCGCATATTCAAGCATCGCCCGTCTCAGGCACGCCGCACTTTTAGTAAAGGTGTGACAGTTAAGGCAGCAATGGAGATAGCAGTCATAGCCATAGCTTTCCTAAACATCATAATGGTGTCCATATCCCAAAAGGGACAGGATATCGTGATATTGATGTTCCTATTTATGCTTGTATACATTGCCGAATTAGTAGCTAATGTATTATGGGCAGGATGGAAGCCGGATGGCTTATCGCTCCGTTTGTTAGGCCACCTGGTGTTAGTGGGGCTTTTGTTTTTGCATTTATGCGCTGCCATCACCAGGTTCCTGCATGCGACAGGCGTTGATTTTACAGCACATACCTGGATAGGTTCAGTAATAGCGAACCTTGCTTGGGTATTGCCGCTTTTAGCAATACTCGGCATCTTCTGGCTTACATTTAGAGAAGAGGTAGAGTTTATGAATAAGCTGGCCATCGGCGTAGCCGCTGTACTGGTATTCTTAGCTTTATTTTACTTTGTAAGATGGGGAGATGGAGCACAGGCAAATGCTAGCGAATCCGCAGAACCTACACCTACCACTGCAGTGACTGCAGAGGTGGACAGCAAAGAGGAAACACCAACTACACTTCCTGACGCGTCAGAAGTCAATCAGATTCTGACGCTCGAGGACAAACTCCTCGATGAGGAATTCGCCAAGTGGAAATTAAAGGGTATAACCGTTGATGAAACAACCCTCCCACAGGCAGAGGGACGTCTTTTTAAAGACTCTCCCTCGAAGCCTTTCGATGAAACACTTACAGAGGAACAAGCAAGAGATGCGCTGTTGAACGAGATGAAGGTAAACCCGATTCTCGAGGCAAACATCATGATTGCTCTCCAGAACTCGAAGTTTTTTAACGATTATGCCTTTTTGCAGGCATACTTCGATGAGTTTATGAAGGACGATTACCTCCAGATAAATGAGGAGGTCGAGGACGCAAAAGGCACCTTTACAAAGAGCCGCAACACCAAGACCTTGATGGCACTCATTGTTCTAAAAAGTTGTAACGAGGTAGAAATAGTGGAAGGTCTGGAGACCGAGAAGGCTGTCCGAATCAATCCCGCAAAGTTTTTCGCAGGCGATAAGTTTGATCTGAATGGAATCCAGGTGAAGCTCCAGGAGTATCCTGAGGCAGAGAAGTATCGTAAGTATTTAAAACTTACATACCTTAAGAAAGACGGTTCGAAATGTGAACTGTATTTTGATTGGTATGATAAGGCTTTCGTGATAATAAAAATCCCTAAGCCCACCAGTACTCCTCCTCAGGCAACAACTACTCCCACTAAAATACCGGAGAAAAAGGTAACCCAAGCTCCCAAAGAGGAAAAAGTAACCGAGAAGCAGAAAGAAAAGAAAGTTACTGCATCTCCTACTCCTCCGGAGCAAAAGGTAACCCCTTCACCGATGCCCACGGCAACACCTATAGTTACCCCGAAACCTACGCCGGTACTTACGACAACACCTACACCCACATCTACGCCTACTCCTTCACCTATCCCGCCCAAGGATCCTTCCAAAGGAACCCAGGGAGACAAGGTGAAGCCACAGGATAATCCTGGACCTGGTGAATACACCGGTGGCAACGGTACACCTACCGAAAACTCAACGAAAGAAGAGAAAATCGATAGTACCGACCACAAGACTCAGGAGTCCTACGACAAGGCAATCGATGAAGTCAAACCTGAGGAAAATACGGAGGTGACTCCAATTGTCACTGAAGTGCCGGATTGCAATGATCCATCAAAGACTGAGAAGGTCCAAGGTCAAGTCTTTGACAACGGCGAAAAGTCAGACCAACTTGGCACAGCACCGATAGGCTCTGGAACGACTGAGAAACCTCAGGGCACCGTAGATGATGGTAAAACAGATTTGAACACCCCTGAAAATCCTGGAGGAACAGTTGGGGCGACGCCTCCAGACTAAATAAAGGAGTGTTTTTCCTAAAATGCATATAAGTTGGATAGAGTCCGATATGGACTAGTACCTTATTTGTCCGGCGGTTAATTCCGCCGGACTCTATCCAAACTTTTTGAGACTGAGATGATTCGGTTGATGGTTAAGACGAAAATTAACAATTCGGCTAGCAACCATAAACCATTAGTAAAGAATCAATATTAACTAACCAACTAGCAAGTCTAAGCTAGGCAAAGACCAAAAGTCCAAGCCAAATAGACAATCAAGAAATTAACGAAAGGAATCATTATGAAAATTTCTACTTCTATTCTTGGCGTTGCTGGTGCTCTTACTGCTATCAGCTTCGCTGCTGCTCCAAGCCAAGTAAACGCTTGGGGTGACAACACCGCAAACGGTCGTCCAAGCTACACCATTGAAGAAATCAATGCTGGCAAACTTGGTGACAAGATCGTTTTCAACTCAATTTCAAACAGTAAAATCGGTGACGAAAAGAACTTCGTCGCTGCTAGCTACAACGCAAACTTCTGCGAAGAAAACAGAGTTTGTAACGCACAGTATGTTGTTCCTGAGTGGCATGCCGATAACATCAAAGTCGAAGATGGCAAAGTTTATACCATCCGTCTTTATGTCCACAACAACAGTCCAAAGGGAATGGACGCAATCGCAAAGGGTGTGACAACTACTTTCTCACTTCCTACTACCGTTGCAAAATCCCACAATATCGTTGGTTACATTGATTCTTCAAACGCTGACATCACCCGTTACTGGGATGAGGTCACCTTTACTTCCGACAAGGACTTCTACATTGAATATGTAAAAGGTTCTGCGAAGTACGAAAACGCCAAGGGTGTTGTAACTCTTTCTGACAATGTCATTCTAGAAGGTGGCGCTAAGATTGGTTACGAAAGCCTCAATGGTGAAATTCCTGGTTGTTACGAATATGATGGTGTAGTTACCATCGATGTTAAGGTTGTTAATGCTCTTAGCACCAAGGTCAAACAACAAGTTCGTGTTAAGGGTACTACCGAGTGGGCCGATACTACTGACGCCAAAGTTGGTGACGAAGTTGAATACAATATTTACTTCCAAAACAACTCCAACGAGCAAGTAAACAACGTCATGATTCGTGACGTTCTCCCTTCCAACGTTGAATACGTCAAGGGTTCTACCAAGATCTACAGCACCATTTATCCAAACTGGGCTAAGATCGATAGCGACGATATTACTACCTCCGGTATCAATATCGGTAGCTACAAAGCCAAAGGCGATGCACACGTTCGCTTTACCGTAAAGGTTGTTAACAAGAATCTCACCGGTTGTGGTGCTATTGACCAGCTCGTAAACTGGGCAAGCTCTACCGTAAACGGTGAAGTTGCCAAAGACAATACTGTCGTAAGAGTCAAAGAAGGTACTTGTGTTGAGAAACCAACTCCAAAGGATCTTCCAAAGACTGGTGCAAGTGACATCCTTCCAGTCGCCCTCGGCGCTGGTGCAGTCACCACCGCAGCTATCTACTTCATTGCTAGCCGCAAACACTAATTTCTAGACCGCTTCACGTGTTTTACCTAGGTGGTTTAGGAAAAACATTCTAGCAAGAATCCCCCACGTCTATATAGATGCTGGGGGATTTTTGTTGCCTATTTTTCGTTGTAAAATTTGCACACAAAATAAAACTCTTATGCTAATATAAAAGTATGAGTCTACTTCACAATGCTAAAAAGCATTTTATTCTTGCAATGGTTTTTGTTCTTGGTAGTGCTATTTGTTCGATTATTTATTCAAGTGGCGCGACCTATGCCGATGTAAATGGCTACCTTTTCCCATCAGAGAGAACGATGATGGCAAAACAGATCATAGGCACGATTTTTGCATGTTCTGATACCGATCATGACAACGATGCATTTGGTGACGGCAGTTTTACTTCTGGGTGGGATATTGATGGGCTAGGCGGTTATTTTATTAATATGTTTGTAAAAGACAAAGATCTCCAGCTGTCAATTAAGAACGGAACAAACATTAAGCATGAGTGTAGCTATGGCAATCTAACAAAGAGCGCTTTTTATGCGCTCGATGAGCTGTATGGAAAAACATCTGGATCAACTTGGAAGTATATAGAAGAGTCTTATGACGGAGGAATAGCTGGTTTTTCGTACGACTATCTAATACATGTGGACTACGAGACAAGCGATCATAACAATCGCCGAGATGAACCTGGAGTGAGAGAACTAGGTGTAGCCTACCTAAAGGACCATTCTTACTCAGACAATGTTGATTCGTTGGATAATGCTACCGATGACCAGCGTAAGAAGCTTTTAGAGTTTCTCGATAAAATGTATGGAACTGCCAGTGATCTTAATTATGCCGACGCAGCGCATAGATTTCTAATATTACCAACGAGCATGAGTGATTCTGATGAAGAAATATACTGGAGAAAATTCCATTCAATATCTTGGGCCTCACAGAATGGGATAAAAGAAGAAGATATAAATACGGAATCGAATTCGGCTTTTTTGTGTTTTAAAAAGGACGCAAATTCATATAGTGTTAAAGACATAAAGTGCGGCTACAACTCACTTACTGGTTGGAACGTTTACTACTATGAAATCTATCAAAACGGCGACTGGAGTCATGAAAGTGAAGATGCCGGCGATATAATTAGCATGGGTATTGGGCATGGAAAGTTATATGACGCTGCCATAAGAGAGGCACGAGAATATCTAGCAGAGTTAAAGGCAGACAAAGAAAAAGCCGAGGCAGAAGCTAAAAAATCAAATTCTAATGCATCTAAAGAGGGGTGCCGTAACGAATATATAACATGGTACACGCAGACGGATGCAGCCCTAGAAAAAGAAGGTGTAGACAAAAATGATCCTGGTTTAAAGTGGTCAACGATTCCAACCCCAGAATTTCTTAAAGGAGTCAAAGATGAAGATTATACATATATGCCAACATCTTATATCGACCAAAGTGGACAGACGAAGATTACATATTGGACCGGAAATGTACTTTGGGGAACTCCAGGAAATGACGGAAAACCTCAAAAAACAACAAATAGTGTGACGCCGTATGTCAAGGTTCTTAAATCGCCTGATGTGATAGAAAAGTATAAGGATAGCAAGGCTAGCGAAGGAGCAGAGCCATGTTACTTAAATGCGCTTGTTGACGAATTCTTTGCCCCGCAAATTGAGACTTTTGTAAAACGTAAACGAGCAGAGCGGACCGCTACTGATACGACAAATAATTTTAAAAATGGCTGTGCTGGCCTATATAGAGCATGGCTTGCGAATGTTTTTGAGATAAATGGCGCAAACGAAATGGAATTTGTTGGTGATCAAGATAGTCATGGCGTGGAATATACTGCTAAAGCCAAAGAAACACGGGAAATAATTAATAATACGCTTCAAAAAGTTTTTGGCATAGCTCCAACAACGTGGAATGACCACTCAAATTGGCTTGAGTATGTATTTGTTAATCCAGGAAGCCAGAAGGCAATCATGAGGGACTGGGATAATGATAATAAAAACAGAAGTCCAGATTTAGCCTCCGGTGGTACAAGTGGTGCGTGTCTCTCTTGTGACTATATTAGAATGTCGCAAGAAGCTCTAGAAAAGTATGCGCCACAAATTCAATTCAATGTCGTCACAGAAGGATGTAGAAATCCGACAGCAGATGACTTTAGTCCAAACAACACGGATGATTGGAGTCTCCCTGACTTTGGGGACTGGACTAATGGCATTGTGTATACTGACCCAACTTTTAAGGACCCCACTATCACGGCAAATGACCCATATGAGAACTCGGTATACGAGCCAGATACTTGCTATGAGGGTAGCGGTTCACTTGGCTGGATCCTCTGCCCTCTCATTGCTGGGGCATCCAACATCGGCAAGGGCCTCTGGGAACAAATCGAAACATATCATCTCAAGCTCCCTGCTAATGCACTTTTTGGAAGTATAGGAAGTTCAAATGAGTCCGGTATCCACCGCGCGTGGAGGAGCATCCGCGATATTTCCAATATCGTATTCATAATAGTGTTTCTAGTTATTGTTATCTCACAGGTCACCGGCGTAGGTATTACAAATTATGGCATCAAGAAGATGTTGCCAAAACTCATTGTTTGTATTATTATTGTCAATCTTAGCTATATTCTTTGTCAGATAGCTGTCGACTTATCTAATACTATCGGTTCGAGTGTTATCGACTTCTTGAGAGGAATCACTGAGACGATCCCATGGAGTATCGCTGAGAAGGTCGATGCAGATTCTGGCTTATTAAATAGTGGCTTCATTACTGGTGCTCTTATCGCTGGTGGAGCAGGAGGTCTCTTTGCCCTCATTACGTCAATGCGTACCGGTCAAAATGGTGCAGGTGCCATCATTGGTGGTCTTGGCCTCTTTGTACTTGGTATCGTTATTATTATCCTTGTAGCAATCATTACTCTCTACGTCACACTCATGATTCGCGAAGCCGCCGTAGTGGTATGTATTGCAATTGCGCCTCTAGCGATAGTCTGTAATGTGTTGCCAAACACACAGCCGTTATTCAAGAAATGGCTAAGCCTCATAAAGGCCCTCTTAGTCCTTTATCCGGTCAGCGCCTTCATGGTTGGCGGAGGCCAACTCGCTGGTGCAATTCTTGCATCCACTGGTCTCAATACCATGCGTCTCGCCGCTGGCGTCGTCCAGGTGCTCCCATACTTCTTTGTCCCAACCTTACTCCGTAAATCTCTCGCCGGTCTCGGCAATATCGGTGCCAAGATTGGCAGTCTTGGCAAGACCTACGGCCGCAAAGCCTCTCACGGCGCCACCGGCCTTATCAAGAATTCACGCCGCTACCAAGACATGCTTGCTAGCTCGAAAACCAATGCTGCGAACAGATATAAAACAAGTGAGCAGGCTAGATTGGAACGCAAAAAGGAGCGTAAGGAAAGACATGGAGGGCAACTGTCCGAACCGGACGTATTCCGTCTACAGGCTGCGCAAGAATATAATGAGTCTCGGGATGCCAAGATTGATGCGGCACGCCGTTCCATCGAAGCGGATCGCGCTGCTGCTAGAAGGAGAGCTAATAGTACCGAGATTGCAATAAAAGACGATAAACTAATGGAAACTTACGGTGGTGCACAACGAGATATAAATACAGGTGAAATGATTACTAATCCAGATGGCAGCTATGTAATTGATGCTAACCGTGCTAACGCATATGCAGAAGGTGTAAGGCTAAGTAGTCAAGTATCAACGCGCAAAGAAGCGGAAGAGAAAGTTGCGCAAGCTGCCCATAGGCAAAGTCTATACCTTGCCTCTGCCAGAAAAAGTGATATTGACCTAGATAATAATCTGCGTACCGCCCGCGCTTACTCAGAAGATATGGACGAAAACGGAAACTTTGTTCCAGCTGGCACTGGTACATATCATGCGTCTGACTATGTCAATAACCAGAGGAGAACCCAAGAAAACAAGACAAATAGCGCATTGGCGTCTGGATATGTTAGACCAATGGAGACAACGTTTGCCGGAGCACATAATCAAGCTCAAATTCGTGCAAGTGAAGAAATTGGTAAGGCCGCGGAAAGTGAATTCCGCGAAATGGATAAGGCTGGCCCGAATGGACTTGCCACTAGAATGAATACAATGGCCCGAAATATCGGTGCGAGAGATGCAAATGGTAACCGCACTTTTGCTTCGCCAGGACAGCTTGAGACTCTTGAGTCGAGTATTAAAGTTGCTTCGTCGCGCGGCCTAGAAAAAGAGGCATATGCATCTTATAATGCAGCCTTGAACAGCTTTGGTCAGGCATTTGCTGAGGCACAGGCGTCAGGAAATACTACAGAAATGCAAGAAATCCAGTCCAGAATGGATAGCTTCAAGCGTAGTATGCAAAGCTCACCAATCAAGGCGATCTCTATTCATGCAAAGCAAACTGAAAATATGCAAATTGATTCTGACATGGCGGCGTCAGACGCGAATAGCTATTATCAGGGGGCCGAATTTGCTGGATATGCCGATAAGAAAGGTGGTAACCTTACTATCGATAAAGATTCCTCGGCAATTTTCCAAAGGATTGGCGCAAACTTCAGTGCGGTACATGCTATGGAACAGCTTGGTAAAAACGATTTGACCCAGACCCAGATAACGGATTTTGCTGCAATGGCTGAACGCGACTTAGCATCTAACAATACGGATATTAGCAGGGCTCTTAGTGCAAGAACACTTGTCAATTTGCCAGCATCAACTATTACTACGATCGCATCCGGTACTTCGGATGTTAATAGAAACGCATTAATGGCTGCAATGAATAACATTTCTGCACAAGCAATGGAAAAGCTCACGCAGGAACAGGTTAGGGCATTACAAATACTTAATCCGAACTTCGGTAACAATACCAGTGGCAACGCGGGCAGTAATACTGGCAGTAATGCTGGTGGCAATGCAGGTAACAATGCTGGATCTGATTGGGGCGGCTCTTCCGACAATGATTCTGGGCCGTTTGCCATATAACAAAATAGAGAGCTAGAAGCTCTCTATTTTGTTAAGCGCTAATCACGTGCTCAAACAAACATCCCACCGTGAGTGGGCCAACGCCGCCAATACGGGGAGTGATGGCGGCAATATCGGTGCGTTCGCGAACTTCGTCGTCCACGTCACCCACTAGCACGCCATCTTCGCTGGCTGTGCCAGCATCTACTAAGACCGCGCCGCCGCGTACGTGTTCGTTTTTGATTAAATGTGGCACACCAGTAGCGGAAACGATTACATCAAAATTTCGTAGTTGAGATAAATCGTCGCCCGAATGAAAAACCGTCACGTCAAATCCGGAGTTCTTCCACATTCTCTCGAGCGGCGCCCCCACCAGTTTTCCACGACCCACGATTGCAATTTTTTTGTCATTAAGTTCGATATTATATCCACCAAGCAACCAGTTGATTGCCGTAGCGGTAGCAGAATCAAATTTTCCAACTCCGCTCAACCCATCTACATCCTTTTCTGGCGCAATTAAGGCGGTGAGTTCGTCGGTTTTTTCTTTGTCTAAGATTGGCAACTGCAAAATAATGCCATTAACATCTTCATTCTTGTTGGCAGCAAGAATTGCCTCGCGAATTCCATCTGCGCCATGCGCAAAAACGTCGTCCACGATTACCCCGATGTCTTCGCCGTATTGTTTCTTGAGATTCACGTATTTCACGATTACTGGGTTATCGCTATCGCGAATAATGGCAAGGCGCGGCTTCTTCTTGAGTCCACGCACGTAGTGAAACTGACGTTCTTTTACAAATCCAGCCAACTCTTTGCCGTTAAGAATTCTAGTTTTACTGGCCATTTTAAACCTCCGCTAACCCTTGCGTTGCTTCCGCCGATTCTTGCGTTATTCCCGCTGATTCCTGCGTTATTTCGACCGGCTCCTGCTTTATCTCGTAGCCATATTTTTCTTTCACGGTTTTAACGATTTCTTCGCGTGCTGCCGCAAGATCCGCATAAGATTTTGCAGAATCATTAATCAAAACTAGCGCAGCTTTTTCATTAACATGTATTCCGTGCAAAGTCTTGCCCGAAAGCCCGGCGTGCTCAATCAGCCAGCCAGAATTAATCTTGTTTCCATCCTTGCCATGATATACTGGCAAACCTTTTTCTTCGGCCGCTTTGGCTTCTTCGTCACTTAAATATACATTCTTAAAGAAAGAGCCCGCGCTTGCACGTTCCTTTGGGTCTGGCAACTTGTCTGCGCGAATCGCGCTCACCATCCTGCGAATCGACTTCGGCGAAAAATCAGTCTCGTTGTGTTCCTCAATGTATTTTTCGAGGGAATTATAGAACGGACGTTCCATCTGGCCTTCTTTGAGTTCCATCGCAATTGCAATTACAAAATAACGTCCGGCTTCTTCGGAATTTAGAATACTTTTTCTGTAGGAGAATTTAAGCTCTTCGTTTTTTAGCGTCTTAAATTCATCAATCAAAGTGTCGTAGACCTCAACGCTCTTTAGTACTTTTGAAACATCTTGTCCGTACGCGCCGATATTCTGTACTGGAGCTGCACCGGCCGTGCCCGGGATTTTGCTGAGTGCCTCGATTCCAGTGAGATTATGTTCGCAGGCTGCTTCCACGACCTTGTCCCATTCTTCGCCGCCAAAAGCATAAACCATGTTTCCTGAAATTGTTACACCTTTGATTTTGTTCATAATAATCGCACCATCAAAATCCTCATCATGGCCAATCGTGTTGGCGCCATCACCAAGAATAAAAAAGGGAAGCCCATGCTCGTTCACAAAATCAAACGCCTCGACGACTTCGTCTTGCGATTCGATTTCAATTACAAACTTTGCCGGTCCACCAAGACGCATCGTGGTAAGCTCGGAAATTGGAACATTCTCTCTAATTTTCATTTTACTATTATAACATATTTCGCTATTTTGTGCCCGCAACGGGTTGACATGATTAAACGCGGATTTTTGCCGTAATGGTATGGAATTTGACTTTTTTGTCAACTCTCCTATATTAAAACTTTACTATTTAAGCGGAGCATTTTGGTCCTACGCCGCTTGTGCTTGACAAAATAAGCACGCGTTTTGGCGTGCATGGCGGTGGGGGTTGCAATGTAAAAAAATTATGAAACAATGGCCTCGGGTTGGCGAACTTATCTTTCCACGATAACAATGGATCCTCGTACGTCAGGGGGATTCATTCGTGATGATCCTAGCTAGTTAGGTGGAAGCCCCCTAAGTGAAACACAAAAACACAAAGGAGGTCAGATTATGGAGATAGAGTTTTACTTTAAGCTCAAAATCAAGCCTAGGAAGAAAAAAGTAACTGTTAGTGTAGAACACTAGCAGTTACGTTCACCAAACTGGCGGGGAGCTAGGCTCCGCCACTAAGACAATTCTAGCACGATTCCTCGTGTAAAAGCAACTGGTGAGCCGAAAAAGGCTACACGTGTTCATAAGCCTACCTCGCTTATTCGAATGCTCCTGGCTCACCAGTTTAGCACCTTATGATATAATAATACTAACTCTAAAAAAGGTAATACTATGACGAAAAAATCAGATGCGGTGGAAGAACAAAAAAATGACGGCAAGTCCGAAGCTTTAAAGCTTGCGATTTCCCAAATTACCAAACAATTCGGCGACGGTTCTATTATGAAACTCGGCGAAAATCCAAAAATGGATGTTGAGCTTTTACCATCCGGCTCGCTTTCTCTTGATCTCGCACTCGGCGGCGGTTATCCAAAAGGCCGTATTATCGAAATCTACGGCCCAGAATCTTCCGGTAAGACTACCCTTGCCCTCCACGCAATTGCCGAAATCCAAAAGCAAGGTGGCCAAGCAGCTTTCATCGATGCGGAACACGCATTGGATCCTGCCTATGCCAAGAAAATCGGTGTTGATACTGCCAATCTTCTCATTTCTCAGCCAGACAACGGTGAGCAAGCTCTCGAAATCTGCGAAACTCTCGTTCGTTCCAATGCAGTCGAT
>JAEEGL011635132.1_pt1 | contig 82017 bp, 76 predicted proteins | sample 9134231 | NCBI WGS metagenome assembly JAEEGL01 (sample SAMN16246548, study PRJNA631951) | gut metagenome | biome: gut microbiome; feature: rumen; material: fiber-attached | host: Bos | place: Iran: Karaj | collected 2018-10 | reverse complement strand
AGAAAAATCCATACCACCGGAACGCTCGTTTTTTGACTAAGGGGCTTACTTTTTGAAAAACGAATCCGCAATGCCTGTTTATCGGCACTGCGGACATGTGTTTTATCTGTTATTCATTTTTAGCGGACACCAATAAAAAAATTATGCTTGGCATTCCTTCCAATTTGGAGTTGAATGAGCATATGCACTGAGAATCAGGCCGTTTGGCATTGTCGGTATTTGTTGACGACTCGGTTTGGTTCAAACAAGTCGGGCCCTTCTCTCGCTGCTCATCCGGCCATAATGATGCAAGGCTGGCACCTATTTACGAAAAAAGAGCGGCACCTCACGGCGACGCCCTTTTCCCCAATTAAACTTATATAATACACTTCGGTTGTCATTCTCCCAGGCACATGCCACCACAACGGGTGGACATGACATGATAGTGCATATCGCAGCACAAGGGCACGGAGCAAAGCCCCGGCACTATCAGTTTTTGAAAATCAACGTTTGTGTCGCATACCCCTTACATCGAGAGGTGACGACAAGCCTGTGAAAGGCTTGAAAAGGCAGGTCTTCTGACTACACTCCCGCCAACTGGCGCCTTCCCGTCCAAATGGGCAGTGGCATCGTGCCAATGGCGATAAAGGAGTTCACAGCTGCGAGACAGTCGGGGACTTACACCCCGTTCCCTTTGCTAATCGCGTTAAGCGAACCTTATCGATGCAAAAATAGGGATTTTCCCCGAAACAACAAAATTTTTTGCCGAAAATTTGTTGGGCTCAGCAAAAGTCTATATCTTTGCAACGGATTGACGTCTCGGCGCTCCATTTTTTCAGTATTTCACTATTAACAATAACAACTTAACACTATTGCCTATCGGAACAACATTACTTAATTATCAACATATTTAAGGAATGGAATTATTGAATGAAATGACCGACGAACAGTTGGCATTGTCATACATCGACGGTAACAATAGGGCGTTTGATTTGTTGTTGTCAAGAACACAATCCAAACTCTTTACTTATATCATGTTCGTGGTCAGAGACCAGGACGTGGCCAACGATATCTTTCAAGAGACGTTCGTCAAGGTGATCGTGAAACTCAAGCAGAGGAAATACACCAACTCCGGGAAATTCTCAGCATGGCTTGTGAGGATAGCCCACAATGTCATCATGGACTGGTATCGCGAGCAGAAGTCGGAGAAAATCGTGGAGCCTACTGAGGACAACGACCTCTCCAACCTCGGGGGGAATGAGTTGCTCGACCTCAACGTGGAGAACCATTTCGTCAACGAACAAGTGCTCGCTGATGTGAAGAAGATGATGAACATGCTGCCACCATCGCAGCGCGAGGTGGTGTTCATGCGCTTCTATCAGGAGATGTCGTTCAAGGAAATCGCCGAGGCCACCAACGTGAGCATCAATACCGCCCTCGGGCGTATGCGGTATGCCATCCTCAATCTGCGGCGCATGGCGAAGCAACATTCCATGGTGCTGCAACTGGATTGACAGAACCGTCAGCATACAAGAATCCCCCATGCTCATCATTCGTAGCATGGGGGATTCTTCTTCTTACAATACTTTCAGACTGTGAATGGTGGCTATCGGGTCGGCAGCCTTGAATACATAACTGCCACTCACCAACACGTCGACACCGGCGGCCACCAGGCGGGGCGCCGTTTCCGACTGCACGCCGCCATCGACCTCGATTAGCGCGTGGCTGCCACTCTCGCTGATGAGGCGGCGAAGGCGTTTCACCTTCTCTATGGTGTGCTCAATGAACTTCTGTCCGCCAAAACCGGGGTTCACGCTCATCAGCAGCACCATGTCGACATCGCAGATGATGTCTTCGAGTAGGGAAACGGGAGAGGAGGGGTTGAGCGTCACGCCAGCCTTCATGCCTGAGCGGTGAATCTCTGCCACCGTGCGGTGAAGGTGGGTGCAGGCTTCATAGTGCACGTTCATCATCATGACGCCCAACTTCGCTGTGCGTGAGATATACTCCTCGGGGTGGACGGTCATGAAATGCACGTCGAGGGGCTTCTTGCAGATGGAAGCCACCGCCTCGAGCACAGGAAAGCCAAACGAGATGTTGGGCACGAAAACGCCGTCCATCACGTCAAGGTGAAGCCAGTCGGCCTCACTGCTGTTGAGCATGTCGATGCCATGCTGCAGGTTGGTGAAGTCGGCAGCCAATAACGATGGGGATACCAGTGTAGACATAATGTATCAGTTAAGGCAATACACGCCACTTTGCCCGTTCATGTCGATTACACGATAGGTGTAAGCAAATTCACGGATGAAGTTCAATGTGCGGGCAGAGGGTTGGAATTCTTCTTGGGTAAAAATTTTCATAGGCAAATCATTGATTGGTGTTTATCTTATTAACGATGCCTGTGCACGATTATTATATAAAAATGAAAAAATAATCACGTTCTTTTTGTTCTGCGCTCGACTTTTCGTAACTTTGCAAATCAAAAGAATAAACCCCGTTTTGCAATCCAAAAGAAGATAGGTCCGTTTCCGGTGTTTCCGGAAAAGCCGAATGGAAAGAAAACCAGATAATAGAATCAAAAGATATATGATAATTAAAGTATGCGGCTTGCGTGTAGCCCAGAATATACGCGAGGTGAGTGCACTCGATGTGGACTGGATAGGACTGGTGTTCTGGAAAGACAGTCCCAGGTTTGTGACACAGTACTCTTCAAGGGGAGGGTTCATCCCCGACTATACATCGATAGACTCTGAGGTTCCGACACTGGGTGGAAAACCCATCTTCAGATATCAAGAGAACAAGCCCAAGAGGGTGGGGGTATTCGTTGACGACATGCCCCAGAACATCGTCACGAGGGTGGCCAACTTCAAACTCGACTTTGTGCAGTTGCATGGCGAGGAGAGTCCGGTGATGATACAGAACCTCAGGGCGACACTTGAGCCCGACATCCGTAAAGGAGTGAAGATTATCAAGACCGTCAACGTGGAGCGTCCGGAGGATTTCGACAAGTGCAAGCCCTATCTCGGAGAGGTGGATTATTTCCTCTTCCACAACCAATGTGCACAAAAGGGTGGGTCGGGCGAGAAGTTCGACTGGGCCTTGCTCGATAGTTACAACCTTGATGTTCCCTTCCTCATCAGTGGAGGTATCGGTCCCGACGACGTGGAGGCAGTGAAAGCCATCAGCCATCCACAGTTTGCCGGCATCGATATCAACTCGAAGTTTGAGAGCGAAGTGGCAGTAAAAGATGTCGAGAAAGTGAAATCTTTTGTTGAAGCCTTGAGGGCATAGGCCGGAAAAGGTGATAAATGTGCGTCGATCATTCCATTTATGGATGTAAACACAATAAACCAGACTCCAGACAATCTCGACGGCAATGAGGGGAAAGACCTTGCCCCATGGTATGCCATCAGGCTGTTTTCCAACAGCCAGACCAAGGTTGGTGACTATTTCAAGGAGAATGGGCTTGAGTTCTTCATTCCCATGCAGTATCGTGACTACATGGATGAAAACGGGAAACACCGGAGGAAACTCAGGCCTGTGGTGAGCAACCTCATCTTTGTGAAGAAGTCGCTGCGCCAGCAAGCCATGGCAGAGTTGATTACCCATTGCCAATACAAGATGTCGGTCATCACCCGCGACCGCTCCACCCGCGACTATTACGAGATTCCCGCCAAACAGATGTTCGAGTTCCAGGCGATGTGCAATCCCGAGATAGAGATGAGGAAATACTTGAACGCCGAGGAGGCACGCCTCAAGGTTGGCACGCCGGTGCTGGTGAGCCACGGTCCGCTAAAAGGGCTTACGGGGCGTCTTGTCAGGCAAAACCACAAATACTTCCTCCTCAAGGAGGTGCCCGGCCTAGGCGTGATGCTGAAGGTCTCGAGATGGTGCTGCCAACCCATTGAAAGTTAAAATCATCTAGAATATCTAGAATATCTAGAAACTCTAGAATATCTAGATCATCTAGAACATCTAGTTATAAAAATCAGGCTTCAAGGGCGACCTTGAAGCCTGAATTTTTTTAAAACTCTGATGTAAAGTGAAACTTAATATGCTTGAAGTCTTCTTGCGCCATGCTCAGCACATAGCCGCTGTCGGCGAGAAACACGTCGCGCCCCTCACGGTCCTTGGCCATATATTGGTATTTGCGCTTCTTGAAGTTCTCCAGTTCCTTTTCATCGTCAGACTCAATCCAACAGGCTTTGTGTAAGTGGACGGGTTCCCAGCGGCAGCGCGCGTTGTACTCGTTTTCCAAGCGGTATTGGATGACCTCGAACTGCAACTGTCCCACTGTACCGATGATTTTCCGTCCGTTGAACTGGTTGACGAACAACTGTGCCACGCCTTCGTCCATCAATTGCTCGATGCCCTTGGCCAATTGTTTCGACCGCATCGGGTCGTCGTTCTCGATATATTTGAACATCTCGGGAGAGAACGATGGGAGACCGCGGAAATGCAGCAGTTCGCCCTCGGTCATGGTGTCGCCAATCTTGAAGATGCCGTTGTCGGGCAGTCCGATGATATCGCCGGGATAGGCCTCGTCGACCGTCGACTTGCGCTGTGCCATGAACTGGGTGGGCGAACTGAAGCGCAGCGTCTTGCCCAGGCGAACGTGGTAGTAGGGCTGGTTGCGCATGAACTTGCCGCTGCAAACCTTGCAGAAGGCGATGCACGAACGGTGGTTGGGGTCGATGTTGGCGGTGATTTTGAATACGAAACCGGTGAATTTCTCCTCTTCGGGACTCACCTCACGCTCCTCTGCCGTCGTGTTGCGAGGACAGGGGGCTATCTTCACGAAGCAGTTGAGCAGTTCCTGCACACCGAAATTGTTGAGCGCGCTGCCGAAGAACACCGGGGCGACAGTAGCCGAACGATAGTCGTCGACATCGAATGAGGGGTAGATGCCGTCGATGAGTTCCAGGTCGTCGCGCAGTTGACCGGCGTCTTGTGCGCCCACGCGCTCATCGAGTTGGCTGCTGTTGATGTCGATTTCCACCTTCTCTGTCACGCGCTGCTTGTCGGGGGTGAACAAGTCGAGTTTCTGTTCGTAGATGTTGTATACTCCCTTGAACTTCACACCTTGGTTGATGGGCCAGGAGAGAGGGCGTACCTGTATCTGCAGTTCCTTCTCCAACTCATCGAGCAGGTCGAAGGGGTCGCGGCCCTCACGGTCCATCTTATTGATGAAGATGATGACAGGCGTGTTGCGCATACGGCAGACGTTCATCAACTTGCGTGTCTGGGTTTCCACACCCTTTGCGCCGTCCACCACGATGATGGCGGAGTCGACGGCGGTGAGGGTGCGGTAGGTGTCTTCGGCGAAGTCCTGGTGACCGGGAGTGTCGAGGATATTCACCTTGTAGCCATCATAGTCGAATTCCATCACCGACGTGGAGACCGAGATGCCACGTTGCTTCTCGATGTCCATCCAGTCGGAGGTGGCAGTCTTGCGTATCTTGTTGCTCTTTACCGCGCCAGCCACTTGTATCTGGCCGCCGAAGAGCAGGAACTTCTCAGTGAGGGTGGTCTTGCCGGCATCGGGATGCGAGATGATGGCAAAGGTGCGCCGGCGTTCTATTTCTTGATTCATTGTTGTAAAAGGATTGAGAGGCACTGGCGGAGGGACTCTTCCCAATGGGGAATCTCCAGACCGTAGGCCTGTTTGATTTTTGTCTTGTCGAGGATGGAATAAAGAGGACGGGTGGCTGCCGTGGGGTATTCGGAGGTGTGCAGCGGACGGACATCGCAGGTGGTGATGCCGGCGATGCGGTGGATGGCCTTAGTGAAGTCATACCAACTCGTCACGCCCTCGTTGGTGTAGTGGAAAATGCCCGGTTGCACGCCCTGCTCGATGATGGTCATGATGGCAGAAGCCAGGTCGCGGGCATAGGTAGGGGTGCCCACTTGGTCGAACACCACGCCGAGGGAGGACTTCTCTTTGCCCAGTCGGAGCATGGTCTTCACGAAATTCTTGCCAAACAAACTGTAGAGCCAGGCGGTGCGGATAACCATCGCGCGGCGGCAGAACTTCGTCACGCCCAACTCTGCTGCCAGTTTGGTGCTGCCATAGACACTGTCGGGCGACGGGGTGTCGTCTTCTACATACGGGCGGTGCGACTTGCCGTTGAACACGTAGTCGGTGGAGATTTGTATCATCCATCCTCCGCGCTTGTCAATGGCGGCGGCAAGGTAGGCAGGGGCTATCGTGTTGAGGGTGGTGCATTTCTCGCGCTCGCTTTCCGACAAGTCGACGGCAGTGAAGGCGGCACAGTTCACTATGCCGTCAATCTGATGGGTAGCCACGAAGTCGTCTACTGCAGCCTGGTCGGTGATGTCGAGTTCGCCGACATCGGTGTTGAAAAACGTGTGATGGCCGAAGGAGGGCTCCATGAGGCGGAGTTCGCTGCCCAACTGGCCGTTGCATCCGGTGATGAGGATATTCATTCTGTGATGGATTATGGTAGGTGAATGACCAGAGGTATCAGTCGAATTCCAGTCCCTCGGTCTTGTCTTTCAGATAATAGTCGGAGAGCATGCCCATCAGCGTGCTGATTTCCTGTACGGCATGGTTGGTGTCGGGAGAGACTTCACGCTGCTGAAGCCGCAGCAGCATCACGCCATAGAGGGCGTTGAGGCAGGTCTCCACCTCGCTGGCATCGTGGTCGCTGCCACGCTTGCGCAGTTCCACGATGAAGGGCAGCACCTTGTAGTATTCGGCACGGTAGAAGGGGAAGCGGGCACTGTCGAGCAGACGGGCATGGAGTTCGGTAAGGTCTTGCACCACAATCTTGTTGATTTGCAAGTGGCCTTGCTCGCGGCAGCCCTCCTGGGTGAGCATCCTGATGAGGTTGCCATACCAGTCGATGAGTTCTTCCTTGTCTTCCTCGCTGTAGTCGAAGCGCGACACATACTCGCGGCGTATCTTCGACAGGTTGCAGCCATAGGCACGTATAAGGTCCTCTACCTGCCACATGTAGAGCACGTATTCGGCAATGCTTTTCTTACGTAATTCTTTTGCGATAAACATAATGGTAAATGATAAACTACGGCCTTGGGGGAAACGGCTTCAATGGCATGGCGTGCCCACTCAGTAACTGAAGGAGAAGAGGTTGAACACCGTGCCGAAGAGGATGATGACGGAGATGGCTATCACCAGCGCACCAATGAGTTTGTTGATCAGGATGATGCCGTAGTTCTGGAAACTGCTCCTGATCTTGTCGACAAGCCACGTGAGGCCATACCACCAGAGGATGGCACCCGCCACAATGCTCAGATAGCCTATCGCCACGACGAAAGGCTGGCCGGGGATAATGAACGCAAACTGCGCGAAACAGGCCATGAAGAGCAAGATGATGAGGGGATTGGAGACGGTCACCAGAAAGGCGGTGACGCCATTGTGGATGAGCGTGCCTTTCACGTTGCCGCTCTGGTGCATGTTCTTCGTGGGGTTGGAACGGTAACTGATGATGCCGAAGGTGAGCAGCATCAGGCTTCCCAGCAACTGCAGGTAGAAGCGGTAGGCGCTGTTGTTGACGATGTCCATGACGAAACTCATGCCCACACCGGTGATGAGCGCATAGAACAAGTCGCTTGCCGTGGCCCCTATGCCCGTGACGAATCCATACCAGCGCCCCTTGTTCAGCGTGCGCTGGACACACAAGATGCCCACCGGCCCCATGGGAGCCGACACAACCACCCCGATAATCAGTCCCTTGACTATGGTGTCTACAACGTCGATATGGAATGCAATAGGCATATCGTTTGCAAAATTGCTAAAAAAATGTGAAAGCCACAAATTTTGCGTGTAAAACTTTGTAGGCTGAGCGATTTTTAATATCTTTGCTTCCCGAACACATGAAAGACATTTCAAATTTATATTTATCACCATAAACCATACAGACATGAATACACAGGAAACGATTAAGCCTTATGTGATAGGCTTGGACTTGGGAGGCACCAACTCTGTCTTCGGCATTGTGGACAGCAGGGGTGACATCAAAGCCACCACTGCCATCAAGACACAGGGCTATGAGAAAGTGGAGGAATATGTTGACGCGGCTGTGGAAGCCCTCAATGTGATTGTGGAACAAGTGGGCGGCATCGACCTCATCAAGGCCATGGGCATCGGAGCCCCCAACGGAAACTATTATAATGGAACCATAGAGTTCGCGCCCAACCTTTCGTGGGGGCACGACGGCGTAGTGCCACTCGCCAAACTCTTCAGCGACAAACTCGGCATTCCCGTGGCACTGACCAACGACGCCAACGCCGCCGCCATCGGTGAGATGATTTATGGCGTGGCAAGAGGTATGAAAAACTTCATTGTCATCACCCTCGGAACAGGTGTAGGCTCGGGTATCGTCATCAACGGACAACTCGTTTATGGATGCGACGGCTTCGCCGGTGAACTCGGTCATGTCATCATGAAGCGCGAGAACGGCAGGATTTGTGGCTGCGGCAGGAAAGGATGCCTCGAGGCCTATTGCTCCGCCACGGGTGTGGCACGGTCGGCACGCGAGTTGCTGCATACCACCGACAGACCTTCGCTGCTCAGGGAGATGAAGGCCGAAGACATCACGTCGCTCGACGTGTCGATTGCTGCAGGAAAGGGTGATGAACTCGCCAAGGAGGTGTTTGAGTTCACTGGCGAGATGCTCGGTGCAGCATGCGCCGACTTCGCCGCTTTCTCATCGCCAGAGGCATTCATCTTCTTCGGAGGACTGGTGAAGGCAGGCGACCTCATCATGGACCCCATCAAGCGGGGATATGACAAGAATGTGCTGCCCATCTTCCGCGGAAAGGCAAAATTCCTCATCAGCGGGCTCGACGGAGCCTCGGCAGCCGTCCTTGGCGCCTCGGCTATCGGATGGGAAATCTAACAAATCAGACAGGCGCCCGCTGAGGGCGCCTTCTCTTTGCCGCTCTATGCCGAATAATCATCCAACATGGTGATGCAAAGACACAGAGGATTTCTTTGTGTCGCTGTGTTGACAGTTCAATCACGATATGAGCAATTACGAAAAAGACATCAAGACTGCCGTCGAGGTAATGCGTAAGGGAGGGGTTATCCTCTATCCCACCGATACGGTGTGGGGCATAGGCTGCGATGCCACCAATGCCGCCGCCGTGGAGAAGGTATACCAAATCAAGCGGCGGCAAGACTCCAAGGCGATGATATGCCTCGTTGACAGCGACGCAAGGCTGCAGCGCTACGTCAGGCAAGTGCCCGCGGTGGCGTGGGACGTGATAGAGTTGGCCACTGCGCCCCTCACCGTTATCCTCGACGGGGCGGTGAACCTGGCACCCAACCTCATTGCCGAGGATGGGTCGGTGGCGATGAGGGTGACCGGTGAGCCCTTCTCAAAGGAGTTGTGCTACAGGTTTCAGAAACCCATCGTCTCGACCAGCGCCAACATCAGCGGGATGCCGCCGGCCTCCAACTACTGCGACATCGACCCGGAACTTCTCGAGGCCGTCGACTATGTGTGCACGTCGCGCCGACAGGAGAAGAAACCCCATACACCCTCTTCCATCATCAGAATCAAGGGCAACGGTGAGGTGACCATCGTGAGAAAATGACAGTATATAGATAAGATGCAGGAAACGACTACAGAGACAAGGACGGGCTTCTTTGAGCGGCTCAACGAATGGAGGAAGCCATACGTGGCCGACAGGCAGTTCATGCTCTTGCTCAGTTTTTTCGTGGGACTGTTGGCTGCCGTTGCCGCCTTCGTGCTCCACTGGCTCATCGACGAGATACAACTGCTGCTCACAGCAGGGTTCAATTTCAGGTCGTACAACTGGTTGTACCTCGTGTTTCCCGTGGTGGGCATCTTCCTCACGTCGCTCTTCGTGAGGTATGTGGTGAGAGACGACATCAGCCATGGCATCACCCGCATCCTCTATGCCATCAGCAGGAAGAAGAGCCGACTGCAGGGGCACCACTGCTGGAGTTCGGTCATCGCTTCGGCACTCACCATCGGGTTTGGAGGGAGCGTGGGGGCAGAGGCACCCATCGTGCTCACCGGTTCGGCCATAGGAAGTAACCTTGGTCAGGCGTTCCGACTCGACAGGCAGACACTTATGGTGCTCGTGGGGTGTGGCGCGTCGGCGGCGATAGCGGGCATCTTCAAGGCCCCCATAGCCGGACTGGTATTTACCATCGAGGTGCTCATGGTCGACCTCACCATGGCATCGTTGCTGCCCATTCTCATCTCCTGTGTCACAGCCACCTGCTTCACCTATATCTTGGTGGGGAGTGATTCGCTTTTTCACTTCACCCTCGACTCTGCATGGCTCGTGGAAAGAGTGCCGGCAACAATACTCCTCGGCATTTTCTGCGGACTGGTGAGCCTCTATTTCATCAGGGTGATGACGGCCTGCGAGGGGGTATTCGCCAAGATGCGCAACAAACCCTATTTCAAGTTGGCTCTGGGAGGCGTGGTGCTGAGTTGCCTCATCTTCCTTTTCCCGGCTCTCTATGGCGAGGGCTACAACAGCATCAACATCCTCATCAACGGACGGACGGAGGCCGACTGGGACATGGTGCTCAACAACTCGCTCTTCTACGGCCATGGCAACCTTTTGCTGGTATATATCGGTTTGGTACTCGCCACCAAGGTGATTGCCACCTCTGCCACCAACGGAGGAGGAGGCTGTGGCGGTACGTTTGCGCCTTCGCTCTTCATCGGGGCATTCGCGGGCTTCTTCTTCTCAAGGCTTTGGAACGTCAATGGTATCAGCATCTACCTGCCGGAGAAGAACTTCGCCCTGCTGGGCATGGCGGGCGTGATGGCTGGCGTGATGCACGCCCCGCTCACGGGCATCTTCCTCATTGCCGAGATTACCGGGGGCTACCAGATGTTTATCCCGCTGATGATTGTCAGCATCTGTGCCTACCTTACCATCATCGTCTTCGAACCCCACAGCATCTATGGCATGAGACTTGCCAGGGAGGGGAAACTCATCACCCATCACACCGACAAGGCCGTGCTCACCCTGATGAGTCTGGAGAGCATCATCGACAGGCATTTTACTGCTGTGGATGCCGAGATGCCATTGGGCAAGTTGGTCAACGTCATCAGCATGAGTACCTCCACCTTCCTGCCCGTGCTCGACGATGCCGGCAACCTGCTCGGCGAGGTAGACCTGACAAAGATACGCAATGTGATGTTCCGTACCGAACTGTATGGCCATTTCACCGTGTCGCAACTCATGACACCACCCGCAGGCACCCTGGGGGTGGACGACCCCATGGAAGACGTGATGCACGTATTTGACAAGACGAATGCCGCCGCCTTGCCTGTGGTCACCCCCGACGGACACCTTATAGGATATATCAGTCGCACGCGCATGTATGCCACCTACCGGAAGATGGTGGCCGATATGTCGCAGGAATGAGCGAAAGTGAAACATGACAACAAGGAGATCAACGATATGACACGCGAACAACTGAGAATCGTTTTCATGGGTACGCCCGAGTTTGCCGTCGCCACGCTGCGGCGGCTGGTAGACAATGGCTATCATGTGGTGGCAGTGGTCACGCAGCCCGACAAACCTGTAGGCCGCCATGGCAGTGTGCTCCAGGCTCCCGAGGTGAAGAAATATGCCTTGGAGAAGGGTATCCCGGTGCTGCAGCCGGAGAAGATGAAAGACCCTGCCTTCGTGGAGCAACTCCGGGCGTTTGAGGCCGACGTGCAGGTGGTGGTGGCTTTCCGCATGTTGCCCGAAGTGGTGTGGGATATGCCGCGGATGGGTACGTTCAACGTGCATGCCGCCCTGCTTCCGCAATACAGGGGGGCGGCGCCCATCAACTGGGCCATCATCAATGGCGAGACGCAGACGGGGGTGACTACCTTCTTCCTCGACCATGACATCGACACGGGGAAGGTGATTCTCCGACGCACGTTCGACATCCCCGACGAGGCAGACGTGGAATATGTTTACAACGGACTGATGGAACTTGGCGCGCAGGCAGCCACCGACACTCTCGATATGCTGATAGCGGGCGACGGGCATGTGGAGGCTCTCCCCCAGGAACAACTCACCGAAGGGAATGAACCCTTGAAGGCTGCTCCCAAGATTTTCAAGGAAACGTGTCGCATCGACTGGACCAAGACAGCCAAGCAGGTCTATGACTTCGTGAGGGGACTGAGTCCCGTACCGGGCGCATGGACCACCCTGAGGCATATGGATGGGAGTGAGCCACAGGTGGTGAAGATATACCACACCACAAAAGTCAATGATGCGGCCGACGGGGAATGTCCCGGCAGGTTGTGGGTGGAGAAAAACAAACTCTATGTGGCTACAGGTGAGGGAGTGCTCAGCATCGACGAACTGCAATTGGCAGGGAAGAAGCGGATGCAGGCACGCGACTTCATCAACGGTTTCAAGAACTCAGGCAACACCGTGCTTGAGTAACCTTAATACAGCGAAATGCCGGCGCAAGCCGGCATCATTTTCAATTTTCAATTTCCAATCCGACTAAGACTGGTGCTTCCGGCGCCAGAAATAATGCCATACGCGGAACCACGGCTCTGTGACACACTCCGAGGGATATTGGAACAAGAGTCGCAGGTCGCGGGTGGCCACTCGCATGTTGCTCCGCACGCTGTTCTTGGTGCTGCCACCGAAGGCGCGGTCGTCGTGCTTGCCAAAGTTGCCGCCCTTGAGAATCTCACCAAGCAGCACACGTCCCCTCCGCTCGTCGGGCTGGCATATCAGCAGGTCGTCGGGCAGTCCCAAAGTATTGTTCAGCACCCACATCAATGCACCCGCCACATGGCGGAGGCCAAGGCGCCGCAACTCTTCCTCACTGGGACGGGGATGGTGGGGATTGCCTTGCAGCAAGTGGTAATAGTCTACGACATGGCGCAGTCCCACTCCCTCGCGGATGAGGTGAGTATAGATATGTGAAAGGAGGAAGATGACATTGAACTCGAACGTGGGAACACAGAAACCCCAGTCTTTCTTCTCGTTGGAGAAACAGGCGTCGGCATGGGCGAGAAACCAAGCCTGCAGACGCTTGTTGTGTACGGGATGACTCATCCACGAAGGACGGTAGTGCACCTCTACGCTCACCTTGCCCGCTTTGAGGAACTCGATATGGTGATAGGTCACCTTCTTGCCGGATACGATGCCGTTGACGTAACTGATGACCTTGTCGTCGCCACCCTCTACCCAGATGTCAATATCACCGGGGGTGCGCATATAGGGGGTGGGGTAGAGCAGGGCATTGCCCTGGCCCTTTAGCACGCACGACCGGAATCCCTCACGACGGAAGTTGTTCCACACCCACGCGGCTTTCTCGTAAACCATCCTGTTGCGGCGCTCTATCTTCTTCGCACGCGCCATCCATGTCAGCACCTCTGTTTCGGTGAGCAGCAGTTTGTGCGACTGGTCCAGTCGCTCTATGCCTTCCCAATACGTGGCTTCCACCGTCTGACGACGGGCAAAACGGTATAGATCCGTCCAGTCTATCTTGTCGACAGAGGTCGGTAGTGGGGCGCTGGCGTCCAGACACCAGCGTAAGAATTCAAGGTATGACGAATAATCTTTCTTCACCAGGGGACAAAGGTACAAATAAGCGAGCGAAAAGCCAAAATTTATTTGGTCTTTTCCGAGCGTCAGTACCTTCGGCGATGTCCCGTATGTCGCTATATCATAGCGACCATAGGATAATATAGTTTGAAAACGTAATTGATAATTATCAATATAAAATACATATAATAGTTAAAATATGTATAATTATCGTTTTTGCTTAACAATTATATGTTAATCAATTAAGATTCTGAATATATTTGCGACATGAAAAAGAAAACGATATGGATGATAGCGACAATCATGGGATTGTCTTTCCTGGCCCTCCTCTTCTTGCAACTGAAATATATCAGTGAGATGGTGAGAATGAAGAAGGAACAGTTTGACGAGTCGGTGAAAAGGTCGCTATACCAGGCTTCACGCAACTTGGAACTCAACGAGACGCTGAAATACCTTGAGATGGACATCAACAAGGCAGGCAGGCAGGGCAGCAGCAGTGACTCCACCGACACTGCCGACGGCGACACCGTCACCCACCAGTCGCACAGGGGCGTGGGGAACACCGGGGCAGGCTTCTCGTCGTTCGACATGAAGACTTCGAAGGTGAAGCCGGCATCCGTTCCCAAGGTGCTCATCGTGAGAAACGACAAGAACACACTCACACAGACCAATAAGTCGATGCAGGAAATCGTGAGAAACCGCTACGTCTACCAAAAGGCGCTGCTCGACCAGGTGGTGATGAACATCCTCTACTCGGCATCGGAGAAACCCCTTCAGGAGAGGGTGAACTTCAAGTCGCTCGACCATGACCTGAAGGCAGAATTGCAGAACAACGGTATAGGCATCGCCTACCATTTCACGGTGTGCACGCTAGACGGACGAGAGGTATACCGGTGTCCCGACTACGACGAGAAAGGCGAGGAATACACCTATGAGCAGCAACTCTACCGCAACGACCCCGATGATATGTCGGGGGTGGTGAAGATTCATTTCCCGCAGATGAACAACTACATCTTCTCCAGCATCAGGTTCATGATACCCGCCATCGTCTTCACCATCATCCTGCTCATCACCTTCATCTTCACCATCGTCGTGGTGTTCAGGCAGAAGAGGTATTCGGAAATCAAGAACGACTTCATCAACAACATGACCCACGAACTCAAGACGCCTATCTCGAGCATCTCGCTTGCGGCACAGATGCTCAACGACGACTCCCTCAACAAGAGTCCGGCCATGATGAAGCATATCGGAGGGGCGATACAAGACGAGTCGAAACGACTCAGGTTCCTGGTGGAGAAGGTGCTGCAGATGTCGATGTTCGACAAGAAGGACGCCATCTTCAAGAAAAAGGAAATCGACCTCAACGAGATGGTGGAGAACGCTGCCAACACCTTCACCCTGCGCGTGGAGCACACCGGTGGGAAAATCAACACCGACATCGAGGCAGTAGACTCCAAATGCTATGTGGACGAGATACATTTCACCAATGTCATCTTCAACCTCATCGACAATGCCATCAAATATAGAAAGCCCGACCAGCCCGTCAACCTCATCATCAAGACGTGGAACACCAACGACCACCTCTGTCTCTCGGTGAAAGACGACGGTGTGGGCATCAAGAAAGACAACCTCAAGAAAATCTTCGAAAAGTTCTACCGCGTGCATACCGGAAATGTGCACGACGTGAAAGGCTTCGGGCTCGGTCTCGCCTACGTGAAGAAAGTGGTCGACCTGCACAAGGGAAACATCAAGGTGGAGAGCGAACTGGGAAAAGGAACGAAATTCACAATATTATTACCAATCATTAAAGAATAAACATTATGGAAGAAAAACTCAAGATTCTATTGTGCGAAGACGAGGAAAACCTCGGTATGCTGCTTCGCGAATACCTACAGGCAAAAGGATATGTGGCAGAACTGTGTCTTGACGGAGAGGCCGGATACAAGGAGTTTCTCAAGAACAAGTACGACATCTGCGTGCTCGACGTGATGATGCCCAAGAAAGACGGGTTCACTCTGGCACAGGAAATCAGGCAGGCCAACCCCGACATCCCCATCATCTTCCTCACAGCGAAACTGATGAAGGACGATATCCTCGAGGGATTCAAGATCGGCGCCGACGACTACATCACCAAACCCTTCTCCATGGAAGAACTCGTGTTCCGTATTGAGGCCATCCTCCGTCGCGTGAGGGGAAAGAAAGTGAAGGAGTCGACACTCTACCACATCGGCAGGTTCACCTTCGACACACAGAAGCAACTCCTTACCATCGGTGAGAAGCAAACCAAACTCACCACCAAGGAGAACGAACTGCTCGCACTGCTCTGCTCGCATGCCAACGAAATCTTACAGCGCGACTTCGCACTGAAGACGATTTGGATTGACGACAACTACTTCAATGCAAGGTCGATGGATGTCTATATCACCAAGTTGCGCAAGCACCTGAAAGACGACAACCAGATAGAGATTATCAACATCCACGGGAAAGGATACAAACTCATCACTCCCGACGGTGTGTAAACCTCATACAGCCCCTGGCCAAAAGCCAGGGGTTAGTATTTGCTACGATGCTTCTGCTCAGCCACAAACTTTACCAGGCCACCGACTACCAGCAGCACGCAAAGTGTCAGGTAGGCATTGTGGTCGCAGAGGTGGGTGGGCACTCCTATGACCAACAGCAGCATGCCAAGAAACAGCAGCGGCAAACCGCATTTACTCAGTAATTTTCTTATCATGAAAAACAAATCTTTGCTTCTGCGGGGCGAAGTTACAAACAATTATCAGCATTTGAAACTAAAAATCGGGAAAAAAGTTTGTGGAGTGACAAAAAAAGCGTACCTTTGCACCGCATTTTTCAAAAACAACATTTTTTAATCAAATTTTTAGTATGAATCAATACGAAACCGTTTTCATTTTGACTCCCGTTTTGTCTGATGAACAGATGAAGGAAACGGTCGCTAAATTCAGAAACCTGCTTACAGAGAAAGGCGCTGAAATTCTGAACGAAGAGACCTGGGGATTGAAAAAAATGGCTTACGCTATTCAGAAGAAATCAACAGGTTTCTACTGCCTGATTGAGTTCAAGGCTGAGCCAGAAGTGATCAAGTCGCTCGAGACAAGTTATCGCCGCGACGAGAAAGTTATCCGCTTTATGACTGTGAAACTCGACAAGTATGCCGCACAGTACGCAGAGAAGAGACGTAATAAATTAGGTAAAAAAGAGGAGGCATAATCATGGCAGAGAAAGATACTGAAATCCGCTACTTGACCCCACCGTCGGTCGACACCAAGAAGAAGAAGTATTGCCGTTTCAAGAAAAGTGGCATCAAGTATATCGACTACAAAGACCCTGAGTTCCTGAAGAAATTCCTCAACGAGCAGGGTAAGATTCTTCCAAGGCGCATCACTGGCACCTCGCTGAAATACCAGCGCCGCGTGGCTACCGCCATCAAGCGTGCTCGCCAAATCGCATTGCTGCCTTATGTAACTGATTTGATGAAATAATTATAAGGAGGACACAGCATGCAGATTATATTGAAAGAAGACATCATCGGTCTTGGATACAAGAACGAGATTGTAGACGTTAAGCCGGGTTACGGACGCAACTACCTCATCCCCACAGGAAAAGGCGTGATTGCTTCACCGTCGGCAAAGAAAGTCCTCGCAGAGAACCTCCGTCAGCAGGCACACAAAATCGAGGCTCAGAAGGCTGCCGCTCAGAAGCGCGCCGACCAACTCGAGGGTGTGGTAGTGAAGGTAGAGGCCAAGGTAAGCACCACTGGCGTGCTCTATGGCTCTGTCAATGCTGCCAAGGTGGCTGAGGAACTGGCCAAGCAGGGCATCGAGGTAGACCGCAAGATCATCACCATGCACGACATCAAGAACGTGGGTGAGTATGAGGCTACCGTGCACTTCTTCAAGGACGTGGAGGTAAAACTCCCTGTCGTCGTCGTTGCTGAGAACGTGAAGGAGACCGCTGAGGCTCCCGTCGCTGAGGAGGCTCCCGTGGCAGAGACCAAAGAGGAAGAGATTCCCGAACTCGAGGAAATGGAAGAGGAAGAGATTCCTTCAGCAGAATAATATGACTATCTCCATATGCATTCATCCCGACAAGCATAGCCTGTCGGGATGTTTTTAATAGTAAGCAGAGGAGACTCACCAAAATATTAGTTTTTTAAAGTAAAAAGATGAAAGCATTTGTTTTTCCCGGACAGGGAGCACAGTTCGTAGGCATGGGAAAGGACCTCTATGAGTCAAACCCATTGGCAAAAGAATTGTTCGAAAAAGCCAACGATATCCTCGGATACCGTATCACAGACATTATGTTTGATGGCACCGACGAAGACCTCAAGCAGACCAAGGTGACACAGCCCGCAGTATTCCTGCACAGCGTTATCAGCGCCATCTGCATGGGCGATGAGTTCAAGCCCGACATGACTGCCGGACACTCGCTGGGAGAGTTCTCTGCCCTCGTGGCAGCCGGAGCCCTCAGTTTTGAAGACGGTCTGCGACTGGTCTACGCACGTGCCATGGCCATGCAGAAGGCCTGCGATGCCGCTCCTTCTACCATGGCAGCCATCATCGGCCTGCCCGATGAGAAGGTGGTGGAGGTTTGCCAGACAGTGAGCACCGACGACAGCGTGGTGGTGGCTGCCAACTTCAACTGCCCCGGACAGATTGTCATCTCTGGCAATGTGGAGGCTGTAAAACTCGCCTGTGAGAAGATGAAGGAGGCCGGAGCCAAGAGGGCACTGCCTCTCAATGTGGGTGGTGCTTTCCACTCACCGCTCATGCAACCCGCCAAGGAGGAGTTGCAGAAAGCCATCGAGCAGACCGAGGTGAAGGCACCGAAATGTCCTGTTTACCAGAATGTGGATGCCCTGCCGCATACCGACCCTGAGGAAATCAAGGCCAACCTCATTGCCCAACTCACCAGCAGCGTGAGGTGGACAGAGAGCGTGAAGCACATGATTGCCGACGGCGCCGACGACTTCACCGAGTGCGGACCGGGCAAGGCTTTGCAAGGCATGATAGGCCGTATCGACAAGACCGTGGCAGCCCACGGCATCATCTGATACGATGACCACACAGAGGCTCAGAGATACAGGGTTATTGCCCTCCGTTACTCTGCGCCTCTGTGTATTAAATAGTTTCTCAAGTAAAGGATGACATACGTCCTTTTTATCTCCCCATAAACTCCCTTTTATTTCCCTTCTGTCCGATAATGAAAGAAAAACCAGTCATTTACCAAATCTTCACCCGACTCTTCGGCAACACGACCAAGAGCTTTGTGCCCGATGGCGACATCACGCAGAACGGTTGTGGAAAACTGAACGACATCGACCATGCCACCCTGCAGCGAATCCACCAGATGGGTGTTACACATGTGTGGTATACCGGTGTCATCAGGCATGCCACCACCACCGACTATTCTGCCTATGGCATCCCTGTGCAGACACCCCAGGTGGTGAAGGGAAAGGCGGGCTCGCCCTACGCCATCACCGATTACTATGACGTGGACCCCGACCTCGCCACTGATGTCGACAAGAGGATGGAGGAGTTTCTCGCCTTGGTAAAACGGACCCATGAAGAGGGAATGAATGTCGTCATCGACTTCGTGCCCAATCATGTGGCGCGCGAATACCGGTCGGTTTGCAAGCCCGAGATGGTGAGAGATTTAGGGGCCGATGACAATCCCGACATGCATTTCTCGCCCAACAACAATTTCTACTATTGTTGGGGACAGCCCCTCGACACCACCGACATCCCTCTCCAAAACGGAGAAAGATATGTGGAGTGTCCGGCAAAGGCGACGGGAAACGACCATTTCGACAACCACCCCCATCGTGATGACTGGTATGAGACGGTGAAACTCAACTATGGTATCGACTACTGCGATGCCGGGGGACGGTCGGAGCATTTCTCGCCTATTCCCGACACATGGAGCAAGATGACCGATATCCTCATGTTCTGGGCTTCGAAGGGCGTCGATGCTTTCAGGTGCGACATGGCGGAGATGGTGCCTGCTGCTTTCTGGCAATGGGCCACCGATAAGGTGAAGTTTGCCTATCCCGACGTGAAGTTCATCGGCGAGGTATACGACCCGGCGCAATACCGCCGGTATATCCACGCCGGTTTCGACTTCCTCTACGATAAGGTAGGGATGTATGACTGTCTGCGCGACGTGATGTGTCATCGTCGGCAGGCTGCCGACATCACCCGGCAATGGCAGGCGGTGGATGACATCTTCCACCATATGCTCTATTTCCTCGAGAACCACGACGAGCAGCGCATCGCCAGCGACTTCTTTGCCGGCGACGCACGGAAAGGCATTCCGGGGATGCTCGTTTGCACATTGCTCAACAGCAACCCAGTGATGGTGTATGCCGGACAGGAGTTCGGTGAGCAAGGCATGGACGAGGAGGGTTTCAGCGGGCGCGACGGCCGCACCACGATTTTCGACTATTGGATGGTAGACACGTTGAGAAGGGGCTACTACGACCGGCGGACGTTGAAGAAAGACCAGCGCCTGCTCCACGACACCTATACCAAAATCCTCTCTCTCGCCAACAGCGAGGTGGCTCTCAGGGAGGGGAAACTCTACGACCTGATGTACGTGAACCCGCAGATAGCCGACCGCCAGTTCGCCTTCTTGAGGAAAGCCGACAGCCAACTGGTGCTGGTGGTGGTGAATTTCGACGACGTGGATACGGAGGCCGATGTGGTGATACCCCGCCATGCCTTCGAGTTCCTGGGCATCGATGAAGGGCAACATGTGGCTGTAGACCTGCTTACTGACCAGCAAACGGGCGTCATGCTTGGTCATGACAAACCCATAGCCCTGCACCTGCCAGCCTGTGGTGGCGTGGTGCTCGAAATTAGACTTCCGAAGAACGCATAGCCCTCGTTGTAGAGACGCGGCTGCTGCGTCCTTCCGAAGTCGGTTTTTCGAGATAGTTTGGTGTATTATCCGCCAAAGGAAATTTCGCCGTTAATTGTAACCGTTTGTGCTTTATAAGGATGAGAACTATAGTCACTTCCCTGGTACTCTTCAAACGTTACATGATCAAATTTTAGCGTAATGAGTTTGCGATACCCATTTGGATGGTCTGTATATGAAACAAAACTGATTTTCCCTACAGCAGGGCCTCTCCACGTATAGTCCTTTATGCGGCCTGTTTTCACGTCCTCGATTTCAAATTCATTGAGGAAGTCAAACAAATACTTGGGGTCGTTGGAATCTGTTCTGTGCGACTTCACCACTTGGATTACCTCAAGTTCTTCTCCCTTTTTCATAGTCTTCGGATTGAATTTCTTGAATACGAGCATCACGGAAACACTGTAGTTCCAGTTGGGCGCAAGCATGTTCCCGTCTTCATCGAAATTGTCTTTCATGGAGCGAAATGGCACGTCTTGCCCGCCGAAGGAGAAATATGCACGGTCAGAACCCAATTCATAAAAATCATTTTGCAAATCGTATGAAGCGCCGATGCTCGTGCCATAGATGCCAAACGTTCCGCCATAGTAATACGTCTCTCCGTTTAATTGATACGTGTAGTATTTCTTTGCCGAACCGCCAGTGTCATAATCGTCATCGTCGCCACCACAAGCCGTGAGTGACAGGGAGCCGATGGCAACAAATGTTGCCATCAGCATGAAAAAGTATTTGCTCTTTGTCATCGCCTTAGAACTTATAGGCTACACCCACGCTGAACACGGCTTGGTCGAAGTCGCTGATGAGTTGGTATTTGGCTTCTGCGCTGAAGATGAGTTTGTCGGTAAGGTCATACTGAATACCTCCGCCGAGGTTGACGCCAAACTTGCTCTCACTCCAAGTGCCTAAGTCCTCGTCTTCCAAGTCTTCTCCAATGAGGTCTTTGATATCATCATCCCATTCCAGTATGAGGTCTGCTTTCCAGTTGGTGAAGGAGAGACCGGCAAGGGGATAGACCTTCAGTTTGTCACCAAGGGGGAAGAGATAGTGGGCGTTGAGGTTGACATCCCACATCGAGAGACCGTCTTTCTTCAGGAAATAGTTGAAGGAGGCTTCACCGCGTATGACATCGGTGAAATTGTATTGTCCCTTCACACCGATGCCGATGTTCTTGATTTCCGTGCCATAGGAAACATTCAGGCCTACGGCCTTTTCGCCTGTTTGGGCCAATGTGCCCATGCTGAACAATGCGCATAGCGCTACTAAAATGTGTTTTTTCATACGTTTTGATTTTTTGTGAATAGTGTTGTAATTTTGTTCCTTACAAAAATAGTCGTTTCCTCCCAACAAAACATCGTCCATTTTGTCCATTTCGGTTTTGGTGTATCTGAGATTTGCTGATGATGAAAAAAATGCGTACATTTGCCAATCGAAAGCCTACAGATAGCGAAGGCAAGGAAAAGAAAGGTTGAATATGATTTTTTCGCCATTTATTCAAAAACAACTCAAGCATAAGAGTGGTGTCGACTTCCAAGATCCCTCGGACGCTGCGCAACTGGCTCTCGACATCGAGACTGTGACAGGGGAGCACGTAGGCGTGAACACCATGAAACGCTTATTGGGGATGATTGACGATGAGCGCGAGCCCCGTGTGTCGACCCTTAACATCGTGGCACGGTATCTCGGCTATGCCGACTGGGCGGAACTGCGACTCTTCGACAACGGCAGCAATTCTGATTTCGGCGATGACGACGAGGGGGTGCTGGTGGCTTCTTCTCTGTCTGAGGGGAGTAGGCTTTCGATATCCTACGCGCCCGACCGAGTTGTGAGCCTTTGCCATCTGCGCGACGACCATTTCGTTGTAGAACATAGTGTCAATTCTAAGTTGAAAGAGGACGACGAGATAGTGGTGACGCATTTTGTGAAGGGCTATCCGTTGTTGGTCGGCGAGGTGATAAGAAATGGCAGGAGCCTCGGACGTTTTGTTGCGGGAAGAGAGCGGGGCATCAACTTTCAACTATTGTGATGGAGGATATGGAGTCGTCTTTTTTCACAGGAGATCAGCCCACCTATCCCGATGCAGAGTTGCTGCAGATTGGAGGAGCCACTTGCCTATGCTATAAGGTGAAACTTTATGGTAAGTTGCACTTCTTGAAACAACTGAAACCGGAACTGCAGTCCGACCCACGCTATGTGGCTGCTTTGCAGAAGGAATTTGAGACCGGCTACCTGCTAGACCATCCTCTCCTTGTGCGGTATCTGTCAAGAACTGACGACAGCATATTGATGGACTATGTCGACGGTGAGACGCTCAACCAATTCATTGCTCACCATCCCGACTATTTCAAGGAGAAGAAGAATGTCGACCGTTTCGTCTCGCAGTTGCTTGATGTCGTCGGTTATCTACATCAGCACCAAATCATCCATCTCGACCTCAAACCCGCCAATATCCTTATCACCCGTATCGGCCATGACGTGAAATTGGCCGACCTTGGCTTTTGCTACACCGACACCTACACCGATACGATGGGATATACCGAAGGCTACGCAGCCCCGGAATTACTCAATGGCTCCACTCGCCCTGATGTCCGAACTGACATCTATGCCATTGGGAAGATTCTCCAGCAGATTCCATGCACCAACAAGTATCAGAAAATCATCAGGCGAGCCACTGCCTATGACCCGAACAGGCGTTTTTCTTCTGTAGAAGAGATGATGCTGGAGATGGAATCCAAGCACAGAAACTTGTGGTCGTGGATGTTGGCACTGTCCTTTGTTGTCTTGTCGCTATCGGCATTTTTCTTATTTCAGCAAAAAGAGTCTAAGCCACCTCACGACAATACCACCTCCCAGGAGACTGCTCAGGTAGAAGCATCGGTGGATTCAAATGACGATTCAATAGCCCTCCCCATTGAGGAACAGCACATAGCCGAACAAAAGAAGGAGGCCGTAGCGGAGCCCCCTTCCGTACGGGTAGAAGCATCACCAGTCGTTGCCCCTGAAAAGAAAGAGCCAACCACCCCAAAGGTCACAACGGTCGACTTATCCACACTGCGGAAAGAGTTACATGATCTCTGTCGCCCAGTGTTCGAAGAGCAGTTGGGTGCCTACCGCGACTCCTCCTACCAGTCGATGGGCTTTATCCGTTTCAACAGACTTACGACAAACTTTAAACAGAGCATGAATCCTCTTTTCGACCGCTTATGGGAACAACGTTATAAGACAAGCGGCATCAGTGAACGAGTTTTTTCCCACGAGTGCGTCAACACCTGCCATTCCTTCATCAATAACCTTTACGACGAGATGAAGCGTAACGATTGATAAGATTCCCCGTAAATGCAAATGGACGAAATGGATGAACCAAGCAGCCCATTTGTTCCTTATCTTTGTAGACATGTTCAATCTACAACAACATGCAACTATGAAGAAAAATTTTATCCCTACCATTGCGGTGATTACCGCCATCATTTTCACCTCCTGCTCTAGTTATTTCAGTGTAGAGAAAATGAAGTCCAATTATGAGCGGCGCGCCCATTCCACTACCATCGTGGGAAAAATGCTCAGCACCGACAAACATGAGGCCGACGTTTACAACTCGGTAAGAGTATATATGAACGAGAAAGAGGTGGAGCGTCCGTTTCAAGTCATCGCATTGGGAGCCTATCGCCCACTCATCCTGCCACTTATCCGTCGTGAACGCCCACGCATTGAGAAATACTATTTCCTGCGGGCAGCAAAGCAGGCTTATAAACTGAAAGCCGACGGAGTCATCATCGATGACAAAAACAATTACCGTATCATCAAATATACCGACTGAAGGCCTCCTCATGATAATAGAGAAGGGATTCTTTCCATTCCACATATCACGAACTAACGGGATTCATTCCTCTCATCAGAAAAAATAATAAAAAAAGTCGCTCGCATGTTTGTGTCTTTGCGAATAATTCTCTATATTTGCAATGTCGCATCCTGTATGCGGCAAGACATAATCAGGAAGCGTTTTTGGCTATTCCACAATGGTGAATCTCGACAACTCACTGAGCAACAGGAATAACGGAAACGCTCCCCTTGGGTTGAATATATGTTTTAGAGACATATACTGCCTAAGGTGTGAGCGACTTTTCTTATTCGTTGCACGGCAGTCGAGAGCCTACCATTGGAATGAGTTAAAGTAGGCTCACACTTCTTTTTTGTGCCTTTGAGAACCTGAATTGTTGAGAATCTAAACAATGCTACAAGAGTCTTGTAGCAAACAGTAAGATAATAATATGGCGCTGATAGATTTCGCGAGTTGGAAACCAGAAAGCAGGGATTTTGTTTTTGCTTACCGATATCCAGAAACCAACTTGAGTACCTATACTCAAATAGTAGTATATGAGTCACAGGAGGCTCTTTTCTTCAGTAAGGGAAGACTATTGGCTAAATTCGGGCCAGGCAAACATGTCCTTAATACGGAGAACATTCCTTTGCTGAGAAACTTTTTTGGAATCCCCTTCGGTGGAAAAAATCCTTTTACGGCCGAAATATGGATTGTCAACAAACTATATCCTGCGAATCTAGAATGGAAAGTCGGCAACTTGCCCATCCATGATGCCGACTACCAAACGATGATACCACTGCGTGCGGTAGGTCAATATGGATTGTTCATAAGCAGTTCCGAGAAATTCCTTATCAAGATGGTTGGAACCAAAGACATTTTTACTGAAAGCGACATGCTCTCCCAAGCATACGGAGAGTTCGCTTCAAAAGCCAAAAGCGCCATTGTGCAGTTCATGAACAATCAGCAAATAGGATTAAAGGCAGTTTCTGCACATCTTGAGTCACTGTCACAATACCTTAAACAATCTCTTTTGGCATTTTGGGATGAATATGGGCTAACGTTGACAAAATTCTATGTAACTGAAATATCTGTCGACACCTCACTGCCAGAGGGAAAGAAAATTGCCAATGCCCTTGCCAGTCAGGCCTCCATGTCGATAACAGGACATACATGGCAACAGGAGCAGATGTTCGACATGGCCAACAACGCAGTTGGGAAAATGGGGGATTCCAACAATAGTCTTCTCGCTGGGTTAATGGCTTTTAATATGATGGGAGGCATGGGCAGCGCAACAGGATTGCTACAAACCCATAACAATCAACCGACTTTCAACGAAGCCTCTAATACGGGCAAAGAGGGATATGCAGACTCCCAAGACAACAAAGAAGTGTATTGCGCACATTGTTCACGAAAGCATTTGGTCACACAACAATTTTGTCCTTATTGCGGAAGTGAATACAATCCATGTCCTCGATGTAAGGCTGATAATTTGAAAACCGCGCGTAGATGTGTTAGTTGTGGAACACCGTTGCAAAGGGATGCTGCGAAGGTGTGCTCTTCTTGTGGTGCCCCGTTGATACCCAATGCGACTTTTTGTCCCCAATGCGGGACAAGGCAGGAACAACAGAGCATAGGGAATATCTGCAAACGATGTGGAGCCTCAGTTCCCTTAACGTCTAGGTTCTGTCCGAAATGTGGTATGAAAATGTAAATGATAATTTTTGTCAGGAAAATGAAAACGTTCTACCATTTGCTGGCCCTTTTGCTAGGCTATGTTGTTTTAGTTGGCGCATTTATCATATGGGGAGGACAAGTCCCCAAAGATGTGATGATACTCGACGTTGTAATGTCGTGTGTCATATACACGGTTTTTGCTGAGACAACTTTTTTCCCCATGCTCAATCTCAGACATAAATCCCACAAGGAGGTGGGAATGATGGGGCTGCATTATTCGTCGATAATACTTTTCGCTATAGTGAGTGTCATTGTGATGGCGGTTGGCATAACCTATCGTTTTTCTTTTTTCTCTCAGTTGATAGGGCAACTCATTGCCTTGTTTGTCTTGTTCGTCGGGCGCACTGCTACACTTCATAGCGGGGAGAAAATAGAACAAATCTATAAAGAGGAGCAGACGCTCATACAAAACAAGGATAAACTGTCTTTGCAAATGGAACGCCTTGTCGATATAATGAGAACGACAGCCAATATTGATCCATTGGTAGCAGAAAGAATAGGAGTCATAAATGAGGAACTGAGATTTATTTCACCGTCCAATCAACAACAGGCTTTGATACTTGAAGAGGAATTGATTGGGAAAATACGGGTGATGAGCATAATGTTCAAGGATTATGAAGCCAACAAAGAGAACATTGACATGGAAGTGGAACAACTCGGTTATATACTCGAAAAACGCAAGAAGTATTAAATTTAAATAATTCAATATTATGACTGAAACAGGTAAGATATTCAAAGAGTCAAGCAATGTTTACCAAGACCAGGCACGAATTCTGTTCAACTTTTATCATCAGGCAGCAGAACAGATTGTGAGTCAAGAAGAGGAAATAGAGATGAACATTAAAGACTTGGAAACCACACGTGACGAGGTTGAGGCGTTGCGGTCGGATACTTGGAAATGGTTCCTCACCATTGTGGCCTTCTTCATGTATTGGATACGAAACAAGAAGTATGACGAAATGATGGAGGATTTGGATGAACAACTTGAGCAGCAAAAGCAAAGACTCGAGAATGTGTTTAGAGATTACAAGGTTACAAAACTTGGAATCGCATACGTTCCAGTAGCAAAACAGATTGCCTACGAAGATAAATGTTTCATGGTGGATTATACTGGAAAAGTACCTATGTCGGATGTTACTCTGCAAATGTCCAGGCAAAGTGAACTACTTACGGAAGCATTGAAACAAATAGAGAAACTGTCAGAAAAAGCACCGATTGTGGAATCGTCAGATGAAGTGGAGCCTGTTGATACCAACGATTATTCCTTGTCCATTCAAGAAGTCAAGCAAGGAGATTATGTGGGAAAACTTGACCGTTCGTTGCGAACAATCTCTTATTGCATGGGCGATACTGAGGTGAAAAACGTGAAACTTCCTCTTATCTTGAATGGTTGCTCTTATCAAGATTTCCTTGATGAGTATGCAACGTCAGAAGTCAATGGAGCCTATGTTGTTGATGTTTTCGGCATGCATAAATATGACCGGGAGATAGATGAGTTTTGTAAAATCAATAAGATGAAGGACTCTTTGTCGAGTGAGACGGAACAGTTTGAGGACGTGTTGCGGCATCTTATGCATACAATGGCATTCTCAGTTCAGACAATTTCGGCGATGAAACTTTCTTCGACGGACAAAATCGTGAATGACTCTAACAAGACTTTACTCAAATTGCTCATGGCACCATACAATCATTACTCTCCGATGCTTGAAGCCGAGGAAATTAGCCGTATACGGAATGAAAAATTCAATTACGAAGAATCCATACAAGGATACGAGCCGTTCCAATTGAGACAAAGTTCAAGGGTGAGATACAACTTGTTTGCTGACGAATGGGTGGCTGAGGACAATTCGGCTACCTCTGTGCCATTTGGTGTTCATCAGATTTATGAGGAAATTGTTGCTCCAATGGTTAGGAATCTGATGGGGGAGAATCGGTTGGAAAGGCTTAAGATCTATGGACAGATACACGACCAAAAAGTAAGTTACCTCAATAAATGGCATCAGGATGTTGATGCTTTTTATCGTTCCAATCATGCAGAAAGTGCCGATATCATCAATAACATGCAACAGACTCTGAGTGAATACGTGGAGGCTTTCAATACGCTCAATCAGTTGGAAAAAACGATGGAGAGCATGGAAGCAACCAATTCGATTGAATCTGCAAAAGTCTCAGGAAAACTCAAATCAGAAGAGAGTCTTGCGGCCTTTGAACTGCAAGCACAGCAGTATAAACAAGTACAGGATGATTTTGCCGACTACATGGATAGGTTACAGGAGGACATCGCTGCCAAAGCAGAGGAATTCGGGCATGTGGAATTCTATGATGCTCGTTTGCAAGATGGGTATTCGAATAGTATGGCCCTGGCAGCCAGCGAAGTGATGGATCTCGACGAGCGGCGTAAGCCATTGGCTGCTGCCAATCCATTATTGGCAAAAGAGGCAGTTTTGCTCCCTCAACCCAGTGTGGAAAACTTGATGTATGAACATCTTTCCATTAATTTACCTTCTATGGCTGCTAATGCTTTGAATGATATCAATAGTATTTCTTCGGGAAATGACTTGCCCCCTGTCCCCGAAATAGAGAAAGAGCATGCTCCTACCCAGGAAATGAACGAAGAAACGGTTTCCAACCATAATTCAGACGAAAGCCTTCCTCCCATTCCGGAGATGAATGAAGACATGGGTTCCAACCTTGATTCAGATGAAGACCTTCCTCCCATTCCAGAAGTTGGAGAAATCGAAAAGTAAAACCTAAATATTATTAGATTATGTCGCAAAACATATATTGTACAGTGGACACGGGGCCAATGGCTGATGAAATTGCTGATGTGTCGAGACACGTTGAGGGTACTACTGCTGCCGTCGTCACCATGCATTCGGCTGTCATCGCAGCAGAGGCGGCTGGGGCTGAAAAGATATGCAAGAATGTCAACAGGGGCTTCTTTACAATGATGGCATCACAAATCTCGCAAAAAATAGCCAGCAAGAAAAGTCGTGTAGAAGCACTTCTCATGATGCTTAACCAGCAACAACGCAAATTGACTGGGGTCAAGACAACCATGGAGCGGGAGTATGGAAGGATTGCGGCAAGATACTTGCGCATCTTCTCCAGCATTAATAAAGAAATGGAACAAAGAGTGAAGCAGGTGGATCTCCCTGTTTTTGAACTGGTCAACAAAAATATGGCAACCCTTTCCAATCGGATGAATAGCAATAGTACGTGCTTTCCACTTTTGCAAAATGAGGATATTGCTCTGAGCCAATCCCTATTAGTCTCGAAAATGAAGGGAAATGCCAAGGAAGCCCTGGGCAAAACAACGGATTTCCTCATGCAATTGGGGCAACAACGGCAGTTGACTGAAAAAGTGCTTCTTGATGTTCGAGGTGTAAACGACACCAAAATATTGCTTGTACCTGTCTTGCTGCTTACGACCGTTGCGGATGAGAGTGGCAGCATTCAGAATGGAATGATCTTGCCACATGATATTGATGGGAGGATTGCCGATAAGATTAGAAACAACGTCAAGGAAGATGATTTGGGATGGAAAGAGAATGATGTTGATGTGCATGTTGCTGAGGCTTTCACGGCAATCTTGGCAAAGAAAAAACTGCCTCAGAGAGTTGAAAAGTTGATGAAGATTATGTTTGCCAACGCTAAATTTGAAACACTTCAATCATAGTCATCATGAGTTATAGACGATCTTTTAGTGAGAGAATATCTATTCCTTATAGTGGAACCGTCAATTACCCTCCTTCACAAAACGGAGGTACAATGAGTTATAGTGGGTATGCAGAAGATGTGGTCAATGTTGAGATAGATGTCGATACCAATCCGTTGGATCATAGAGTCAGGGAATGCAATTCCACCATTAATAGGCTTACAGCAAGCGTAGGAGCAATGAATGCGGCACAATGCGCGATGATTGCGAGTAAGGCAAATCAGGTTTCCGATGCCATCATAAAGGGATTCTTTCAGAGTGTCAGTGCAGACCTTAGTGCGCAAAGGATGGAATTACAGCAAAAGACGGAATCACGCTTGATTTTGTTGCGTAAACAAGCAGAGACATTGGTGAGCAAACAAAAAACAATGCAGGTTGACTATCAGCGTACTTCTGCAAGATACCAGAAACTTTTTACTGAACTCAACAAGGAATTGGCTTTGAGGATACATCAGATAAACCTGCCTGTGTTTGATGTCGTAAAGATGATTACCACGCAGGATGATCGGATGATGCATACCGACCTCGTGCAGACAGCAGTTACCTTGGGAAAAGAAAGTACTAAGGCCTCGGCACAACTGAATGTGGCGGCTTTGAAAAGAAACGCCATGTTGGTCTTGAAAAGGGTAAACGAATATCTTACTATCAGTGCACAGTCTGAGCATACCGTGGAAAAGGCAGAAATCAACGTGCAGAATGGAGAAACACGCTACCTGCCTGCTATTTTTTATGAGGTAATGAAAGAAGGCCATTCAAGGAAACAGTATTGCCTCATGCAAAACGGTTTTGAACAGCAATGCCCAAATGTGGAACGGCTTATGGAAAAGAGGGAATACAAACCATTTTCCATGGAAGAGCGAGAAAAAATCTTAGCATATATGAAAAAAGAAATGTCAAGTCATATACAGGGAAGTGACGACCACTCTAACAGGGTCAGGAAAATGATCATCGAAATGTTTAATCATCAATTATAAATGAAAATGAGTCAACTAAAAGAAATACATGTTTCAAGTGGGACAACCCTCAGACTGTCCGACAATCTTGTGAAAACAGGTATATTGCCAGAAAAAATAGCCGAATTGTCTCGTTCCATAATAGTGAGTGGGGAGACGGTTGTCGAAGGCCCCATCTATGCACAACAACTTACAGTGGAGGCTACACCGTTCGAGGTGCATGGGGCAGTGTTCACGCAAAACGAATTGTATATAAGTGCAACTGCCGAGGGAGATGTCATCTTTAAGAAAGCAGTAGGTTCTGCTACCTCTGTCGTGTCGAGGTCGATGAAATGCAAGCCTACGTTTTGCTCTGACATCAATGCAAAAAGCATAGTGCTCAACAATGCTTTCGTGTCGGGAAGTATATATGGTGATGACGTAGAACTGAACGATTGTGTAGTTATAGGTGGTGTCTTCGCCACACAGTCTCTTGTGATAAGAAATGGCATCATCGGCACATTCATGTCGCCTTTCGTGGAGTTGGATGGCGATTTGCAACTCTTGTTGCCTTCGGTCTTTAGTATTGAAAGTGTTGTGCACAGTGCTAAATCTCGATTGTTCTCCCTTGCACTTGCTGACCTCGGAGCATTATACCGTAATGTTGATGAAGCAGAAGAAAGCGGAAGGATAGAAATCAATCTCAATACTGACGAACAGTTGACAACACTCAACGACGAAGGCAAACAGCGTATAATGCACAGTTACAGTGTGGTAGGAAAAGTGCTGGCTGCTGACCTCGTTGATGCCGACAAGTTTCAAAACCACTTCCTCCTTACTTCGGCTGCGCTTGGATCCCAACTTCTCAAAAACTATGACCTCGGTACCGACAAGGAGGGTAAGCCGGTAAGCCTTACTCTTGATGCATTAAGGGATTTCTTCTTTAATCTGTTGCATGGCAAAATCAAGGTGAAATCCATTGATGGTGTATTCAACATAGATCAATTTGCTAATTCATTATAAGAAAGGACACAAGTTATGCTATATTATATATTAGAAAACAAAGAGAGAAAGGGACCTTTTAGTTTGGAGCAATTAGCGGAGATGGAAATCTCTCCTGACATGATGGTGTGGCGTAAGGGGATGACCAATTGGATGAAAGCCTCGGAAGTTGAAGAATTGGCCGAAATGCTAACATCGAATCATGTGGAAGATATCGAATGCAAAGAATGTGGCGAATGGTTCAATGGCAATTTAACGGAATGTCCGAATTGCGGATGTCCTGCCTTAGAAAGTCTAGAGAAAAAAGAATCGTCAACTGAATCTTCAGAAAAGAATAATGGGAGTTATATGGCGGAAGAAAAACCAACGATTCCAAATGAATCAGAAATAAAGACTCACTCAACAAGTAAAATGCTTGATAAATGTCCTGAGTGTGGTAGAGATATTGCAAATGATGCGAAGTGGTGTCCTCATTGTGGAGCAAAAGGGAAGACTGCTCCTATGGATTATGGTGATGCCATTTATGACTGCTTTTGTCGGAAATACGCCAGTTTCTCTGGACGTTCACGAAGAAGTGAAGTTTTTCCTTTCTTGATATTGACAGGTTTGTTGTGTGGAACTTTATTTTTCTTTAAACCAGAAAGTGCACCTTTTGAATCTTCACCTAAACCAGAATTGATACCATTCTTGATCACGCTATTACCCACACTTGGAGCAATTGTTCGTCGTTTGCATGATATAGGGCGTTCGGGATGGTGGGTAATCCTACCTGTTATCCCTGAAATATTCATTTTCAAGGATTCTGACAAGGAAGAAAATGAATATGGTAAGTCTCCCAAATACCAACCAGAATTCTTTACAGAAGAATTGCCTGACAAAGGGACGACCATTGGTCTTTGCTTGGTGATAGGTACAATTATAGTTTTATTATTGTTGTATGCGTTACTTCAAAGTGGGGATTTGATGTATTAGTCCTATAAACCTCTGTGTTTGTAGGCAATAATACTACTGACCGGTTAAATTTCACCAAAGCGAAAGTAGTGACTTCTCTGTAAGGCCTGTTACCTTGAGAGGCCCCAAAGCGCCTGAAGCAGCGGTAGGTGCGGTAGACGCAGTGACATGGTAAATGAATCAACAAGAAAGTGAACTATAAACTAAAACATTAATAATATGGAAAAACGAACTATAACCATGGTATTCCTTATGTTGATAACTGCTTTGTTTGTACAGTGCGGTACAAAGAATGGCTCCGAGCCAGAACAGACTGCCTCTATAACTACAAGCAGCAATCAGGATACCGTCATTGAAAAGAAAAAGGAAGTATTGACCAAAGTACTGACTAAGGAAAAAGGAGAGCATGCTGATGACATTGTGGTCCTCACCCCAGAATTCATCAAAGCCATACAGGGGTATGATGAGATAGGCGTCTTCTCCGAAGGGCTGGCTGCCGTAAAGAAAGACGGAAAGTGGGGCTACATCAATACAAAAGGAGAGGTTGCCATACCCATCACTATCGACACGCAATATAGCGTAGGGCGTTTTTCCGAAGGAGTGGCATATGTGGTTGATGAAGATAGGTCATATGGGTTCAGATTGATAGACACCAATGGCAAAACTGTTTTTACGAGTGAGGAGGGGGAGGGAACTGCAATAGATTGTGATCATATCGAAAGTGCTCAATTGCCATATTATGTCAATGGGAAAATGTACATCTTCTCATCTCGAAGTGGATATTATATTGTTTTTGACAATTGTGGCAATAAAGTTGATTCCATAGAAAGGGAAGAAGGGGACAAATGGATTCAAAAGGAATTGGGAAAGAATAACTATACCGCCAAATACGAAAAAGGTAAGGGTGAAAATTGGTATATAACAGTGAAGGATTCGAAAGGGAAAGTCGTAATACCTGCAAAATACGATTATGTACAAGAAAGTTACTATTATTCGGATGGCTATATAAATTGTCAAAACGGAGTCTTTTTGGTCGGCTTTATTGATGAAAATGAAGATGCAGAAAATCCGACTTACTGGGGATATGTCGACCTGAAAGGCAATGACACTTTCTCAAAAGACATCAAAAAACAATATGGCAGACATTAGGGAACATGATGTCGTTTTATCATTCAAAGCAAATAATTGTTTAACATAAATCACGTTATTATGAAAAGATTCATCTTCATTATGGCTATGATGCTCTTTGTGCAAGGCATCCATGCACAACAATATTACGGACAAGTGCAAGACCGTGATGGCTATACCAATATCCGTCGTGGACCAGGCACGAACCATGCCATAGTTCGTCGCTATCAGTCGGGGGATTACCTCTATTACACGCCGCAGAATAATGGATGGAGCAAAGTCTATTCCGGCAAAAGCAGCAACACCTATATGGGATACATGCACACCAGCCGGATAGTACGTGTAAACCCCAATAACAGTAACAACTCTTCTTTTAGTTCAAGAACTTTATTTAAATATGGTCAATTATTAAAACGTATCGCTGACAATGTCTATATGAGAACAGGTCCCGGAGAGAATTATCCTATAGGTTTTTGTTACTTAGGTTTTTGGGATGACAAGTTTGAGCGAGATCCTGATTCTGGCGTAAATAAGTTTTTCGATGATCGTTATTTGGAGGAAAATGAAAAAGAATGGTTGAAAATCTGTGAGTTTGTCGTATCTATGGGAGAAAGCAAAAATGGATATTCCTTAGTATATGATCATGAAATCTTTTGTGAAGGATGTCAACACCCTGTGGGCTGGGTTCCTACAAAATATTTAAAAAAAGAATGATTTAAATGTAATAGCCAAGGTAATGTATATAATCAAAGGTCAGGATTTTATGATGCTGATTGTCCTAAATGTGGAGGACGAGGTTTTATTATCTAAACTAATCAATTAATATGTCATAAGCTCCTTTTACTTATCTCGTGTTTTAGTGTGGGTATGAATGAAAAGAAAGAAAGAAAGGAAGAAATAAACAAAAAACAACATGAAAATAAAAATTATTCTAACACTCATTATTTCAACATTCTTGTTTGTTCAATGCAGAGTAAATCGTGATTCCAAAATCGGCAATGGCGATGTAACTAAGACTGAAGTCACGAAGTCGGAATCATCTTCCAATCAGAGTGATTCGGCAACGGCATTGACCAATGAGAAAGAGCAAGCGGATGCAGTCGTACCACAAGGGGAGCCTCACAAGGGATTCGTATATGTAAAGAACATCATCCCCGACCTGATTGAAGACCTTCGTTATTTCACGACCAACAACTTCATGGGGGAGAAAGTGGACGGATACGAAGCAAATTATGCCATCCTTTCCAAGGAAGCAGCAACTGCATTAGGCAAGGCTGCCGATGAACTGCGGGAGAAAGGCTATGTCATCAAGATTTACGATGCCTATCGTCCTCAAAAAGCCGTTGACCATTTCGTGCGCTGGTCGAAGACCAGTGACCAACGCAACAAGAAGGACTACTATCCCGACCTGGCAAAAACAAGTCTCTTCCCAACGTATATCGCCAGAAAGTCGGGACATAGCAAGGGGAGCACCATAGACATGACCATCTGCTACAAAGACACGAAGGAAGAGGTGGACATGGGCAGCCACTTCGATTATTTCGGGCCACCATCCCACCCCTCTTTCATAGGGAAATACCCGGGCGGTGAGGTCACAGAACAGCACAAACAGAACCGTATGATGCTGCGCGAGGTAATGGTGCGCCACGGCTTCAAACCCTATGACAACGAATGGTGGCACTTCACACTGAGAAATGAACCCTACCCAACCACATACTTCATTTTTCCCGTGAAATGACAACTCTATACACAGATACTACGAATAATAAAACCATCAAAAAATGATACGATTATGGCACTAATCAAATGTTCAGAATGTGGGCAGATGATTTCGGACAAGGCGACGAAATGCCCTAGATGTGGAAGTCCGATTGTGACGGAGAACACCGTCAGGTACAATGACGGCATGAATAACCAGCAACCCGACCAACAGCCAGTGTATTACGACGAAGGCAATGATGGCAATAACAACAAATGGCTTTACGCCATTATCGCTTTACTGTTTGTAGTACTTGCTGGTGGTGGCTACTATTTCTACAACCAGAACAAGCAGCAAGAGGAAGATTTCCAAAAGAAACTCATCACTGATTCCATCACCCGTGACTCCATCGCCAAAGCCCAGGACCAACGCCTCGACTCCATCGAACAGGCAAGTAGCAAATCGAAAGCACAGACACAACAGACACAGCAAACGCAACAGACACAGGCGGCACAACCTGCCGTCACAGCCGCACCACAGTTCTATGGGCAGGTGTCCGACCCAGATGGCTACACGAATATCAGGCGCGGTCCCGGCACCAACTATCCCATCGTAAGGCAATATAACTCTGGCGACTATCTCTACTACACCCCGCAGAAGAATGGATGGAGTCTTGTCTATTCAGGAGTCAAGGCCAGCACCTTCATGGGATATATGCATACCAGCCGCATCGTCAGAATCGACCCCAACTCAGGCAGCAGTTATTCCAGTTCAGGCAGCAGTTATTCCAGTTCGGGCGGCAACTACCATGAGGGTTATATCGTTGACCCCGTGGATGACTACGTGAACATACGAAAAGGACCTGGTACCAACTACGCCATTGTAGGCAGGCTCGACACCTATACCGATGTGTATTACACTACTACCGGCTCCAACTGGTACAAGGTCTACGACGGCAACTACAATTATCTAGGATACGTCTATTACAACCGTATCAAGAAAACCAGATAGTGTTACATTCAAAGAATAGGAAAAAACAATCAATGGCACTCATCAAATGTCCTGAATGCGGGCATATGGTTTCGGACAAGGCGACAAAATGCCCCAAATGTGGATGCCCGACAAAAGAAGCAACGGTGCCGCATCAGGAAGTTGCGGCAAGAAATGACATGCCGGTGTATGATGAAGAAGAAAGTCCTACCAACAAGTGGTTGTATGTGGTCATTGCCCTGCTCTTGGCAGCAATCGCTGGCGGTGGCTACTGGTGGTATAGCCAATCGAAAGGCGAGCAGAAAGTCCAACTGTTTGTTGAGCAATTCTTAAAAGCAGTGGAGACTGGTGACAGGGAGGCAGTACGCAATCTGTATCCATACGCAGATTCCGCAGACTCCCTGACCGCACCGCAGTCTGACTTCATGGCCTCTAAAATTGAGGGGACTGACCACTACAAGGTGGTTTGGAACAAAGACGTATGGCTGGAGATAGCACCTTGGGAAAAAGAGGGATGGACGATTATCTCCAGCCAAGGCTTTTTTGCCTGGCCAGACAACGTGATGGTTTTCGCAAAGAAAACGGGACAATGGAAAGCCGGACTGACAGACAAGGAATTGGCACAGCGAATGAGCGATGACAAGTTCAAGAAAACTTTGATTGATGAGTTCTGTACTGCTTTCAAGAAGAAAGTGATTCAGAAAGGCTATTTAATGGTGTTGGAACCTGCACTTTTTCCATTAGACCCGTGGACACTTGGAATCCCGATTGTTAATAATAATGATGTTCAAATCTCTGGCAACGACTATAAAGTCACGATGAGAGTATGGAACCAATATCTTTATAATAACAACTTTGATGAGAATGAAGCATGGACAACTAAAACCGTTCGTGGGAAAGATATTGCTCCCATGGGCGAAACGTATTTGTCACACACTTTTGAAGGAGCATATGAAAGCGTAAAAGAAAGCAACGTGAAAATCCAATGGAATATCACTAACCAGCAACTCTTCGACAAGTATTTTGTGGCAAAAGGCGATGAATACGAGAAATATATAGAAGAGAGAAAAAACCTTAGATGATTTATAACATTGAAGTTATCTTATACATATCTAATATTGTTTATTAAAAATCGACCTTCAATTATATATGTCACTCATCAAATGTACAGAATGTGGGCATATGATTTCGGATAAAGCAGTGAGATGTCCTAAATGTGGATGCCCGACAAAGAAAGAAACGGTGGAGCATCAAGATAATGCTCCATCCAATGTTACACCTGTGTATGATGAAGAGGAGAGCCATTCCAACAAATGGTTGTATGTGGTTATTGCCGTGCTGCTTGCAGCCCTTGCAGGTGGAGGGTATTGTCTGTACGAAAAGAACAGTCGGGTGGTAGAGGAGGACAAACAACAAAGAACCATTAGCGACTCCACTTTAGTGATAACAGAAACAACATCGGATGAGAATCTAAAGATTGCTACAGAACAGGGAATAATGGTTGAAGGCTACAAGGTGACGGGTATTTGTGGCGAAGATCAAAGATTATGTGTCAACATAGATGGTCGTCTTGTGAAAACAGGTTTTTCCAATAATTATGTTAAAGTACTTGATGAACATGACTATGATGGCGACGGAAGAAACGAATGTCTTATTTCAGAAGGGAACGGTGGCAATTCTGAAGGTTGCGGTTGCTACTGCATCTATTTTTTCAATATGGTAACTAAGACAATAAATTATGTCAGGTTTGATGATGAGAATCCTGAACCTATCCCAATCAATCAAAACGGGAAATGGTATTTTGTTGTAAAGGAAGGAATAAATACCAAAATGTTCGTTTTTGCTAATGGCAAATTGAAAAAGGTGGCAGACCACGACAAGAAAACCTCAAAAGCGCAGAAAACATACAGCTTTATTAACGTATTTGGAATGGAGGAACTGGACGAGCCGGAGAAAACGGAATACCGATATTTCGATATAGATGGCGAAGGGGAAATGGAAACACTTGAGTTCTATGCCAATCAATCTCACATGTGGCATTGGGGTAGAGCGATGGCTTTGAACATTCATTGGAACAATGGTAGGCAGATAGAGACTAATATGCCAGCCACAAAGATTTCGATTTTGTCATCCATGTCAAATGGATTGTACGACCTGCTATATGATGACAAATTTCTTTTCAAATGGAACGGAAGTGAATATGTTGAAATGAAGTGATAAGGGTGAGTTTAATCAACAAGTGAACAAGAAAATATTCAATATAGTTTTATGGCACTAATTAAATGTACAGAATGTGGACATATGATTTCGGACAAGGCTTCGAGATGCCCGAAATGTGGAAGCCCGATAATGCAGGATGGCACGGCGCGGCAAAGCACCAACATGAACCAGCAGCCGGTGTATAACGATGGAGATAATTGCGGAAACAGCAACAAATGGTTGTATGCCATCATCGCCCTGTTGCTACTGGTTCTTGCGTGTGAAGGCTACTATTTCCACGACAAGAACAAACAGGTGGATAAGAATATGCAACAACAGCAACAGAAATTCATTGCCGACTCCATAGCCAGGGATTCCATCGCCAAGGTAGAGGAAGCTCGCCAAGATTCCATCGAACAGGTTCGTATTGCAGAGGAAAGAACTAAAAAAATGATGCCTACTCTTGAGAGTCTTTTAGACTTATGGTCTTTTTGCCTTGACTCGCAAAAGAAACCCAACGGAAAGATTTTGTCAAAAACAGGTATGACAGTGATAAAATATAAGGCCATTCCTGAAGATGGTTACACCGATATATCTGTTATTTGTGCCAAAAATGCTGTTCTTGGCAAGAACAACAATTATGTGGCAACAGATGAAAATGCATGTGTTTTCGATTATGGCGCAGACACATCTAATGAATTGATAATTTCATTCAAGAATAGAGAAGATGCCATAAATTTTTCACGACAATTGAAAGACAAGATAAAGTCTGAAGAGTGGGGTGGCGCCACGATAGAAATCAGCAAAGGAGAATGGGGTAATGTGGATAGAATCGAGCCACAATACTCTAACGGGTGGTACTCATTTAGTTTTTCTGTCGGATAAGAGAAACACATCGAAGTCAATCAGTTTCGCAGATGCCGCCACTGAGAATCAGCGGGTGGCGGAGCAAATTCAGTCAAGGAGAAGGTGTCTGGGGAAACAGACACCATCATCTTTAATGTGGATGTTCAGAATGGCACTATTACTGATAGTAGTGGATTCATTTACAGATAGATTGTTAGACTAAGGGATTGAAAATTGCTTTTTCTCTACAATGTTTTTCCAGTATAGGGATTTAAAGTAATTTTCATGTCGTGTCGAAATCGCAGCGTTAGCAAAACAAAAACTTTTGCTTTTGTTTTGCTTTCCACTCGATTTACACTAACTTTGCAGTCTAATAAAGAATGTATGGCTGCAAAGAACCATTTTGACGTTCCAGAAGAGAGGGATGTGTCATTTCCCCCTGCACACACGGCGGAACATCTGCTCAACCAGACGATGATAAGGATGTTTGGTTGCGAGAGGGCTGTCGTTGCCCATATCGAGCGGAAGAAGAGCAAGATGACCTTCGTGCTCGAGCGAAAACCCGACCGCAAACAGGAGAAGGAAATCGAACAGCGGATGAACCAACTCATCGACGATGACCTCGCGGTGACGTATGAATATGCCGACCGTGACGATCTGCCCGATGGCGTCAGCCTCGACCGGCTGCCCGATGATGCATCGGATACCATCCGCCTGGTGCGCATCGGCGACTACGACGTATGCCCCTGCATAGGAAAGCACGTGCGCTCGACGGGACAGATAGGGAAATTTGAACTCCTCGGCACCAATTGGGACGAGCATGAGAAAACCTTCCGTGTGAGGTTCAAGTTGATAAGCAAATAGCAATAAGTCTACGACTATGAAAAAAAGATACTACATGATGGTGCTCCTCATGTCGGTAGTGACAATGGGGGCAATGGCGAAGCCACGGGCGATGAAGGACATGATGCGCGTGGCACAGCAGGAACTCGCACAAACCCAAGTGGGTGTGGCAATGGCGAAGGCCAAGAAAAGCGTGAAACTGCTCGACGACCGGCAGACAGTGGCTGTCTTCGGCTACGAGGACGGCGGCTTCGTGGTCATGGCCACCGACGACATGTATCCTGAGGTGCTGGGAAGTTCGGAGACGAGATACAACCCCAATACCGATAACGAGAACTTCCGTTGGTGGCTGGACGCCATGAGGAAGGTGACGGGCGTGAAAAGAAACCTGCCTCTGAAACTCGTCAAACCCGATACCGACAAGTATCCCGCCTACGTGAAGCCCTTCGTGGAAACGAAATGGGACCAGGACAGTCCCTACAACGACCAGTGCCCAAGCGGCTGTCCCACGGGGTGCGTGGCAACTGCCATGGCACAAGTCATCAAATACAACGAATGGCCGCTCACCGGCACGGGGAAGGTATACACCTACGTGCCCTTCGGCGACTTCGACGGCCATAAATATGAGGTGAACATCGAAGGAGCAGCGTATGACTACGGCAAGATGCTCAACAGTTATTACGGTGGGGCGACAAGAGCCCAGAAGGCGGCAGTGGCAAAACTGATGTATCACGTGGGACTGGCAATGAGGGCAATGTATGAGTCGACAGGCACCGGTTCCTACAACGAAACACTGGCCCATGGCGCAAGGCTAAACCTGGGATACCCCTATGCCGTGACGGTGAACCGCGACGACTATACCGAGGAAGAGTGGATGGACATGATTTACCGTATGCTCAGCAATCAACTGCCCATCGTCTACGGTGGGTCCGACGAGACCTACATGGGACATGAGTTCGTGCTCCATGGATATAACCAAAATGGCAGGATTTTCATCAACTGGGGATGGGGCGGTTCGGAAGACGGCTATTTCGACCTTGCCTTGCTCAAGGTATATTGGGGCGTCTATGATTTCACGTTATATCAGGATATGCTGCTCAGAGTAGACCCTCTTAAGTTGACCACGGAAATGGTGGAGGTGACTGTTGACAATCCAGGAACACTTGCCGACATACTTACTCAGGAACAGCAGGACAGCGTGGTGTGGCTGAAGGTGAACGGGAAAATCAACGGGTCAGACCTCAGGACGTTAAGGAGGATGGCAGGAAGTGATGAAAACGCCCATGGCACATGGGGAAACCTCTCTGTGCTCGACCTCTCAGAGGCTGCTATCGTGGCAGGTGGCGAATCTTATCTCTTCGATGAGGAAGAGGGAGAACTGGTGACTGCCGACAACGAGATGCCCTACAAGGCGTTCTACAAATGCTCCTACCTCATCGATGTGCGTCTGCCACGCAACCTCGCCAAATATGGTGATGGCGTGTTCGCCGAATGCAACAACCTCGATAGGGTGGAACTCATCCCATGCGACGCGAGCAAATTCGTGGTGCTCGACAACCAGGTGCTCAGCAGCGACCTTACGGAGATGATAGAGCAGTTGCCGTCGGAAGAAGTGGGACTGACTATCCCCGACGGTGTGAGCGTGGTGCACCCATATGCTTTTGCCGCCCGGTATCTCTACCAACGGCTTACCATTCCCGAGAGTGTCACCCAGATAGGGGCTTACGCCTTCAACAGGTGTTTTGACCTGACGCGTACCTATCTCTTCGCTACCGAACCGCCACAGATTGACCCTTCGGCCATCGACGACCTCGACATATCGCTGCGCTCTCTCTATGTGCCCACGGGCACCAAGGCCGCTTATAAACAAGCACTCGGATGGAAGAAGTATAGCAGGATAGTGGAGTTTGACACAGGGACTGTAGGCGTGGAGGAGATGACTACGGCCATTCCATCTGCCGAAGGCGATGTCTATGCCATCGACGGCCGACTGGTGCGAAAGGCCACCGACACCCATCCACTGAGCCCCGGATTCTACATCATGGGAAAGAGAAAACTGATTGTCAGGTGACAACAGAAAAAAGAGAGCCTCAATGGGGCTCTCTTTTTTAGTTCGTTACTTCGTCTCTATCTCCTCCTTCATGTCGATGAATTGCTTCTTTGCGTCATAAAACTCGTATTGCAAAAAAGCCATCTTCTGGGAAGATATGACATGCACGCCTAATCCATATTTGATTTGCCATTTCCGCTTCAAGGACAACAGGCCCTTGTTGATGTAAGCAGCCACGTATGGATGAACGTGCAAGTAGAAGGTCTTGACGCCAATCTTGTTGACGAGGTGGTCAATCTTACTCTCCAACTGGTCGGTGAAAAGAATACTCGACTTGATCTTGCCGCGACCAAAACAAGTGGGACAGGTTTCGTCTACACTCACATCCATGGCAGGACGCACACGCTGACGCGTAATCTGCATCAAGCCAAACTTGCTCAAAGGCAGGATGTTGTGGCGAGCGCGGTCTTTCTGCATGTTCTTGCACATGCGCTCGTAGAGCATCTGCCGGTCTTCTGCCACGTTCATGTCGATGAAGTCGACGATGATGATGCCGCCCATGTCGCGGAGGCGAAGTTGGCGGGCCAACTCATCGGCAGCGCCAAGGTTCACGTCGAGCGCATTGGCCTCCTGGCCGTTGGCTCCGCGCACACGGTTTCCGCTGTTCACGTCTACCACGTGCATGGCCTCTGTATGCTCTATAATCAAATAGGCACCGTGCTTGTAGTTCACCGTCTTGCCAAAACCCGACTTGATCTGTTTAGTGACGTTGAAATTGTCGAATATCGGCACGTTGCCCGTATAGAGCTTCACTATGCCCGCCTTTTCAGGGGCTATTAGAGTGACATAGTGCTTCACTTCGTTGTACACTTCCTCGTCGTTCACGAAGATGTTCTCGTAAGAGGGGTTGAACAAGTCGCGAAGTAAGGCCACCGCTCTGCCAGTCTCCTCAAACACCAGTTGAGGACGCGACTGGGTGCGCTGCACCTTGGTGATGGCATCTTCCCATCTTTGCAGAAGAACCTTGAGTTCGGTGTCGAGTTCTGCCACTCGCTTGCCTTCAGCCACTGTACGGACGATCACCCCGAAATTCTTGGGCTTGATACTCTGTATCAACTGCTTCAGGCGGGCACGCTCCTCACCGCTCTTGATTTTTGTAGAGACAGAAACTTTATCGCAGAAGGGCATGAGCACCAGGTATCGGCCTGCAAAACTCAATTCACCCGTAAGTCGTGGACCTTTCGTTGAGATAGGTTCTTTTACAATTTGCACCATCACCTCCTGACCTACTGTCAGGGTGGTGGCTACGCTGCCGTCTTTCTTCAGGTCGGGCAGGCGTGAGGCTTTTGTGATGGGATAAAGTTTCTTCCTGTCGCTCTGTACCTGTTTCAGGTATTTGGCGTAAGAGTTGAATTGGCTACCTAAGTCAAGATAATGCAGAAAAGCGTCGCGCTCAAAACCAACATCCACAAAGCAGGCGTTCAAACCTGGCATCAGTTTCTTAACCTTAGCAATGTAGATGTTGCCTACTGAAAATGATGCTGAGCGAGGTTCATTCTGATACTCTACCAGTTTCTTGTCTTCCAATAGGGCTATCGAAATCTCCTTCGCACGGACATCAATCACTACTTCGCTGGTCATTTCTTGATAGCTTAATTGATGTAACCAAAAAGGGCATGTCCCAAAATCCACATGGGACTCCAAGACACGCCATTCAGCCGAACAGGCTGTGGAGTGTTCAGCACTTGGCCTACTTGCTCTTATGTCTGTTCTTTCTCAGTCTTTTTTTCCTTTTGTGAGTGGCCATCTTGTGGCCCTTTTTCTTCTTTCCGTTTGGCATAAATGTATGAATTGAAATGGATTGATGATGTGTTGATGCTAACTCTTGGGACTTAATCCTCGTCTTCTACGATTTCGCCCTTCATCCTGCCAACAAAACTCTTTGCCGGCTTGAAACTGGGGAAGTCGTGTGCGGCAATGACGATAGTGGTGTTCTTGGATATGTTGCGGGCGGTCTTCTCAGCGCGGTGCTTCACTACGAAACTGCCGAATCCTCTCAGGTATACATTCTCCTTGTTGAGAAGACTGGTTTTGATCACTTCCATGAACGACTCTACTGAGATGGCTACATCTTTCTTGGCGAGGCCGGTTGAGGCTGAAATCTGATTGATAATATCTGCCTTAGTCATTTCTTTTTTAATTTATAGTTGTTATATATTTTTACTTTGTCCTCAAAAGGGATTGCAAATATACAAGTTTTTAGTGTGATAAGAAAATTTCTCTTTGGATTTTTTGAAAAAAACGGTTTAAAAAAGCATCCAAGGTGCATCATGAGCCTAATTCGCACTCTTTTAAGGTGTTATCTAGAAGAAAGGAGGAGGTGGGCCGCAGATGGGATGTTTGTTCGGTTGTAAAGAAAATATCAGAAACTGGACTTTCTGCCATAGACAAGGCGCGGCGCACAATGGTGTGCGCCGCGCCTTATATCGTGGTGTGTGGGTTTATTTCCCCCACCATTTTTTGCGTTTCGGGGCAGAATGGTCGCTCAGGCGTGTCTTCCTCGCCTCTGCAATCATGTTCTCAAACGACTTGTGCTCCTTGATCATGGTGTACATCTCGCCCCAGTCGGGCAGTCCGCCAAGATTGCGGTCGTCGATCCATACCTCAGCCTTAATCTTGCGGGAGAAGTGGTTGTTGTACTCCTTCTTCTCCTCAGGATAGTCCTTGTTGACGGCATAGAACTCCACGCCTCTCTCACGGCACCATTCCACGGCATCTTCGAGTAGTTTGCCCTCGCGCACCGTCCACAAGATGACCTTGTGGCGGTCGGCGATGAGCATCTTCAGCGTGTCGATGGCGAATGGTATCTCCCTGCCTATTTCAGGGTAGCGGTGCTCCACGATGGTGCCGTCAAAATCCACTGCGATGACCATGACTGTCAGGATTACAACTTGATGGAAGTATCGTTCTTGTTGCCGTAATGGCTGTTGCTGTAGTTGCCATACGAACCGTAGGTTCCATAGCTGCCACCATACGACGAGCCATAGTTGCCGTATTTGCCATAACTGGTGTAGCGGCTGTACTTGCCATACTTGCCGTAGCCATAGTAGTAGCCATACTTCTTCTTCGACATATCGATACCGTTGATGACGATGGCCATGTTGGGCAACTTCTTCTCGTTGGAGAGAGAGTTCACCAGGTCGAAACTCGACTTCGGTGTGTAGTCGGCACGACACATGTAGATGGTGGCATCGGTCACGCGGCCTACCTGGAGGGTATCGGTAACAAGACCCACAGGAGCGGTATCGATAAGCACGTAGTCGTAGTTGTCTTTCAGGATGGAAATCACGGCCTCAAGCGACGGACGGGAAATCAACTCCGAGGGGTTGGGGGGCACCGGACCGGCCAGGAGCAGGTCAAGGTTGCCGTTGACACCCGACGGGATAATCTGCGAGCGCACATCGTCCTCGCTGGGGTGCTCCTGGGCGAGGAGCGGAGTGATACCGTGCTTGTGGTCGTCGATTTCGAACAACTCAGCCAGACGGGGCTTACGGATATCAAGACCCACCAGCACTACCTTCTTGCCAAGGAGGGCGAAACTCACGGCCAGGTTGGCACAGTTGAAGGTCTTACCCTCACCAGAGGTGGTGGAGGTGAACATGATGACCTTCTGTCCCTCACGCAGCATGAACTGCACGTTGGTACGCATGGCACGGAAGATTTCCTCCATCTGGTTGTTCTTGTTCTCGTGCACCACGATGTCGGCTTTTGTCTTTGCTGTCTCGCTTGCCACAGCCACATCGGCGATGATGGGCAGTTGGGTGAGACGGGCCACGTCTTCGTGTCCCTCGATCTTGTATCTGAAGAACTTCAGGAGGAACAACACGAGTCCGGGAAGCAGGAGGCTGATAACGAGGGCGATGGGGATGATCACAGAGGGCTGGGGAGCCACGCGGCCAGAGGTCTCGGGATTCTCCACAATCTTACCCTTGTCGGCGGTAGATGCCAGGGAGATGGAGTTCTCCTCACGTTTCTGGAGCAACATCAGGTAGAGGCCCGACCTCACCTCTTGCTGGCGACCGATCTGGGTCAGCATACGCTCCTGTTCGGGAGTGGCAGAAATCTGTGAGGTGTACTTGCTGTATTGTGAGGAGATGGCATTGCGCTGAATCTCGTGGTTCTTGCGGCTCTGGGCCATGGCGCGGCGGATACTTCCCGAGAGGTCGTCGAGTTGGGCGGTGAGGGGAATCACGGCGGGGCTTTCCTCGGAAGCCGTACGCAGCAGTTTGTTGCGCTGCAGCACAATGTCGTTGTAGCGGTTGATCAGGCTCGATGCGGTAGCATCGCTAAGACCCACGTTGGAGGGCAATGTCTGGTACTTGTTCTCCGGGCGGTCCATATAGTCGCTGATGCTTGCGAGCAACTGCATCTGTGTATTAGCCTCAGCAAGGCGCTGGTCATACTCGCCTGCACCGCTCATGGCCTGTGTGGCATTCATGCGGAGTTCGGTCATGTGCTGACTGCGCTTGTACGACTCCAATTGGCTCTCTGTCTCACCAAGTTCGGCGTTGATCTTCTCCAGACGGGCGTTGATGAACTCCTCAGTACGGTTGGCCACCTCGTTCTTGTCTTCGTTGGCCTGGCGGTTGTAGCAAATCACCATCTGGTTGAGGTAGTCGACGGCACGACGGGGAATCTCATCGACCAGTGACATCCTCACGATGCTCGTGCTCTTCGATGTGGGGTTCACACGGAAGTTGGCCAGGTATTTGGTGGCGGCGTTGTAAGGCGACTGGATGGTCACCATCATCAGGCTACCGTCGGCCATGCTCGTGTTGCCGTTGGCCACGAAGGTCATGTCGCCTACCTTGGTCTTCAAGGTCTGTGGAAGAGTGGTAAACACCTTGTTGATGCGATACGGGCCAAGTGCGTTACCTTCTTCTGTGGGAACGTAGTAGGTGCCTTTTACCTTGTAGTTGCCCTTCTCGCGTTCAATTGTCAGGCGAATGGGCACGTTGAGGCTCTCCAGGTGGGCACCGTCGATGTCTACGGTCACAGGCTGGTTCTTGTAGAGGATTCTGTTCTTTACGCGGCCCTTCATGATGTACGAAGTATACAACTTGAGGTCTCTCACCACGTCGGTGGCAAGGATATGCGAGGAGATAATCTCCATCTCGTTGTCGATACCCTCAGAGTTCGACATCATGCCAAGGTTGGTCAGGCTGAGGATGGAATTGCCGCGTCCGCGGTTGTCTTCGTCCTTGATCAGCATCTTCACCTGCGAGGCATAGCGTGGGGTGGTATACCTCAAGTAGATGGCAGTAATGCCCAGCAGAATGATCAGCGAGAGGGCAAACCACTGCCAGTTAAGAATGAATGTCTCAAAAAGTGAACGGAAATTGAAGAATGACCTTTCTTCATTTTGTTCCCGTAAGATCTCATTCGATGTTACATTGTTGTTCTCTTCCATTTTTATTATATAAATATGTTATCGTTTCTTTGTCGTGTCTTCCGACAATTTCAGCAAATACTTGCCGTAGTCGTTCTTTGCCATCAGGTGGGCACTCTCAAGGAGTTCGTCGCGGCTTATCCAACCATTGATGTAGGCTATCTCTTCCAGACAGGCAATCTTCAGGCCCTGGCGCTTCTCAATCACCTCGATAAACGTGCTGGCCTCGGCAAGGCTGTCATGGGTGCCGGTGTCGAGCCATGCGAAACCGCGGGGAAGGCATTCCACACGCAGGTCGCCTTGCTCCAGATAGGCTTGATTCACCGATGTGATTTCCAGTTCACCACGGGCACTGGGCTTCACTTGCTTGGCTATCTCCACTACGGAGTTGGGGTAGAAGTAAAGACCCACCACGGCATAGTTGCTCTTCGGACAGGTGGGCTTCTCCTCTATGCTCAGGCAGTTGCCCTCGTCGTCGATTTCTGCCACGCCATAGCGCTGAGGGTCGTTCACGTAATAGCCAAAGACGGTGGCCTTGCCTTCGTCGGCCATGCTGACGCTCTTGCGCAGATAGTTGACGAAACCCACACCGTGGAAGATATTGTCGCCAAGGACAAGACACACACTGTCGTCGCCAACAAACTCTTCGCCGATAATGAAGGCCTGGGCAAGACCGTCGGGGCTGGGCTGCTCCGCATAGGAGAGCCGAAGTCCGAACTCATGGCCGTCGCCCAGCAGCCGCTTGAATCCAGGAAGGTCGTAAGGGGTGGAAATCACCAGGATATCACGTATGCCGGCAAGCATCAAAACTGATATAGGGTAATATATCATCGGCTTGTCGAATATGGGGATGAGTTGCTTGCTGATACCTTTGGTGATAGGATAGAGCCGGGTTCCCGACCCTCCTGCCAATACAATTCCTTTCATGTCACTGCATTACGGTAGACTGGGCATGACTTTAAGCACCATTGCGGCACGTTTTGCATGCGGAATGGGCGCCATCGTCGAAATTTTGCGTGCAAAGATACAAAGAAAAGTTGTAAACAGAAAAACTTATCTCTCGTTTTTGTCGATTTTTTATCATTTGTTTAGATATGGTTGAGTTTACTGTCGCCTCCGAATGCCCTTTGCCCTGACATTTAACTCCGTAAATATCCGGAAAGTGGAGCGGGTGAGAAAGTTGGGACGATTATTCTTGCTGTTTTTCCTTTTTTTGTTGTATCTTTGCTGACGCAACAATAGTTCAATAATAAAAAAATCAAACATATTATGAGTTTTTTCTCAAAATTATTCGGAAAAAAGAACGAAGAAGTCAAAGTGGGGGGAATTGAAGATTATATGACCCTTGTAAGGGTGTATTTCCAAGCCTGCCTGGCAGAGAGAATGGGAATCACCAACCTGGCGTCGCTCCCCGACCTGCGCACCTTCAAGACCACCCTCCATGTACCAACGGTGAATAATAAGTTGGGTGTGGGGGAGAAAAGCAAATGTCGGAAATTGATGAAAGAAATTTACAATACAGATGATAGTTTCTTCAAGGAAATCGACAATTCGCTCAAGAAAAACTGTAAGCGCGTGCAAGACGTGCAACCTTACATGATACAATTCCAGGCCTTCTCGCAAGACCTCATGATGCTCACCGGAAACTTGATGAAATTCAAACTGAGGCTGCCGTCGTTCTTCAAGAAGGCCATTCTCAGCATGACAGAGAAGACCGTAGACGATATCTTCAACAAGAACGACTACAAGGACCCTGCCGTGATGAAGGCCGTGCTTGGCGTGCGCCAGTATAACAGCAAACTCGGATTCAGCAAGGAGTGGATTACCGACTTCGTATACCAGGTGGTGATGCTCGCCAAGAAAGAGCCAAGGAAGAAAGACGAAAAGGAGGCTTAACAACACGAGAAAACCATACGGCGGCAGAAAAGACGACCCCAGCAGAATGGCTGATAACATCCGTTTCTGCCAAAAAACATGTGTTTTTTTTGGTGTTTCTGATTTAATGATGTAATTTTGTAGGCAAATTACGAAGTATGACTGCCGAGGACAAGACAATCGCGCTTTTCACCACACGCGTGCGACAACTGATGATTCAGTTTGAGAAACTCAAGAAGGAAAACGCCAACTTGAGGGAGATGCTGGATGAGCGCGATGGCAGAATCCAAAAGATGGAGGAACAGTTGAGTTCGACGCGGAAAAACTTCGAAAACCTGAAGACCGCACGGATGCTGGAGGTCAGCGAGGGTGACCTCGATGCTGCTAAGGCAAAACTCAACAAGTTGGTCAGGAGCGTCAACAAATGTATCACGCTGCTCAGCGAGAAATGACGTCAACGATGTCTGAAGAAAGAAGAGAAAAACTACATATAAGATTGCACATCTACGATACGGAGATACCCATGAGGATATTCCCCGAGGAGGAAGAATTGTATCGTAGGGCTGCCAAACTTATAACCAATACGGTAACTACCTATACCGCAAGGGCACAGGGGAAGAAAAGCGCCATCGATGTGTTGTACATGGCGCTTGTAGACATTGCGCTCAGATATGAGAAAGAGGCTGAGCGTAATGACACTGCACCTTTCAGCGATATTCTCGTAAAACTTACTTCTGAGATCGAAGACGCGCTTGCTGAAGACAAGTGACACGTGTTCGCATGCACAAGGCTCCACCGGCTTGCATGGCAATGGCTTCACGCCATGCCGGCGCATGGCTGGAGGAAAACAATTGAGAATATCATCAATAACATAACTTCTTATTATTTAAAATGAATATCATAACAATAATCATCGCTATCGTATGCCTCGTCTTGGGAGGACTCGCCGGATACATGCTCTTCATGCATGTCATCAAGGGAAAATACAACAAAATGGTGGAGACCGCCAACAAGGACGCCGAGGTTATCAAAGAAAAGAAAATGCTTGAGGTCAAGGAGAAGTTCCTCAACAAGAAGGCTGAACTCGAAAAAGAGGTGCAGGCCAGGAACCAGAAACTGCAGCAAAGCGAAAGCAGGCTCAAGCAGCGAGAGATATCACTCAACCAGCGACAGGAAGAACTCGGACGACGCAAGCAAGAGGTGGAACAAAGCCAGAAGCGCATCGACAACGAGAAGAAACTGCTCCTCATCAAGCAGGAGGAACTCGAGAAGATGCAGACGATGGAGCGGGAGAAACTCGAGGAACTCTCCGGACTCAGTGCCGAGGAGGCCAAGAGCCGACTCGTGGAGAGCCTCAAGGACGAGGCACGCACCGATGCCGCCAGTTACGTCAACGAAATCATGGACGAGGCCAAACTCAACGCCAACGCACAGGCCAAGAAAATCGTCATACAGACTATTCAGAGAGTGGCCACCGAGACTGCCATCGAAAATTCCGTCAGCGTGTTCCATATCGACAACGACGAGGTGAAGGGACGTATCATCGGACGAGAAGGACGCAACATCAGGGCCCTTGAGGCCGCAACGGGAGTGGAAATCGTGGTAGATGACACCCCAGAGGCTATCGTTATCTCTGCTTTCGACCCCATCCGGAGGGAAATCTGCCGACTGGCACTTCACCAACTCGTGGCCGACGGGCGCATTCACCCTGCACGCATCGAGGAAGTGGTGGCCAAGGTGAAGAAACAACTCGACAACGAGGTCATCGAAATCGGAAAGCGCACCACCATCGACCTGGGCATCCACGGACTGCATCCGGAACTCATCCGCATCATCGGAAAGATGAAATACCGCTCATCTTACGGACAGAACCTCTTGCAGCACGCACGCGAGACTGCCAACCTCTGCGCCGTCATGGCATCAGAACTCGGACTGAATCCCAAGAAGGCGAAAAGGGCAGGACTGTTGCACGACATCGGCAAGGTGCCTGACGAGGAGAGCGACCTGCCACACGCACTCTATGGTGCCAAGATAGCAGAGAAATACAAGGAGAAGCCCGATATCTGCAACGCCATCGGAGCACACCACGACGAGATGGAAATGAATACGCTCCTCGCACCCATCGTGCAGATTTGCGACGCCATCTCGGGTGCAAGGCCCGGTGCAAGACGGGAAATCGTAGAGGCATACATCAAGCGCCTCAACGACCTTGAGGCCATCGCCATGAGTTACCCGGGTGTGACCAAGACCTATGCCATACAGGCCGGACGCGAACTGCGCGTCATCGTTGGCGCCGACAAGATGGACGATAAAGAGACCGAGGCACTCTCGGGCGAAATCGCCAACAAGATACAGAACGAGATGACCTACCCGGGACAGGTGAAAATCACCGTCATCCGCGAGACACGCTCGGTGGCTTACGCCAAATAACATCTCCATCATCATCCACTAACCACACATCGATGTTTGGCCAACGCCAACCTCAATGTGTGGTTTTTTTGGAAATTTATCTTCAGAAACTAGATCAACATGATGCAACTCTTCCATAACCCATTGTTCAGACACGTGGTGCTCTTCCTGGCCATCGTGCTGCTCATGGTGTTCTGCATTGACAAGTCAAGGCAGAACCAGCGCACCCGAAACGCACTCTACAACTGCATCTATGTGCTGTATGGCGCGGCAGTGCTCAAACTCATACAGGTGGTCGACCTGATGCTGCCACTCCACCTCGCCCTCTGCCAGACTGCGGGACTGTTGCTCGCCGTTGTTGCCGCTCTTGCCTATTGGCGCTGGGTGAAGCCACAGCCCGACATCCCCTACAACAAGGTTTTCTATTGGATGGGGTGGGGCGTCCTGGCATGTACGCTCTTGTTGCAGATGGCTTTCCTCTACCTCGCCCTCTTCACCAACCAAGGCGTATAACAATAAGAATAGGGCACACTGTAACCAGTTGTCGGTCCGCCTCTATATCCATCTACTTTATATGTATGGCTCGTCAGCAGACGTGTGGCAAGTAAAAAGAAGGGTTCCCTTTGACTCCTGAAAATGGAGCGAATACCAACTATATTAATATATAAAGAGGTGTGGCTGTGAACGCACACCGTTATCTGCCATCCACAACCACGGTTTTGCACACAAACGGGATTTTTCCTGTCAGTGTGCATCTTTTTTCGTAATCCCTTATGCCACAATAGTTCTCATGCAGCAGGACCTTCCGACCATGAAAAAATGTAAAAAACAAATCATTAAAATACCTTAAAACCATTTTTTTTCATGCCACAATATGAGAGGAAAAACAGATAATTATATTATCTTTGTAACCGAATTCAGAGAACAAATTTATCAATTTACTGACTTGATATTTTAAAAAAGTTGACCAAAAAGGAAAACTTTTTTTTGATTAAGAATGGAAATGTTTTCCAAAACGAACGACAATTACCATGAGGGAATTTACTATTCTGAAGCGTGACGGTAAGCGAGACCGCTTTTCACTCGACAAAATCATGACTGCCATTATCAAGGCATTCCAGTCGGTTGGACAAGAAGTAGATTTGGGGTCTATCTCAAAGATACTCAGTCACTTGGACATTCACGACAACATCACCGTGGAGGATATCCAAAACGAGGTGGAGGAGGCCCTGATGAGAGAGGGACACTACCAGGTGGCCAAGTCTTTTATGCTCTACCGACAGAGGCATACCGAGGACCGGGAAACTATGGAACGGTTGAAATTTTTGGCAGACTACTGTGATGCAGCCAACGCAGCCACAGGTTCGAAATATGATGCCAACGCAAATGTCGAGCACAAAAATATTGCAACTCTCATCGGGGAGTTGCCCAAGTCGAGTTTCATCCGGCTCAACCGCCGGTTGCTTACCGACCGCATCAAGAAAATGTATGGCAAGGAACTGGCAGACGAGTACCTCGACAAACTCTCGCACCATTTCATCTACAAGAACGACGAGACGTCGCTCGCCAACTACTGTGCCTCCATCACCATGTATCCGTGGCTCATTGGCGGCACCATGTCGATAGGCGGCAACTCCACTGCACCCACCAATCTCAAGTCGTTCTGTGGGGGATTCGTCAACATGGTGTTCATGGTGTCGAGCATGCTCTCTGGTGCATGTGCCACACCGGAGTTCCTCATGTATCTCAACTACTTCATCGGACTGGAATACGGGAAAGACTATTGGAAGGAGCCCGACAGGGTGGTCGATCTCTCCGTGAAACAGCGTACCATCGACAAGATGATTACCGACTGCTTCGAGCAGATTGTCTACTCCATCAACCAGCCCACGGGCGCACGCAACTACCAGGCCGTGTTCTGGAACATCGCCTACTACGATAAATTCTACTTCGAGAGCCTTTTCGGCAACTTCTACTTCCCCGATGGCTCACAGCCCGACTGGCCAGGACTGTCGTGGCTGCAGAAGAGATTCATGAAGTGGTTCAACCGCGAGCGCACCAAGGCTGTGCTCACTTTCCCCGTGGAAACCATGGCACTGCTTTGCAAGGATGGCGATGTCATCGACAAGGAATGGGGCGACTTCACTGCTGAGATGTATGCCGAGGGACACTCCTTCTTCACCTATATGAGCGACAATGCCGACTCGCTCAGTTCGTGCTGCCGCCTGCGCAACGAGATACAGGACAACGGCTTCAGTTACACACTCGGTGCTGGAGGTGTGTCGACAGGGTCGAAGAGCGTGCTCACCATCAACCTCAACCGCTGCATACAGTATGCCGTCAACCACCAACTCGATTATAAGGACTACCTCTCCGAAGTCATCGACCTCTGCCACAAGGTGCAACTTGCCTACAACGAGAACCTCAAGGAACTCAAGGAGCATGGCATGCTGCCGCTCTTCGACGCAGGATATATCAACATCGGCAGGCAGTATCTCACCATCGGTGTCAACGGACTCGTGGAGGCTGCGGAGTTCATGGGACTGAAGATCAACGACAATCCCGAGTACCTCGAATTCGTGCAGACCGTGCTCGGACTGGTGGAGAAATACAACAAACTCTACCGCACGAAAGACGTGCTCTTCAACTGTGAGATGATTCCCGCAGAGAACGTGGGCGTGAAACACTCCAAGTGGGACCGCGAAGACGGATACTTCGTGCCACGCGACTGCTATAACAGTTATTTCTATATCGTTGAGGACGACTCACTCAACATCATCGACAAGTTCAAACTCCACGGAGCACCCTATATCAAGCACCTCACCGGAGGGTCGGCGCTCCACATGAACCTTGAAGAACACCTCTCCAAGGCGCAATACAGGCAGTTGCTCAAGGTGGCTGCCAAGGAGGGATGCAATTACTTCACCTTCAACATACCCAACACAATCTGCAACGACTGTGGACATATCGACAAACGCTTCCTGAAGGAATGTCCGGAATGCCACTCCAACAACGTCGATTACATGACACGCATCATCGGCTACCTCAAGCGGGTGAGCAACTTCTCGGAGCCAAGGCAGCAGGAGGCCAACCGCAGGTATTATGCCACACCAGAGAAACTCTGAAAACCAATCATATCACACAACCTACACCAATAAAATAATTGAACAGATGTTGAAGTATGTCAACACGGGAGTCGTGTTCCAGGAAATTCCCGATGAGGTGACGCTGGCGGTAAACATCGCCAACTGCCCTTGCCACTGCCCAGGATGCCATAGCAAGTATCTGTGGGAGAACATTGGCAAGCCGCTCACGCCGATGGTCATCGACCAGATGCTGAAGCAATACGACTCCGACATCACTTGTATCGCCTTCATGGGAGGCGACTCAGAACCTACTTACATCAATGCACTGGCACGTCATATCCACCGCGAGCATCCACAATACCGTGTGGCATGGTATAGCGGGCGGCAGCGCATACCTTCAAGCGTGAAGAAATCGGATTTCGACTACATCAAGGTGGGACCTTACATCGCCCATCTGGGATGTCTCAAGGAGCGTACCACCAACCAGCGACTCTACAAGAAAGCGTCGGGCGACGATTTCACCGACATTACATCGAGGTTCTGGAAATAGAATGGCTCACCCGGAACATCCAAGTGTGGCCATAGTATGTCCCAACTCCCTCTCGGTGATGGGACTGCGGCAACTACTCGCCGGCATCAGCACGCTGGTGAGTGTTGACGCGTATGCTTCGGTGGATGAATTGAAGGAAGCCGGCCCCGACAGATACCTGCACCTCTTCGTCGACATGGGGGTGCTCATGACCGACAGGAACTTCTTCTTCGAACGGCGCCACAAGACCATTGTTCTCACCACACAGGAGGAGCACGAGAAGGTGCTCTCCGAATTCCATTGCCTTTGCATCACGGGGTCGGAAAGCCATCTCGTGAGGGCGCTGCTTGCCCTCATGCAAAGGGGGCATGCCATGCATCAGACGCATCCAGAGGCCCGTATCCCCCGCAAGCAGACACTGCTCTCACCACGTGAGATAGAGGTGCTCGCGCTTGTCGTTCAGGGTTTTATCAACAAGGAGATTGCCGACAGGCTCAACATCAGCCTTGCCACTGTTATCACCCATCGCAAGAACATCACCGAGAAACTGGGCATGCGCAGTGTCTCTGCGCTCACCATCTATGCTGTGATGAACGGATACGTGGATTTGGGGAAGATTTGATATGATTTAAAGCCATCTCCCTAAAAGATGGGCGAACCAGCCACGGAACTTCTGCCACGGCGTGCGGAACTGGTTCCATGTCTCGGGGGTAAGGTAGAAACTCTTTGTCTTGTCGTTTTCGAACATGTCGTTGAGTTGGCGTGTCACGCAGGAGTCGACAATTACCGCATTTTCCTCGTAGTCCCAACGCAGACTTCGTCCGTTGAGGTTGGCACTGCCCACAGTGCAGAACCTACCGTCTACCATGATGATTTTCGTGTGGTGGAACCCTGGCTCGTAAATCCATACATCGGCACCACGCTTCATCAGACTGTGTGCGTTGTAGAAGCCGCAGTCGGGGGTCAGGGGAATGTCGCTTTTCGCCGATACCATGATTTCCAGTTTCACCCCTCTCTTCAGTGCATTGCGCAGCGCTTTCTTCACGCTGTGGGTGAGGGTGAAATAGGGGTTGACGAGTTTGATGCTGTCGCGGGCGTCGTTGATGGCATCTACATAGAACTTCCGGATGATTCTATTGCTCACACGTGGCTCGCGGTTGATAATGCCTACCATCTTCTTGCCCTTGCTGGCGGTGGTGTCGGGTTTCAGGTCATGGAAATAGTCACCGCTGGTGGGTGTCAGCCTGAAGTATTTGGGATTGTCGGCCAACCGTTCCTTTGTCACTTTCTCCCAGATGCGCATGAAGATGCGCTGCAGGGTGTTCACCTCCTCGCCCTCGATGCGGCAGTGCATGTCGCGCCATTCTCCCACCACCTCAGTGCCATTGATGTAGTAGTCGGCCACGTTCATCCCGCCAGTGTAGGCTATCTTGCCGTCGATGACCACAATCTTGCGGTGGTCGCGCGAGAACACATGGTTGATCCATGGGAAACGGATGGGGTCGAACTCCTCTATCTGGATGCCTTTCTCACGGATGGCCTGCAGGTGGTGCTTCAGTAAGGGCTGGTTGTTGGAGTCGTTGCCGAAGCCGTCGAAGAGAGCCCTCACCTCCACGCCTTCCTTGGCTTTCTCGGCGAGCAGGTCGAAGAGCAGGTTGGCAATGGAGTCATTGCGGAAGTTGAAATACTCCAGGTGTATGCTGCTGCGGGCCTGGCGGATGGCCTTGAACATGTCGTCGAATTTCTCCTGACCCGTCATGAGCAGTACCACGCTGTTGTCATTGGAGAAGGTGACACCTTCCTTGCGCAACTGTGCCACAAGGAGGGAGTCGCTGCGTTGTGCCACGGCGCATGTGGCTATGCATAGTGCGAGAAGAAGTATGGCGTTTTTGTGTCTCATTTCCAATAATAATCCCTTTTTTACTGCAAGGTTATAGCATGCAGCGGTAGTGGTCTACGATACCGAGGAGGTGGCGCTGCTGGTCTACCACCAGCACGGTATGCACCTTGTGCTTGTTCATGATGCGCTGTATCTCTGTCACCTTCGTCTCTGGCGATACGCATTTCGGCGAGCGTGTCATGATGTCGCCTACTGTCTTGTCGAAGAATTCGGCTTGCCAGCGCTCCATGGCGCGGCGGATGTCGCCATCGGTAATCAGTCCCTCCACCTTGCCGTCGCGGAGCGACACGCCCAGACCGAGTTTTCCCTTGCTCACGTGGATGATGGCCTCGCCCAGGTGCATGTCGTCGGGGATGATGGGCAGGTCGTCGCTCTTCATCACATCGCGGGCGGTGGTGAGGAGGCGCTTGCCCAACTCGCCGCCGGGATGGAACTGTGCGAAGTCGTGAGGCTTGAAGTCGCGCACCTCCATCAGTGCCACGGCCAGGGCGTCGCCCATCGCCAGGGCGGCGGTGGTGCTGCTCGTCGGGGCGAGGTTGAGGGGGCACGCCTCTTTTTCTACCCTCACCAGGATGTGGGCGGTGGAGTATTTGGCAAGGAGAGAGTCGGGGTTGCCCGTCATGGCGATGATAGGCACGTTCATGTGCAGCACGATGGGGATGAACCGCAGCAACTCATCGGTCTGCCCAGAGTTGCTCAGGGCGAGCACGATGTCGTCGGAGGTTATCACGCCCAGGTCGCCGTGATATACGTCGAGGGGGTTGATGTAGAACGCCGGTGTGCCGGTGCTCGAGAGCGTGGCGGCAATCTTCGCACCGATGTTGCCGCTCTTCCCCACGCCGGTCACGATCACCTTGCCGTGGCAACGGTAAATCATCTCTACGGCGTGGTCGAACGACTCGTCCAACTGGCCTATGAGGTCGGTAATGGCTTGTGCCTCGTCGCGCAGGCATTGCGAGGCGTATTTCCTGCTCAGCAGCAGGCGTTCGTGGATGGTGTTCATGCGTCTACTTGTAGTTTTCTGTTTTCTATAACAACGAGGCGACGACATCGCCAAGATGCGACAGCGGCAGCATGTTGGGGCCGTCACTCAGCGCGTGGTCGGGGTCGGGATGGGTCTCAAAAAAATAGCCGGTGGCACCGAAGGCCTTTGCCGCCAGTGCCATCTGCGGCACGAAACGGCGGTCGCCACCTGTCGTGCCGTTGCTGCCACCGGGGCGCTGAACGCTATGCGTGCAGTCCATCACCACACAGGGCACGATGTCGAGCATATCGGCGATGTTGCGGAAGTCCACCACCAGGTTGTTGTATCCATAGATGTTGCCGCGCTCCGTAAGCCACACCTCTGTGGCACCGGCGTCGAGGGCTTTCTCCACAGGGTAGCGCATGTCTCTGCCACTGAGAAACTGTGCTTTCTTGATGTTTACCACACGACCGGTACGTGCAGCGGCTGCCAGCAGGTCGGTCTGACGACACAGAAACGCGGGTATCTGCAGCACGTCGGCTACCTCGCTGGCAGGCTTTGCCTGCCAACTCTCATGGATGTCGGTGAGTATCCTGAGACCGTATCTCGACTTCACGTCGGCGAGCATCTGCAAGCCTTTCTCCAGTCCTGGACCACGAAACGATGCCACCGAAGTGCGGTTGGCCTTGTCGAACGACGACTTGAAGATGATGTCGATGCCCAGACGGGCATTCAGTGCCACTATCTCCTCAGCCACCTCTTTCAGCAGCAGTTCCGACTCTATCACACACGGGCCGGCGATTATCACCGGTTTTCCGCTTTTTTTCATTCCTTCTTTCATCATCATCTATTCTTTTTTGCAAAGGTACGATTAAGCGAGCGGAAAGCAAAACAAAATACGTAGTTTTTGTTTTCTCTCCCGAGCGAAGTACCTTCGGCCGCAGGCCAAAGGTACGATTAAGCGAGCGAAAAACCAAAAACATTTTGGTTTTTCCGAGCATGAGTACCTTCGCTGCGAAGCGGCAAAGTACGATTAAGCGAGCGGAAATCCAAATTTTATTTGGAATTTCCCGAGCGTGAGTACCTTCGGCCGCAGGCCAAAGTTCGATTAAGCGAGCGGAAATCCGATACTCAATCTTCAATCATACAAAGTCAAGACTCAATCTTCTCGACAATGAGTTCAACAGAGTCGTCTTCAAGAGAATTGAACTTGTCATAATGAATATGCGTGCCAGGCTCTTCATTTGCCATTGCCACAAACTGCTTGGCCAACGACAACAGTCCTTCTCTGTTTGCTGACAGTGTCACCGTATGACCATCATAACCAACGCTGATGGTGAATCCATCTATCCATTCTATTTTCATGAGCAATTGTTGAATGTAAAAGTAAAAATATAAGGTTGATTGTTTGATGACAATAACTCACTCGCAAAGATATGGTGAAATGCTTGCATTTCCAAACAATGTGCCCGTTTCTTGCAAATTAACTACCATAATAGATAAGGAAATGGTGATGTATATGTCTATATAGGTATATAATCCATATTCGTATCATCATTTTTCTTCGAATCATGATTTATTTCGTCTTTTTTTTCGTACTTTTGGACTTTAATCCATAAATGCTGTTAAAGTCATGCTTTGAAGTGTAACTACATCTCTAGACCATGAAAAAAATTTTTAGTATAAGTCTTCTGTTGCTGACAGCCTTCTTCTGTTCCTGCAAGGATGCAACCCTCGGGGAGTCGCTGAAGGGTGTGTATCTGGCAAATATCCCCGATGGGGAGTTTTTGCTGGTCGCTCCGGAGAAAGGCGATGCCTATTGTGTGGTTTGCAGGAACAGTGATATTGACTCCATCCGTGTTTTCCTCGATGAAGATATCATAAAGGATGTCTCTGGAAACACTTTGGCAGAACTTCGTCTTGAGAACGATTCTATGGTTGCCGACATAGTCACTGTCAATGGCGACAAGATTACTTCTGCGTTCACACGCCGTGACTTGGTTGCCGCTGATAAACCCATACCCACGAAACATCCTATCCGGTATTTGGAGCCCATCACTGAAGACACTGCCCAAGTGGATAGGGACGTTTTTTATTCGAGAGATGCGGGTTTTTACTCGTCAAATTCTGTGGGCGATATTCCCGTCTCAGACTATGATACCTATATAGATTCGTTGCGCAGCAAGTATCAACTTGTTACCAAGGACATCGACCTGTTCATGGATGTGTATTATTGGGGAGATGACATGGTAAGCAAGCGACCCCTTGTCATCCTCCTACACGGAGGGGCTTTCCTCTTTGGTGACAAGGGTGGATCATTTATGCGCCACTTGGCACAGCATTACGCTACCCGTGGTTTTGTGGTGGCTTCAGTCAATTACAGGTTGGGCTGCTCGTTTGTAGGCCTCCACACCATTCGGCGTACCATTTACCGGGCTGTGCAGGATGCCGGCAAGGCTGCGCATTTCCTCATCGACCATGCCGAAGATTATGGTATTGATACCAATGCCATATTTCTTGTAGGACATAGTGCTGGAGCCATTACCGCCCTTATGGCATCAATCCTGACGGATGAGGATAATTATGAAGACATCGACCAGTTTTATCTCAAGGAATTAGGAGATTTGCCTTCACCCGTGAAACTTCTGGGAACAGTGGGATTATGGGGTGGCATCACCGAGTTGGATTATATCAATAGGGCAGACGACCCCGATTTCCTGTTGATGCATGGAACAGACGATGATATTGTGCCGTTCCGTGAGGGGGTCCCGTTCTTTCATAATCCGTTGTTGGTCGACTTGCTCTTGGGAGAGGGAGACCGCCTTCGTGGTAGTGGTGTCATAAAGGAAGAGATGGACCGGAGGGGATTGCCTTGTGAACTGTATCGGTTTGAAGGCATGAACCATGACCCCCACTTGGATGAGGAGGGTAAGTTTAACGACAACATCGATATCGTGGACAGTATCACTACTTCATTCCTTTATAGGAAGTTAGACAAATTGTGCTCTCCGATAGAGGTTTCTCAAGACATCAATTTCTGTAAACGCTATCGGATAAGCAGCGATGCTCCTATCCGGCAAATATCGTGGAATGTGAGAGGGGGCTTGATTTTCGATAGCGTTTCGGATAACGAAATAGAGTGTTACATGTTTACCAATGCTCTTTCGTCGGAGGTAACCGCAACGGTGTTGTTGGAGAATGGGCACACCGTGACCAAGGTCGCGAGATAGATTTCATGAGTATTCCTTATCCCTATATTCAAACGAATGTGAAACCAATAAAAATATAAGTCATGAAAAAAAGCACTAACAGTTGGCAGAAATGGTTTTTCCTTTTGATTCCTTTCTTTCTTCTCGCCTGTGAGCAGCGCGACCCCGAAGTTGAGTTTCAGAAGTTGCTTGACACTCCTTACACCAATATCAAGGAAGGTCTCAAGGCCTTGGACGACTACATTGGTTACTTCTCTGGTAAGTCAAGTGAACACATGGAGGAGGCTTATAAGATGCGGAGAGAATACAGTGCCATGGCAGACCTGTTCAATGATTCGTATCAAGACTATGCCCAATTTATGGAAGTGATAGACAAATTAAAGGATAAGGGAGAGGACAGCGAGTTTGCCAGTGTGAGGGAAGTGTGGAGACAACTTTTCTCGAAAAAGAAACACAGTCTTCTGGATCCCGGTCTGGAAAAACTCGATAAGAACTCTTTTGTAGAATACATGACAGAGAATGCCAAGGAATTATGCAAAGACGGCACCATCTTAATGAAACCGGATGTGTGCGATGTCGTGGAGATGGGTGAGCCTCAACTTACCGAAGACGGCTTCTCAAAGACCTGTGAAGGCACCTTCAGGGTGCACCTGAAAGGGTCATTGGTTGGTTTGTTGCAGTCTACTGCATTGATTAAACTGAAGGGCGAAATTGTTGGTGACAGCATTCCTACATTCCAATATAAACTAGTTGGCTACGAAATCCTCGAGGCTCCAACAGAATTGAAGGACGTCATTTCAACAGCAGCGCAGTTGTTGATAGGTATTTAATAGTCGCTCCTGACACGAATCGAATAAAAGAGGTGAAATTATGAAGAATATTATATATTTAATATTGATTTCCACGCTTGCCTTATTAACTTCATGTTCGATGAAGGATACGTTAGTAGGTTCGTGGAAAATTGAAGATGCGTCAATTACAGTTAGAAATGGCCAAAACATCACTCCCGACCATTCGGAACTGGGTGGGATAACATTCCATAAGGATGGGTTGTTTGTTTCAGAAGGAAGTTTCTCTTTTACGGATTCTTATCTTGAAAAACTTGACGATAGTTCATACCAAGGCCAATGGGATTGTAATGACAAATACAGTCAAATGAAAATAAATGGATGCTTATGGAAAGTTGAAATTATCGATGATAGTAGGATTGAATTAAGAGCCACTGTACAACGTTTATCGGAAGGTACTAGAGAATATTATTGTTTATTAAGAAAAGAATGACATATCGCATAGCCCAACTTTGGGCGATATCGTACAAGATAATATGTTGCTTGATGCTGGCGTTGGGCATGGTGCTGCCTGCCAGTGCTCAGTATTTCTCCAAGATGCGTATCAAGGAGAAGGATTTTTGCGACACCATCCCCATCGAGTTTCGTGGTGGCAGAATCATCATCCCTGTGGAGATAGAGGGACGCACCCATCAGTTTATTTTCGACACTGGCTGTAGCGTGGGACTGGTGTTTACCGACCGTGCCGTCACGCTGAAAAAGAAGTTTGGTATCTCTCTCATAAACGATGCCGCCAATCATGTGCGTCTTAGGGACGTGAAACGCATCCCCGAGATGCATATCGGGCATCTCACCGTCAGAAACTACCGGGTCGTCCTTACTCCCAAACAAAGCATGGTCAACACCGAATACGACTGTCAGCAGATTGTAGGTTGCATCGGAAGCGACCTTATCTCTAAGCATCGTGCCGTGAAAATTGACACCGAAAAAGGCTTCATGGTCATTACCGACCGGCATGGTGCCTTTGACGGTGAAGAGGGATTCCGTATCCCGTTCAAAGAAGATGTACGTGTGCCGTATTTACAGGTGGCAACCCGTGCTGACAAACAGCGATGGTGTATGTTCGACACAGGCTCTCCCAATTTCCTCGACGTACGTAGCAAAGACATCACCGATGCCGACACCCTCGACACAGCCATAGGGAGTATCACTGCAGGCATCTACGGCAAGACCGATGAAGAGCGTGTAATGATGATTCGTTTGGACAGCCTTTGTATCGGTGGCTGCGTGTTTCGTCAGGTGACAACCAACCTGCAGTCTGCCAATGATTTTGTCTTGGGCAGTGCAGTCTTGAAATACGGTTCGATGGTCATCGACTACAACAAGCACCAGATGATATTCAGCCCATATCATTATGACAACGGCGTGATGGTGGCAAACACGTTTAGGGATTTTGTGATGATGCCCCGCGGTGATGATAATTTCTATGTTACTCTCGTGTGGAGCAAGAGCCGTTCGTATGCTTTGGGGGTACGTTTGGGCGACCGTCTGACCCATATCGACGGCATTGATGTCAGCGGTAACCCCTGCGCCTACATGAACCTCGCCCCCGGCAATCACCTCATCACATTTACCAGTACTCAAGGAGAGGTGAAAGAGATACCGATAGAAAGGTGAATGGCAGGGCTTTGGGCGTGGAAGTCACTTTGCCGTGAGGCGTCAATCATCAATGAATGCCTGTAGTCTGTGGATGATGTCTTGCCAGTCGTATTCGTTGAGTTGGTCTTGATTCACTTGGGGATGCTCCTCGAGGGTGCTCAGGATGGCTTGGTGCCAGTTGGCCACCTCGTAGCCTTCCACCGTAGTGGCTCCGTCTTTTCCTTTGGCCACTTCTATCATCGCTGTGTTGTGCGCGGTGACGACAGGACAACCACAGAGCAGGGCTTCGAGTTGGGGCATGCCAAAACCTTCGGTTAAGGCAGCAGAGACGAAACAGTCGGCGGTATTGTATAGTTCGAGCAACTCGCTGTTGGAGAGATAGCCACAGAATATGACCGCCTCGCGGGGATAGTCGGGAGCCTCGACCACTGTCCGCAGGTCGGAGTTGCGCCATCCTTTGCCGCCTACGACCACTAGTTGTATTTGGTGCTTGCGGTAGAGTTCGGGAATGACGCTCAGCAGGAAGGCGAGGTTCTTGCGGGGCTCCAATGATCCTACGAAGAGCAGGAAACGCCCCTTGATGCCGTGCTTCTCGCGGATGGCGGCTTTCTGTTCCTCGTCGAGGTGTAGTTCGTAATACATCCTGCGGTCGACAGCGTTGCCCACGAACAGTTCCTCGCACCGCCGTTTGGGGAAGTACTCGTCTACCTTGTCGCGGGTGTAATAGGAGTTGGCCCACAACTTGTCGGCTTTCTTTATTGCCCTGGCAAAGAAGTGGCGCGTCGCCAGGCGGTTGGTCCACGACATGGTGTTGCGCATCTCGATGTGCACCACGTCGTGCACAGTCACCATGGTGCGGGTGTGGCGGGGGAGGCCATAGGGCAGGTGGGGTACTGGCGCATAATAAAGGTCGGCCTTCAGTTTGCGGCAGAGCCAGGGCATCAGAAACTGGATGTTCACAATGTTGGGCAACCATTGCAGACAATAACGTGAATAGTCGTGCAGTTTGAGGTTGGGCAGCGTCTCGCCTATCTCCACCTTCGGGTCGAGACCCGAAGGGAGTATTACGTGGAAAGTGTCAGCAGACCGCTGCCGTGCCCATTCTGTCAGGGCGCAGCACATGAAGGTGGTGATTCCGGCGGCATTTTTCGACCATACCCGGCCGTCGATGACGATGTTCATGCTGTCAGGTGTTTGTTCTTACGAAGAGTTGTTTCATCATCGTCCACTTGTCGGCCAGCGACACATGGGGGTTGAACCACAGCGTTTGTCTGAGCAGTGGGTGGACGATACGGTAGAGATAGTATTTCCAGCGCGGACTCGACAGTTTGAAGTAGATATACTGGCTCTTCTGCTGGCGAAGGCAGTCGCGCAGGAATTGTGATTGTTTGCCCGTTTTGCCACCCTCACCCTCCAGGTGAACGATGCGCGGACCGCGGAGCAGGATGTTGTCGTAGCCAGCCTTATGAAACCGAAGTTCCATCTCCGTCTCCTCGCTGTACATGAAGAAGGCAGGGTGGAATGCACCACAGCGGTCGAGCACGTCGCGGCCTACGAAGAGGTCGGCACCGGTCACATAGTCTACCTTCATCCAGGTATCGGGGAGAACGGTAGGGTGGGGGTGATAGCAGTGCAGCGCCTTTTTTAGGGGGATGATGAGCAAGTGGTTGATGTCGTCGCGCATCTTCGGGAATGGTCCGTAGGAATGGATGGGGATCCCCTGGCGGTCTTCGAGTACGCAGCCCAGTGCTCCCAGGTGTCCGTCATACTGGCACGCAAAGTCGTAGAGCATCTTGATGGCGTTGTTGCGGAGCAGGGTATCGGAGTTGAGGAAGAAGATATACCGCCCGCGGGCATGTTCCAGTCCGTAGTTGTTGCCCTTGCCGAACCCCAGATTCTCCCCTGTGGGCAGGAAGGTGATGCGTCGGTCGGTGGAGAGTACCTCTGCCGACCCGTCGGTGCTGCCGTTGTCTACTACGATTACCTCGTAGTCCACATCATGGGTCTGTGCCTCGATGCTGTCGAGACAGGGCTGCAACACGTGCAGCGTATTGTAATTGACGATGATGACGGACACGTCGGGAACTGGAGTCATAGTTCAAAAACAGGGTTGCCGTGGCGGCGTATGCCATAGTTTACCACATAGTTGAAAATCACGAACAGCACCACGTCGATGGTCAGGGTGATAGTGAGGTTGAGTTTCAGCCCAAACGTGAAGAGGATGTTGATGGCGGCAAAGAGCAGTGCCACGGCGAGGATGATGATAAGCGACTGGTGCTGGTTCCTGCCTGCCCGCATGAGTTTGTGATGGATGTGGTTCTTGTCGGCTTGGAAGAGCGGGCGGTGGTGGTAGATGCGCATGAGCACCACCCTCACTACATCAAACATCGGCACGATGAGCATGGTGATGGAGAGGATGAGCCCGTCTTTGTGGTAACTCATCACCATGGGATTGTTCATGGCAAACTTCACGAAGAGGAAGCCGAGGATGAAACCCAGGGTAAGGCTGCCGGAGTCGCCCATGAAGATTTTGCGGTTCTTCGACGGGTCGCCCAATACGTTGAAGTAGAGGTAGGGAATGAGCACGCCCATCAGTCCGGAGATGAGGATGGAGTAGGTGAAGAGGTTCTCGCGCATGAAACAGGCGAGGAAACCACCAAGGGCAAGGAACGACAGACCGCCTGCCAGACCGTCGATGCCGTCGATGAGGTTGATGGCGTTGTCGATGAATACGATGAGAAACACGGTGATGCAGGCTCCGGGCCAGAACGCTATCTCATGGATACCGAGGAAACCGTAGAGGTCGTTGATGTAGAGCCCGGAGGCGGGCAGCAACGAGGCTGCGATAATCTGTACTACAAACTTTGTCTTCGCCCCAAGGCCGATGAGGTCGTCGATGATGCCGATACCGTAGATTAATATCAGGCTGATGAAGAAGGTGCAGGTCCACAGGCTGATGGTCACATGCTCCTGTCCGGTGACGTTGTCCATCACGAGGATGGCCAGCAGGAAGGCGAGGAGCATGCTGGGCATGAAACTGATGCCGCCCAGGCGGGGAATGGCGTTCTTGTGCAACTTCCGCGCGTTGGGGATATCATAGATGTTCTTGCGCTTGCAGAAATTCATAATCTGGGGAATCATGAAAAATCCGCAGGCAGCACTTGCTATCAGGGCTATGATGATGATAAGTATGTGATAGGTCATTCCAATCAAATGTCTGTAGTGTGTTTTCGAGTATCGAGGGCGGTGTTTGCCATTAGGCAGACCTGTCCTCCTTATATATTTATAACTGAATTATTCACGCATTATTGTTTGAAGCAGAAAATAATGTTTCGTGCTCTTTGCGTCTTTTTCGGGGGATTTGATATCGGAATCAAAAAAAATGGCTATTTTTGCATGGAAACCAACGACAATGCCAGATGAAAGAATCCATTGCCCCTATAAAAGTAGTCCCTATTAGCCCTAATCCCAAGGGAATGGTGGACGGCATCAGTACCTACTGCCATGCCCTCGCACAACTCTTTGAGGATTGCGACGAAGTGACAGTGACACCAGCCTTGGACTGTCCTGTTAGGGAGTCGAGACTGGTGAATTATGTCTTCGGATGGCGAAATCTCTACAAGACGATGAAGGCGATGAAGCCCGATGTGGTGCATGTTAACGGATATACGTCATTCAATTCGTTCCAGTCGCTGGTGGTGGCACGTCTGCTTGGCAAGCGTATTGTCTATACGGCGCACTGGCACCCCTTCCGGATGCTGAGGAGGCCGACCCTTGGGAAGTTGTTCTTTTATGTCCTGATACGTCCCTTGCTGGGCTTTGCCGACAGGATTGTGACCATCAATTCCGAGGATACTGCATTTTTCAGTTTCGCCAAGCACAAGGTGAGGCGCATACCGCATTGGAACCGCTTCAAGGCTAGCGAACTGCCTGCTCCGGTGGAGAAAGACAAGCGTATGGTGCTCTTCATCGGGCGTTTCAATGCGTTCAACAAGGGCTTCGACTATCTCTACCACCTGCCAGAGGGGGAATACGACATCCACTGCGTGGGACGGGGAGAGGTAGACGTGCGTTCCGACATGACCATACACACCAATATCCCCGACGAGGAACTTAGGTCGCTCTACGCCAAGGCTTCGCTGGTGGTTATCCCATCGATGTATGAGGCTTTCTCGTATGTGGCTCTTGAGGCGCTCACCTTGAACACACCGGTGCTGATGTCCGACAGGGTGAGGATTGCCGACTACCTCGGCGAGTGCCAGGGGGTGGATGTCTTCCCCTACGGCGACTACGACGCCTTTGTGCAAAAGGTAGCCACCCATATCGGTTCTCCGGTCGACAGGGGTAAGGTGCTCGATATCTTCAGTCCTGATAATATCAGGAAGCAGTATATTAAGGTATATAGGGAGAGTATGGGGAGTAAATAGGATTTCTTTGTCTCCAATTATTTATCTCGCTTTCCATTGTTTTTTTCTTCTCCATTACAGAGTGGTGATGGCATCGCTGCTCTCAGGTGGAGCCTGCGGCGTATGCGAACGGTCGGCACCGATGAATAAGCCAAGGCCTATGCGCTGCTGGCAAACCAAAGTGGTGAAGAAGGTGAACTGGATGACGTTGACGATGCTCATCATCACATTCTCCTGGAAGAACTGCAGGGCAAGCACGTAGACAACATACACATAAAGGCATTTCCCAACGCTGTTTCCGTTGCGCGCCATGCGGTAGGCCAGGCCGCTGAATACGCCGTAAAACATGGCGAAGAGCGCTACCCCCTTGTACTTGAAGTCTTCGAAGAAAGGCTGGAAGACAGTGTAGACATTGGTGGGCAGGGGAACCCACACAAATTCCTGAATCTTGGCATTCACCTCATAATCACCGCCAAACCGGTTGAGAAACATGTAGATGGTTTGGAACGTATGCGAGCCCAACTGCGGGGTGAGGTCTTCCTCCACATACTCGAAAGCCACGGCGGGCGAGAGCACGTAGATGGCAAAGAAATCGAGGAACGTCAGGTCCTCGTTGGGGTCAGCGTCCTCACGGTAAGACCTCGCGGTGGTGAAGAGGAAGAACACCAGTATGAGCACTGCCGAGGAGATGAGGATAGACCGCATCTTGATGACTCGTTTCTCGTAGAGCACGAAGAGCACGCCGGCGAAGAGGAAGAAAAGCATACCCTTCTCCATGATGGCGAAGGCACTCATCAGACTGGCGATGATGATGGTGATGAGTTGCCACAAAGGCACCTTCGGGTAGCGCCAGAGTCCCACCACGAGCAGCACTTGGTTGAGCACGTAGGAGTAGTTGAGGAAACCGTAGTTTTCGTCACCATACACCGCCAGCATACGGATGTTGTTGAGCATGTCGGAACTGTCGAACATCATCACCACCTGCATAATCTTGTAGAGATAGAGTGGGGTGATGACCATCGAGATGACATAGAACAGGTTGAAGAGAGCCTGGTTGATGTCTGGAATGTCGCTCAACGTCTGACCGGTATTGCCTCTTGGCAACACGTAGTAGGTGACCATGGCCGAGGCACAGAAGATGGGGAGCCACAGGGCAAGGCAGGAATGGAACTGGTTGCCGAGAGGGTCGAGCAGGTCGCCCTGAAACAGGAACATCACCTCGATGGCGAGCCAGATGACGGTGGTAATCGTCCATGGCGAGAAGATGTCGCCCAACTTGAAGAACAGGAAGGCGGCAAGCAGCAGACTCATGATGATGATAAGGATGATGTCCATCTATGCCTTGGTTTTGTATTCTTTGTATTTGCGGAGTCCTAATGCCCACCAACTGACGAAGACAGTGGCGAGGAAGAGGAAAGCGAGGGAGTAGCCGAACGTGGAGGGACCCGCCGACTGGTGGGGGACGGTGGCGTTCTTCAGCACGGCAAACTTGAAGGAGAACTTGTCGACGAAGGCCTTCGCGCGGATATATTGCTCACATTCACGCGAATACGACTCAAAGGTGTGCTCATACTCCTTGAGCAGGTGGTCTTCCATCGACGAGGCCTTGGGCGATGTGAGGTCGGCGTGGGTGTCGGAAAAGCGGGTGTATTCGTCACGGGCTTTCTCGTAGCGTTGCTTGGCTTGCTCCATCTTCGAGGCGGCAGTCATCAGGTCGCGGAAAGCGCGCAGGCGGGAGTGCTCCACCAACCGGTGCTGCAAGTGCTGGCGCACGGAGTCGGCGAGCATCGCTGCCACCAAAGGATCCTGGTCGGTCACCTGCAAGACGATGGTGCCGTATTTCGAAGACACCTTGGAGCGGATGCTGCTACGGATGATTTCCGTCACCCGCTCCTCTTCAGTGAGGGTGTCGCTGGAGAAAGCCTTGGCGAATTGTTCCCACCACGATGACTTGTGGTGACGGAGGATATAGTGGTAATAGTCGGTGCCATAGCCCTCTACCCGTACTTGCTTCATCTCATCGATGAACGACGGCGAGGTGACCAGTCGGTAGTAGACATCGGGAAGCCGGACACCCTGGCGCTCGTTGATGGCTCCCTTCGCCCAGGAGGCTAAGGCGTTGAGGCCGAGCAGCAGGTCCGACTCCTTGTGCTCGTCGGCAATCTTCACCTGCGCGCTGTAGGTGTTGGGGATGCCGGCGCATATCACGAAGGCAGCGGCAATGGCGACGGCCCACGCAAGTACGTAGGCACGCCAGTGGCGTCTGCACTCGCTCCATGCGCTCCAGGAGCCTTGGCTGTGGGATGACTGGTCTGCGGGCATGGTGGCGGTTTACTCCAAGACGAACACTTGCCGGCGCTTCTTCCACATCAGGATGAGCACCCTGAGGGTAGCACCGAGAAACATGAACAATGTCATCATCACCAGTTTCGACTTGTTGATGTGCTTCACGGGCACAGAGGCCGACTGTACCACGGTGAATGCCGGCGTGTTCTCCTGTACCTTGGCTTTCGACAACTGCAACTGTTCGTAAACCTGGGTATAGGCGTTGTATTTCAACTGCATGTCGTTCTCAAGGTCTTCCTGCTTCGACTTGAACGTCTGCAACATCAGTTCCTGGTTGGCGTCGGAATAGGCGGCGTATTGCTGGCGGGCCTTCACATACTGCTCACGGGCCTCGGCAAAGAGTTTCTCCATATAGGCGAGGTCGTTGCGGGCTTTCTGCGTGCGATACTGCGTGATGAATGCCTGAAGGCGCTCACGCACCGAGTCGGCCATCGTGGCAGATACCACGGGGTCTTGGTCGGTCACCTCGATGGTGATGACGCTGGTCTTCTTGTCTACGGAGCAGTCGATGTTCTTGCTGATGCTGTGGGCGATGTCGAACTGGTCTCTGGTGAGCCTGAAGGGGTCTACCTTCGTGCTGTCGGTGGAGTAGAAACTGTCGTCGGTCTTCACCATCTCCACCAACTTCTTCAGCCACTTGGTAGGCGCCATATACCATGCCTCGCGGGTGTGGTTTTTCAGGTAGTCGAAATAGTCGGTCGTCACACTGCCGTCTTTCGTCGTCACCCTCGCGGGGAAGAGGTCGACGATGAAGTCGGTAGACTGGATGAGGTCGGGGTAGAGTTCGGGGTAAATGGCGTCGTTGGTCTTGCTGAAGTCCATGTTCATGCCTACCATCGATGCCAGCGACGAGATGTTCGACGTGAGGCTGTTGCTCGTGGCTGTCTCTGGGGCAAGCATCACCGATGCCTTGTATTCCTTGGGCGTGCCGAAACTCACGGCTAGTCCCAGGATGGCCGAGGCAATCAGAAACACCGACATCATCAGTTTGTCGTTGCGGATGGCCTTGAGCAGGCCGATGAAATCGATGACGATTTTCTTTCTATTTCTTTTTTCTTCCATATGGCAAAAATATATTTCAACATAGGGTTACAGAGACACAGAGGTATATGACTCTGCACTGAGGTAACGGCGTTTGTGGCCACCGGCATTCGGTGTATGTCATTGTAGCCAGATGCCGTGGGCTGTGCCCCGCATGATGCGGCGGTATTGCAGCAGGTTGACGAGAAGCCCTGGCAGGTTGACGACAATCATCACCGCCACGATGGTCTCTACGCTCGGACTCACACCCACTGCTGCCCAGGTGAGGGGCACGAACACCACCGCTGCCGAGAGGGTAAGGATGAGTTGCATCGTGAGGGCTCCCATACCGTTGAGGTAGAAGGAGTAACTCATGCTCTCCAGGATGACGAACATGTATATCGCCATGAGCACGCTCAGCATGAAGGGTATCTCTACGTCGCCCACCCATATCTTGTAGACTGGTCCGGAGATGAGGGTCATCAGCGCGAGGGTGGCTGCTACCGCCAACATGATTTTGTCCATGCTCTGCCTCGACTTGGTAATCCATGCCTTGTCGCCCCGCTCCCAGGCATCGGTAGTGGCAGTCCAAAAGGGCGTGCTGACGATGGTGAAGAGCATCATCACGATGCTGAAGTAACGGTAGGCTATCTGGTATGGAGTCACCATGGCAGGGTCGAAGAGTCTTGATATCAGGATGTTGGATGTCATGAAAAGCAGTATGCTCGCTATTTGCAACACGAAAAACTTCACACCGATGCTGAAGAGTCCCTTCACCGACTGAAGGTCGAAGAACTTCATGGCAGGGCGTAACTCGGGGTAGCGCACGTAGAAGGTGTAGGGATAGGCGAGCAAATAGGCCACCAGTGGGGCACAGGTGTTCACTACGGCCACCTGCATCAGCGACCGGCTGCCCGAGAGATATACGGCGTAGGTGCCGACGAGGGCGAGCGTGTGGCCTATGGTGACGAGCAGGTTGTTGACAGCGGGCAGTTGCAGTCCAAGGTATAGATTGCCAATGAACTTGAAGATGAATGTAGACGACACGAAGATGATAGACACGACAACCACCTGCGTGAGGTCGTCTACCTTGCCGGGGTCGACATTGAGGAATGCGTAGAGGTCGAAGGCATGTGTCAGGCCGATGGCGACGAGCATCACAGGGATGATGATGGCGACGAGCATCACGAAAGTGGAGGTGACGCATTGGCGCGCCTGCACGGTGTCGCCGTGGGCCAGGTGGGTGGCGAGTTTGTTGCGCATACCGTTGCCCAGACCGATGTCGAGGTTGTCGATCCAGATGAGCATCGTGCTCACGGTAATCCAGATGCCGTTCTTGTATTCGCCCAGGCAGTGGAGGGTGACAGGCACGAGGAGCAGGGTAACCAACCCCGACCATCCCTTGATGAGAAACGACAAGAGAATGTTTTTCGTCATCAGGGCGGTGCGCTTGTCGGTGCCAAAGAGTTTCTTCACGTCTATCATAAGCCTGCACGATGGGGGTCACGCCCGCGAAGGGCACGACGGGCAACCTACTTGATGATGTTGACGATGGTGGCGATGATGGCGGCGAAGGAGCCTACGGCGGTGGCAATGCTCAGGCGCTCCTGCAAGGTGGTCTTGGTAATGGCTTTCGACGGCACCACAATCTCACAGCCGGGCTGTGGTTTCGCGCCGTGGCTCACCTTGGCCACCTTACCGCTCATGTAGATGATGTAGGCCTGGCGCTTGCGGGCGTTGGAGCCATAGCCACCGGCTTGGTCGATGTAGAAACTCGCTTTCTTTCCGGCCTCATACACCACGGAATTGGGGTGCATCACCTCGCCGCTGATTTTCACCGTACCGGTGTATTGTGGCACGATGATGCGGTCGCCCTCGCGCAGCACGATGTCTTCGTCGCTGCCAGGATTGTTGAGGGCTTCCTCCAGGTCGATACCCACGGGGTAGGTCTCGCCCACTTCGTATTTCTTCAACTGCTGCGACTGGGCCTGCTGGCTCAGGTCGCCCAAGTTGGCGGCAATACCGCTCTTGGCCATCTGCTCCTGAAGGTTGAGTTCGGCCTGCTCACGGGCTTTCTTCTGGGCCTCGATGGCGTTGAGGCGCTCCTCCTGGGTATAGCGGCGTTCCAATCGCGCGCCCTTGGCGTAGGCACGGTCGTTCACACCACCGGCGGTGCGCACGAGTTCGCTGAGCCGCATGTTCTTTGAAGAGATGGTATAGGTGCCGGCAAACATCACCTCACCCTCTATCATCACGTTCTGCTGCTTATACGATCCCGGGCTCTTGCGCACATATACCTCGTCGAAAGGCATCAGGGTGAAACCGGGCTCACCTTCTACCACGAAACCGTCTTTCAGCGCCAGACTGAATGTCTGGGCGATGATGGAGTCGGTAGTCAGTGCGTTGGGGTTGGTGACACGGCGCGACACGTCGACCTTCATCATCGAGGCGGTCTCCTTCAGGCCACCGGCCTGGAGGATGAAGTCTTCGATGGTCTCGTTGGAGGCATAGCGGTAGACACCGGGATAGTGCACCTCGCCATGGATGGTGAGTGTCTGTTCTTCCATCAGGTCTTGGCGGGTGGGGATGAACAACACGTCGTTGGGCTTCAGTTCCACGTCGGCCTTCGTGCCGTTGAGGATGCCGTCGATGTCGAGGCGAAGCACCTCAAGGGTGCGGTCGGCCTTCATGCGGTGCATTACGGCATGGGCGGTGAAGGCTTCCTCGCGCAGGCCCTCGGCATGCTCGATGAGGGAGCGCACGGTGGTGATTTCGCCGCCCACCTGGTACATGCCTGGACGGAACACGGCACCCTTCACCTCGGCCATGTTGCTCCAGCGGTCGAGGATGGAGTCAACGGTGATGGAGTCGCCGTCGGCAAGTTTGAATGACGACATGTCGAACTCATCGACGTTGTAGATGGAGTATTCGCGGCCTGTCTTCCTGATGACGCGTACCGACTGCTTGTAGGCATCGCCAGTGAACCCGCCGGCATACTTGATGAGGGCGGCGAGGCTCTCGTTGCGTTTCATCTCATAGTACATCGGGCGTTTCACCTTGCCGTCGATGACCACGAGGCAGTCATACGAGCCCACCATCACCATGTCGTTGTCTTGCAGACGCACATTGCCGGTCATGCGGCCGTTGAGGAGGTAGTCGTAGATGTCGACAGTGGAGATGAGTTGACTGTTGCGGTAAATCTTGATGTTGCGCAGCGTACCGATGTCTTTCACGCCACCTGCCATGTAGAGGGCGTGGAACACGGTGGCGAAGGCAGAGAGGGTATAGGTGCCGGGAACTTTCACGTCGCCCACCACGTTGACCATGATAGAGCGGGTCTCGCCCACGGTGAGCCGGAGTTTCGAACTCTGGTAGCGGGAGCCGAGACGGGAGCGGATGGCAGAGTTGGCTTGCGCTACTGTCATGCCGCCCACAGCCACAGGCCCGAAGCCTTCTATTACTACGGTACCGTCGGGCGATACCGTACCCTCGATAGTCTTCTGCGAGGCACCATAGATGTCGATGAACACGGCGTCGCCGGGACCCAGACGGTAGTTGTCGGGGGTGGCAATGTTCATGTTGGGCTCAAAAGTGAGTTTCTTGTTGTTGAACAGGTCGTGACCGTATATCTTCTTCTTCTGGCGCTTCAACTGCTCCACAAGGTTCTCATACATCGTGATGGTGTCGCCGGGGAGCCATTCGTTGAGTTCGTCTTGAAACTCGAGGAAATCCTCGTCGTCTTCGTCCCAGGTGCGGGTAACGGTGGTCTGGTCAGGACGTATCTGCATACCCTGGTTATAGCGTGTGGGGTCTTCGATGTAGTCTTTCAAACGGCTGTCGTATTGAGAGTCCTGATATTGCGACTGCTGCTGCTTCTTGCGGTTGCGCATGCGGTCGTCGCTCGACTCGGTGTCGTTCGACACGGCGCCAAGACCTTCTTCCTTGGCCAGGCGCTCGTATTTCTTGCGCACACGTCTGATCTGCGTGATGTCGACACCACGTTGCATCAGTTGCACCACGATTTGCTGTTGTGAAGTGCCGGCTTCGTGCTCCTTGATGATGAAGCGAAACACCTGGTCGTCGGTCATCGACGACTGTGCCAGGGCGCAGAGGGGCAACAGCAGGGCCAGCATGAAGAGGATAAATGTCTTTCTCATATTCGTATGGTTGTAGGCTGGGCTCAGAATTTCTTCCCGCTCAGCACGTTGTATATCGTACTTAGGATGATTTTCGTGTCAAGGCCAAGAGAACGGTGCTCAAGATAACGGATGTCCATGTCGAGACGCTTCAGCATCTTTTCCATCGTGTCGGTATAGCCGTTGTAGAGCGTGGCCTCGGAGGTGAGGCCGGGACGCATCTGGTAAATCAGTTCATAGTCGTGGGTGTGCTCCATGATTTGGTTGATGAAGTACTTGCGCTCAGGGCGTGGACCCACGAGCGACATGTCGCCCACAAGCACGTTCCACAGTTGGGGAAGTTCATCGATGTGGTGCTCGCGGAGAAAACGCTCAAACTTCGTCGATTTCACGCTGTCGCTCTTCGCCACGAGTTGGGGGCCCTCGTCTTCCACCACAGTGCTCAGCGTGCGGAACTTGTAGATGGTGAAAGGCTTGCCACCATAGCCGATACGCTCCTGAGCGAAAAGCACCGGACCGTTTTTCTGGATAATCATGATGAGGGCGATGACAAGGAACACAGGGAAGAGGATGACAAGTCCGAGCAGGGCACAGACAAAATCCGTGACCCGCTTCACGCCGCGCTGAAAGGCATTCATCGCATCGTGGCTGTATGCCAGGCTCGCCGCCTGCTCAGAATATACTCTTGCCAATCGATCTTAGGTTTGACTCCTCCTTACTTATATAACCGAGTTTTTGCAAAATTGTTGCAAAGGTAGTGGTTTTTCTTTGAAAAAAAGCGAATACACGTTATTTTTTCCTTGGGGGATGACAACCCTTTCCAATTTTTTTACTATTTTTGCGGTGTCGGATGGAGATGTGACTCGTGGGTTCACGGCGCCATGGCATGTCTTTCGTCCGCCAAAGCGTGTTTTCAATTCATGCCGTGATGTTCATAAAACTACCATGAAATGTTAGAAAAAATCCTATCTCCAGAAACCTATTCATTGCTGGGGCAGTGGGCACTGGGTTTCTGCAAGAACCTCATCATTGCCATCATTGTCTACCTCATCGGACGGTGGATTATCAAATGGATTAACAAACTCACAAAGAAAGCATTGAAGAAGAGCAATGTAGACCCGTCGCTCTACACCTTCCTCAAGAGCATCGTGAGCGTAGTGCTGTGGTTGGTGCTCATCATCATCATCATCTCCATCCTCGGCATCGAGACTTCGTCGTTTATCGCCCTCTTCGCATCGGCTGGCGTCGCCATCGGCATGGCGCTCAGCGGCACGTTGCAGAACTTCGCAGGTGGTGTGATGATACTGCTCTTCAAACCCTTCAAGGTGGGTGACTTCATCGAGGCCAAGGGCTTTATGGGAACTGTAAAGGAAATTCAAATCTTCAATACCATTATCTCAACCATCGACAACCAGATGGTGATTATCCCCAACGGCGGACTTGCCACTGATGCAATGAAGAACTACACGGCAGAGAAATACCGCCGCGTCGACCTCGACTATACCTTCGCCTATGGCACCGACCTCGACAAAGTGAAGGCTGCCATCAACGAGGTGCAGGCACAGAACCCGCTCATCATGCAGGGTCCGGTAGACGACTCTCCAGTGGTGGCAGCGCCTTGGGTAGGCATCACCGAGTTTGGTGAGAAGGGTGTCATCGTCAATACCCGTACCTGGTGCAAGACCGAGGACTACTGGACGGTGTATTTCTATATGAATGAGACGGTATATCAGCAACTGAAGGACCGTGGCTTCATGTTCCCGGTAGGACGCATGAATGTGAATATCCAAGAAAAGAAATAAGAGATTCTATTCAATTAAGGCAAAGGAAGTTATTGGGACAGAAAGGGCAAAGGCCGTTCTGTTGGCTGTAAATGTGATGCTGTTGTCCCATTAACTTCCCTTTGGCTTTCCTTAATTCTTATATTTCAATCGGGCGGAGCCCGCAAAGAAAGATGTGCGCAATAGCAGGAATAATCCGCTTCAGCGGAGCGGCCACCGAGAAAGAAATCCGTGAGATGAACGACCGCATGACGCGACGTGGTCCGGACGACAGCGGCGTGTTCGTGAAAGGTGGTGTGGCATTGTCACACCGCCGGCTCTCCATCATCGACATAGAGACAGGGCACCAGCCGCTGACGGTTGATGATGGAAACGTCGTGATAGTCTATAATGGCGAGATATACAACTTTCTGGAGTTGAGGGAAGAATTGGAACAGCGGGGAGCCATTTTTTATACCAACACCGATACAGAGGTGGTGGCGCAGGCTTACCTCTACTATGGCATTCAGTCGTGCTTGGAGAAGATGGAAGGGATGTTTGCCTTCGCCATCTATGACCAAAGAACGGGTGAGGTGCATGTTGCCCGCGACAAGTTCGGTGAAAAACCGCTCTACTTCATCCAAGGTCCCGACGAATTCCGTTTCGCCTCCGAACTCAAGGCTTTCAATCCGCGCGAGCAGCGTTTCGCCATCGACAAGACAGCACTCAACCTCTTCCTCACTCTCGACTATGTGCCCGCACCTTATACCATCTATGAGCCGGTGCGCAAGATGATGCCGGGCACATGGGCTACCATCTCGTCCGACCACGCCATCACCACACACACCTACTATCGTGTGCAGGAGGCGGTGCAGCCTCTCGATATTACCGAGGAGGAGGCAAAGCAGCGGCTGAGGGTAATGCTGAAAGAGTCGGTGAGGAAACGCATGGTGGGCGATGTGCCGCCGGGGGCTTTCCTCAGTGGAGGCATCGACTCGAGCATCGTATGCTGCCTGATGAATGAGTTGTCCGACGAACCCTTACGCACTTTCTCCATCGGTTTCAATGAGCGGGAGTGTGACGAAACGGCCCGTGCTGAACTGTTGGCTCGTCATATCGGGGCAAAGCATACCAAATACACGCTGCAGTATAAGGATGTCATCAATGACCTCGACGACCTGATTGCCTATTACGACGAACCTTTCGGCGACTCTTCTGCCATCCCTTCGTATTATGTGGCGAAACTGGCACGGCAAGACGTGAAGTTCGTGCTCACCGGCGACTGTGCCGATGAGTTGTTTGCCGGTTATGAGAAATACCTGGCCGACTATTACGCACGTCGTTACAAACGTGTGCCAAAGGTGCTTCGCACTGTTTTCGAGAAAATGGTAGGGGTATGTCCCATCAATGGCTATACCAACAACATCCTCAGGAAGGTGAAGAAAATCATCCGTTCGTCACAGGAAACAGGCTTCGGCCTGTATTACGACATGCTCTGCCAGGGATTCACCGACGTGCAACGCAAGGAGTTGCTCTCCGAGGGCAACTATGAGGATATCCGACCGCTCTACCAACAGCGTTACGATGCACTCAGCAACCGCTATTCTTACCTCCAGAAACAGCAGTTGCTCGATGTGGAGAGCGTGCTCGAGGGGTGTATGTTTCCCAAGATCGACCGTGCGTGTATGTTTAACTCGCTGGAAAACCGCGCGCCGTTTATCGACAGCAGCATTCTGGAACTGGCACTCGGCATGCCCGACAACCTGAAACAGAATGGGCGCAACAAAAAATACATCCTGAAGGAGACGTTCAAAGACCTACTCCCCGAAGCCACCATCCGGTTCCGCAAGCAGGGCTTCGACGTTCCAGTAGACCACTGGCTGCGTGAGGACCTGCGCGAAGACTTGGAACGGCTCACCAGCAAGGCTGTGATAGAGCGTCAGGGCCTCTTCAACTACGATTTCATCCAGACCATCCTCCACGAACACTTCTCGGGGAAGGAAAACCACAAGAACAAACTCTGGAACCTCTATGTGTTCCAGAAATGGTATACGAATCTTTATGGGTGATGGCATCTCTACGAAAATGACAAGGTAAATGGCATCGGCCGGTGTATCTTTGCCCCGAACCATTACCTTGTGAGATATGAGAAAGATAAGAATGCTGCCAGTGTCATACCGGGTATTGACACTGGCGGCTGTTTTGATGACATTGCCTGTGCTGCTCTCTTGCAATGCCCGGAAGACAATGGCGGAGCAGACCATCATCCACGACACTTTACATGCATTCCACACGGATACCGTGCGGCTCTCTACCCATCACTCCCGAGCAGATACGGTGAGGGAGAGCATGGTGCAGGTCATCACGCTGCGACAGGACTCCGCCCATACCGATACCGTAAGGGTGGAAACCCTGCGGGAACGATGGCAAACGGTGTATGTCACTGATACCACTGATGCCTACCGCCACCTCGCCGATTCTCTGCAGGCGATGAAAGACCGGCAGATGGTAAAGCGACAGACCGTATGGCGCTATTATCCCGTGAAATGGTGGTTCATCGCCCTCTTGTTGATGACTGTGGCTCTCGTGGTGCTGAAGTATTTAACAAGAAGCAGCCGTCATTCAAGTGATGTGTAACTCAACTTTATTCACATTGCTCATCAGTAGGCAGTCGAAAATGAATAAAAATGAGGTGTGAAAAGGGTTGGCGAAATGCGAGAATTTAGCAATAAATTGTCCATTTTACACGAAATGATAAGTTTTTTTCACGAAATGATAAGCCGAAATGCCTGTTTATGCCGAACTTTGCAACCGTAAAACATCACTGTCATGGTATTCTCTCGAGAATGGCAACGATGCCGATGTGTGCATGAATGTATAAACCATTAACTATATTAACCATTAAAAAAACAAAAGTATGAAAAAGTTTATCAATTTCGCAATGGCAGCGCTCGCTGTAATCGTTATGGCTTCTTGTGGCGGTGGCGTCACCAAACTCGATGGTGAGACAGTGGACACCAAGTACTACTCGCTCGTAGTACCCCAGACTTGGGAGCAGGACTCCCACAACTCCGACACCAACTTCCGTATAATGAAGAAGTTGGAGGATGGAAAATGGGCTACCATGACTATCTATGCCTATCCCGACCGTAATAGTGAACCAGCAGAGGCCAACTCGGGCAACGTCAACGCCGGTTACACCGACAAGGGCGACATCAAGTTCGGCAACACCACCTACAATGTGGCAGTGAAAGAGGCAACTCCTACTTCCAATCTTTACACCAAACTCACTGAGAAGGGACTGATGCTCATCTCCGTCTATGCCATCTCCATCGACGACCCCGAGGTGAAAGCCATCATTGAGAACATTACACTGAAATAACATAGCAGATACTTACTAAAACTATCCCTTTGCCAGAGGACGCAAGTCCTTTGGCAAAGGTTGTTTGTATCTTAAGTGCAGCCCGATAATTTTCAATTTTCATTTTTCAATTTTCAATCTTCAATTTTCAATTTTCAATTTTCAATTTTCAATCTTCAATTTTCAATTTTTTTAAATTTTCCCCTGAAAAATTTGGAGGTTGCGGAAAAAGTTGTATATTTGCAGCCCCAAATGTCATGGTGGGTGATGGTATCTATGAGGCATTGCCACTGGCATGAGGGCATATCAGACTGACAAGTTGTTGACTTTCAGCCGTTAATACAATGGGGTTGACTGGATTTGTCCAAAAATATGATGTTTGTTAAGGTTAAATTAAGTCAACTAAAAGCAATTAAAATCCTATAAATCAGTTAGTTAATACATTATAGTTCTAATGTATTGTTTTTCCTTTTGTTGTGTTATTTTTCCTTAAATTGCTGCATTTTTTCCACACATTTTCCACACATTTTCCACATAATTTTGTATTTTTGTCATTGGAAAATAAACTTGTAATATTATGGCAAAAGTTGGATTATTTAAAACAAAGGAAATGTTGTGGTCTGGATACACGGACACAACAAAGTCGTTTCATCTGGACAACAACATTAGCAAGGGTCAGGGTGGAAGAAAGGTGTATTTGCTTGGACGGCAACTTAACACTGGAAATATTTCTCTCTATAGGTACAGTTGTAGT
>JAEEGL017399706.1_pt1 | contig 82018 bp, 69 predicted proteins | sample 9134231 | NCBI WGS metagenome assembly JAEEGL01 (sample SAMN16246548, study PRJNA631951) | gut metagenome | biome: gut microbiome; feature: rumen; material: fiber-attached | host: Bos | place: Iran: Karaj | collected 2018-10 | reverse complement strand
TTCTATTAGCAATCTGACCCTAATTACGATTCTACAGGTCTTGCATGAAAAGAATAAAAAGGTTCCCACTCGGAAAGATATCGACAATGATCCGGCACTGCCTTCAGTAACCACGTATATTTCACATTTTGGAAGTTGGAAGGGGGCGTTAAAAGCTGCTGGGTTTGATAAAGATTTGCAACGCGATGAGAGAATCATTGCAGAGCTCGAAAAAAGCTACAAAGCCTGTGGCTATCCGAATATTCGTTGGATGAAGGAACACGGCGCTGAGTGGGCTGTAGCGGCCGCAATCAAAAGATATGGATCATGGTATGGAGCTATGATTGAGTTGGGTTATGCAGATAAGCATGACAAACAACGCAAGCAAGAAATAGCTCGCGGTATTCATGAATTAAGTCTAAGACTAGGACATAAGCCCACAAAAGATGAGATATCCGCTGAACCTTCTTTACCACACTTTGATACCTGCGTAAGAGTATTTGGAAAACGTGCCGAGATGTACGCAGCAGCAAATAACTACGCCTTAGACTATGCTGAGGCAGAATCCTAGAAAAAAATACCTCAAAAATCCCCCGGGAATTTCCGGGGGACTTTTTTATTTCTTAATAATTTCGTCGATAATGCCGTATTTCTTGGCTTCTTCGGCAGACATCCAGTTGTCACGATCCATGTCTTTTTCGACTTGCTCGAGTGACTTTCCAGTGTTTTTGGCGAAGATTTCGGCGAGACGTTTCTTGAGGAAGATTCCCTCTTTCAACATAATTTCCTGGTCTGTAATTTTACCTTCAGTGCCAGATGATGGCTGATGAATCATAATGCGGGAATTTTCGAGGCAGTAGCGTTTACCTTTGGCGCCACAAGAGAGCAACATTGCACCCATGGAAGCCTGAAGACCGATACCAATAGTTTCTACGTCCGGCTCGATGTAATTCATTGTATCGATAATGGCGAGGCCGTCGTAAACGGAGCCGCCAGGAGAGTTGATGTAGAGTTTGATGGGTTTCTTTGGATCTTCGTGGGCGAGGTAAAGCAGCTGAGCTACCACGAGGTTAGCAGTGTGTGCATTTACATCTTCGCCGAGGAAGACAATGCGATCTTCGAGTAAGCGTGAATAGATATCAAACGCACGCTCGCCACGATTCGTTTCCTCAATAATTGTTGGAACTAGATAATCTTTGGTTTTCATAAATTCCTTTCTTTTATTCCTTTGCGATGCTTAATTTGAGTTTGCCTTTGACCATCTTAATTGAGGCAATGTCGCCCTTTTTGAGGGTGCCATCAATGATAGCTTCGGACAGCAACGATTCAACTTCGTCTTCAATAGCGCGGCGGAGTGGACGAGCACCATTCTTCGGGTCGTAACCATTCTTGATGAGGTGTTCTTTTACGGCGTCGTCGAGCTTAAGGCCAAGACCTTTGACGGCAAGGCGTTTCTTAAGATCGTTAATGAGGTTATCGAAGATTCTTTCAACATTCTTGCGAGTTAATGCATGGAAGACGAGCACAGCGTCGAGACGGTTGATGAGCTCTGGGCGCATGGCCTTTTTGAGGGCTTTCATGGCATAAGATTTGTTTTCTTCGTATTCTTCTTCGAGCGCTTTCTTATCTTTGGCGGTCTTAGCGGTAAAGCCGAGTTCGGATTCGCGATACATATCGGCGGAGCCAAGGTTGGAAGTAAGGATCACGATGGTATTATTGAATTTAATCTTGTTGCCCTGGCCATCGGTAAGGACGCCGTCTTCGAGAATTTGAAGCAAGATATTAAACACTTCTGGGTGGGCCTTTTCGATTTCATCGAAGAGAATCACGGAGTATGGGCGGCGGCGGACAGCTTCGGTAAGTTTGCCACCATCATCATAGCCAACATAGCCAGCCGGGGCTCCGACGAGACGAGAAACATTGTGCTTTTCGCCGAATTCAGACATATCAATCTTGATAAGGGAGTTCTCACCACCAAAGACTTCGCGAGCAATCACGCGAGCAAGCTCAGTTTTACCAACGCCGGTAGGACCCATGAAAATAAACGAGCCAATTGGGCGGCGTGGGTCGGCGATACCGGAGCGGCCACGACGAATTGCTTTAGAAACAGCTTCGATAGCCTCGTCCTGACCGATGATCGATTCTTTGAGATGGTCTTCGAGATTTACAAGCATCTTCATTTCGGAACCGTGAACCTTGGAAACTGGAATACCGGTCTTGAGGGAAATTGCTGTAGCGAGGTTTTCCTCGGTGAGGGTTGGAGTTTCGTTTTTCTTAGCGCCAGCCTTCTCGAGCTTCTTAATCTCGGCTTCGAGCTTCAAGAGCTCAGTCTTGTAATTGGCAGCTTTTTCGTAATCTTCTTTTTCGGCAGCCTCGGCGATTTTGTCTTCGAGAGTGGCCTTTTCAATCTTCATCTTCTTATACTTGCCACCACCTTTTTTATCGGCAGCCACCTTGGCGATTGCGCTAGCTTCATCGATTACGTCGATAACTTTGTCCGGCATAAAACGATCATTAATGTAGCGTTGAGACATATTAATGGCGGTTTCAATAACTTTGTCTGGGATTACGACGCCATGATGTTTTTCGTAGCTGCCCTTGACGCCTTTCAAGATGCGCAAAGTTACAGCGGCGGACGGTTCTTCTACCATTACGGTTTGGAAGCGGCGGGCAAGCGCCTTGTCTTTTTCGATAGTTTTGCGATATTCGTCGAGAGTGGTTGCACCGATAAGGTTAATCGAATTACGAGCGAGAGCCGGTTTCAAGATATTTGCAGCATCCATCGAACCCTCGGAAGAACCGGCTCCACAAAGAAGATGAATCTCATCGATAAAGAGTAAGATTGAATCGTCGCCAGTGGCTTCGTCGATAATTCCCTTGATGCGTTCCTCAAATTCACCACGGAATTTGGTACCAGCAACTACGGAGCTCAAATCCACCTGATAAATATGTTTGCCAATGAGCGAGCCTGGCACGTCGTTTTTGACGATGCGGGTGGCAAGCCCTTCGACAATGGCAGTCTTACCCACACCAGCTTCGCCGATCAAAACAGGGTTGGACTTGGTGCGGCGAGAAAGCACGGTAACTACGCGTTCGATTTCGCTATCGCGACCGATGACGGCATCTAGCTTACCAGCGCGAGCTTCCTCGGTAAGATCCTTGCCATAGCGGCCAAGGAATTTGAGCGGAGCTTTGCGCAAGTATTTGGCTTTTTCCTTCTTGGATTTTTCTTCAGCAGTTTGGCGCTCGACCATTTTTTCGATTTCATCGAGTACATGATCAATATCCACATTGAGACCGGTAAGAATAAGGGCGGCGCGAGAATTTGGCTGAGAAAGGAGAGCATAGAGAATATGCTCGGTACCAATCGTAGAAATACCCTGCTCTTTGATGTAACCGCGAGCCATACGGAGAGTAAGAATAACAGCCTCAGATAGTGACATCATAGCCATATCAGAGCCAGGAACTTCGACGGCGGTTTTATTAAGAGCTTTTTCAACTTCTTCCACGGTCGCACCTTCATCACGAATCAGCTTGGCGCCAGTAGAAGTATCCATGCTAAGTATACCGAGAAGCAAATGCTCGGTACCCATATAACCATTATTGTATCTTTTACTAAACAAGTCAGCTTTCTGCAACGCGAAGCGCGCGTTTTCGGAAAGCATGTTCATAATTTCGCTAAATTCTTCTTGCATACCTCTATTATAGCACAAAAATTAGCACTTACAAGCCTAGAGTGCTAATTTATGGAAGTTAGATGCCAATGATTGCCATATTCGCACTTATAGACGCCAAGCTTAACTCCGTGGTCGTATTCAGCAACTTTCGCAGCACATTCAGCCTCTTCGCGAGTTTTATAGACAATCTTGGCGGTTTCACCGACCCAGCAACGTTCTGGCTCGTAGATTTTATTAGTATCAAAATGAGTATTTCGCTTCATAATTAAACATCTAATATTTTACCATGTGATTGTTGTTATGCTATGATAAAAGTAGTTAGTGGAGGCAAAATGTCCGAGGAAAAAAGCGAGGCACAGCTAAGAAATGAAGCTGAAGTAAAACGTATTCTCGAAGAACGCGGTTATTCTTCTACTAGTAGTAAAAAAGCTACCGAGAAGGCGCTCAAAAACAAAGGATTTTCCTTTAAGCAATTTTTGGTTGGTTTTGTTGCTATGGCTATATTGATTGCCGGAGGTGGCTGGGCTTATTTCCAATTCTTCACCCACAAAGATAATTCCGAACCAGAAGAAACAACCTCAATCAAACACTATTACGACGATGAAGATGATGCTGATTTTATTGGTTTTGAAAATTGTCTAAACGCCGTCGACGAATCTGAAGTCTCGCTCGATGATCCAGAATTTTGGAATAAATATATTGGTCGCTACGAGAGCATGATTTCCTGCTACGACCAATACCCCGGAATCGGCAGCGACTTCGATAAGAAAAAGCTAGAAGAAACGCTTGCCGAATATCGGGGCTACCGTGATCAAGCCTCCGCCAACGAAGCTGATTATCAGGCCAAGATGGAGCAGATTGAAGTTGAGCGACAAAAACGTCTAGCCGAAATTGAGGCAAATGCTGCTGCTTGGGATGCGGAACTTGCGGAAAGAACCAAAGAGCGTGAAGTCGAAAGCATGAGATTGCAAGAGGAATGGGCGCAACAACAGGCGGAATACGAGAAACAGCAGGCGGACGCTGAGGCTGCAAGATTACAAAAAGAACAGGCAGCAAAAGAGCGTTGCGATAATTATCTAGCAACATACGGCGAAAAAACTGCCGAAGAATTAGCAGATGCAGACTCGGAAGTTGTTAGAGCTAAATACAACTGGACTCAAGCCCAGAAAAAGATAAGAAACTGTTCTGGCTATAGCTCTATGAATCAAAGCGAAAAATGTAGAGCTTATCAAGAGGAAGAACAAGCGACGGCGGATAGCCTTCTTAATACATATCTCAATACGCGCATAGATAAAATATCATATTATATGCATCTTCGTACGGAAGCTTGCAACAACTAGATCAAGTCTGAGTTTAGATAGTAGTAGTATTCCAGCAACTCATGAGAGTAATTCTTGATAATTCCATCCGGCAAAACTAGCATGCGATTAATTCCGACCTGCTCCACGAAGTCTGGGTTGTGGGAGACCATGATGAGCGTGCCGGAGTAATCTTTGAAGTTTTCGCCGATGATGCGTTGCGTGTCTGGGTCGAAGTGGTTAGTTGGCTCATCGAGAATCACAAGATTAGCGCGCTTCAAGAGAATCTTACAAAGAGCCACGCGGGCCTTTTCGCCAGGACTGAGGACGGAAACTCTTTTATTGATATCTTCACCCTCAAAGAGGAAGTTGGAGAGGATACCACGAAGTTCTGTATCGGTATAGTCGTAGGTAGAAACATTTTCAAACACCGTGCGGCGTTCGTCCAAAATCTCAAGTTCCTGGGCATAATAGGCAATATCTGTATTATGACCAAGAATAATATTACCGGAAATTGGCTGGAGTTGACCAACGATAAGCTTTAAGAGCGTAGATTTACCAATACCATTCTCCCCTACCACGAGGAATTTCTCACCGCGAGAAAGGCGGAAGCTAAGGTTCTCGTAAAGATTATCGCAGTCTTCGTAGTGAAAAGTGAGATTTTGAAGTTCGAGTGGATAGGTGCCAGATTTGGACTTTGGTTCAACATTAATCGAGACCTTTTGGTATTCTTTCTCACGAGTACCGAGCTCTTCGAGACGCTTCGCGAGCACTTTCTCGCGCTGGTGGCCCATACCGATCAAAGCCGTATTACTGCGCTTAGCATTGCGGGCACGCATAACAAATTCCTGAAGGCGTTTAATTTCACGCTCTTGCTCGGTAATCTTAGCGTCTTCCGCGGCGAGATCTGCAGCGTATTGCTTGCGGAAGGCAGTGTAATTCCCTTTGTAAACTTTGGTTTTGTGAGTAGTTTTATTAAGGAATAGAGTCTTATTTGTAACGGCATCAAGGAACTTTTGGTCGTGGGAAATCACCAACACCGTGCCGTCGTAATTACGGAGATAGTTCATCACAAAATCACGAGTTTTAAAATCGAGGTGGTTGGTTGGCTCGTCGAGAAGCAGAAGCGAAGCTTTTTCAAACAGAGCCCTCGCAAAAGCCACCTTAGACTTTTGGCCGCCAGAAAGCTCACTCATACGCGAGTCCGTGAGGTCTTCGAGATGCATTTTTTCGATGATGCGCAGCAAATCGTTATCGGCATTTGCAATATCGCAAGCATCGATTTGTTCCTGAATGATATTTATACGCTCGAGAATCGCCGTAGAATTTGGATACTTGGCAAGTTTTTCATATTCAGCGCCGAGTTGCTCTTGCAAAGCGTCGAACGGGCGAGCGGCATAAATATAATCCCAGACCGTCATATCGGAGGCGAGCTCTGGAATCTTGATTTCCTGCGGGACGTAACCGATAGCGGTAGCGGTAGGCGGAAAAGTAATTTCGCCGCTATCAAGTTTCTCTAGTCCCAAGATGACTTTAAAAAGGGTAGTCTTGCCGGCGCCATTGACGCCGACAATACCTACCTTATCACCAATTTGTAACCTAAAATTAGCATCTTGATAGATGACTTCTGTACCAAACGCTAAATTTAAGTCACTACCTTGCATTATTTTTTGCCACAGACGACATTGTTGGCGTGGAGCCAACCTTCGACGGAACCACCATCGAGGTATTCACCAGTGGTTGGAGCGATGCGGACGATGCCGCCTTTCTTTACGTAAGTTTCGAGCGGGTCGGTAGCCATGTATTCTTGGTCCATAGAACCAAAATCATTAGCTTTCACGTAGTCTACCATCTCTTGCATAAGAGCTGGTGACATGATGAATTTACTGACATGAACGAGGTTCGATTTAACATCTTCGAGAGCTGGTTTCTCAACGATTTTTTTGAGGATACCATTCTCGGCGGTGATTTCGCCATACTTTGTAACTTCTTCGCGTGGAACTTCTACGCCAAGAATAGCGGAATCGGTTGGATCGACGATAGCCTTCTTGAGAGATTCAGCGGCAGATTCGCCATCTGGATTCCAAATAAAGTCGTCGCCAAAGAAGACGAAGACTGGCTCGTTTAGATTGTATTCTTCTGCAACCATTGCAATAGGCACGGCGGTACCGTACTTCTTGGATGGATCCTGGGAAGTGTAGTGAATAGTTACACCTTCAGGCAAAGTTTGAGCAAGAGCGAGACGATCTTTCTTGCCGCGTGCTTCTAGATACATGTTGAGTGCGAGGTTTTCCTGATAAAATTCACGTACTTGGCATGGCTCAACATTCGAAATTACCATATAAATATCTTTTACGCCTGCCTTGATCAACTCTTGAACAGAGTAGTCAACGAGCGGACGGTTGCCAACCGGCAACATAGACTTCTCGATTATCTTAGTAATCGGAAGGCGTCGCGTACCCCACCCAGCGACTGGGATGATAGCTTTCGTAATCATGGACTATATTATATCATATATGTGATAATTGAGTCTTGCCAAATCTTTGGGTAGTCATCGTGGCCAAGCAGCATTGCAACAGTGGCGGCGATATTAGAAAGACCTGGATTCTTGAGTTCACGGTTAAGGCCGTAGTAGCGGCGATTATCCGTGTTGTCGTAAATAAAGATTGGTACTTTATTCAGAGTATGAGATGTCTTTTGCTCGCCTTTTTCGTCTAGGACTTCTTCGGCATTGCCGTGGTCGGCAGTCACAATCATACAACCACCAGCCTTGTCAATTTCTTTCGCTAGACGTTCGAGCTGAAAATCAAGCGCTTCCATAGCAAGCTTAGTAGCTTCAAGGTCTGCAGAATGACCAACCATATCACCATTTGGATAATTAACGCGGATAAAGCGATACTTATGAAGATTTTCAATAACCGCGTCAGTAATTTCGGCAGCTTTCATCCATGGACGAGTCTCAAATGGCTCAGTATCCGAAGGAATTTCGATGAAGTCTTCACCGTTGGCTTTTTCGTTGCTATTGCCATTGAAATAATAGGTGATGTGACCAAATTTTACAGTTTCCGAAACGGCAAGCTGAGTAATATCGTTATCGCCAAGAAAATTATTGAGCGTACCGGTAATATGAACCGGGCGAATGAGCTGGCGCTCTGGGATGTGCTCGTCAGTATTATATTCGGTGAGGCCAGCAAAGCAAACATCGTCCGGAGTATAGTCGCCTCTATCAAAATGTTTGAATTCTTTGGCCGTGAAAGCGCGAGCGATTTCGATGGCGCGATCGGCACGAAAGTCGAAGTAGATAAAGGAATCGCCTTTTTCTACCTTACCAACTGGCTGCGTATTTTCATCGATAATCACAAAGGCCGGCAAGTTTTGATCTTGGATACCTTCGTTCTTAGCACGCAAATCTTTGATAGCTTCGGAAGCGGAATAATAATAGTGCTCAGCAGTACCATTCACCATCATATCCCAGCCACGCTTGACCATATCCCAGTCGTTTTCATAGCGATCTGCAGTAGTAGTCATGCGGCCACCGCCAGAGGCGATTTTGATATCGGCATCCTTGAATTTTTTGACGTATTCTTCGATTCGCTCAATAAACTTTGGCTCGGAAGTAGGTGGCACATCGCGACCGTCAAAAACGGCATGAATACGCATTCTACGAACGCCTTCTTCGTAGGCTTTTTGGATGAGTTTTTCGAGATGAGAAATATGGCTATGGACGCCACCGTCAGAGAAGATTCCAGAGAAGTGTAAGGTTTTTTCGACCGGTTTTTCGTCAAAGGTAGTGTTGCGGCCAAAATCATCATCATGACCAAAAGGTCCATTCGTATCAAATGGAACTGACAACTCTTCCTCTTTTGTACCTTTGAGATTTTCGATAATCTCCTTCCAGGCGACCGAATTCCAAATAGTACCGGTAGCAAAAGCATCCTCAATATGAGCAATACTCTGTTTGTAGATTTGTCCGCAACCGATGGTATTGTGGCCAACTTCGGAATTACCCATTTGTCCTGGCGTGAGACCGACCGCCTCGCCAGAAGCATCAAGTGCACGGTGTAAATAATTGCCAACTGCGCGAGCCATAAAACTTGTGCGCGCCTCAGATACGGCATTCCCCGGCCCACTCGGAGCGAGGCCAACACCGTCCATGACCACGAGCACCACAGGCCCATCATACTGCAGTTTATACATAAGCTTATTATAACACAGGCTTAGAAGCTGATTTCATATGCGCCCAATAGTTTACATTTTTAGATGGTTAATTAGAATCTGCAACCAATAGTTGGTGGCATAAAGCTTTTTCTTTTTTCATAATTTACATGAAAGGACTTTTATGAAAAACGATTCAAATAACCCATCATTAATTAACCAAACAGGAATTAACTGGAGGAAGCGTTTTTGGCTTGCATTTATTAGTACTCTAATAGTAATCGCTGCGAGCATTTCATTCTTCGCGGTTTATTATGCCAAAACTAGCAAATACATAGTTACCGATGCTGATCTTAAAATTCTGGATTATAAAGATATTTTATCTATTCATTATTTTTTGAGTTTTTACACTAAAGCCAATGACAATCCGGATATTTATCCAGTCAAGTTTCTAGGGTATGGGATTGGTGAGAATGGTGAATTGTGGATGAAATTTAGCACTAAAAAACTTAAAGACCCAAATGACTTGTCTGTTTATAGTAAATGGAAAAACGTATCTATACATTTTTGGCCACAAGAAAACTGGCCACAAGACCCAGGCAACATAAGTTTCGGATTTGACTACGAGGATGTTGATGATATGGATGTAATAATTGACGAAAATGAGCTTTACAAGAAGCAACTTGAGGAAAAACAAGGCATTTAGGACTATTTTAAAAACATTTACTACGTTTTATAATTATATTAGATAGGAGATGGGTATGAGTTTTAAGGACAACCTCAGGGCTATTCGCAAGAAAGCTGGTTTATCTCAAGAAGAACTGGCTGACCTAATGTTTGTATCGCGACAAACCATCTCAAAATGGGAGAGTGGGACTTCATATCCTAGCACTCATCATATTCTGTTACTAACCAGGAAACTCGATTGCAATCTTGAGGATTTGGTTCGTAATGATAGTCACATGCATAGTATCGCCCACGACGAACCTAATGAAACGAGTTTAAAAAAAGTTTTCATTAATCATATTTGTCTTCGAAGAACTCTCGTTATTATGGCTATAGCATTACTATCTGGATTGGCCGGGTTCTGTATTTCTTCCATCAAACAGCCTTATACAGACACTTCTTTAGTATCAACAAAAAGTATTGTTCGCGCAGGACTCATGGATTCTTTCCTTTCAAATATTATTACAGAGGATTTTCTCAATAATGTTTTTAGCGAATCAAAAAAATATTCAGAAAAGACCGTTCTAGGTTATGGATTCTCAGAAGAAAATGGAGCTTTTTATATAAAATGTAAGCTCTGTGATGATAATATACCTAGCGCTGCGATAGTATACTTTATCCAAGACGGTGATAATTATTCTTACAGATGCGAATATCTCGAAGATTTCAACTACTGTCCAAGCGGAGAGTATCGCAGAATAATCTAGTAGTTGGACTTTTTACGGATTTTGTGATATAATATATATAGATACACCAAAAAATATATCAAGGGGGTGATTTTATGGTGTTTTGCACCATATACATTTCGTTTTTTTCCGGAAAAGAGATTCGCGGCTTGGCAGATTTGATGGATTTAGGAATACAATTCCAAATTCATGATACATACTCTGTAAAAACCGAGATTCTGAGCAGAGTAGATGCCATGAATGGAATCAAAGTTCCGAAAGAAAAGATCTTTTTTGGGATAGGCAACTATCGCACATTCACTCGCGAAGAGGCAGAAAGTCAAATAGGTGCAGTACTCGAGGCAATACACGAGAAATACCCCGAAGAGGTCAATGAAGAACGATATTCTTTAAAAAATATCGTGCCAACGGAATAGAATCAATTTATACTACGCCCCCTGTAATTTAGGGGGTATTTTTTATGTTATAATGGTGCTATGCCCGAATGGCGGAATTGGCAGACGCGCTAGCTTCAGGTGCTAGTGACCGCAAGGTCGTGCAGGTTCAACCCCTGTTTCGGGCACCAAAAAGTCCCCTCGGGACATTTTTGTTGCCCGAAGCGTCCCAAGGGGCAAACAGGCACTATTTTTTTATTCCGAAACTTTTTCAAGGCTCTTCAAAACGAAGCGGCCATTTTTGTATTCGTAGTCCTTATAGCCAGTATCTTTCTTAAATCCAAAACTATAAACCGGCATTTCTTCTTCGTGCTCCTCCAAGAAATTGCTTATAGCGTTTTCTTCTGAAAGCGATTCAATACAGTATGTTTTTCCTTCAACTTCATCTTCTGCGACTAAATCAATTCCTAAATCGCAGAGAGGAACCGTGTCATGATACATTTCGACCGTGATTTCATCTGGAGTGATGGTATAGTCTTTAATCTTTGAAATAGTAGCTCCACCTGCACCACCGGTTCCGGCTGGTGTAATTGAGAACATTCCAGCCCCATCATATTCAATAGTTCGGAATTTAATACCAGAAAAAGTCTTTTCGGCAATATCTTTATCACTACCGAAGAGTTTTTTGTATGTTGAATTTAAGTCATTGTAATAGACGGTAAAATCTTCCATGTTTGCTTCGGTGTTTGTTTTGGTGCCAAGACTATGAATATTTGTATTAAACATAGAGATAACGGCTTTAGCATCTTCTGTGAGCCCACTTTCAAATACGCTATAATGACCGCTGAAAGAAACTAGGTATGGATCCATGAGGCTTTGAACCATGGCTGCATCTACAGGGGATTCCTGCAATAGAGTATCATATGTATTAACGGCCTTCTTAAGTTTAGCAACTTCCTGAGATTGATTATGACCATCAAGATAAAAAAACACGCTTGCGCTAGCACCTGCGGCCGCTAAAAGAGTTAGAAGAAGAATAATCGCCCTGTATCCTTTTTTCTTTGGACAAGCCTTAGCGGCTTGTGATTCGACTGGTTTTTCTGGCGCGGTTGGCGCAATGTTTAGTGTTGTATCCATAAAAATATGACCTTTTTAAATTCTTATGCTTATTATAGCACAAAAAACCGCCAGTTTTTTGTGAGCTGGCGGTCTTTTTGTTAGTCCTTAATTTTATTGAGAATGCCATCCATATCCGTATCGATAAGCTGGAGACGGGAGTGGATTTCGTTTTTGGCAATCTTAAGCGCGCGTTTTAAGGCTGGCTCTTTTTGATGTCGATCAAAGAAGGCAAAGTAAGCCTCAGCCTCGGCTGGTTTGCGGACGACGTTAGCGATGTAACGTGGATAATTATCGAGTGACTTGTCGCCAGAGAGATTCTTCACATAATCCCAGTGATGAGTGAGCCAATCAAAAGTCTCGTTACGGGATTTTGGATTACGATAGAGATAGATAAAGAGATGGAATTGATCTTGCGGCTTTACAATTTCTGGTTTTTCGAGCAAAGCAATCATTTTTTCAAGATTTTCTACCGTCTTGGAGAGAGTTGAAGCGAAGAGCAAGTCGAATTTGAGCTCTGGATCGGCGATTTCCTGGTATTTTTTGATATAAGTATCGATAATTGATGGTTCAATATAAATCTTGGCATCGAGAATGTCGGAACGAATCTCTGGATCAAGCGTTGTAATATCGTCTTCGTAGAGAGCGGCGAGCTTCTCGAGATTTGGTTTATCTTCAGCATAATGATCGAGAGCAAGCAAGACCGAGCGGAGGCGAATCGTGTTTTCGTCGTCATCCGGGCGAGTCACAATACCCACTTCGGCAAGCTTCTCACTGACTAAGTCTAGAACGAACTTTTTGAAGGCTTTTTCCTCTTCGGAATCGGCGTCGAAGAAGATTTTGAGATTACTTATAATCGTAGCAATAATATCCCAAACTGCGGCAGAATCCTCATGTTTAAACTTGGCAATTAGGTCTAGGAGTGACGCAGAGGTACATAGGGGCGTTTTAGATAGCAAACTGCGGTCTATCAGCAGTCTCAGCTTTTCCTCTAGTCCTAGGCTCTCAAAGGAGGCTATTTTAGCTGCAAATTCAGCATCGGAGAGATTTAAGGCGTAATGACCAGACATATCGTCGAGAACGTGTGGGATTGGCCAAGCGGAGGCCTCTAGAGGGCCGTCTAAGAGGAATCTCTGTTGAGTATCACCGGTAAGCACTGGATAACCAGGATTATCAATCCAGGCATGCATGAAGCTCTTGGTATCAAAATCCGCATACGGAGTAAGAGAATCCCAGAGATTATCACCGATAGTATTTTGGTAGGCATATTTTACAAAGTAGTCGCGAATTCCCTTCTTGAAGTTATCCCAACCCATTGCGCGGATGAGCATGAGCATGAGGCGAGCACCTTTAGAATAGACAATGGCGCCATCAAAGAGGGTGGCGATTTCGGCTGGATTATGAACGTCCTGGTGCACGGACTGAACATCGCGATAAGCATCGCGGCGAAGTGCCATGAGACAATCCTGAGTAAAGAAACTCTCCCAAATCTTAAATTCTGGATAAATTGCATCCACGGCCATATATTCCATGATCGAAGCAAACGATTCATTAAGCCAAAGATCATCCCACCATTTCATCGTCACAAGATCGCCAAACCATTGATGAGACAATTCGTGGGCTACGGTAAGAGCGACAGATTTCTTGGTACTGAGTGTAGCGGTTTTGTCGGCGAGAAGCATGGACTCACGGTAGGTCACGAGCCCCCAGTTTTCCATGGCACCCGCTTCAAAATCCGGCAAAGCGACTTGGTCAAGTTTCTCGAGCGGATACTTTACGCCGAATTCATCATCGTAGAATTCAAGCGATTTAGCTGCCACTTCATTAGCAAAATCTACGGAGTCGAGTGGTTGATTAAGTGCGGCGTAAGTAGTAATCGTAACGCCATGCGCATTCTTAATAGTCTTACCGTGAAAACGGCCAACAATAAAGGCGACAAGATAGGTAGACATACGTGGAGTCGTCTCAAATGTTGTTGTATTTTTTACAACACTTTTTACTGGAGTGTTGGCTAGAATTAGATCTTCAGAATCTTTTGGTACGGTAATAATAATATCAAAAGTAGCTTTGGCGGCTGGCTCATCCACACATGGAAAAGCCTCGCGCGCATAGTGCGATTCAAACTGGGTAGTAACGATTTTTTCGGTCTTCCCTTCGTACTCATAAGTAGAAAGGTAAGTACCCTCCATATTCTTATTGAAGGGACGATGATAATTTATACAAATCTGGATTGGATCACTTGGCAGTTCTTCTTCGGAAAGCGTGATGGTGAGTTTTTCCCCGTCATAATCGTAGTTAATATCTACCTTCGCATCAGAATTAGCGGCCTCGGCAGCTACAGCATCAATTTCCATCCCCACGGCATGGAGATAAAAAGTCTGAGATTTAACAATACCTGTGACTATAGTTTGTCCGATAAAACTTTCGTTTTCTTTATCGATATCGAAAGCGATATTGTAATTTGACGGTTCAAAATAATCCAGGTATTGTTCCATAAATCTCCTTTTAATTTTCAGTTTAGTGTAGCTTCACGGAAGCTGGTAGTTTGGTGTCTTTGAGGATTGGCTCGAGTTCTTTCTCTTCGAGAGTTTCATGTTTCAAGAGCTCCTCAGCAAGAGCATCGAGCACCTTGCGGTTGGCTTTCAAAACTTCCATAGCGCGCTTAGCAGCTTCTTCAGTGAGTTTCTTAATCTCGGAGTCAATGAGCTCAGCAGTCTTCTCGGAATATGGCTTCTCGGTAGTAATGGTATAGTAGCCAGTAGCTTCATTTGGGAAGACGAGGTTACGAAGACCATCGCCCATACCTTCGCCGATAATCATAGACTTGGAAAGTTCAGCAACGTGTTGGAGGTCAGAAGATGCGCCAGTAGTAACGGCATCTTTACCAAAGATAAGTTCTTCAGCGATACGACCACCCATAGCGCGAGCGAGAATATCCTTGAGATCATAGATGCTCTTGTAGCTGCGATCCTCTGGAGGAAGGAACCAGGTTACACCACCAGTGTTGCCACGTGGAATAATAGTAACCTTGTGGACTGGGTCAGAATCTGGGAGCACGTGACCAACGATAGCATGACCAGCTTCGTGATAAGCAGTAATTTTGCGTTCTTTTTCGTTCATGACTTTGGATTTGCGTTCTGGACCAATTGCTACGCGTTCAAAGGCTTCGGTAAGATCGGCGTTTGAAATAGCTTTGTGGTTTTCACGAGCAGCGGTAATAGCGGCTTCGTTAGCAATGTTGGCAAGATCCGCACCGGAGGAGCCAGCAGTCTTCTTGGCGAGAGCTTCGAGGTCTACGTCTTCTTCAACTGGTTTACCCTTGAAATGAACTTTCAAAATTTCAAGACGTTCTTTTCTCTCTGGAAGAGTAACGTTGATGTGGCGGTCGAAACGACCTGGGCGAAGAAGGGCTTTATCGAGCATGTCGACGCGGTTGGTGGCGGCCATCACGATAACGCCGGATTCGTTATCAAAACCATCCATCTCAACTAGGATTTGGTTTAAGGTTTGCTCGTCTTCGCGACCAGCACCACCCTTAGCGTCACGCTTGTGGGCGACGGCATCAATCTCATCAATAAAGATAATAGAAGGAGCGTTACGTTTGGCTTTGGCGAACAAATCGCGGACGCGAGAAGCACCAACACCCACGAACATTTCTGCGAATTCAGAACCAGAGATGGAGAAGAATGGCACGTTAGCTTCACCAGCAACGGCACGAGCCATCAAAGTTTTACCAGTACCAGGCTCACCAGCGAGGAGAACGCCGCGTGGAATCTTGGCGCCGAGCTTCTCATATTTCTTTGGCTCTTTCAAAAAGTCGACAATCTCAGTAAGGTCTTGCTTGGCGGATTCGTTACCAGCAACATCCTTGAAAGTAACGCGTTTTTTGTCTGGGCCGTAGAGGCGGGCACGGGATTTACCAAAACTCATGCTCTGATTATTAGCAGATTGAGCTTGCTTCATCATATAAGAGAGGAAGAGGAAGATAGCTAAGATTGGGAGAACTGTGAGAGCAACATTTAGGATAATACCCATAACATCAACGTCTTCTTTGAATTCGATGGCAGGGTAGCTCGACTGACACTTGGTAAGGGCTTCACCTTTGAGGCTCTCACCTTTTTCGTCGACACAATAATCATCGTAGCTCTTAAGACCTTGCTCATAGAGCGTACCGGATGGATCCTTGCGGGAAATTTCAGTAGGAACATCTTTATCCTTCAAAGTAACTTCAAGACTACTGCCAATGACGGTAATCTTCTTGATGTTTCCCTCTGGGTCATTGGCACGACGAATTACATCGTTCAAGGCGACCTCAGCCTTTTGGGCTTGATTGTTATTAAAGCTATTAATACCTAAAACACAGAGAAAAATCACGACGATAGCAAAAATTCCACCACGAATCGTATTTGAAGTGTTTGCTTTTGCCGAATTCTTCTGAGGCATCTTTCCAGGTTGTTCTGACACAGTTTTTTCTCCTTAACTCTTCTATTTTAGCATGAAAAACAAGGTTAGAGCGGGAGAATCGAGAGAAAAACTATGCTTGTTGTTGTGGGTAGTTTTTCTTGTAGTGATTGATCGTGATTTTCATGATTTGGCGCATGGCCTCAGCGATAATTGGACTAGTAATAATAGTGGCCATTTGAGTTTCACCGAATGCAATTAGGGCAACTTTGTCTCCGTAGACCATCATTTCCATTGGCGAAGTATATTCTTCTTCCGGCATAAAAGTACGGTGGAACAGAAGTGCTTTATCGCGACCAGTCTTAGCATTCTTAACTGCGGTCTTTGTGACCGGGGTAAGCGCATAGGTATTAATGCCGAGAATTGGAAGTTGTTCCCTATAGTACTTAAGGAACGAATCAGTGTCTTGATCGTTACCCAAAACATCATCTGCTTTGGTTCTTAAAAGGTAGACGTCTTTTCTGGTGCGAAGAACATCGTTGTGGGTTTCCTTAATACCGGCAATGCCCTCAAGAGTGCGAGCACCAGGCATTTCGTTGTTTGCATAGAAAATATCAAGAAGTGAAGAAAGGTTTTCCTTGACGTATTTTTCGTTCTTGACCATGACTTTGCGGCGTTTCTCTACCAAAGTTTCGAGTGCGCTAGGGTTGAGGACGCGATATTTTTTCTTCTTGTCTTCAGTTTCCTCAATGACACCGAGTTCTACTAGCCTTTTTGCCACCGCATAGCAGTTTTCACGAGATTGCTTAGTGTAGTCTGCGAGCTCAGTAGGCGTAAGGGCGCCGTTTTGAAGCAAACAATTATAAACTACCGCCTGCGCTTCGGACAGGCCAGCTTTTTTCAAGATGTCCATTTCTTCCATATCTTTATTCTATCATAAAGATTATGTTTTGACTTTCGCAAGATTTTTTACTAGTTTTATCAAAAAATGTGTTATAATAATGATACCGTCTGGGTGTAGCACAGTTGGTAGCGCGCGACTTTTGGGAAGTCGAGGTCGCAGGTTCAAGTCCTGTCACCCAGACCATTTTTTGTTCTTCGAACAAAAAATGCTCAAAAAGCGGACTTGGCTGCTTCGCAGGCAAGTCCTGTCACTATCTAAATAGCGTTCGATAATACTTCACAAACTTAGTGTAGTTCTCTTTATCGCTCGTAACATTGCTGCCCTGTGGTTCCTTTGGTGAATGGGAATAGTATTCCTCGCGGTTTGCATTATAATCACGACTTTCTCCGCGCGAATAATCTGGCAATGCATGTTTGGCGCGCATCAATATAAGAGCAGCAACAGCCTTAGCAGTCTTACTGCATCCATCCGCAAAGAAGTGTCCACTCATGTCAATACCATATTCAACAAAGGCCGCGGTCTCAACCGGATCTGCCATTGGATTATTAAGGCGCGACAATAGCTGATTATAGAAGTTCTTCATCGCCTTCGGCAAATCTGCAATTTGAACGTACGGATATTTTGTAGAATCCTCGCCGCTACGAATCAGTTTACCTTGGCGCACAATACCACCATTTACCACCCTTGCAATATTTTCTACAAATAGTTGCAATTCTTCCGGATTCTTGAAACGATCTTTTCTGTGGTGATACGCCAATCGCATGGCTTTTTCGAAGCCTTCCTGTGCAAGTTTAGAAGCGTCCACACTGCTATTTTTTTCCAAAGCTTCAGCCTTGGTTGGGCTTGATGATGTATCAACTATGCCATGAGCAGTTCTAGATGTAGCCATAAGATTACGCTTAGCATTACCTAAGTAGTTTGCTAGTTCGGGCGGCGTTTTATTGAGCCATTTTTCATCCTCAGGATCAGTGATAGATAGTTTAATGCCTAGCATTTTCTTATTCTTCGACCAAACAATTACGGAACCATGTCCTGGGTTGTACATCCCGATAGAATCTACCTTTCCCATATAGCTTGCCGCAATGGAGCTCTTGAGCCAGTTCGGCCCACCACAGTTAATTAGTACTATGGCATCTTCTGGCATTTTAGGAACGGTAGTTTCGTCAAGTGCAGATGGGTCGATTGGGATACCAGAATGAGCAGCGGCACGGTGTTTAACAGTGTAGACTGGCTTACCGTCCATTACTCCATTATAAGCGGTTTCCTTCCACCATGCCGGATCTACCTCCTCTGACTGCTCTAGTGGTTTCACCTGAATATAGCCGTCTTCACCATGTGGGCGCGCATCAGGACAACCAGCCTCCAGAAGTGCCAACATCATAACGGCGGATTCCCATGAGTTTAGTTCTCCCTCTATCCATACTGGGCGACCCCCATATTCTTTTGCTCTCGCGTAGACTTGCGGTATAGCTGAATAATTCAAGCAACTACGCCCATTATCGTATTTCATTACCGGAATATCCTTAAGAAATTTCTCTTTCTTCTCCGTAAATGGATTTGAAGGACCTTCATACAAAGTGTTATTTTTAACAATTTTTCTAATTTCTTCCGCAAGTAACTGAGTAATTTCCCGCTCACGTGCAGATTCTGCACGGTTTAGGTGATGCACACTTCCTCTTATGACACCATCTTTCTTGCTGAGCAAGCGATCTTTTTTACCGTAAAAATCACTCTGAATCGCAGCAATTGTTGTTATCCCCTCTTCCTCGAAAAATTTTTTCCACTCTTCTGCCTCTTCAATAAAATGATGCGGTTCCACGTCGTCCATTTGCCTACCTGGATTGTTATTCGAAATATCATGCCTTGCTCTACCATCCCCACTTCCAGTCACGATGATAGCATGGGTTGCACCCTGGATGATTTTTTTGTTTTCTTTCGAGCGGATTCCGCCAATATCAATAATCATAACTGGACCGACCCAGCTTGCGATCTTGTGAGCACGGTCTTTTACAAATTCTGGATTATGTGTGCCTTTTTCGCGTTGTTTTACGGCTTCCTTATTAGTAAAATCAAGTCCACGATATTCACCATCTGGCGCAGCATTAAAAGCGTAGGCATTCAGGTCGCCTAGAGCTTGGACTAATGCTTTAGACAAGACCGATTTTCCAGAATGGACAGGACCACCCACCACAATCTTGATCCCCTTGCGAAGCTTTTCGTGGCGTACGGGTACTTCGGCAGCATCACAAAGCATTTTTCCCATCCTTAGGTTCTGATCCAAGTTTACTGCTATCATTGCCTTTTTTCCCCTTGCACGGTCAAGTTTGCGCTGCATGCGCTTTTGCTGGACAGCTGGGTCGGTATTTCCAGGCTGCGGTCCCGAGTTAACAGTTTCTGGCGATTTCATTTTTTAGCATTACCTTTTCATTATTATACTACGCGTTTTACTATAAAGATACCGGAGCATTATTGCTTATTCATTGGGTTTATTATATAATATATATGAGTAGCATTTATAGCCTACTAATAGATCTTTAAAAAAATGGTTGTTGTGTTCACTTTTATGGAGGTGACATTATGTTATTTAATGTCTACGATTATATCTATACGCCTAGCGCGTCAGAACTTGTCCAGGGTAAAAGAATGCCCAAAAACACCGTAGCAGGTAGTAATGGCAGCTATATTACGATCGCAGAAAAAGCTCAGCTCATTCTGCGCTTAAAGAACACCGAAACAGGTGTAGGTCCCGATATTGATATTGCGCCGAGAGCCCGTTATGTCGCATACAACATAGGTACGCGTTTAACAAAGAAAAAGGCCGTCAATTTAGGCGAATCGTTCATTGGCAAGGTGGTCGATGTAGACCAGGACAGAAAGATCAAGAATATAGATAATTTGATTTATAATTACTTATAATTATTTAAGTTAAAGATTGTTGTAAAAGATTATTAAGAGATGAGTACACTAAAGATATTGAATAAGAATGCATATAAAGATGCTGATTAAGTATGAATAATAGATCAAAGATATAGATCCCGATAATAGATATAGATCAAATAACTATCAACCCAACACAAACAACCATTTTCCGCCCTTCTTCGGGCGGTTTTTTATTACCAATCTGGACATTTTGATATTTTTATGTTATAATAATATTATTCTATTTTTGAAAAGGGGGGATAATGAGATGGGAGAACCTTTAGAGGTAGTTGTAAAAAATGCAGTCTATATCACACATTTAGCAAAACAGTTGCAATGCCTAAATAAGCCTCATGGGTCTTGCGTTCCCGGGTTTTGTATACGCACGAAAGATGCCACTGGAAACACCTATACACTCGATATAACACATGATGTAATGAGTGCGCTTAAAAAGGATCATCAGGAACTAAGCTATAATACCGCGTGCAGTCTTAGTAGTAGGCTAAATGGCCGGCAAATCCAGATTGATTTAGACGAAATGGTTGTCGTGAACCTTGATAGATATATACCTAAAAAACGAGGTTTATTAAGATGTAATTCAGCAACACGATGACAGTTTTTACACTGCACCACCACCCCACTTGGGGTGGTTTTTATTTGCAAGTGCCAGCTTTTAAGTCTAACAATACACCACGAGACTTAAGGTAGTGCTCGAGCGAGTCGTATTCCCCGTTGTTATATTTGCCAGTGGCGATTTCGGTGGCGGCCGTAATACCGACGTATCGGTAGTGCCAAGTTTCAAATAGACCAGTAGAACCATTTTCATCCACATTAAGTGGTTCGCTCATCGGGCCGCCGGCCCATGCTTCCGGAAAACGGTCAATAAAGCCATACTTATAAGAATTAGCCTTGAGCCACTGCCATTCAATATGCTGCGGAAGCGTATCGGTGTCAAGTGAAGTGCCATAGGATGGATCGATAAGGTCACAAGTGAGACCGGTATGGTGGTCGCTGGCGCCAGTCGCCGCGCAGAGACGTCCGCAGTTGGTACCGACAGAGCGGAAGCAAGACATAGTGCCAATTTCGTGGCCCGGATATTCGGCCTCATAATCTTTCACCATGACAGCAAGATGCTCAGCAGCTTCCGCATCAATGAGATTATCGCCATTCCACGAATGGAGCTCGCGAATTCCGTAGTTACTGCTCAGGCTAATAAGCTCCTTTTTACGTTGCGCAATAAAACTGGTCTCCACTGTGTAATTCGGATTAATAAGCATTAATTTTCCGAAAGGAATCGTACAGTTACCAGACGTCGCATTTGTGAATTCACGATCAATAATCACGTCGTCGAGTTTTTCTGGTTCGTCGACAAGTTTTTCTGGCTCGTCTGGCGTGTCATTTTCTTCTCTGTTATTTTCGGTTTTTTCAGCGTTTTCTTCGTCGACGTGTTTTTCTGTGGCCGGAGTACGATTCAAAAAGACTAGACCAACAAATACCACGAGGCTAACAATGAGAGTTAAGACTACTGGCAAAATCCAGCGTTTTTTCATTCTAAGAAGATGCTCCGATCACCCAGTTCACAATAGCGGCAGAAAGAATCACAATAGCGAGACCAATTGCACAATACATGACAGTGCGTTTGGCGGTTTGCATCTTAGCAGTATCACCTTGAGCTGTCATATATTGGACGCCACCATAAATCATACCAACTACTGCAACAATACCGATAATCGCAATAATCGCGTTAATAATTCCGTCAAATCTATGACCTAAATCGTTGTTGCCCATATCGGTACAACCGGCAGATTGTCTTACGATATCTGGAACATCTTGCCTATTCGGATCGCAGACGTCTAGACTACCGGCAGTGCTTTGCTGAGTAAAGCCAGTGCCCCTATCGCAGTTTTCTTTCTCAGGATCGCAGCTAGTTCCCGGTACACTAGGGTCATCTTCTTTGTCGCCATCTCCGCCTTCACTATCGCCACCTTCACCGTTTTTATAGAAGTCCTCATCGCCATCGTCGCCATCCCCAATATCATCCTGCCAATCTTTCCCACCAATCGTTGCATCCGCATCATCATCTTCGTTTTTCAATAAATTAGTATTGATGTCGTCATCCGTAACGGAAGGGTCATCTCGGTCCTCATCATCATCTGCGTCGTCTTCTGGATCAACATCATCATCCTCGTCGCCACTCTTAGTAAGCAATGCCGATACACCGTAGTTGATATTTGAATAAACAACACCGCCGTCAAGCATACTGATCATATTGCTATCAGGAACAGTTACTATACCGGTACTACAGGCATCTTGACTCAGAACACCTTTGAGTTTATCAATGAGTTTTCCATGATTACAAGCGATCTGTGGGATTCTTGCAGGATCAATCGATGAATGGGTAAGCATTTTCTTGATTAGGTTTGCGTCGTCCATTTTTTCGACTATTTCTTTTGCGAATGAAATAGAAACTTTGTTAAGATATTTTACCGCACGCTTAGCAGATGTCCTATCTCCATTCATAAGCACCTGGAAGACCTTTGTCATCGTATCCGTGCCAAAAGATTCGAGCGTCTTTTTGGCAATTTTAGTTGTCTTTATATTAGCTAGAATCTTGGAAATGTATTTATCTTTTTTGAATGTTGCAACTGCCTCGTTGAAGATTTTTCTAGTAGTATTGCTGCGAATCTGCGGAATGGTACTTGCAGCATTTGACTGAATTGCTTGTTTAATCTTTTTGTATATAGTCTTTACGCAGAAAGCGTGATCAGTATCGCTTAGTTTATTCGTATTGCAGATGACGATACGATCCGCATCGGAAAGTTCTTCGGACATCTTAATGAAATTTTCTCCCATTAGTGCGCCGTTTGCCGAGAACCATTCTTTTAACTCTTCACTAACATACGCTGGCGCGTGTACTTCTTTTGCAATTTGAAAAACGGTAACAATTGGCTTTCCATTGCGAAGTTTAATAGCAGTCATTATTAAGTTACCATCCGGATCGAATGAAACACTCTCTAACTCACCGTTAACAATAGACTTTTGAATATAAAGCTCTTTAATGGTTTTACCATCGCTTGCATCTTTAATTTGAATAACCTTATCGTGCCTTCGATAATGCATGCCTTCACTCTCGTGTTGGTAGATACATCCGCTTTGCGATTCCCCACATTGAACTTTGTTATGTTTATTCATCCATTCATTTTCATTGAGCCAGCTTTTTTCGCCAGCATCCCAAAGCGCGGTATAAGTGTATTTTTTACTGCCAAAATTATAGACTGCGTCTGCCTGATAGACCAAACCCCTATCTTTTGATCTGTTTGTTGGGATAACTGAATCGTTACACTTGACACGAATGCCGGAAACAGAACTTGGTGCCGTCTGAATAACACCATCGTTTCGCATAACGCGATCAATATCATAACAGACATCAAGCGCATCCGCGTTTGAGCTAGGATCATGGTTAACGTCTACACGAATCGTATTGGTGCCTGGGACTACCCAAATAGCGTGGATGTGTTGCCATGCACTCTTACTATTCTCTTTAATAAGTTTCTGAAGATTAAAATTATTATCAAAAATTGCTAGATAATTTCTATCGCGCCCATTGGCAAAAAGGCTTAATACAAAATAGTCTTTTGTTCTTGCGGACCCCTGCGTCCATCCTGCACCAATTTTTTCATTTTTAACTGTGCTTTTATCGCTTTTACTAAGTCCACTCGTGATATCTGAATCGTTAAAATCGATATTAATTTCTTTCAGAACAGTTATTTGTTTCTTAGTAATCTTTTGAATAGGCCATTGCTCCATGTAGGCACATTCATTCTTGGTTTTTCGATTAAATCCATTATCTGAGAATGAACACCTCTCCTCTGCCGCACTAACTGGCATAGAAAACAGGGCAAAAATCGCAGTTGTAAATAATCCAAAAATAACAACACAAAGTTTTTTGATTGAAGTATGACCTTTATACATAAGCCTATTATATCATGCTTATGCATCTGTCAAGAGATTTACCGAGGCATGAAAAAAGCCCGCAAAGTACGCGGGCTTATTGCCATTGGGCGGGATTTTGCACGATTTTTAACTTAGTCAGTTTTGTTATTAAGATGGAGAGCCGCCTGCGGCGAACTATGGTGTCGTGTGCAATTTCACGCTAATGGCTGGTGTTGCCTTGAGTCGCGCAATAATTTCCTCCTCTCGCGGCTCGGTGTGATGAAATGCCTCCAGCATCTCGTAAAGTTTCCGATTGTCCTGCCTCAGAATGTAGAAAAGATTACTTAATCTTGGCCACTTCTCTTTTGCTTCCTTGAGAACCGGCATCAGGAGATATTTCGTCTCTACGATATTCTTTTCTATTGCATCATCCTCGAGAGTGCCTTCCATACTGGCAAGGTTTACATAACGATCGATTCCTTTACAGATGACTGCGCTCGAGTGCTCAAGGAGTCCGTTAAAATAACGTTGCTTGCATTCCCACTTGGATTCGTCCGGTCTTGGCACGATCGTTAGCAGGTACACGATGTTTCGAACTTCCTGACACACTGGCAATTCTTGCAGCGGCGTACCAGTATCCTCCACGACATCATGTAGAATAATCGATGCAATCGTGATGTCATCCCGGACTCCAAGGGCTATAGCATAGCAGGCCATTGACAAAGGGTGAATGATGTATTCCTGTCCATCCTTGCGATACTGCCCACTATGCTTCGCTCGAGCAAAGGTGAGAGCCTCCATGCTCTCAGGCATCTCTGCGCCGTTCAAGAACCCGCGCAGAAAAATCATCAACTTTGTTACATCTGGCTTGTGCATATAATCCCCCCTTTCTTTGGAAAGGTTCCGCACAGTAAATGCCGTCTATATTATAACATATTTATATCTGTTTTTCCAACAAAAAACCTGCTACCTTTGGAGTGTGCAGGATTATGTTGTTTTATTCATCTTTGCTGTGAATAGCGATACGAAAGCCAACCATGATAAATAGTAATAAGACTGTATGCGCGATAATCGTTACCGCTGGCGCCACCTCAAAACCCATGCTCATGGTATTACCTCCGTAAATATACCTATATTATATATGCTTATTTAGAGCATAACAAGTATATTATTGTTGTGCTTTTTACAATACCACTTGTGGATATCTATTCGTAAATTGGGCCGTCATCCGGAAATGGATCAAAGTCAGAATCGTCGAAATCATTGAAGTCATTGAAACCGTCGCCATCCATGTCGCGGTTGTAATTATTGGAGCCGTAATCCTTGAAGCCGTCGCCGTCGTAGTCCATAGAATCGCCGTCAAAATGAGCCATTCCCTGGCTGGAGCCGTAGGGATTGTAACCAAGTTCGATTAAGAATCTTGATGGCATATTGTAGCTGCGCTCGCCAAAAGTATAGCGGGAAGCGGCATAGGTAAGGAAAAGTTTCTTCATGGCGCGAGTCATACCGACATAGGCGAGGCGGCGCTCTTCTTCAAGGCCAGCTTCGTCTTCGATACGGGCGCTCGGGAAAAGACCGTCTTCCATGCCCACAATAAAGACCACTGGAAATTCGAGACCTTTCGCGGCGTGCATCGTCATGAGAGTAACAGCATTGTCCGCAGAGGATTCGTCGGCGGAAGACATAAGGGTGGCGTCGGCCAGGAAGTCATCCAAAGTCTCGTACGGAGCGGCGTTACCAACGAGGGCGCCGAGGTTTTCGATACGTTCTTCGCCAGTTGGCGTGCCGTCACGAAGTAGACCTTCAAAGTCGAAGTAAGAGATAACTTTTTGAATTATTTCAACTGGGTTCGTAGTAAGGTCTACGGTTTTTACAAAATTCGTGAGCCTCGTGAAGGCATTCTTGGCTTTGCCAGAGCTAAGCACGTCGGCGAGGTCTGGATTTTTAAGCGGTTCTGGTTCACTTGTGGCATTTTCAATTGCGTCCATCGCGTTGAGAATTTTCGCAAGCGAAGCATCGCCGATACCGGAAAGCACGTTTTTAACTACGCGCTCTAAACTCACTTTATCGCGCTCGTTGACGAGGATTTTAAGAATTGCAAGTACATCTTTGATTTCCTTGCGATCGTAGAATCTCACGCCGCCGATAATCTTGTACGGAATGCGAAGTTGGATGAAGGATTTTTCAAAAGTGTAGGACTGAGCATTGGTGCGGTAGAGGACGGCAAAGTCCGAAAAGTTTGGATAAAAACGATGAAGTTCGAGAATCTTGCGGGCCACCCAGTTGGCCTCTTCGGTTTCGTCACGAGCTGATTCGATGTCGACCGGTTCCCCTTTCTCCGCTTCGGTAAAGAGGGTTTTGTCAGTACGAGTTTTATTTTCGTTAATAATCTTTTGTGATGCGGCCAAAATGTTGCCAGTAGAGCGATAGTTTTGCTCGAGTTTGATAACTTTGGCACCCGGGAAGTCACGTTCAAAATGAAGAATGTTGGTAAAATCGGCACCGCGCCACGAATAAATCGACTGCCAGTCGTCACCCACTACACAGATATTGCGCTGGTCATTTACAAGTAAACGAATGAGTTGATACTGAACCAAGTTGGTATCCTGATACTCGTCGATCAAGATATGTGCAAATTTGTCGCGCCACTTTTTGCGAACCTCCACGTTTTCCTGGAACATTTCCAAGGTTCTTAAGAGTAAATCGTCAAAATCGAGTGCGTTGGCGTGGTTCTTTTCAATTTCGTAGCGGGTGTAGATTTTGGCGATTTTTTGCTGGTTTGGATAGTAAGCATTGGTAGCATATTCAGCTGGTGCCTGGCCTTCGTTTTTAGCCTTGCTAATGATGGATTGAATCGACTTCGGTTTTAATGACTTGTCGTCGTTCATATTGAGAGATTTAATAATGCGCTTGATGAGAGCGATTTGATCATCCGTGTCGTAAATCACGAAATTTTTGTCGAGTTTAGCAGCTTCAGCTTCAATACGAAGAATCTTCACGCAGATACCGTGGAAGGTACCCATGTACGGCATAAAAGAATATGGAACGGTTGGCTCGTTTTGCCCTGTCAAGCTAGCGTCTTCCGCGGTTGGCTCGATGAGTTTCCAAAGGCGTTCACGCATCTCACGCGCAGCCTTATTAGTAAATGTAACAGCAAGGATATTAGATGGATTGACGCCATGAAGGATGAGATTTGCGATGCGGTGAGTAAGAGTTTTGGTTTTCCCCGAACCAGCACCAGCTAGAATTAGAAGTGGTCCTTCAAGAGTCTCCACTGCCTCTTTTTGCGCCGGATTCAGAGTTCCAAATATATCCATTAACCCATGGTACTATAATCCGTTTTTTATCGCAAGTTGATTACCTTTTACAGATAGTTTTCCAACAAGCTAATCACCTTTTTACGAGGAAACCTAACCCATAAAAAAATAACGAATCAGAGCTTGCTCTAATTCGTTATTTTTTAGAAGTTTCCGAGAAAAAGGTGATTAGCTTGATTTAGAAATAGTTTCCGAGAAAAAGGTAATCAGCTTACAGAAAACGTTTTTTAGATGCCAGTTAATGGAGAGATGTCGGCACCTAAATGGCGCAAACGGACGGCAAAATCTTGGTAGCCGCGATTAATTGGATAGACGTTGCGAAGAATGGATGTGCCAGGAGCGGCAAGCATCGCGAGCAAAATCACTACGGCTGGACGAAGAGCCTGTGGCGCAACGAGTTCAGCTGGACGCCAGTTGGTTGGACCCTCTACATAGATGCGGTGAGCATCAAGAAGCTCAACTTTGGCGTTTAAGTTAGCAAGTTCAGTTGTATAGATAGCGCGGTTTTCAAAGACCCAGTCATGAATCAATGTGCGACCTTCGGCCATGGCAGCAATCACTGAAAAGAATGGTAGGTTGTCGATATTGAGGCCTGGGAATGGCATTGGATGAATCTTATCGATTGGCGCAACGAGCTTAGACTTCTTAATCGTGAGATCTACAAGTCTAGTGCGACCATTGGCGGACAGGTATTCTGGGGTTTTTTCGAATTTCGCATTCATATTCTTAAGAACTTCGAGCTCGACTTCGAGGAATTCGATTGGTGCGCGAAGTAAAGTGATTTCTGAGTTTGTAACAATGGCAGCAGCAATAAAGGACATGGCCTCGATTGGATCCTCGGAAAGATTATATTCTACATCCATATCGATTTTTTGACGACCGCGTACAGTTAAGGTAGTGGTGCCAATGCCAGTGATTTTAACGCCGAGTTTTTCGAGGAAGAAACAAACGTCTTGAACCATGTAGTTTGGTGAAGCACCCACAATAGTAGTCTTACCAGGATAGAGAGCGGCAGCCATTAAGACGTTTTCGGTCACAGTGTCACCACGCTCGGTAAGAACAATGTATTTATCTTCGTGATCTTTAAGAGCTTTTTGATTCACATTAACCTCATAAAAGCCGCTGTTCTTCTCGGCATCAACTTCGAGGCCGTAGCTTGCCAAAGCCTTGAGATGTGGCTCCACAGTACGAGTACCAAGCGAGCAACCGCCAGCATATGGAATTTCGAATTTCTTGAATTTGTGAAGAAGTGGACCCAAGAACATGATGATTGAGCGGGTGCGACGTGCTGCTGTGATGTCCATTTGGTCCAATTTCAATTCGCGCGGTGATATAATTTCAAGATCGCGATGACGATTTTGCCAATGACATTTGACGCCAATTGATTCTAGTACCTCAATAATACGAAAGACCTCTTCAATGCGAGCAACGCGATGCAAAATAGTTTTGCCAGAGTTAAGAAGTGCTGCGCAAAGCAAAGCTACGGCTGCGTTTTTGGAAGTATTAATAGTAATCTCACCAGAAAGTTCCTTGCCGCCACGAATGCGAAAACTCTGCGAAACGGAGTCGTTAATAGAGAGAATTTGGTTGCCAAGTGCTTCGGAAAGCTTCTTGATCATTTCAAGTGAAACGTTTTGGCCGCCTTTTTCGATGCGGTGAATTGCAGACTGTGATGAACCCACAGCTTCTGCGAGTTGGCCCTGAGTCCAACCTTTTTCGTTACGCATTTGCTCGATGGTTTCACCAATAACTTGTTGGTAGGTCTTTGGCTTTTTCATGAAAAGAATTATATCACCAAATGAATAATAATCCAATAACCATTCAATCATCCATGAGCTTAATAAAACTTATTCACTACGCTCAAAGCTGTTATAAAATAACGAAGCAAGCAACCTACGGTTGCTTCTTCATTATTTTATTATGGGTTATAGCTTTTCGCATAGTGAATAAGTTTTCTGGAAACCTTTGTGGACTATTAAAGGTTTATTAAATAATTAGTCACTCTACGAGAGAGCCTAACCCATAAAAGAAAAATGAAGAAGCGGCTTTTAGCCGCTTGCTTCGTTTTTCTTTAGAAGCTCTCGAGTGGAGTGACTAATTATTTAGCAAGAGCCTTAAGCCCAGGAAGCTCTTTTCCAGAAAGAAATTCGAGGGCGGCACCACCGCCCGTAGAGATGAGAGAGTATTTGAGGGATGGATGTTCGGTCATGAGTTCTTCGACGAAGCCAGTAGTATCACCACCGCAAATGATAGTTTCGGCGTTTTCTTTTTCACCGAGCAGCTCTGCGACAATGGTGGAGGCGGAAGCGAAAGCTGGGTCTTCGGCTTTGCCCATGAGGCCATTCCAGACGATAGTCTTGGCATCCGTGATGAGATTGGCGATTTTGACGCATGAGACTGGACCGACATCGAGCTTGGCGCCAGAGGCGTCTTCATCAAAATCTTCGGCGACGTAGATTTTTTCAGACTTTGCGTCGTATCCGTCAGCAGCAATTTTGCCGCCAACCACAATATTGTCGGCGATAGGCAAGAACTTCTCGATGAGTGGAGCTTTGTCGTCGACTTTGGAGCCGCCAATAATTAGAAGTAACGGTTTTTCTGGATTGGTCATGGCCTTATCGAGGCCATTTACCTCCTTTTCAACGAGCAAACCCGCATAAGAAGGAAGTAGTTTTGTGATAGCGTCGGTAGAGGCGTGGGCGCGGTGCACTACAGCAAAGCCGTCCTGCACGAAGAGATCTGGCTCGGTAAAATCAACGATTTCCTGCGCATAGTCGGCGGAGTTTTCCTCCTCACGAGCATCAAAGCGGAGGTTTTCGAGAATGTCGATTTTGTTCTTGGAAAGACCAGATAGTTTTTGGCCTTTTTCGAGTTCATAAAAACCAATTGCAGGGCCCGGAAGCATCGTCTTTAAAACTTCTACTACTGGTGCGAGAGAGAATTTTTTATCTTTCTTCCCCTCTGGACGACCAAGATGAGAAATGAGCACGATCTTCTTAGCACCAGCATCGAGCAAGAAGCGGAGAGTTGGAATGCTAGCAGCTACGCGAAGCTCGCTTGTAACTACGCCGTCTTCGATTGGAACATTGTAGTCTACGCGCACGAGCACGGTCTTATCTTTGATATCAGCCTCACGGATTGATTTGATTTTCATGATTTCCTTTCTAGATGTAGCGAACTTGGATAGTATCGGAGCCGCCGGTTTTGTTTTTCTCACCAGAGACGATGACGGCGAGAAGCTCAGTCTTGCCTTCGGAAACTTGGAGATAGCCAGATTCCTTGAGCTCTTTGCCGAGGTCGAAGCCATATTGCGGAGAATATGGACGGACAAAGGCGGAGTTGGCGTAGATCATAGCGAGCTGATTAGCTACACGACTATTGTCGGTAACGGAAATAATTGGTACATTTGGACGTTGAGCGGCCATAGCGCGAGCAGTAGCACCAGATTTGGTTTGGCAGATGATAATATCGGCATTAATCTTCTCGGCCAAGCGAGCAGCAGCGCCGGAAATTGCGTTATAGACCTGAGTATTACCAGTTGGGTCATGAGAAATTGGGGCAACGCGAGAGTGGTTCTGAGCATAAAGAATGACTTTCTTCATGGCTTTGACCGTCTCGAGTGGGTAGTTACCGTTGGCGGTTTCGTCGGAAAGCATTACGACGTCGGCACCTTGGATGACGGCGGTAGCTACGTCGGAAACTTCGGCACGGGTTGGCTCTGGATTGTCAACCATGGAGCTAAGCATTTGAGTAGCAACGATACAAATCTTGGAATTGGCGCGACACATAGCGATAAGTTTGCGCTGAATGATTGGCACAACTTCGGCGCCGGCCTCTACGGCCATATCGCCACGGGCAACCATGATGCCATCAGAAGCTTTGACGATAGCTTCGAGGCCTTCGTCGGTTTCGATAGCTTTTTTGGTTTCGATTTTAGCAATAATTTTGGCGGTGGAGCCATGAGATTGCATAATCTCGCGAAGTTTGTTAATGTCGTCCGCACACTGGACAAAAGAAAGAGAAACGTAGTCAAAATCATGTTGCGCACCAAATTCGATATCGTGAAGATCTTTTTCGGTAAGAATATCGCCACCAAAGTCGGTGTCTGGAAGGTTAAGGCCTTTTTTAGACATAATAAAACCGTGGTTTTCGATTTCGAGCTCGATAGCGGTCTCGGACTTAATGGCGGTAACGTGGCTTTTAATTTTACCATCAAAAAGGAAGATTGGTTCGCCAACTTTTACCTTAGCAGCAAGGTTATATTGAACTGGAACATTGAGGCTACCATCGTGTTCGGTAATGGCGTAGTCGAGAACAAGCCTATCACCTTCTTTAAGATCGAGATGGTTATCTTTGAGCATGCCAAGGCGGATTTTTGGACCTTGGAGGTCTTGCAAGATAGCGACGGAACGGCCTTTTTTGGCGGCAGCAGCACGGATCCACTCAATGTGGCGTGCACGCTCATCATCGGAACCGTGAGAACAGTTTAGGCGGCAGGCGTTTACACCGGCCATAATGATTGCTTCAATTTTTTCGGGTGCATCCACGGACGGGCCAATGGTTGCCAAGATTTTCGTACGTTTGAAAAGTTTACTCATGCTCTTATTATAGCAAAATCTAGAGTAAATTGAGATGTGGCAATGGATACTTTTTATGCTACAATAAAAGTATGAGCAGAAAGCGTGCGAATCTTTTTTCGGGGGCAGATATTACTAGAAAAATTGCAATGATACTTATTGCGTTTGCCATGGGTGTCGTGGTGGTTTTTGCAGTTTATAAGGCAATTAATACTCCAGAAAAAGTTACCAAGGATCGCATTTCTGCCTACGCGCGAGCTTATTACGAAGATTATTTCTATCCAAAAGTTAAAAATAGTGTACCGAGCGACAATTTCGAAACTGTCATGAGGCAATATGCTGAAGAAGGTATAGATAATGGACGCGTGAGTTTACGCCAGCTGATGCTTCATAACGGCGGAAAGTTTAGCAATGAGCTAGACGCAATCTCAGATTATTGCGAGCTTGATAATACCTATGTTGAAATATTCCCTCAAAAACCATACGATAAATCTGATTATCGCGTAAACTATAAATACTCTTGCAAATTTTAGAAAAATCTAATATAATAGTCGGTAGACAAATCTGTTATGTCGGTCTCTTAGTATAACGGTTAGTACAACGGGTTTTCATCCCGTCAATGCGAGTTCGACTCTCGCAGAGATCACCAAAAATAAAAAATAAACCCGCAGGGGTCTATTTTTTTATTCTTGTTTTATTGCCTTGGTGCAAGCTCGCGGGTGTAAACCTCACTGAGATCTTCGTTAATGATTCTGTCTTGATTTGCAGTACTCCAGATACGTTGTGCTGGGCTTTGGTTGATAATCTCGGCCGGTTCTACACTGTAAGAGCCAACGGATGCACCATAAAGACGGTTGAGTTCGAGCGTGTTGGATACGGTTGCACCGTTAATGCGTAGTTGATTATGGCAGATATACTCATTGTCGGTACCTTTTACAGAATTGTACTCCGCGCAGGTATTGATCTTTCCGCCAGCAACCAAGATTGCATCAACCCTCGTGACGTTGCCTGCAATATTAATATCGCCTTCCGTATAGATGATGACCTGTGGAATCTGGTTTGCGCTAATATAGGTTTCTGGAATTGTGACATTTTTGTCGATCGTAATATTATTCTTGGATGCATAGATTGCAGTTTCACCATACGACGCCGAAATATCACCAAGATTACCATTGACCAATTCGCATGCCTTGCGACCGTCGCCACGACACTTAGCTTTATTTAAACTATTTGTCTCTAGATCATAGAATGGATCAATGTACCTCGTGGCAATATCCTCTTTGACACCACCAGCATTGCCGACATCGGCGTTACCGGATACTTTACCAGCACAGCTTTCATTAGCAATTGTGAGCGCAGAGAGAATACAGTAGTCGCCAGTATCAATACCACCAGGAGCGGCGATTGGTGCATAGTTATTGCTTGAGTCGCCAGCAAAGGTGTAACCAGTGGCAGCGCCAGAGGCAAGACCTTTGATATCGCTGTTACCAACTACGATACCTTCTACCCATGAGCTAAAGCTAATGCGATATGCGGTTCCCTTGTTTTGATATGGAGTGTAATTTGCGACGTTGCGCTTGTCTAGGATATTGGCTTCAATATCACCATTGGAGAAGAGTGAACCGCCCCAAACCGCGAAGGTTGGCTTCTTATAGATAATAGAGCAGGATGGCTGAGAATAATAGATGTTCCAATCCTCTACCTCGGTACCCCTATCACTGTAAGAAACGGCGTGAGTTTTACTCTTGTTCATACCTAGGCCAACACAGAGATAGCGACCGGCGATATAGTCGAAGGCGTTGTAGGTTGTGGTTGGGAAAGCCTTTTCCTTGTATTCGTTATTGGTGCCACCGTATTTACCCTGAGTATTAAAGGTTTTACTGTTGTTATAGTCAATTGTTTCGCAAGGCAACCCAGTACCACTTAGGTAATAATCGCAGCCATTAAGCGTTGTGTGACTTGTACTGCCATCGCTCGTGCGAGCTTCTGATCTAGTGGATTGATCAGTATCTGAGATATAGGCATAAAGCTGAACATCAACATTCGGAGCAATCGTAGCATAGGTGCCGCTCGTAAGATTGTTATAAATTGGGTTGACATAGACAAAGGCATTCTTAAGCCTGAATGATTCGCCAGCATAAATCTTTGTGGCCGGATCAATCTCAACCTTGGCGGTATTTTGGTAGTTATATTGAACGTAGACAGATGCCGTCTTAGTTTCATAAGTATAATTTTTGGTATCATCACGCTCGTAATATACGCTACCGTGATTACCCGAGCCACTACCACGATTAGACGTGTCGGTATATGATACTGACTTGGTGCTCTTTGTACAAGATTCGGCATAATCGTCGCCTTTTTTTGCATACATACAGACTGGATATTTATAACCAATATAGAATGACCATGTTTGAGAATGTTGTTTTCTGGCAACAGTACCGGTATATGCAGAGATAGATTGGCTAAGTGTGCCACCAGGAGCGCCTACTGCAATAAATACATCGTTATTGTTTTCGGCGATACCGAAGCCAACTACGCCAGGATTACCAACGGTAGTGTCATTAAACCCAGCATCTTTTCCAGACTCACTACTCTTACCAGTATATTTCATGCCAATATAATCACTATAACCATAGTCCAAGCTACGATCACGAGTACTGCTCGTCCCGATACCAAGGCCATGCGAGCCAGGATATGTAGTAGCAATGCTATAAGTGTCTAGATTTTTATTATCTTCGGATTTATTTTTGAGATACGTTGCCTCATTAAGCGTCTCTAATTCGTTGGTATCCACAGTATAGCCACTCCAGCTTTCACCATCGCAGTTTGACCAATCGCCACTAGTACAAGAGCTTGAGCTCGGCAGGAGAGAGAATGAAGGTGCCGGAGAACAGCCACTAGGCGCATCATCACCTTGATTATATTCCTGCTCAGCGCAGCCATCCTTGGTGCTTGGTAGGGTAGGTTTATGTTCGTTGGAATTTAGGATATCCCAATATTTTGTAGTCTTAGTAGCTTGCGCGCCAGTAAAGTAGCAGTGCATAAATTGAATCTGATCGGTAGGTTTAGCAAGGATTTCGGTACCCCAAATACCATTAGCGGTTGTCATATTCATTACGCCACTTGCGATAGCGGAGGTACCAGAGGCCTTACTGAACGCCGTAGGTTCAAGAATATCACAAGATGCACTAGTAGTATTTTTAATCTCAACGCACACTTTCGATGTTAGTGTAGATTCGCTCTCTCCGTACCACTGGGATTCACAGGTCGTATTCGCACTGACGGATCGCGAATTAGCAATAGGTTCCGTACTATTCCATCCTACGGCAAAATGATGCTCATGAAATGGATTCACGTTGCCATTACCTGCATCTGGATTATAATACAAACGATGCTTGGTTCTGGTTGCTAGAGGACTACCATTGGATGTTGTATAATGTGTAAATTTGGCGGTAACTGGCCCAGTACAGGTAATAGTTTCTACTGGGCGACCCGAAGCCGTGTTAACTTTTGCGCTACTTCTGTCACAATTACTAGCTCCGGACGTAATCTCAACCTGGCTATAGCCACTAAGATTACCAGAAGGAGGAGGGGTATCCTTGGTCATTCTGACACATATTACAGCATTAATATCGCCATTCGCAAACAAGCCCTCACAAGTATAACCGTCGCCATCACCTAAAGTATACTTACCTGTTCCACCATCTACAAAACTAGTGCCAGATTTTTTGGATTTTTTCGTAAACCTCGTAATTGGACCAGCCGCTGTTTCCGGAAGCTTCTTATCATAGAATACCTTCCAGTTACTGCTATAGTTCGTAGCCTGCTCCTGAGTCGCGTTTTCTTTATGCTTCGCTTGGTAATGAGCGGATTTCTTTTCGAGAGGATTGTCGCTATAAATGTCATGACTAAAGGTCACATCTACGCTATCTATACTGTCGTTAGTACACTGAATATCGACAAAGGTAGGCATATTGTTATATTGCTTACTAATTTCACGCTTAACCGTGGTGCTACCACTGGTGCTTGCGTTGGTGCCTGAGGCGTTATTCTGTTGAACTGAACAGCCACTATAGTCACTACTCTTGAATACCATTTTAACTTCACCTTGCGGATCGTTGTTGCTTGTCCCGGAAGATGCTTTGAAGCACGCAACGGATTCGTTCCAGAGAGGTTTTTGATTCTCATTTATAACTGCGGAGTTATCGGCAACAAAGAATTTATAGCAAACAGTATATCTACTTTCACCCTTTAGCTTATCCTCGTATGTTTTTGAAGTATTTCTATCTTCAACGTATTTTACCGTTTTACCGATATCCCTTGTATAGTCCCTAGACAGCTCATTGTCGGTCGATTTAATTCTATTGATCCAAATCTCATTTCCATTACCATCCTGAATTGTACCTTCACTCGATATATTCTTATATGCAACAATATCTATGTCCTTTATCCAGTCCACGCAAGCATCGCTCTTAGATCTACATTCTAGTCGCCTTGTCTGAAATGCCCCTGCCGACTTCTCGGATCTGACAGAAAAACTCCAGTGACCATACACATCCGTACTGACACCAGACTCAAGAGAAATCGACGGGAGTGTCTTTATTTCATCATCTGGGTTTCCATCACTCTCCCAGCCGGTCATTATTTTGCCCGGGGAGGTAATAAGTGCAGCAGTGGCGGCCGTAGCTCCATCCGTAGCTCCATCACTAACCGATGCTGATGCAGCATTCATGGCAATGCGGCCTTCAAGCTTTGGGCCTTCGAGCGTTTTTGTTACTTCGATTTCAACACAAATAGCACGACCTTGGGTGACCGAACGATCGGAGTCTTTGTTCTTATAGAATAATGCATAACAAAACTTGTTGTCATTGTACGGAACAGCTACATCGTCATCTACCGTAAATCGAACATTTCCATCGCCATCAGTTTTACCGTATATCTTAAGGGAATCAACTTGCTTTCCTTCGATCGTATTGGATGGTTTTAGATTTCTTCCTTCGGTTGCTTTTACGCAGTTTTTAGCATCACTACTATCGGCATAAACATAGCATGTGGTATATTCGCCCTTGACAGAATCGAGTGATCTGTCTAATAGAGAATGAAAATTAAACTTAATTTTATCATTTAATCCCAACACAACTTTAACCGTTGCAGTTGGAACTATGACTGGAATCACGCCTATTTGATTTGTCGAGTTAAAGGAGGTTTCTGTACCATATTCAGTGTATACATAATCCGTAAAGTCTCCTTTATATGTCACGGCGACCGTATTTTGTGGATTGTTATCTCCTACTGGACCAGTTTTGAGTTTCATCCTACCAAAGGTTTGGCCAAACTCGGTAATAGTGATTTTACCGTTATCTGTGCCGCATGTTGAGGAGGCCTTAGCGTGATTGTCGCTCGTAATTGAGGTATGTGGGCAACGATACATACCAACTGTACAGGTATACGTATTAGTTGTATCATCATATGAACAATAATCACTCTTCGTCATTTTCTTTGTATTGATTTCGAGTTTTAACGGGGCGCCCGATTTACTCCAGGTATTATTCTTGATACATTTTTTAGCCGTATCACTATCATCGCATGCTTTATCTGTACTAGAATCACTTGTACCACGGGACAGAATCGTATCAGTACCAAAGTTGTTCAAAAAATCAATAGTATCCTCTGGGTGGCAATATGTCTTATCATCGTATCTTGATTCATATCGCTCACATGTTTTAGTGCCATCACTATTATTCTTATAATAATAAAAAACATCCGCTGCGTCTTCTTCATCGGCGTCTTTGTATCTCTCTGGTTTAACAAAACGAATTGCCCAAGCATTCATGCCATCGCGTTTTCTGCCACCATTACTGCCGGAATAAAACTGGCCATGCAACCATGCCGTGATGGTCATATCGGTATCATCACTACTCTTATCTGCCTCACTAAACTCTCCTTTTACGACGTAATCCTGCTTGTCTCTATCCTCACTATCAGTACTATTGAACCAGACTACACCCCAACGAGAGGTGCTGCCACCAGAGATTTTGTCGCAAGCCCATTTAACAGCATCACTAACACGATCACCATCTTTTGTAAATTCACCATTCTCTGACTTAAGACCACATTCTTCTTTACTAATAGCAAAGACCTCTGCAGGATTATTGCTAGACAACGCAAGACTGACGACTACCGCAATCAACACTGCATATACTAAGAAGACTTTTCCGACTATTCGCTTAAGCATATATGATTATTATATAAACATACAAAAAAAATGGCAACTAGTTTTAGTTGCCATTAATTGTAGTTATCCGCGCTTCGTAATGATTTCTTTAAATGTTTCTACTATATCTACCTTCTTAGGATCATATTCAACACCATAACATTTTTCTTCGCCATGGCCACCATTAATCTGTATGAAAGTTTTAAAGTAATCCTCATTGAAGAAAACATCGATTTTATAGATTCTCTTGTCACTTGTTCCATTTTTAACCCAGAATTCATTCTTCATGCCGCCGGCTTTATAGAACTCTAAGCTCATCGACGCTATAATCTCTTTTATCTCTTGGAGATCGTTGAGATATGCATCGTTGGTGTAGGCCCTGAGTGGTTCATCGCGATATACCACCTTGGCGGTATACTGTGACGCAGCAATGAGTTTAAGATTCTTGAGACAACGACTAAGGTCGTCTCTAGTTGCAATGCAATCGTCTAAATGTAGATATTCACCTGTTCCAGAGGGAGCAATATACATAACACATTTATCAATACATTGACAATCATACTCATCTAGGATCCATTCCTCTTTAGGGTTCCACGTGAAACCTTTTTCCCAATCATTAAGATAAGGAATACGACTTCCATAGCCGTAACCAATTACCCTAGAAACAAGGTCTACAAGCTGCCATCTAGTGATTTTTTCGCCAGTATTAAATTTGGTTTTATTGCCGCTTTTAGAATAATCATAATAACGATTATGATACTCGACAATACCTTTATCGATACACCACTTTAATGCCTTACGCTGCTTCTTGGTTCCACCAGAAATCTTAATATCTCCAGCGATCCTAAGCAGATTCACGCCATTATCAAGATATGCGTTCTCATCCCCTTCCAGGAATGTTTTAATCTTGTATGCGGCGTAGCCCCAAGTTAACTCTGTTGAGTTAGGATCAGGGTAATACTTGATTGCATTCTTCTTAAGTTTCTTAAGAAGTTTCTTATCTACTTCGTAGCCTTTGCCATCAAATTCATTTGCACTTACGTTAATAGTGGGTGCAAATAATGCAAGAGTAAGCACGAAACAAACTATAGTTGCCAAAATTTTCCATGTCTTTTCCTTCATATCGTCCACCATCCTTTTCATTGTTCTGTGTATATATACGTGTTCGCGCGTGATAACCGATGTAATGTTTGCCCAGAAAGGCTTACATTACGACTTAAAGGTTCACAATAAGATGCAGAGATTTTATTGCAATATAATTATAGCAAATCTAAGTGGTTTTGTCAAGCGTAAGCCCTGAGGTACCCCTGTTATTTAGGGGGCAAGCAAAAGAAAAAACCAGGCCATAATAGCCTGGTTTATGGGTTTGGTGCGATTTCTTAATCAATTATTCCACTATTCTTTTTAGCAATCATAATAAAAAGTCTTTCCTTAAGATATGCTTCCTCGAAGAGCTTTTTGGTGAAGATACCAGAAGTAATCAATAACGCTACAGCGAATACAAGTTCAAATACGTCATAAAAGCTTACTCCGGTCATTAATATGGTTTTGATGATACCCGTGACTGCCGCCACGCTAAGGCAAAAGGCTACTATCATCCAATATGCCAGCATGCGTACGCGCATACGAATAAGCACAATATCTGCCTCGTCCTTTATTCTTGCCTTAAATAAACGCATAATTGACTTACTATACAGACTACTACCCAACGTAATTCCAAGATAAAATACAATCATTCCTGCCAATAAAAATCCATTCATAAGCGCACCTCCTTGATTAATGTGCTTTTTGTAAAAAACTATAGTTTCAATACAACTGCGCTTATTATACTATATTTGTTGTTTTTTGCAACAATGTGGGTTTTAGGCGATGAGCTTCAAGAATTCTTCTTCCGTAATCGTTGGAATGCCGAGCTGGGCAGCTTTGTCGGTCTTGCCTTTGCCTGGCTTGTCACCGGCGATGAGAGCAGTGGTGGTTTTGGTGACGGAGCTGGTGACGGTGGCACCTTTTTCGCGGAGTTTGTCTTCCGCTTCTTCGCGACCCATGCTTTGTAGCGTTCCGGTGACAATGTAGCTCTTTCCTGCTAGTGGCAACTTAGACTGATCTTCATAAACTGGACTCATGCCGAGCTCTTTGAGTTCTTGTAGAAGCTTGGCGTTGTCTTCGTCGGCAAACCACGCGAGAATCGACTCGGCTACTACGGTGCCAATATCCGAAATATCTAGCAACTCATCTTCCGTAGCGTTTTGCAATTTATCGATGCTGCCGAATTTTTGTGCCAAGGCATTGGCGGTCTGCGCGCCGACATGGCGGATGCCAAGTGCCGTGATAAACTTGGCGAGTTTTGGCGTCTTGGATTTTTCGATAGCATTTACAAGATTTGTAGCAGAGAGATCTGCGAAGCGCTCGAGCGATGCAACCTTGGCTGGAGTGAGTCTATACAAATCTGCGATAGATTTTACGAGTCCTGAATCTACGAGTGCGACCACATTTTTCTCGCCGAGGCCTTCAATATTGAGAGCTGGCTTCGAGGCGTAGTACTCGATAGCGCGCTTCAAAATCAATTCCGAAGTCTCGCCTTTTACACGGTAAACTACTTCGCCGGCTGGGCGTTCAAATTCGAGCTCTGGATATTGTTCTTTCAGAGCTTCTTCATAATTAAATTCCTTCGTTCCCTCTGGGCGGAGCGTGGTGAGTACTTCCTTGACCTGAGGAATAATATCGCCGGCCTTATAAATAATCACGGTGTCACCAATGCGGATGCCGAGACGAGCGATTTCATCTGCGTTGTGAAGTGTGGCATGGCGGACGGTAGAGCCGGCGACCTCCACCGGATCCAAAATCGCCACCGGCGTAGCAGCGCCGGTACGACCAATCGTAATTACAATGTCGCGAACCTTGGTAGTGGATTCCTCGGCCGGAAACTTGAAGGCCACCGCCGCACGCGGAGTCTTGCCCACGATGCCGAGCGCGTCGTAAATCTCGCGGTCGTTAATCTTGATCACCATGCCATCCGTGTTGAACGGCAGAGTTTTGCGATAATCGTCGAGCTGAGCGATATATTCAAATAATTGCTTGGTTTCCGTACCTTTAAAAATGCGGTCTTCATTTGAGGTACGAAACTTCATTTGTCTGAGCTTCTCGTAGGCTTCTTTATGGGTTGGGAGATTTGGCTTCACGAGATCGTAAGCCATGAACTTAAGTGGGCGCGAAGCGGCTACCTTTGGATCGAGCTGACGAATTGAGCCGGCTGCAAGGTTGCGCGGGTTGGCAAATTCTTTTTCGCCGTTTTTGCGCTGCTTTTCTTGAAGTTTTTCAAAATCGTCCTTAAAGATAATAATCTCGCCACGAACTTCTACTTCGCCGGGTTCGTCGATTTTAATCGGGATGTTTTCGATGGTGCGAACGTTCATTGTAACATCTTCACCCACGAGACCATCACCACGAGTCACGGCCTGAACAAACATGCCATCTTTGTAGTGAAGCGAGCAAGCAAGACCGTCCATTTTGATGTCTGTAAAGAATTCTTCGATGCGGTTTTTGCCGGCACCTTTGATAGTTGGAATCAGTTTTTCATTGCGAGTAATCCAGTCGCGCACTTCTTCTTCGGAAAAGACATCGGCGAGGCTAATCATGCGCTTTTCGTGCGTAACTTTGGTGAATTTATCGAGTGGACGACCTGCTACGCGCTGGGTTGGGGAGTCTGGAGTGATGAGCTCTGGGTACTGGGACTCCAGCTGCGAGAGTTCGTGTTTAAGCGAGTCCGCCGCCGCCTCGGACATGATCGATTCATCGAGCACATGATAGTGATAGCGATAATCATTGATGATTTCGCGAAGTTTCAAAATTCGGGCTTCGGCTTCTTGTTTTGTCATAGTTTTCCTCGCTTAGTTCTCCATATATTATAGTGCCAAGCGGCGGATTTTACAAAAGGCTTATTTATCTTTGTGCTGCTCGTCGTAGCGAATCATCCAGCGGTAGTAGACGTAGAGATAAGTTGAGAGGTAAACAAATGTAAAACAGGTCATGATGACGAGGGCGATTGGCACAATTGGTATGCCGGCAAGCCAGTCGAAGGCGGATTTGAGGCCCATATCAATAAGAATAACTGGCAACATTACAAGTACCCAAATAAAGATAGTAGAGATAAGTAGATAGACAAGGCGGATGCAGAATTTGATGCGGCGACCAGCCATCAAGTCTGAAGCGGCGCGCATGGCACGGATTGGATAAAGGCCTGGTGCCGTAACAGCTACGAGTGCCATTAAAGAACTTGATAATAAATAGCCGGAAGTTGCGAGCATCGCAAGAGCAAATACAAAGTAAACGAGCGCGTAGAATGGAGTTTCTAGGAATCCGGTAGTGACTGCAGCGGAGTGGACGATAATTAAAATAAATAGTGGGATACACTGCAAAAATACAATTGCTAATACTATAAATGTTGGCACGAGTGGTGCTCCGGCATTATACAGAGCATCGCGTAGTTTAATCTTGTGACCTGCAAGTATGTGGCGCAAAATGAATATAGTGACAAGCCAGACAAGTAAGAAGATCAAAAGGAAGAAAAGCATGGCGGATTCACTGGATGAACCAGAAAGACCACCGGTAGTAATCGTAGAAATCAATAGTAATCCAGCCTTAGCCACATTGCCAATTTCACCGCCAGCAAGCTCAGCTTCGGTTTGGTCAAGGATGTCTTGGAACTGTTTGTAGGTAGCTTCACTCATTAAGCCGACGAGCGTAATACTTAGGAACACGGCAAGCAAGATTAGTGGGATAAATAATTTCTTATTACGGAAAATCAAACGCAAAGCCGCAAAGGAGTGTGCGAGTAGGCCTGGGGTTTCGATTGGACGAACATAATCCTCACGATAAGAACGGCGAAAGCTTTTGTGAAGCTTGATATGTTTGACCTTTTTCTTTTCGGCTTTTTTTGTAGTTTTTTTAGAAACTGTTTTTGCCATGTTCAAGCCTTTCTATACGTTTTTCGATTGGTGGATGTGTACTAAATAAGCCACCAAGAAAACTCTTTCTGAGTGGATTATTGATATACATCTGCGCCATAGCAGAGTTTTGGCTCTTTAATGGTTGCGAATGAGTTTGGAGTTTCTTAAGTGCATTGATCATTCCCTCTGGATAGCGAGTAATATTAACCGCGGAGGCATCGGCAAGATATTCGCGTTGGCGAGAAATTGCCAGCTGAGCAAGCCAGGCAAAAAGTGGAGCCAAGATTGCGGTAACGAGCATAATGATAAAACCAACTGGACTACGTTCTTCGTCACGACGGCGATTGCCGTAGAATAATAATCTAAATGAAATATCAGTAAGAAGACCAATCACAGAAACGAGACCATAAACAATTGTAGAAACACGAATATCGTAATTCTTAACGTGAGACATTTCATGAGCCATGACACCAGTAAGTTCATTGTCATCCATAATATCGAGCAAGCCGGTAGTAGCAGCTACACAAGCATGCTTTGGATCGCGACCAGTTGCAAAAGCGTTTGGCGCGGAGTCTTCAACGATATAAACCTTTGGCATTGGCAAGCCGGTAGTAATGGCGAGATTCTCTACTACATTGTAGAGACGCGGGGCTTCTTTTTTGGTAACTTTGCGAGCGCCAGACATTGCGATAGCAGTGGATGACGAAATAAAATACTGCAAAACCGTGTAACCAACTACGGCGATAAGCGCCCAAATCATGATGGACCAGTCCGCAAAGAAATAAGCAAAAATAGCAGAAATCGCCGTAATAAAAACGATAAACCCTACAATGATATAGATAGTTTTACGTTTATTTGCGGCGATTTCTTTGTACATATTAGAACTTTACTTTTGGTGCGTCTTTGATGACGGCTTTTTCAGCTTCATCAACTTCGTAGTAATCACGCTTCTTAAAATGGCCAACAATTTTGTTGACGATGTTGGTTGGGAAGAGAGAAACCTTGGTGTTCATCTCTTTGACGCCAGCATTGTAGAAGCGGCGAGCAGCTTGGATTTTGTCTTCAGTATCGGAAAGCTCAGCAGAAAGTTGCTTGAAGTTTTCGTTGGCTTTAAGTTCTGGATAAGACTCAGAAACGGCCATAAGGCGAGACAAAGCACCCATGAAGTTACGATCGGCTTCAGCAGTGGAAGCGACAGAACGGGCACCCATCATCTTGGCGCGAGCTTCAGAGATTTGAGTGATAGCCTCGGTTTCGTGTTTGGCATAGCCTTTGACGGTTTCGACGAGGTTTGGAATCAAATCAGAACGGCGCTTGAGCTGAACCGTGATATCGGACCAAGCTTCTTCTACGCGCTCGTTGGCCTTGACGAGGCCATTATAAATACCGGCAATAATCGCAATAAGTAATACGATTACACCGACAATGATTAATGCAATAATTGCTCCTGTTGGCATTTTTTCTCCTTGTTATATATATTATTATACACTAATTCCCTAGCTTACACAAATATAAGCACTAGCCCCACGATTGAAAGCAGAATGCAAACCGTCTTCACGATAAAAGTTCTACGATCGATTTTTTCACTAAAATGTTTTGGCGAAAGTTTGGTACCAATAATACCAATAATGAATGTGATTGCGCCCTGAAGGCCACTAATAATATTAACCAGTGCAATCGGCAAAACAGAGTTAGCAACATGTTCAAAAACTACACCAGTTTCATTGAAACCTTCGTTTAAAAGATTAATTCCGACAAAGGCCTTACCATTTCTTTTAATAATGCTTCTGAAGGCTTTACGAGAGCCTTTCATGCAGAGCATAATAATACCAGTAATAATAAGACCAACTTGATACCATGAGAGGCAAGCGAAGTAGCTTTCCTGACGAATAACGTAATCCATCATCATATAGTAAATCGAGATACAAATCACGCCGGCGAGCGCTAAAAGCATTGCTTTGTATTTACCTTCTCTTCTGCCTTTTTGCGGACTAATACCGATGCGGATTGCGGCCGCAAGAATAATGATTGCGCCAATTAGCTGACGAAGCGTAAAAGATTCGCCATAAAAGACAACGGACGGAATGTAAAGAAAAACTGGAATGAGCTGAAACATCGTTACTACCATGGTGGCATCGTTTTTCTTCATGGCTTTGAGATAAAGGCCGGTACTTGTAATATAGATCATGCCGGCCGCAATAGAGATGAGAATGTTCTGCCAAGACATGGCAATATTAAAATTGGCCAGCGCAAAACAAATTGGAAAGGCGATTAGGCCAATTGCAAACGATGAGAAGACAAGTAAACCTTTGATGTTTTTCTCAGCATCACGACTACTGTTTTTAACGAGATATTTATCGATATGCCCAGAAATAGACCACATCACGGCCGCACCGATAGCTAAGATAATTGCAATAGTTTCTGACATGTTTGTTTTGATTATTTCCTGTCCATATTATAGCGCTTTTGGTTATTTCTGACTAGATTTGAATAAGTTCAAAAAATCCCAACTAAGGGGGGTTAGTTGGGATTTTTCGCGCGCAAATCTTTGTGCGATATAAGGATTATATATTATATTTATGTTTTTTGCAAGAGTTTTGTTGCAAATTTAAACTTTCAGCGTATAATCTTATTGTTATTGGAATGTTTACGACTGTCGAAGGAGGGATAAAGATGGACAAAATATATGTCGTAAAACAGGACATCAATAATGACACTATTGGCTACGCACTTGATATCACTCAAGTTAAAAAGCTTGGTGAGGCCAAAGGTGGTAGATGGCACGTAGATGAATATCCTATCGGTAAAATCATTGATGAGCGTCATCGCCGCACAGCGTGTCCTAATGATCGAATTGTATGCGGAAGAGAAGTTCCAGCTTTCGAGTTCGTATGATTCGATTTGTCCTTTATACATCCGGCCTTATATGGCCGGATTTTTCTATTGTGCATATGCTATAATTTATCTATGAATCCTGAGGTCAGAAATAATAATCCGAATAAGTCTAATGAGACCAGGTGGGAGCAGCTTGAAGGATTAAAACAAAATCCTGAATTAATGGCGGAAAGAAACGGAAATTCCGCCACAGAAGAATCGCTGGAAGATTCGCCGGAAAATCGCGAGCAAACCCTTGCCGAACAACGAGAGCTAATTAGCCAAACATACGAAAAGCCAAAAGAAGCGTATTGCCAAATGGAATACAACAAGGACGAAAACGCCATCGTTCCAAAAGAACGTAAGAAGGGCGATATTTTCGGAAAGATGAAGGACAAAGTAAAAATCAAAAGGATGCAACTAATCTTTGATAGGTTCTTCATGAAGTCGATAGATGCTGAGGTGTTACCAGATCCACAAAAAGCTTTCGAAAAAATCTCACCATTACTCGACGAATATACCGCACAAGCCGCAATGCAAATGTGTCTCGATAATATTACCGAAGACACAACAGCCCTCGCCTCATTAATACTAGATAAGATTGATCAGGAGACTGTTGGCAAAGCGCTCGAACCAATCGTTTCATTTAACTATACTGGCTTTGTAGAGCAAAGGGGTATTACTGAGAAAACTCGAAAAACAGCTTTTATTGCAGTCAGAGATATAGCGGTCAATAATCCTTCAGAGACCTATTTCGATGATACCACCATAGCTTCATTGTCGGAATCCGAGAAAAACGAATTGGCACACATATATTTTAAGCAAAACCATCCGGAAAGAGCGGTTGAATTTATAACACGAGGTAATAAAGATATATTTGAGGCGGATATTTCCGAATATTTTGAAAAAACAGAAAACCCTAGTATAACTGGAGTCTTTTATTGTCTGGGTGCAGGTTTTTCTAGCGAGTCTCTCCATATAGATAATGAATTATGCGAAACAATTATTGATGCCGCAAATGATCCATCGTTAGAATACGGAGAAATAATGATTCCATGGCGCTTAAGAATGTTTGAAGGCACAGAATCGGCAAAGGAGTTTGGCGACGAATTGCTAAAATCCGTACTAACGAGCCATCTTAATTGGTGGTCAAATAGCCCAGATTATGATCAATGTTCTATTTCCGTGAATGAGGCAAAGCAGTTACGCGCACTTCATGAAAAAATGAAAGCAAGCGGAACAACACTTAATCCAAACTTCCTTGTTCGATTTGAGAGTAATCACAGTTTAATTAGTTCACTGCTTACTAATGACCTGAACGAATCAAGAATCACCGCGCTCAATCGAGCTACAAAAGCGAATATTGATAATATTAATTCTGTAGAAGATCTTGATAATATTAATCAATTACTCATAGAACGAACTGAAGAAACATTAGTTGATGCCCAAAATGCTGAAAAAGGCTCTAGTGAAGAGTTTAGGGCAAACGAAAAACTAGTTAATCAAATGTCTCAGCTATTCTTTGGTAGTGATTATTCCGATTTAATTAGATCATTATTCGAAATTAGTCTTGTAAAGGGTGGTAGTTTCTTAAAGGGTGACGACTATCTAACACATATATTAGACATGGACAGAAAATATCAGTTTAGTTTTGATAAATTCGACGAAATGGTTGCCGCGGGTTCAATCTCGAAAGAAGCCCAAGCTCAGGCCGTCATTTGTCTCAGTTTTTTGAACTGCCGCAGAAAGCCGGAAAAACTTCGCGAATTCTTTTCTGAATACAAATCACTTGGGCTCATGGGGGAACTTGGCGGCTTCGTAGATGACATGCAGGAAAAACTAAAGGCAGAAACGAATAAAAACTATGCCAACGAAATGACTACTGCAGAGAAGGCGATAAATAGTGGATGTAAAGTTTCGACCATAGCATATGAACATGAGAATCCAGACGACGGCAAGAAGACTGATTCCCTTCAAGTTATAAAATTTGACGGACAACCATTTACTATACTGACCCATAAGCTCGGCGCATTTGGTGAATTCGACTATGGTCATCCGGAGAATTGGAATAAGAAAACTGACACAAACTATATTTCTACAAGCTTAATAACAAATGACTATATTTATACCGTTGGCGAGAAAAAAAGGAAGAAAAAAGCAGTGTTTTATGGCTTCGGAGAACTACAAGACGATTATATTCAAGGAATGGCAGCAGTTGACCTTAGCACCAGTAGTACTGCACGAGATGAAGAAGCGGATGGAGCTTTCATTAATAACTCTATTGGTTCTAAGAATACGATACATTCAAATGTTGAAACTAGTAGGGTAGTGAAGTGGTATACACAAGTAGACGAACTATGTAAAGATACTGTTCGAATCGGAAAAGATTGTACCACGCATGACATCTACAATGAAGTAATACTTCGTAGATATAAAAAGGGCGCAGCTAACATAAACAAAGAGAATCGCGTCCAGCCAAGCTGCATTATAGTGTTTGGGGTGGATGAAAGCACTATCACGGAAGACGCTAAACGCCATGCCGCATACTTCGGGGTGCCGATTTATTTAATTGATGAGAGTAAGTATTAAAGGAAATAATATGGAGACAATTAATAATACAGAACTAGATAATAATTCCAATATGGATCCACAGAAAAAACGAGAAGTTATTTTAAAAATGCTAGACGTTGCTGCCGAAGGTGAAAGCAATCTTGAGCTCTTGAAACGCATTGAATCAGCAAAACAAAACCTACTAGAAGAAGATAAACAATGAAAAACCGGCCCTGAAGGATGGGCCGGTATATTTTCATGTGGAGCATTAACCCCTATCACGAACATTTTTCTTTGATTAGTTCAATATATTGTTTTTCAAGTTTTTCTAAACTAGCAACATCAATAAATTCGTTTTTCCTATGTGCGTTCACTGGGCCAACACCGAGAACAATTCTCTCTTTGGCCTTAATAAAGCTAGCCTCCGTAATGAAATCAGTCATATTAACTTTATCCTCGGACTGATTCCTGAACGGACTAATACTATTTATCACTTCAACTTTTGCGCCATTCCCAGCAAGTACTCGTGCTTTTGCGATGATTTCTTGATTTTGGTTTTTCAATATAGTTCTAAAATCAATAATAACTTCGCAGGAATCTGGGACAATATTACTACTTCTGCCACCCTTAATAACTCCAATATTCATAGTGGCTGATTTTGAGTTTAGTTGTTGTTGTTTTATCTCGCCATAGTATTGTTGCAATTTATTGAGAAAACTAATGCATTTTTCAATTGCATTTACGCCTTCTTCTGGCACACTAGCGTGTGATGAAATCCCATCAAATACTACTCTTAATTCAAGCAACCCTTTGCTGGCATTGATAACTTCGTTGTTGGTTGGCTCTCCAATGATCATGTAATCTGGAAAGATAGTATTTTGTGCGGTAAGCTCGTTGACACCAGAAAACCCAATTTCTTCATCATAAGTAAAATATAGCTTTACGCCTTTTTTAAGATTTTTAACCTCATCTCTGGAAACCGCAGCAAGGATAGCAGCAATTGAGCCCTTCATATCACTGGTGCCAAGTCCATACAAACGACCGTCTTTTTCTGTCAATTCGAATGGATTTGTAACCCAACCTTCAGAATACGAAACCGTATCGGTGTGACCAAGAAAACCAATGACACAGTCTTCACCCTTACTCATAGCAAGGCATTTACTTTTGTATTCCGTAACAAAACCATATGCGTGCAAAAATGACTCAATCCAGTCGATTATCTGCTTATTCTCAGTATCATTGATAGTATTAAAACTAATTAGTTTTTTAAGTATATCTTTTGCGTTCATTTTTGCTCCTTTCATTTACAAGTATAGAACAAAATCACCGGAACAAAAATGGTGCGAATGAAGAGACTCTAACTCTCGCACCGAAGGTCCGAGAGTTAGCCAACAAAAAAAGCTCTCTTGGAGCATTCTTGGTGTGGTGCGAATGAAGAGACTCTAACTCTCGACCTCTTCCTTGGCAAGGAAGCGCTCTAAACAACTGAGCTACATTCGCACGTTTTGTTTATTATACCAAAAATCACACTAAGTGACAAGACTATTTTGATTCTATTGAACTTTTTCCCTAATAACCGACTCGAGCTTACCTAAATTAACTTGCTCGCCATCAATAAAGAAAGTTGGTGTGCCGTTAATCTTTGCGTCTATACCTTTTTGCATTTCATAATTTAGGCGATCCTCGATTCTGGAGTTGTGGAGCATGTCGTCTTTGAATTTTGCATAGTCACCTTTATTTTTGGAAGCCTGTTTGAAATAGCTAACCATTAAGGCTTCAAATTCTGAGCGACTACTAGCGTAGATCCATTCTGCTTGGTTCGCGAATAATAGATCCTTGAACTCTTTGAAATAACCCTGGATTTGCGCAGCGGTTGCAGCCTTAGCGGCGTCGTGGCCATTTGGAAAACCGAGATCATAAGTGTAGAAAACGAGTGCAATTTTGCCTGGGTATTCTTCTATTAATTTATTAATACGAGTGTTCCAACCGCCACAGTGAGAACAAGCAAAATCTGCATGCTCATACAATACGACTTTTGCCGTTGCTGGGTCGCCAACGATTTTATCGGAGATTTCTTCGGAATTGCTCGGTTCACTTACAGATGAGTTATTTGTCGATGCATTATTGTTTGACTGAGACTGATTATTGCGCATCAGGACCGTTGTCACGATTACAGAAATAATTACTACGAGTAAGATTGCAGCCGAAATGCCAATAATCTTTTTATTATTCTTCGTTTCCATGTTTTAGATTTTAGCACCCATCTTGAGTTAATTCTACCAACTATTGGGTGCATTTTTTGGTTTTGCCACTGGACAAAATTTCAAGATATGTTAAGATAAAAATAAGCGTTAAGCAAAAATAAAAATTTCAAATCAAAATGGATACTTTACTTCAAATCTTAATGCTGGTTGGCGGATTCGTGCTCCTCATTAAGGGCGCAGACATTTTGGTTTCTGGCGCTTCTTCAATCGCGGCAAATTTCAAAGTTTCCAAGATGCTAATCGGCCTCACGATTGTAGCCTTTGGCACCAGTGCTCCAGAGCTCGCGGTTTCGCTTTCTTCCCTTGCCAACGGTACGACCGACATGTTACTCGGCAACGTAATTGGCAGCAATATTATGAATATTTTGCTCCTCATAGGAATTGGCGCATTGATTTGTCCGATTATCGTCAAGCGCGATACCGTTATTAAAGAAATTCCAATTCTACTTTTAATTTCATCTGCACTCGTAGTGCTTTTCTTGGATAGAACACTCGCAAATGGCGTGCGCGACGAAATTACTCGTGAAGACGCGATTATTTGTTTATTATTCTTTGGAATTTTCCTTTACTATTTGATCGCCATGGCGCGCCGCAATCGATCCAGCGGGGATAATGCCGTCGAAAAACCAGAATATAAACTTGGAAAATCCTTCTTGTTCACCGCGCTTGGTCTTGCTGGCATCGTAGCTGGTAGCCAGCTCGTTGTAAATGGCGCTAGCGGAATTGCGCGCGGAATCGGAATCTCCGATCGCTTAATTGCTCTTACAGTGGTCGCACTTGGTACGTCTTTACCAGAGCTTGTTACCACCATTACCGCTGCCAAGCGCAAAGAAACCGATTTAATTGTTGGTAATATCATTGGCAGTAATATCTTTAATATTTGTATCGTTTTAGGACTTCCAATCGTAATGTTTGGTACCGTCACGCCGGAAAGCTTCCAAATGGTTGACGTTGTAATGCTGATCGGCTCGGCTGCATTGCTCTTTATTTCTACTAGGCGCGACCGCAAAATTTCGCGACTTGAGGGTGGAATTATGCTCGCAATCTTTGCTGTTTATTATGGATTTATTATTTATGAAGGGTTAATCGCATGATTTGGATAGTATTCTGTGCAATCGCTGCTGGTATTTCCGTAATCGCAATGTTCTGCGATAACTTCATTACTGATACCCTGTTTAAGGGCAGGCACGCGCAAGGCCAGAAGGTATTTTATGGTCCAGCCTATTTAGTTACCTGTCTTGCGATGTTTTTCATCTTCCCGATTCAGAATGTACCGCTTGAGACGATTGGCCTCTTGGTGCTTTCTGGCTTGATTAATACGATTGGGTCGATTTTCTACTATACCGCAATGTCCAAAGATGACACGAACAACGTGACGCTCTTTGAGCAGCTCGCGCCGCTTTTCTATCTGGTATTTGGGCGTTTTATTCTCGGCGAACATATTAGTATTGGGCAACTAATTGCATTTTTGATTGTACTAGCTGCTCCGATTATTATCGTGCTCACTTCTAGAAAGCGCAGCAAAAAAGCCAAGCTCTGCACGGCTGGTTTTGTTGCACTTGAAGTAAGTATTGCTGCATTGGGACATACATTGGCTGCAAAAGGCGGCGTTGGACTTGATCCGGCGACTCTACTTTTCTATGTGATGCTTGGTAAAGGTATTGGCGATACGGCCGAGATTTTGATTATGAAGAGCTGGCGTCATCGCTTCTTTAATGTGCTTAAAGCCACCAAGAAAAAGAGGCATTTTTGGATTCCGTTTACTGCCGACCATTTTCTATATTTGGCCTATGATGCGCTTTATTATTCGGCGATGCTCATGGCGCCAACCATTGCGATCGTACCAGCGGTAGTAAAATCCGCCAAACCTTTGCTCGTATTCTTGTTTGGCGTAGTCTTTTCTATTCTTTGGCCGAGTTTTGGACGCGAGAAAATCAACAAAAAAAGCATCTCGATACGCCTGGTTGCTACCGGGCTTGCCGTAGCAGGCGTGACATTGATGCAAGTACTAAGCTAAAAAAATGGAGGCACCGACCGGAATTGAACCGGTGTACGCGGTTTTGCAGACCGCTGCGTAACCACTCCGCCACAGTGCCATGCATTTATTCTATCACGGATTTTAGTCTTCCTCAATCTTAAATAGTGGTTCTTTGACTTTTGATAGCTCACCGGCTTTTTTGATAAGAGCCTCGATCTTGGCTTCATTGAGGCGAGCATCTTCGGCAGAATAATCCATTTTGCGTTCCAATAATTCCCCGCGGAAACCAGAGTGTTTGGCGTATTCCCAGAAGATTTCTTCGCAGTCTACGTCGTCGTAGTGCCATGGCTTCTTGAAGAGATTAAAATGAATAATCTTGGTATTTTCTGGAAGTTCGCCTTTAACTGGCTGCATATTCCATTCTGGCTCTAAATGCATAATTTTGCCACGGCAAATTACATTGAGATAATCTTGGTCTGGTGCGACAAGGTTAGCATCGTATTGCTCGATAGCACGAACCATTTTTTGGATATAGCGAATCTTGCGGAGCCCCTTCAAGTTCAAGAGCAAAACGCCGGAGTTTACATACTCGGTATATGGCACACCAACGGCGCTATCTACATATTTACGAAATTCTGGCACTGCCTCGACCTTTGGATCAACGAGCGCGCCGACGAGGTTGTCGCCGAGGTTTTTGTCGTAGAGTTCGGCAATATCACCGACTACAATGGTATCACTATCAATATAGATGGCTTTGTCGTATTGCGGGAAAAGACGAGCGATAAACGAGCGATAATAATACACGGCAGACGAGAAGAAATCGCCGCTGCCCGTTTTGCTAGAACAGTGATTGATAACTACTTTAAGATAGAGACTATGGGTAATTTTGTGGAACTGGATTTCACAATTTTTCGTAACAAGATTACGTAATTTGAAGTAATTGCGGAACGTAATGCCATCATGTAGGACTATAATGCGATAATAGCGTTTTGGATCTGCATTATGCGTAATAGACGCAATAGTGCAAGCTGCATATGGAACGAAGTCGTTATTAATCGTTAGAAAAATCGGAACGACTTTTTCTTGTTTAAAAATTCTTTTACCAGTTCTAAAAATACTCATTTATTTCTTCTTCTCCTTCTTATCACTTTTCTTAATGTATTTGAAGTATTCACAGTTACTGTGCTTGGATTGCTTTACCATGCTGTCGTAGGCTTCTTTGGCGAGCTTAGCACGGTTTTCATCGTCGCTGAGCTTTGGATCTGGATAGAATGGACCATCAATATAAACCACGGTATCTGGGCGTTCATCACCATCTTTGGCTTTTTGATAAGTGGTAGTCATAGTGAAGATTGGCAAATTATTGCGAACCGGATACTTGAATGAGCGGTCGCCAGCTGGGAATGGACGAATGCCGGTGTAATATGGCCAAACATGAGCCTCTGGGTAGATAATAAGACAGTTCTTTTGTTTTAGACGTTTATCGATAGCTTCGTTAAATTTGGCTTTTTGCTCTTTGTTTTTGCCGAGTGGCATAGCACCAAGATATGGCAAGAATTTGCCAACCTTTGGCACGTGCAAATTGGCTGGGCTACAAATCGTATAGATGTGGCGATCTGCGATAATGGCCGGAGAGAAGGCATCGTGATAGGGGTTGGTGTGGTTGGCGTAAACTACGTAGCCAGTTCCCTTGGCTTTTTTTAGTAGGTCGCGATTTTTAACAGTGAGATGGAGGTAGGATTTACCATAATGGTGTGCATAAATCTTGAATCCGCGGTAAAGCACGGCGGAAAAAAGCTTAACGAATGGATTTTTGCGGATAAAAACGTAGTCGTCGGCAAGTTCAACCTTGTTGCCGGTTTCTTCTTGCTCTTTGGTCATAATAGGATCGTCTTCGAAGGTTTCATAATAGAAGACGCGTTCTTCTGCTGGAATGTCGCCCTGTTTTGCCTTAGCCTTTGCCATTACAGTTCCTTTCTGATATCAGTATACTGTTTAAGTATATCATCATACTCTGTTATTTTTAAGACCTTGTGGACACGGTCTACCTGATGCGGCTTAACTTTCTGAACATGAAAAACTGGCAAGAATTTGAAATTATTGGAAAAGTGATGAAAAACTGTATCTTTCTTTGGTTTGTCCGACTGCTCGTTATATTTTCTCGGCATGAGTTTGCGATGTTTAATTACCTTATTGAGTGCAGCTTGGTCTGCAAGCATCATGCGGCGTTTTTTGCAGAGTGCTACGGCACGTGGGAAAATATCATTTTTGAGGCATTCCCTCATATTAAAAAGTAGGACACCAGAGTTCATATAGTCGGTCTTCGGGAAATTGTAGTGGTAGAAATTCTTGCCATAGATGTCAAGCACGCCGGCCGCTTCTAGTCCGTCAAGACTTGACTCATAAAATTCGGTTGGGTCTTGGCGGCAGACCACATCGTAGTCAAGATATAAAATTCTGTCTTCTGGAAGCCCTGGAATCTTGTCAAGATAGAGGCGCAACATCGAGCATGGCGTGAAGTAAGACTTCATATTCTTGACAGGCAAATCGTCAACAAATTGCTTAGTAGCATCAATCTTTTTGACAAAGCTTTCTGGATTTTTCTCTTTTACAATTCCATCGAGTACTTTGATAGTCTTATCGGAAATTGGCTTGGAGTTTTGATAATTAATTGTGAGAACATAAATATTGAGTGGACTTTTGCAGTTTTTAGCAAGCGACAAAATCGAGACGCAAAGCCCGTCTTTAATTCCTTGATCGCCACAATATAATATGTTCATATCTCTATTTTACACTATCTTTGACGAAGTTCATTGTGCCCTTCTTGGCGCCAAGAGTCTTTTCGACAATATCGATAAAGACATCAACGTCTTTTTCGGTGTAGTTTTTGTCTTTAAAAAGTTTATCGCTTAGGATGAGAATCATTTTAATACGCTCTTCGACATGGTTGCAGTGGAAGATGGCTTTTTTGTTGCCCTCGGTTACGATTTTTTTAAGTAGAGGAATAGCATCTACGACAATTTGTTCACTAAGCTTGGCGCGCATTTTAAGATTATTATCGTTATTTAGTGCTTCGATAGTCTTATTGTCTTTTTTCGTTAGCGATGTGATGATAGAAATGAATTTTTCCTCAATAGGAACTGGCTCATCGAGATATTTTTCCGCGGCCGTAATCTTGCGCTTTGTTATATCCTCTACGACTTGGCCGAGCATTTCTTCTTTACTTTTGAAGTAGTAGTAAAAAGTGCCTTTGGCAATATTAGCCTTGGTGATAATCTCGTCAACGCTCACGTTGTCGTACCCCTCTTTAATAAAGAGTTCGTAGGTGAGTTTGATTAGTTCTTGTTTACGGTTCTTTGACATATTCCCATCCTATCCGTTAGAAATCGACTATTAGTCGGTTTATTTAATGATATAGCGTTTGCAGAATAGTGTCAATGTGGGCTACAATAGAGATATGATTAGAGAATTTTGCGACACAGATAGAACTAGTTTGGATGAGATGCAATTTGAATTGCAGAAGTATTTTTCCGAGATTGATGCCACACGTGAATCACTTTCCTATAAGGACTTTGGCGGCGCGCACCGTTATATGCAGAAAATGATCGATGATGTCGCTCAGATGAATGGCAAAATTTATGTAGCCGAGGAGAATGGCTCGGTGGTTGGTTTTATCCAGGGTGTGATAATTGAGCATAAACCAGGCGATGATGAGTTTTACGATTTGTCGCACAGCCCATCTAAAGAAGGTTGGATTGGCCTATTATTCGTGAAGCCAGAATACAGAGGGACTGGAATTAGTCAGCAGCTGTTAGACGTGATGAAGGACTATTTCAAATCGCAAGATTGCACAAGTGTCCGCTTACTGGTTTTGTCTGATAATACACATGCAATTGAGGTTTATAAGAAAAACGGGTTCTTGCCACACGACCTAGAGATGGTGCTAAAAGTTTAGAGATTTGCCTCCTAATTATCGATGTTAAAATATTGCTTTTTATACCTTTTATGCTATGATGATAGTATAAAAGGTCAAAAACAAACATTATGAAACTAAAAAAATCTATCTTTTATAGGAGTACTGCAGCGTTTTTTTCATTGTTAATTGCCGTATCTGGCAGCAACACAAATGTGCATGCAGTGAAATATGATCCGGTTTTTACGGATGGTCAAATTCCTTATATAAAAAACATCGACAGCTCAATGATTCCAGACAAATATAATACCGGAGTCGATCCTAGCATTCAGCTCACAGCATACCATCCTAGTGATGGTAGCTTCACGATTAACGGACTTGTTTTTAATGGTAGAGCTGACATGAACGAAGTGCAATTGGATTTTAAGCATACTACAAATATCGAAGATGGGGCGGTATTTACGATTGAAAACGTTGATTTTACAGATATGACCAGGTTTAGATTTGTCGATTACCTACACTTTGGCGATACAAACAAGAAGGTTAAGGTGATTTTTAAAAATTCTAAGTTTTCAAGTTTCTCACAAGAAGATGCTAACCCAAACTACGGTTTTGAATTTTATGATTGTGATTTTAATGATGCTGGCGGATATAATTCCATCTTTATTCGTTGCAAATTCCATCCAGTTTCTGGTGACGCAATGAATCCGCACGGACATGTAACAGTAAGAGACAGCTATCTTTACACTAAGGCCGACCCCGTAAGTGGAGAGAGACACCTTGACGGTTTCCAAACCTTCGGTAGAGCAGTTGCAGATATGGAAGAAATCCATTTTTATAATGTTAGGGTTGAAATTCCAAAGAACAAAGCACAAAAAGAAGACGGCGAATGGTTTGCAGCGTACGTCAATGCGGCCGCGATGCTCGCTGTAGAATATAGCGAACACGCACACAATGTAACTCTTGAAAAAATGATTTTAAATGGCGGCGGCTACACTATTTATCTTACATGCTCTAGGGACTGTCGCACCTTCACCGATGTGACTTTTAGCGATGTTAAAATTGGCGAAGGTCATATCTTTGGCATGATGTACCCGTATCGCGAACCAGTAGAACGTGCCGTCTATGACGAGGCACGTGCAAATTTATCCTATACCTCTTCCCTCTATGCCGGTAGCGCATGGAAGAATAGTTCCGGCGTACACCTCTCGGTTTCCAATGATTTGATCAGCGAACGTACACTTACTTGTGTAGCAGATGGTAATTCCACAACCACAAGTACAATTCCTGCACATCCAAAGATTACGCAGGGTATGCCAGTTGAAGATCTTCCACTCTTTACGGATTTGCCGTACGATTTAGATATTATCGTAGCAAATACGAATGCTACTTCTATAGATTGCTATGATACGACCAGTGATAATAACCTTGCAACAGCACCACTGGTTAGGAGTATTAGGTTTGAGCCAACTATAAGTAATTCAACGACTTCGAATAGTTCAACTAACCAATCTAATAATACTCAGACTAGTACCAGTACACAAAATGAGGAGTTGCCAAAAGAACTTCCGGCAACCGGCGCAGGCTTTAATCCATTGATTGCGGTTGGGGCTGGTGGAGCAATTACACTTCTTCTCTATCTTTGTAAAAGAAAGCAATAATTCTACAACAAAAAGCCACCCCGAGAGGTGGTTTTTGGTTGTTTTAATTAGGCTGCAGTGTAACCACCATCGACTGGCAAGATGACACCAGTGACGTAGCGAGCCTCTTCGCTGGCTAGGAAGACAGCAGCAGCATCGAGTTCGCCGGCTTTGCCGTAGCGTTTCATTGGAACGTGAGCGTTGGCGAATTTCTTGAAGAAATCAGTATCAAGGACTTCGGTAGTAAGCTCGGTATAGAAGAAGCCTGGACAGATGGCATTGACGGTAATGCCGTACTCAGCGAGCTCGCAGGCGGCAGCACGAGTGAAGTTGACTACTGCACCTTTACTGGCGTGGTAAGCGATGGTTGGGATCTCGGCGTTACCAACGAGGCCGTAAATAGAAGCGATGTTGATAATGCGACCATAGTTGGCCTTCTTCATGATGTTGCCGAAGGCGCGAGACATCTTAAAGACGGAAGTTTCGTCGGTAGCGATGGTGAAGTCCCATTCGTCGTCGGTCATGTCGAGAACGCCTTTATCTTTGGATGAGCCGGCGCAGTTCAAGAGAATGTCGACTTTGCCGAATTCTTTTTCGACGGTGTTGGCAGCAGCATTGATGTCGTCGGTGCTAGTAACGTCGCATTTAACGGCAATAACTTTGATGCCGAATTCTTCTTCGAGTTCTTTTTTAAAATCTTCGAGACGCTCAACGCGGCGAGCGAGGATGGCGAGGTCTGCGCCTTGGCGTGCAAAAGCGCGGGCCATTTGCTGGCCAAGACCGCTGGATGCTCCGCTAACGACAGCAACTCTTCCCTTTAGATCAAACATGTTTTTCTCCTTAATCATTTGATTAATTATAACATGCCAGGATGGCGATTCTTTATAAAAAGATCTTCCACAAACATAACCACAATGTGTATAATTAATAATAGTAAATGTAGAAATAAGGTCATTAATGAAAAAAATCAAAAACATCTGCCTTGCAGTATTTGCCTTGGTTTTAGCATGTTGCATATCTAATACAACTGCAGCTGCGGGAGGCTTTGAAGTAACAAATGCGGTTTTAGGTGAGGCCTCCGAAGGTAGCCACGCTTATATTTATGGTTTCGACGGTTTATCCGTGAACCATAAGGTTATTTTTCATCAAGTTGATGACTATACGGATCTAGTTTTAACTGTCAAGAACGGCTCTGCGAATTTCCGCAAAATTACTGATATCTCCGATAATAATAGTAATAGCTTCGTTTCCTATACTTACGACAAACACATAGGTGAGGAACTAAATCCTGGTGATACTTTTGATTTCACCGTTCGCATCGCCTGTGTTTTTGATACTATTCAGGACCCAAGTGAATTAACTCAGGTCAATGCTGTGGCGTTTAATATTACTTTTGACGAAACGATTATCGAGACTCCAGAGCCAGACGAGCCAACCGAGCCAACCGAACCGACTACTCCAACTGAGCCGACAGAGCCAACAGAGCCAACCGAGCCAACTGAGCCCGTAGAGCCAACAGAGCCAACCGAGCCCGTAGAACCAACCGAGCCTGTTGACCCAACTAACCCTACGGAACCAACGGAGCCAACCGAACCAGTTGAGCCAGCCAAACCAGTTGAGCCAGCCAAACCGGCTGCGGCCGAGCAGGTAAGCGTGATTACTGATGTCGAAGAGTCTGATCTTGCTATTCCAAACACTGGCCTCAACACTATGAATACTGAGACTGGCGCGGAAAACCAGGCGGGCGTTGTGGTTACGGTGATTTTGATTGGTTTTGGCTTTGTGAATGCTGCGATTTTCGCTTTCAGGAAGAGGCCTCGTACTGCTGTAGCACTGTTTGCTATTTCCCTTTCTGGTATTGTTTTGGTTGCTCCGCTTTCGGCGCGTGCAGAAGATAATGTTGAGACACTTAATCTCACTAGTGTAATTGGGATACGCAAGACTTTACATATCAAGATGGATGCTTTTCTTGATGGAGTTAGCATGCCAACCGGTATTGATTTGGATATTCCTTATGAGGCAGTATTGCAGATGCAGCAACAATCTGGAATGACTATTACTCCTGCGATGCTAGTTGATGAGGCGCTTCTTTACGATCTCCCGTCACAATTTGAAGTAGAAAAAATTGAGTATTCAAATGGATATGATGATGAAGAGATCGATCCGGATGCTCCGTTGATTGACGATCTTTATGCGGTCGTTTATGTTAAGACCAATCTACATCAGTATAGTATTACGTATGAGCTTAATGGTGGTACCATGCCTGCGTCAAATCCTACTAGCTATACGGAGATGAGCAATGTTGTAATTAGCAATCCAACCAAGGAAGATTATTACTTTGTGGGATGGACGGTGCCTGGCATTGAGGAAACCCCGCAAACAGATATTGATTTTTACGGTCGGGACATAATTGCGGCTGGGTTTGGCGACCTTCATTTCGTAGCCAATTGGAGAGAGGCTAGAATCTTTAATATTACCTATGACCTTAATGGCGGTACTTTGTCTACCCCGAATCCAGACACCTACAAAGAAGGAACTCCGGGCTTTACGCTTAATAATCCGACCAAAACAGACTGGGTATTTACTGGATGGACATTAGCGGATACTGAAGACCAACCGAAGAAAAATTACATGGTCAGCGATCTGGAAGATGATATTACATTGGTTGCAAACTGGAAGATGGTTTATATAACATTTGCAACTGACAATCGATGGGCAAGCGCAATACCAGGTGTTCCTGTGGAAAATCAAAGAATTAGGCTTCTTGAAGATGATGAAATAATCGCACCAGACGGTTATTGGTCAAACGAAGATGATAACGAGTGGATGTTGTATTTTGACGCTTGGTATACTAGTGCCTGGACTAGATGTACTGCTTCTGGGATGGGATACGTAAACTGTTCTGGTGAGCCTCGTTATGCTGCCGGCGACATTATTAAAGCGGCAGGAACTATGCCGGAAAACGATATTATAGTATATCCTGGCTACAAACTTTATGATCATGCGATTACCTATTTACTTGGAGATGGCGGCCACTTTGAGGGCGATTATCCAGCTACGTATAACTTCTTCTCGGAATTCGATATCCCAGCTCCAGTACGAGAAGGCTATGTCTTTACAGGATGGAAAGCTCATGGACTCATCATGCATAGACTAGCCCACTATCACGCACATTGGGCGGAGGGACTAATTGGTGTCAATAGAGGCCCAGTTACAATCGAAGCGTTGTGGGAGGAAGCCAAGGCTATGGATGAGTTTGAGTATATTCAGGATATAAATTACGGAAACTGTGTAGCAACTCCGGTAGGCACTGCGGTGACCCTCAAGGACAAGCGCGACGAGAAATCTTATCGCATTAAGAGACTCGAGGATGGTAGATGTTGGTTCGTGGATAACCTCTCGATTACTGGCGTTACTTTAACTTCTGATGATAGTGATATTGCTGATGGCACAACCTTCACACTTCCAGAAAGTAATATTAATAGCGTCAGCAGGTATTGGGCTCAGCCAGCCTATGTTGGTGCATACGATGATCCAACATATGGCGGTTACTACACATTTAACGCAGCGACAGCTGGCTCTGGTGCAACTATCGGTTCGAACGAGGGAGAAAGTGCGCCTTACTCGATTTGCCCTAAGAACTGGAAACTTCCATCCGGACCGAAACAGTACAACGGAAAAGAAGAGTATACGGATTTATTTGACCTTTATGATGACAGAGAATCAATCCTAAATAGCAATTTGGGGCCAAATTTCATCCTCAATGGCTACGCAGACGGCGAGATATATTATCCTGGAACTAGTGGGTACTACTGGACTTCTACATCCTCATCTTCAAGGCGAAAAGAAGCATACACGTTAAATATCTACGACAACCCTGATAGTTTTAATCACAGCTATTGGAGTTCGGAAAGACTTTACGGTGCCGCAGTCCGCTGCTACTTGTGGGACTAAAACAGTTGAATAACGGGGGATATATTGACTTTTTAAAGCCTTTATGGTATAATTATTAGATACGGGTATCTGATCTTTAAAATATTTTTCATAGGAGGGGCAACAATGAAACTTAAGAACGTAACGTTATGTTTGGAACCGCAAACTACCCTTTTTAAGGAGGAAGCGGACGCCATTATAGCCGTCGTGCTCAGTGTATTAAAGCATGACGGCAGATTACCTAAGGCAGGTACTTTTCTACTCTATGGAGTAGAAGATGGGAAACAGGATGTACAAAAGATCATTTCTTTTAATTTTAAGGATGGCGCAGTGCGTAACTGTCTTGAGAGTTCCTGTGACAGTGATGAACTCGGCGATACCATATTAAAACGTGTCGCCGCGCATATGAGCAACAGAACCGCGATTACATATTACGTGGATTCTCCTACATTCTTGGAACTTAAGACTACCTGCGGTAGATTTCTGTGCTTCTATTACGACAACAATACGTATGGTAATTCATATGTATATTGCGCGGTCGCAAAAGCGCTTGCACTGATGGGCAAAGAAGATAGTGTTTTACAGGAAGCCTGTGAATATCTTTTTTCCGTAGAAATGGAAGATTATACTAGGATTGACATGCTTGCAGGATATATAGAAGGCTTATTTGCAAGTTGTGAACTTCCGGAGCTGAAAGCATGGAAAAAATGGCATGAGCCGGCAAATAATGCCGGCGAATTAACTCTGTTTTTTCAGTAAACCCGTACCCCTAGACTATTAGTCTAGGGGATTTTTTATGCAAGAAATCGCTTGGTGCGACACTAGATTACTTCGCTTGGTGCGACGCCGGCTTCGCCGGCTACGGCACCGCACTCATTCGGAACAAAAAAAGTGAACTTTTTTTGTTCACTCATTTCGTTTGGTGCCCGAGATGGGACTTGAACCCATATGGTTTCCCATTCGATTTTAAGTCGAACGCGTATACCAATTCCGCCACTCGGGCTTCACTTCGTTCAGCCCGACGCTTACGCGAACGGGCTTACACTACTTGATTATATCACACGATGGCGGCGATTGCCACTGCGGCGTCGCCGGCGGCGGTGACGAGTTGGCGGACGGCTTTGGTACGACAGTCACCGATGGCATAGAGACCTTCGCAGGAGGTCTTGCAGTCTTCGCCAGCTACGATGTAACCTTTTTCGTCTAATTCAACAATTCCGTTCAAGAAGTCCGTGCTTGGGACGCGACCAATCGCTACAAACACTGCAGCGGCATCTTCTGGAATATCGTCATCATGATGAATATGGTAGACTTTGGAAGCGATTCCCTCGAGATGCTTGATCTCCGCTTCGGCGCTTTTGCCGCTGCCAACGACTACGACCGGTTTGCCTTTATAGAGGGCGCCGTCGCAAGTTGCGCAGTAGGAGACTGAGCGCTTGCCGACTTTCTGCATTTGCTCAGCACTGAGTTTGCGTGGTTCTGCGCCAACGGCAATTATGACATTTTTAGCCTCATAAACTGAGTCGTCGGTAGTAATTTTAAATCGGGTGCCGTTTGTAGCATCGCTTGAACCGTCGAGTTTTTCGATTTTCTCAACACTTTCAAATTCGATAGTTGCGCCAAGTTCCTGAGCTTGTTTTTGAATATTAAGAATAAGCTCCGTACCAGAGATGCCAAGCGCGCCTGGCCAGTTTTCGATGTTGACCGAGTTGATAATCTGACCACCGCAAATCTTTTCCTCAAGCACGAGCGTGGACTTGCCGGCACGAGCAGCGTAAATCGCAGCGGTGAGGCCGGCGATGCCGCCACCCACAATTACAACGTCATAATACTTTGATTCCATCTAAGCCTCCTAGACTAGATTAAACTTTATTGATGACCGGAATCACAATTGGCGTGTGGCCGGTAGCATCGAAGAGAATATGTGTAATATCTTCCTTAATTTCCTCTTTTAAGACCTTCATTTCTGGGTCGGTAGAGATGGATTTGTCGGTCTTTTGACGGAGGTAGTGGCGAATCTTGCCAATCAGCTCCTCGGAATTATCGAGATAAATGAAAGCACGAGACACGATGTCTGGAGTCTTCATGAGGTGACCAGTTTTCTTGTTCAATGTCAAAACAATCACAAAGATACCTTCGCGAGAAATATGGATACGATCCTTGACCACAGCTTCGTGGACTGGCTGGTCGGCATCATCGTAGAGCTTGTTGCCAGCGTGGATACGACCAGCTTTGCGGATCTTTTTATCCTTGGTAAGCTCGACAATATCACCATCGTCAGCAATCAAAATGTTGTCTTTTGGAATACCAATGACATTTTCGGCCATCTCGGCGTTGTGCTGAAGCATGTAGAATTCGCCGTGGTATGGCATGTAGTTGGTTGGCTGAGTACGGGTAACAAAATCGACGTGGTCCTCGTAGTAGGCGTGACCAGAAAGGTGAAGCGGGCCAATATTGGTAAGATGGGTCTTGCCATTTTGGATGACCTGAGCACCTTCACGGAGGAGTCCATCGACGGTATTAACCACGTGTGGCTCGTTGCCTGGAATTGGGTTGGATGAGAAGACGATAGTATCAGTAGATTTAATCTTGATGTACTTATGGGCGCCAGTAATCATGCGGTTCAAAACAGCGTTCATTTCACCCTGAGAACCAGTACAAACGATACAGACACGCTCATCTGGAAGTTTAATTACGTCTTCCATCTTTACGATAGTGTCTTTTGGAACTTTGATGGCTTTAGCACGGAGTGCAACTTCGACGTTATTAATCATAGAGAAGCCAGAGAAGGCGACCTTGCGGCCACGAGCGGCGGCTTCTTTTAGAATCAATTCGATACGAGAAATCTGAGATGAGAAACAGGCGATAATTACGCGGCCATTGGCGTAGTGATCCATCACAGAGCCGAGGCTTTCGCCGACGTCAAATTCAGAATGTGGGTGATGACCTGGAGAGTCGATGTTGGTAGATTCGTTGAGCATGAGGTCGATTCCCTCTTTTTTGACGATTTCATCGATGCGTTCGTAGTCGGTCTGGATACCCATTGGGTTTTCCTCGTGGCGCCAGTCGCCAGAGAGGTAGATAAGGCCATTTGGAGTGCGCACTACGATAGCGGTGTTGCCCGGAATAGAGTGAAGCGTATGAATAAACTCAACTGAGAAGTGCTCAGAAACCTGGAATTTTTCGTGCTTGAGTGGGTCTACGACTTGGTAATTCATATCTGGAGCATCATCGAGCTCGGACATTTGTTTCTTGATCATACCAATCGTAAAGTCGGTACCGTAAATTGGGATAAGTGGACTAAACTTTGGTAAAAGATGACGGCAGGCGCCGATGTGGTCGAGGTGGGCGTGAGTAAAGAGGATAGCCTTAACGTGAGACATGTTGTCCTCAAGATATTTGATATCTGGGATCATGTAGTTGACGCCAGGATAATCTTCACCAGCGAAGAGTACGCCCATATCGATAACGATCATTTCGGATTTGTATTCGATAATGGTCATGTTTTTACCGATACCGAATTCGCCGAGACCACCGATTGGAATCACGCGGACTGCATCTGGATCAGGACGGGCAGACTTAATCTTGGCGTTGGTAACTTGCTCACCATTGTAACCGTTGTAGCGGGATTTGTTGACCGGGATACCGATGATATGCTGGGTAGCTTGTGCGTTAACGTCTTGAGAAAGCATGCGCTGATGGTGGACCATCTCGCCTTTTTTAACAGAGACAGAAAGATTAACCTTGCGCTTTTCAGCCTCAGTCTTAGCTGCGGCTTTGGCAGTAGCTTTGGTCGTGGTTTTGGTCGCAGTTTTGGTAGTCTTAGTAGCTTTGGTGGCAGTAGTTGGGTTTTTGCCGGTAGCAGTAGTAGAACCTTTGGTAGAGCGAGTAGGCTTCTTAACCTTGGCTCCAGTTTTGCCGCGAACTAATGCCTCATCTTTGCCACCAGGGGCAAAGTTTGAGTTGAAATTGCGTTTTTGCGCTTCTTCGAACTGTCTCTTGATGTCTGGCAGACGCTCAGCTCTCATCTTCAAAAGGCGCGCACGACGCTCTTCTTCCTTTAAATTCATTTAAATTTCCTTTTTTATTACAAGTAAGAATTAGTACTCTTATTGTACCAAATTTAGGGTAAATAGTCAAATAAAAAGCCTCCGACGATGAAATTTTCGGAGGTTTACTAGGCGCTTAAATTGTCTAAATTCCAGAGGTTTGGACAGCGAAATTAAAGCGATTAACGGCGCAGTAATCCTGATCGGCGATCCCCTCATCGATAAAGGCCTTGCAGTAATCACTTGGCGAACTAATATTAACACCACCTTCGATTGAGCCAAGGATAAATGAGCCGGAATAGAATGAAATCTTATTTGAACCACCAGTTGCCGGCCTAGAAACTGTTAGATCATACAGGGCAAGCCCTTCCCCGTCTTCGCCAGATATAAGCTCCACTGGCGCCTGACCGAGGGATGAGAGATTGTAAAAATCTGGGATACCTTCCATATCATTGGACCCCATATAAGATACGGTTCCGTATTCTTCTTGGGTATATCTTGCGATTGCATCGATGCAGACCGAGCGCCTTTCGTCGAGAACCTTCAAGAGACGGAAGTTCGTGATATCCGTATCTTTATACCTCACGACAATTGGTGAAGCTGGATGCCCCTCTGGGCCAACCTGGTATAGTTTAGTATCAAAGAAATAACCACTATTCCAGATATAAGTATACTTACCAGTACAGAACAAACCATACACCGGTGTGCCATCTTCACCTACATTATAGGTTTTTTCGCCCTTAATTTTGACCGTTTTATAGCCTTTAAGCGATACAAAGCTAAAACCATCGTCGTTTTTACATGCGTCACGATCCTGTATTTCCTCATAAACGCTATCACAGGTAATGTTTGGATCATTGGAGCGATTGTCGCTAATAGTGGCGCGAAAATCCTCCATAATTTCCGTCCCCGTAGCATTGACGCGCTTGAGAGTAATACCGCGACGGTAAGTAGCCGCAGCGTTTGAAACTAAAACAGCAATCATGACGGTAAGCGAAGCCAAAAAAGCAACTGAAAGCATCAACTCAATAAGCGTAAAACCTTTTTTTGCTCGCTTTTTCATATTTATATTATAACACGGTAATGCTTTTACTGACAGCGGTTATCACCCTCATCGAGGTGAAGTACTTTTACGCCCGCAGAGCTACGAGCCATCTTTTCGATGCGAATATCTTTACGTTTACCGCCATAGACGCCATCACCTTTCAGACAAATATCAAGGTCTTTTCCCTCTGATGAAAAGAAATTATTCCCGAGAGCTCTAAGTAATACATCATCCGAAGAAGAATAACCACCAGCAGCCAGTAGTCGATTTATTTCCATTGTCGTATCGCTAGCATATGTAAATACTGAGCCAGTAGCCGGAGAACGAACTATGAGCAATGTTCCTTGAAACCAGCCCCCTTCTTTGCTCTCTATTCTACTCCCCCAACGCGGTTCATAAGAATTCACCAAGCCAGCGTAGACCATTCGCCCATTAGTGTCGTCTTTTGTAACTTTAGCATTCAGGCTTTTTAACTGTGCCAATGTACTCCCGGTATCAGTAGAGGCAACATCACCGATAACGTCATAAATATAAATGTTGTTCTTTTCTTTGTTTGGACTTGCCACGAAACGACCGCTATTGTCATAATACCCTAGAGTGTCTTTCTCATTAAAGGTGATTAGTTTGCCATAAATAGCTTTTTCAGAATTACCACCATACTCACCGCCTCCACCTTCAACACTCATTACCTGACTATAGATACTCTGCAAGAACTCCTGAAGACTACGTACGTCTTCTTCGTAGTGGTTTTGTCTAAGCGATGCATTCACGCCCACAATCATACCCACAAAAATGAGCGCCGTAATCGCAAGAAAGAGCGATATTTCAATAACAGTAAAGCCGTGCTTAATGCGCTTAATGCTCATGGTTTTATTATAGCACATTTAAATTATGCGCTTGGGAAGATAAAGCGAATCCATTTTTCAAAATTAGAAATATCTTGGTCGGTGGTTTTTTGCACGGTTTTCTGTGCGTGTTTAGTCTTGGCAGCTTCAGAATTTGACGGGAGCTTGACCATGTTTTCGCCCGGCAATTTCTTGTCTAGATATCTTCTAGCGGCGATTTCTTGATACTCGGCGGAGCTATAATAGGCGTTTTCGAGCTCGGCAGTTTCGATTTCTATAGACAAGATGTCGCGCTCTTTTTGAATAGTGCTTAAATCTTCGTGAAGTTTCCAGTTGCGAGACATTGAGACAATAGATTGATAGGTCCAGAGTCCGCAAAGAAAGATTGCAACAACAAGAATTATATTTTCAGTAGACAAAAAATCATTGCGTAAATGATAAATAAACTGCCTGAGTTTGAGGCGAAGTTTTGGGTTCTCGTTTTTGTCTGTATCTGAATTTCCCACGTCTTTATTATAACATTCTGTGCTAAAATATACATATGCACTAGTGGGGGCGTAGCTCAGTTGGTTAGAGCATGCGTCTTATACACGCAGCGTCATAGGTTCGAGTCCTATCGCCCCTACCACTAATCGATTCGTCTAAATACCCTTAGGGTATATTTTTTCTTGCTTGGCGTACCCTGACGATAAATAAAACCAAAAGCTTCGCAAACAGCGGCCTTCGCAGTATATATCTTCCCGTCAATTTCAGTAACGATTTCTGTATGTACGGTTTTGGTCGGGTCCTTGGAGTTCATATAGATAATGATATCTCCCGGCTTAAAGTCATCCGTGACTTCTACATAGTGGCTTGATGACTGTACGTGTGCAAGAATATCTTTTGTAAGTTTTGGCATATCTGGGTCAACTCCGGAATAGCGGAACACGACGCCAACAAACATCCCGCATGCCATACCTTGGAGGCGACAAGCTTTTTTCTTCGCACTAAAATCACTATTCTCTTCTCCCTCAGTAATATTAGTTTCTTCAACGGCAATACGATAAGCATCGGTTGGACCGTTTGACAACGCCTCAGCCTTTGTCGTGCCATATGGCCAGGCAAGCTTATTGATTGTTTCGACTAGTTTTTGCTGACTGGTTTTTGTATTGGTTTTTTTCGTCTTCGTTTTTGGCGCTGATTCAGGCTCTGGGTCCGGTTCTGGTTCCGGTTCCGGGTCTATTTCTGGCTCTGGGTCCGGTTCCGTGACTTGTTCTGTCTTTTCACCACCAGGACCATCGTCTGGCGGCGTATCATCTGTTGGACTTACCGGAATATCGTCGTCCCCACCGTCATCCTGACCTTGTTGAGATTCACCTCCCCCACTGCCGCCACCAGTACTTCCATTAGTACTAATTGCAATTACCCAGTTCGTAATTGCAAAAGCAAGAGCACAGATAACTAAACCGATTGCGGCATGAGTGATAGTTTCTTTAGCATTCTTTATCTTGGTAGCATCACCATTGGCCGTCATATACTTGACGCCGCCAATAATTATGAATACTAGCGCGATACTGCCACTAATTCCAACAATAATACTAACAATTTGCTGGATCACGTTTCCAAAATCATTGGAATTACTACTATTACTGCTGCATCCGGCCGCCGCGTATTGCTCGGCTGTTAGTCCAGAAACGCTGCAGGCTGCATCAAAGGCGTCTGCAAAAGTAGGTGTTGCCAGAATTGTACAGGTCATTACACCAGTTATCGCAATGACACTAGCAAGAATTTTGGCAATTTTTGTTTTTGTATGACTCATTTGTTTGATAATCTCACTTAATTGTGCTTATGTCAAGTTGAAGGTTTTTTGCAATAAAAAACCACCGGACATATTTGCCCGGTGATTTTCTAAATAAAGCATAGTTAATAGTGTCAAGTTTTTACAAAGTTTATCTTTGAAAGTGCATCAGTAATGCATCCGATAATAGATATATCGGTTCCTTCTTCGCCGACAAACTTTAAGTCTTCGTATCTACAGTTTTTATTTCTTTTAATTGATTCAATTATTGCACTGTAGTACAAGACTTTGTAGCTCTGATCCTCAAATTGACCCGTTTCGAATAATTCCTCCTTGATTTTGCCCAAGTTGGGTTCATTTAAGAGGTTTCCTTCGTCGTCAGTAAATTTGAAGTCATTTGGATCTCCAGCTACATGTACGGTAATGACTCTGGTAAGATTTGCAATATCCTCGCGGATTTTATCTAAGTCATTATGGCCTGCTGACATCTGAGCATACAGAGCGCGCATTTCGTTAACTAAGTCATCGTTATCTTTTGCGAGCGCTTGATACTCACCCATTTTTACGCTTGCCTGTTCGACAAGTTTTCTGGTTTCTTTTGCTACCTTTTCAAGAGCAGCGACTTTCTTGAGTTTTTCGGTACGCTTATCCTGATAAGCTTTTTCTACCTTCATAACTTCTTCTGAAAGTTTGGCCTCCTCTTTTTTGAGGTTTGCAATCTTGAGCTGACGCTCATCTGATTCTTTCTTGACCGGCTTAACAGGTTCTGCTACCTTGAGACTGTCGAGATACTTAGCCTCGTTGGTTTTAAGCATCTTCATAAGATCTTCACGAGCCCTTTTGTTTTGACTCATTATTGCGATCTCGAGATCGCCTTTTTTCACATTTAGACGAAGTAAGAATTGCGTATAGCCCCAGCCTTCTTTGATCTTCGCCTTTACGTCTTTTACTCCAATATTCATATGTTTGTCCGTCCTCTCTTTGTGTCCTTGTGGCTTCTAGGTGGCTTTTAGCAAAATGCTTTATGATACTGGACTTCGCGGTCCATTAAATCACATACTTCGTTCATCGACTTAATCGTTGCAGTAAATAATGCATTCGTTGCTTCGATGTCGATGTGTTCAATCGTTGATTCCGGCATCGGTCCGTGTGGGCCGAAATGTGAGCGATTCGGGTAATCCAAATAGAGTAGATGATCAAGCCCCTGCTCCTCACATGCCATTGCCAACACCTTGTAGTACGATGCTTCTGATATCTCATACTTACTCAAGATGCTTTCTCTGCTAAGACCGTTTTTGCGGTCTTCAACTACGCCTTCTTTAGCTTTTAAAGTTCTCTCGTTCAACCTTGCCATATATCTTCCCCCCCTCTGTTGGTATTTTTTGTTGAAACGTATGTATATTTTATCATATTTCCTCTAAAAAGTCAATATTTTCAAGATAGAAAAAAGACGGCCTATATAGGCCGCCGATAGATTGTTGCCACTGTTCTGATGGTTGTCATAGCGGGTGTTTCCATTACCTGACTGTGATAAAATTCTATAATAGAAGTATGAAAACCTATTATTCATCGTCGAAATACGCCAATTATGCACATATTCATATGTATATCTTTTTCAATGCGTTAACCAATGAACTACAGAAAGCCCACGTAGACGGTAAAGATTCCTATAAAATCGACGTAGATATCGATGGGAACGTTGCAATCTGGAAATTCGACGCCAAAGATCCGCGCGCAGAGTATATTTTTAATGAATTAAAAGATAGCGCTAGCTACATTACGAAAGACGCAATCAAAAAAGCCACCAAGGCTATCGCGAAAAAAATGGGTAAAAAATTCGAAATAACGGATTTTGATTTGCTTGTTTCTGAATTGTCTAATATAAAACTCAGCGAAGAAAAGCCAGAAATTAAAGATGACGACTCGCTCGAAGCTCCTGGAATCATTCTAGCTTAAATAGAGGTTTTTAACCAATAAAAAGGAGACGCTCAAATTACGGGCGTCCCTTTTTAGAAATATGAAGATACTACAGTTACTAATGATGTTACTTGAGGCTGACAAGGAGAGATTCAACTTCTTTATTGAGTTTTTCATCTTCGAATTCGAAGTCAATCTCGCCATTACGGTTCTTGATAATCTGGACTATTCTCGAAACCAGTCTGATTGACTTTACAGATATATCGGTGTCAGTTATAAGATCATCATAAATGATTTTCTTCCTGATTTCCTCAAAACCGGTGTCATCAAGTGCCAGATTCTCATGATCCTTATCCAGTTCAATGCTGCCATCGAGATAAATAAACATTGCTGGCCTGTTTGCTTTTACGATTTCTCCCTCGATTTTCTTGATAATCTCTTCAGCCGTCTTACGTGCCGGTATATAGCTTCTGTCGGTATTATCAAGCTTTTCTTTTTCCTCTTTTACTTTTTCAAGTTCAGCCTGTTTTTCTTCAAGACTTCGCTTAATCCTGGTAATTTTGGATTCGAGCTCCTTGATCTCGCCATTCTTATCCTTTATCTTGGTGGCATTCTCTGAAGTAGCCTTATTAACAACGGTTAACCACTCTTCGATGATCTGCTTCTGATCCTGTAATCCCGTAAGGGACTTGGGGAGCATTTCCGTATCATAATCCAAGATACTTTCAATAGCTTTCGATACGGGATCTTCCGGAGGAGGAGTTGTGCTTTTACCACTCTTAGCTGGGGGAGTTTTTGTCGATTTCTTGGATGAACTGGATTTAAACTTGCCGTTCCTCTTCAAATCACTGATAATTTCCCCTCCATCATAAGGGTAGAGTGCCATAATCTTTCCTTCTAATTCAGTATGAGTACAGTTATACTCGCGGCATAAGTCTTCATCAGAAATATTGGATCTGATTGCCTTCCGAATCACAAAAGGCTTTAAAAGAATTAAATCCTTCTTGCCGGGCACATCTGCGCCGAGCATTGCCTCCTCGATGGTAGCGATCCGATTACTGGATGCCTTTTTTGTTGATGAGTTCACGGTCTTGTTTTTAGATACACTGATTTTTGCCATAATTCTTTGTCCTTTCTTTGTGTGTGGTCTATATTTTTCAACAAAAAAGCACCTTAATGTAGTTCTCATATTTTAAGGTGCAAAATATGCTAGTCTTTCTTCACCTCCCCTAGGTTTTTAGGCTAGCCGTATTTTATTATTATAGCACAGTTCCCTGTTTTTGTCAATTTCTTACACTTTGCGGACAAAAAAATGACGCCGTATTGCTACGGACGTCATTTTGCACCTAATTAACTTTGCGCGCAATGATTATTTTTTCTTGAGGGTCAAGAAGCCATTGCGAGGATTTTCGCATACCATACGGTCGGCAGGAAGATCACAAGCTTCGCCTTTGCCACCTTTTGCATCTTTAGTAAAGAAGTAGATTGTTTGAGGTTTGCCACCGCGAAGAGTAACTTCAGATTTGTGAAGGTAGTACTTTACTCCCTTGCCATTAGTATGTTCGTAAGCCATTTTCAGCTTTCCTCCTTAAGTTAATATATTCTTATCTTATGACCTCAGTAAAGATTAGTCAAGGGGTTTTTGGGATTTTTTAGGATAATCTTTATGTTTTACACAAATAACAGGGCTATACCGTAGATAATCCAGATGATAACCCGTATAAAAATTACAACAACTATAGCGATGAGTCCCAAGATACAGAAGCCGGCTTTGGTTGGTGCCCAGGCTGGTGAGGCATAGTTTTTACGATATAGGTCAGTTGGCGGAATGGAGGCAATAAGCTGGTCCTGGATATCACCAGCGGAAGGATACTTTGCGATCTCTGTCGTCATACAGTTGATGAAGTTTGGATTATCCCAAGTCCAGCGATTTTGAATGGCACGGTCCTTACAGATTTGAGAAGCTTCCTTATAAATATTACCGTTCGGGTTTCCATCCGGATCAAAACTGTTTGCAGCTAAGAAAATTGCATCCGAGGCGGCGCGAGTATATAGGTGCTCGAGATAGAATGGGCCCGTGCCAAAGGTAATGATGCGGTCGCCGTTTTTATCCACAACATTAATGACGATATTAGAAAAAGTGAAGTCTTTTAGCTCTTTCAAGGCCGCTTCGAGCTTTTCATCATCTTCTTCGGCGTCCGCTGCGATTACGGCGTCGCGGAGCTCGGTCATCTTGATATGGTCTTCCCTGAGTAGCCTCGTAGTCGTGAGGAGTAATGGGAAGAAAATAATGATTAGCTTCCAGTTCTTTGGTGCAAAAATAAACTTAAAGATTGCCCAGGCGATTTGGGGCTTAGTTTTGTCAGCAAAAAGGCGTTGTTTGAGACTAACGTGTGGTTTTTTACCGAGGTAAGCATGCTTCGGTTCGGGAATCACAGGAGAAAATTGCCCAGCCTTTTTGAATTTCATATCACTATTATAGCAAACAATTATAATTCAACTCACTTCTGGAGGAAACCTAACCCATAAAAGAAAAATGAAGAAGCGCCCATTAGGCGCTTGCTTCGTTTTTCTTTAGAAGTTTCTGGAAGAAGTGAGTTGAATTATTCTTCGTCTTTAATAATAGCGATGTGAGATTCTTCGAGTTGGATGTCGTCTACGAAGGATGGGGAGCTCATCATGAGGTCGACACCATTGCCATTCTTCGGGAAGGCGACAATATCACGAATGTTTTCAGCATCTTCGAGTACCATAAAGATACGTTCGAGGCCAAAGGCACAGCCAGCGTGTGGTGGAGCGCCAAACTTGAAGGCGTTAAGCATACCGCCGAAGCGAGCTTCAACATAGGCGTGGTCGTAGCCAAGGATTTCAAAGACTTTATACATGATTTCAGGATTGTAGTTACGGACAGCACCAGAACAAATCTCGTAGCCGTTCATGACCATATCATATTGATCTGCCACGATGGCGAGTTTTTCTTCATCGGTCTTGGCGCTTTCGAGAGCTTCGAGACCACCCTTTGGCATACTGAATGGGTTGTGGCCGAAGTCGAGTTTGCGATTCTTGTCATCCCATTCGTAGAATGGAAAATCAACAATCCAACAGAGAGCAACGACGTTCGGATCCTTGAGACCAAAGTGGTCAGCAAAGGCGATACGAAGTTGGCCGAGAACTTTGTTTACGAGTTTACGGTCGTCTGCGCCGAAGAATACAGCATCACCATCTTCTGCACCAGTACGCTCCTTAACGGCGGCAATTTCGGATTCAGACATGAATTTAAGAATTGGGGATTTAGCTTCGCCATCTTGGTAAAGGATGTAGGCGAGACCACCAGCACCAAGTTTCTTAGCCTGCTCAGTGAATTCGTCGATTTCGCGGCGAGTAAGCTTGGCGCCACCTTTTACACAGATAGCTTTAATACATGGAGCTTTGAAGACCTTGAAATCGGTATCTTTGAAAACATCAGTGAGCTCAACGAGTTCCATACCATAGCGAAGATCTGGCTTGTCAACACCGTATTTTTCCATTGATTCGTTGTATGGGATACGTGGAATTTCTTCAGAGAGAAGTTTCTTACCAGCAAAATCGGTTGCAAGATTCTTAATAAGTGGTTCCATAGTTTCGCGGATAGTTTCACCATTGTCAACAAAAGCCATTTCGAGGTCAAGCTGATAGAAGTCGCCGTAGAGACGGTCTGCACGTGGATCCTCATCACGGAAGCATGGTGCAATCTGGAAATAGCGAGAGATACCGCCAACCATAAGAAGCTGTTTGAACTGCTGTGGAGCCTGTGGCAAAGCATAGAATTGACCTGGATGAAGGCGGGATGGAATTAGAAAGTCGCGAGCGCCTTCTGGAGATGAGTTAGCGAGAATTGGGGTAGTAACCTCAATAAAATCATGCTCATACATGTAATTGCGTAGATAAGCATAGTAACGAGAACGCTCCTTCAAGAGTTTTTGCATAGAAGGGCGACGAAGATCGAGATAGCGATATTTGAGGCGCATTTCCTCGCTAGATTTTTCGCCATCATCGTGAGTATTGACCGGGAGTGGAGCACACTTGTTGAGAAGAGTGAGAGTTTCGACAACTAATTCGATGTCGCCAGTTGGAATGTTTGGGTTTTTGAGTTCTGGATCGCGTTCGCGCATGGTACCAGTGGCGGTAAGCACGAATTCATCGCGGACAGATTCGGCAAGTTTGAAGGCTGCTTCGTTTTCTGGAGTAACGACAAGCTGAATAATTCCCTCGTGGTCGCGGAGGTCAATAAAGATAAGTCCACCGTGGTCGCGGCGTGAATTTACCCAGCCGGAAACAGTTACGGTTTTTCCTAGGTAGTTTTTTAGTTCATTGGTCAATATTCTCATGCGGTATATTATAACACTTTTTATCTGTAAATGCTATTTACCCAACAGGTAGTTTAACAGATGATCAACTGTTACAAATCCCGAGAGGTCATTATGGTCGTCCTGGACGAGGAAATAGAGGCTGCTGGTGCGGTGGATTTCAGAGACCATGAACTCGAGTGAGTCGGATTCGTGGAGGTAGGCGACAGATTTCTCCATGTATTTGTCAACTTGGTCGGTTTCTTTGATTTTGAGTGAATTAAAAGCGCCGGTATGGAGGATACCAACTACGTGCTCATGCGAGTCCATAACTGGGAATTCGGTAAAACCGGATTGATAGAGTTTGTCGATTAAAAGGGGGCCGAGCAAGTCCTTGGCACTCACAAGAACAATGTCATCTTTTGGTTGCATTATATCTTTAATAGTGCGGTCATCAAAGTTCATAGCGGCAGCAATTTTTTCGCGGGCAGGCTGGCTCAAAATTGATTTTGGGGTGCGGCGCATCACATCAATAAAATCCGCCAAAGTTTCTGGCGTATATTTTGGCTCCGGCTTATGGACGCGATATTTTTCCAATTTCGGATCGAGCCACCTCACAAATTTCTTTTTCGACTGCTCTAACATGCTATAATAATTATAACATTTAAAGGAGTTAATATGAGGAACATCGTTACTGGCGCGATTATCGCGGCCATCGTGGGATTGCTGGGCTTCGCGACTTGGAAGATTATAGATGGCAATTCAAAAATGACTAATTTTGATGACTATGATTTCTATTCTGTCATCCCTGCTACCGAGAATAATGGCAACATCGCAGATCACGTTAAAGGCGATGCAAGTAAGGCAACGATTGTCATCTTTGAATACGCAGATTATCAATGCCCTGGCTGCGCCAGCATGAATGTCAAGGCCAATAAGGCCATCGAGCAATCTGAGGGCAAGATCGCTTTGGTTTATCGTAGCTTTTTGCTTTCCTACCATCAAAACGGCACCGCTGCCGCCTCCGCAGCTGAAGCTGCTGGTCTCCAAGGCTACTGGAAACCATTCGCAGACTTACTCTTTTCTAATCAGTCTGAATGGGAGTATTCTTCCCCATCTGAGCGCAAAGAATTCTTCAAGACTTACTTCACCGAAGCCACTGAAGGCAAAGGCGACATGAATAAATTCCTTTCCGACATTGGCAGCGCCCAAGTTAAGAAGAAAATCGACTTCGATATGGGCATCGGCAAGCGCATGGATATTGGTGGAACCCCTTCATTCTATACCGAAGGTCAACTCATCGATTGGAGCCAACCAGGCCAAATTACCATCAATGGCAAGGTTATTACCTGGGATAAGGCTATGGGCGGCGAATCCGACTTTATTCAACTCCTCAACGATATCGTAGCTGCAAAAGAAGGCAAATAACAAGATAACAAAAAAATAACCCGGTTTCCGGGTTATTTTTTCTGCTGCTGACTAGATTTCAATGAATTCTTGCCATGCGGCAGGGGGGATTTTTGACTTTTTGCGCTCATCGGAGCGTTTTTGTCGTTTGATACGCATGTATCAGATTTTTCTCCTTAATGATATCGCTCGAACGACCGACCCACCTCGCGAAAAGATCTAGCCACCGATCTATTTGGGAAAAAATTTTATAGAGCGACTTGTTCTAGTTTAGCAAAGGTCGCCAAAATATTCAAGCATAAGTATTTTGACTATCTATTTCTTGAAGAATCGACTCAATCCTTTGAGGAGTGGTTTTTTCTGTTCGGATATGCAGCGGATAGAGTGGGAGTTGTATTGTTCGTAACCATCATTAAGTGACACGTCACTATGATCACCCAATGTTAGGATTTCATGATAGAACCCACTTGCTTTTCGGTCATTCGACCAATAAGAACCAGATGGCATATTGAGGCCGTTATGAAGAGCAAAGCATAGTTTCGTCTCATACGAATAACCAATGTCACCATCCGTTTTTTGCATAACATGTTCGATAATATCGTGCCAGTCTGATGGAAGTTGATAGCCATTTGGTATAAGTAACTCTTTTTCAACCGCCAACATCTCTTCCTCGGTAAATTCTTGATCCTCCATGCCATTTGCCTCCATAATTCGCGTACTATTATGAACAGCTGTAAGATTGGTCGGAGCAAGGAAAGTTGGGTTCTTGGTGTTTGGTATAGCAATTTTGTCCTCATCCCATTTGTCTTTTGGGAGCAAGAAGGTATTGCTCTTATAAGTAAATGTCTTAAGATTATGAATTCTTTGCATTATTTCATCGAGAAGGTCGTGACCGTCACCGGTTCCGTCAGTAATGCGATTCGTAGTTATTCCCGCCTCACCAATCAAATCAGATAAGCCCTGCGGATTATTCTCGTAATTTTGTTTTAAAACATAGACTAAAAGATTTGAGGATAAATCGAGGTCGTTTTTAAGAAACGCTGGTAAGTTATTCTTAATATCTTGCGTCGTAGTTAGAGAAATAACAAAGCCATGCTCATTAGCATAGTTATGGTCATATTTATCCCTTAATGCATCATAACGCTTAAATGTAGGTGATTCTTTGTAATTCGGTACAACAAAGTCTTCTAGTGGTCGTTCTACTTTTAGACCTTCAGAATATTTTAGGCTCCACAAAAACTGGATATCTTCTTCGGAGATATCGCCACCAGCCTCCATGTTTTTTCCCATCTCGTTAATTCTTCTTCTATTTAGCAGTGGCTGGACGAATTTCTTTCCTTTTGGTAGACGGATAAGTTTTTCAACGACGTCCATCAAGATATCATCTTTTACTTCATACCATTCGTTGGCGGCTCCATCAATTTCATCAACGACGCCGTGTGCGTCCAAACGAATTGCGGCACTAGCTTTATCTGCTATTCTTCCATCCTCATCATATTCATGGAACAAATAGAATCTTGCTTGACTATCTTCAACACGGTAATCATTGTCTTCTGCGTCTTTTCGATATGCCCCAAGTCTAAAATACACATCCGCTACTTTGCGATCCTTAAACATCCAAGGCGTACCCTGGGCAGCTTCGGTGAGCTGATTAATATCGCCTGGACCATATTCAACCCATTCACCTCTAGTCGAATCAGTTTCCTTTTTTTCGGCCCTACTAAGTACATCCTCTTGCTCTCGATTATATGCAGCAAGGGCTCGTGCACCAAATGTATGCACTGTATTAATTCTTTGCGGAATGCTTTCACGTTTTGATAGTTGTAGTTTTTCGGACATTAGTTATTTACTCCATGATGGGCATTAAATGATGATGCGGTAAGTGGGGCAAAGATATAGCCATGAGAGAGCCCATAATTAATAATACCCTCAACGGCATCTACAGAAAAGCCCTTGATATCGTGCTGCAAAACTACATAAGAACCACCCTTGCCAAGGCGAGAAATCACATTATTGTAAACCTGCGTGGATGTATAGGCGCCGCCTGCATCACCAGAAGTAATATTCCAGTCAAAATAGGTAAAGCCACGCTCCTGAACGGATTTTGTGAGTTTACTCATGATCCTCTGACCTCCATCATATTTAGCGCTCACTGTATTGGAGCTACCGCCTGGGAAGCGTATAAGTGTAGAAGTATAACCAGTGGCGTTTTTGACGCGGTTCTGCACGCGCTCAAGATCATAGAAGAAGGTGCCTTCGTCTTGATAAATATAGTCGTAGGCGTGTGTGAAGGTATGGAGGCCGATACTATGACCTTCCTCGTATTCACGACGCAGCAAATCGTCGCTGCCAGCACCGGTTACAAAGAATGTAGCCTTAACATTATACTTCTTAAGAATATCAAGTAGACGGCCAGTGTGAGCTCCTGGACCATCATCAAAAGTAAGATAGATAATACCATTTTCTGGCTGTTTAACCTCAACAGTACGTTTGACGGTAGCAGTATTACCAGATTCATCTGTGGCTGTATAGGTGACTTCGTAGGTGCCGGTCGTATTAGTGTTAACTGGATTTGAGGTCGAAAGTTCAACTTCGTCACAGTTATCTACAACACTCGCGCCAGCATCGTTATAAGTACCAGTAATGTAGGCTGAGACGGACGCGTCACCATTAAGCGTAATAACCGGAGCTTCGTCATCAATAATGATGGCTGGGATATTTTTAGTGGCGGCGTTTTGATTACTATCTTCAATCGCGATCGTGACGATTCCTTTATCTTTGTCGTGAGTTATGCTACTTTTTTCTTTGAGATCACCGTCATAATTATCGGTGACGGTATAGTCAAAAGCTTGGATTTTGCCGTTTGGACAAACTTTAATCTGTTCTGCTTCACTAGAAATAATTGGTGCCTCTTCGTCGGAGATAATGACCGTCTGTGTGAGTTCGAGAACATTATCGCCGTTTTTTGCCTTGATCGTAACTTCATGACTGCCGAGTACGGTAGTATCTACTGGGCCGCTAGTCTCAAATTCAACATCTTTACAAGCAAAAACCGAACCGTAACAAACCCGACCAAAATCTTCTTGATATTCTGCACCATAGCTTAGCTTACGCTCGGAACGAAAACCGGTAGAATTGAACTCTTGTTTGAGAGCAAGAAAAGCAAAAATACCAATGCCTGAAGCAAAGAGTGCGATTAAAAATATTTTAATAAATAGATTGCTGTGTTTCTTAGCTGGAGTTTCTGGTGGTACCGGTTCGGCCGTAGTTGGTTCGGCAGCTGTAGGCTCCTCAGTAGCCGATTCGGGAGCAACGGGCTCAATGGCAGGAGACTCGGCAACAACTGGAGCCGACATCGCTTTGGCGATTTTTTGCGTAGTCTTTTTTTGCTTAGATTTCTTCTTGGTTTTTCCCATTTCCACCTATTTCCGGCCTCGCACCGAGTCAAAAAACTTTATTAGTTCAATTATAGCATAATCGAATTTGATAATTAGTCGCGGAATTTGACGTAGGCACCAGCGATAGCAATGATACTTACACCCGCAATAACACCGGCAACAATAAAGCTTTCTGTAGCGATTGGAAGAGCGATGGATTCTGGAGCGGTATTGGCGCCAGTATCTGGGATTTCCAAGTCTTCTTCAGGCTCTTCAGCTGGCTCAACTGGGGTAGTTGGTTCTGGTTCGGTTGGCGCGACATAGTATGGGCAAACCATGCCTTCTGGAATCACGATGTCATCTGGATTCACAGTTGCGCCATAGACTAGGTCAGACAAAACGTCGCGGGTGAATGGGAATTCAGCGGTAAGTCTTGCCATATCCTCAGCGGTTGAGATGCGAATATTATTGGCGAGATAGCCAAGATCAATATTATTTGCATCGCGGAGATTGCCTTCGTAATCGCGGAGCCAGTCGTAATCGTGATTTACGCCAGCACCTTCGAGAGTGGAGCCGTCGACTATATTGTTATTAATATCTAGGACAGAATTAAGCGAAACGTCGGTTCCCGTAGCTAGGAAGACGTTGTGCTCACCGTAGCCAGAATTATTAAAATCGTTGTACGGGAAAGTTTGTCCGGCAATATTGAAGACTGGGCCATCAAACTGCCACATATTGTAGCTATAGGCGAAGAAGAAGTTGTAATCGATGGTATAGTTGTAAAAATCGGCAGTAGTAGAGTAGTCATCAGTATAGAAGATGCCATTCCAGGTTCCCCGGTCGACTATTACGTTATTAATAATCTTGTTGACGTGGCTTTTGCCGACCACAATTGGAGCACC